>CAJDUZ010000022.1_pt1 | contig 20576 bp, 21 predicted proteins | sample 7391221 | NCBI WGS metagenome assembly CAJDUZ01 (sample SAMEA7055692, study PRJEB34461) | soil metagenome | biome: terrestrial ecosystem; feature: Peninsula; material: soil | place: Antarctica | collected 2016
GCTGAGCGCACGCCTTCCCCATCAAAGACACCGCCACGGCGGTGTCTTTCACTTCTGCGGGACCTCGGTCTTCACGCCGCGTAACACTCGCAGCTTCGCTTTTCAGCCCGGGCCGGTTGCGTGCCGTGATGTGGCCCGCGCCGGTAGTTGATGAGCTCGGCGCGATGCAAGGGGAGCGCGGCTTCGCCGGCCAAGGTACTTTGTCGTCAACAAAACACGCTGAGTTTGGGGACCCCGTACTCGTTAATGGGCGGCTTCCGGGCACCGAATCTGAATAGTTGTGGGTCAGCATCGGGTCGGCAGTGAACCTTCGAGATGAACGGAAGCTGTCGCTGACCCGCGCGCGACCTGGATAGGCTCAGCCCCGGCCCGATCGCAAGCCGATGTCAAGTCGCGGGGTACAGCGGACATCCGGCGTGCCCGGACTCGACTGGCTGCTTTCAGCCACCGCAGCCGCTCAGCCGCAGAAACCGACCGACCGCAGATAGTCTTGGGACTAAACCGCTCTCGGGGTAACCGCTCCGGCAGCATTGGTTGTTGTTCGATCCAGTGTTCCTGCCACCGTTGAGCAGCGAGGCAGCTCGCCTCGCTCTTCAACAGGAGCAGGATCATGAAGCCATCGTCTGAAGCCGTATCGCCGCTGCGCCAACGCATGATCGAAGACATGCGCATGCGCAAGCTCGAACTCAAGACCCGCACCCGCATACCTTCGCGCAGTCAAGAAGCTGGCGGTCTTCCTCAAGCGCTCGCCCGACACCGCCACCGTCGAAGATCTGCGCCGCTTCCAGCTGTACCTGGTGGATCAGGGCACGTCGCCCATCACGATCAACGCCACGATCTGCGGCCTGAAGTTCTTCTTCGACGTCACTCTGGGCCGCAGCGAGCTGATGGCCAAGATGCAGACGGTGCAGGTGCCGCAGAAGTTGCCTGTCGTGCTGAGCCGTGACGAGGTCGCCCGCCTGATCGCGGCGGCACCGAACCTGAAGAGCCAGACGGCGCTGTCGGTCGCCTATGCCACCGGGCTTCGCGTCAGCGAGGTGATCTCGCTGAAGGTTACTGACATCGACAGCAAGCGCATTGACCTGCTCGGCTTCTTCGGGCCATCGACGATGGATTGCGGGGCGTGCCGATCGAGGGCGAGGCTGGCGTCGGCTACCGCATGCGGGCCGGCTTCGACCTGCCGCAATTCAAAGCGCGCCGCAAGGTGCAGCTGCTCTACCTGGACTGCGGACGTGGCCAGCAAGCGGGCAGTGCGGCCGCGGGCCTGCCTGTACTGGGCGACCGTTGGACGCTCGCCGCGTGATGTGAGCAGCGTTCGGCGCTTTGGAACTTTCGCCTGGATCGAATCATCTTGCTCGATGTGCTCTCTAAGCGGTTTCGCGACGAGCCAGGCAAGACGCTCGCCGACATGGCGCGGAAGGAAAGCCGAGCTTCATCAGCGTCTTGACGCGGTGTTGCTACCGCCCCGCCCACGGGGATTGGTTGGGCTGCAGACCCGGGCCCTTGTGGCACCACCAGCGCACGCAGCTTGGCATTGGGTGTCAGCACACCCTGGAAGCGGTCTGACTCTCGCGCTAAGCTTTGGGGGAACCCCCGCAAAGGAGACCACCATGACTGACACCACCGCAACCGGAGTGGCCAATATCGGCGTTGTGGGGCTCGCTGTGATGGGCTCGAACCTCGCGCGCAATCTCGCGAGCCGCGAGGGCAACACGGTGGCGATCTACAACCGCTCGCCTGGCCGAACCCGGGAGCTTCTCAAAGCGCATCCAGAGGCCGGGTTTGTCGCGAGTGAGTCGATCGCCGACTTCGCAGCATCACTCGGCACGCCTCGCACCGCACTCATCATGGTGAAAGCCGGTGCAGGCACGGATGCCGTGATCGACCAGCTCGTGGCCGCATTTGAGCCCGGCGACATCATCATCGACGGCGGAAACGCGCTGTTCACGGACACGATCCGCCGCGAGAAAGCGGTGCGCGAAACCGGGATCAACTTCGTCGGCGCCGGAATTTCGGGCGGCGAAGAGGGTGCCCTCCTTGGGCCGTCGATCATGCCTGGCGGCTCTGCCGAAGCGTGGAAAACGATCGGGCCGATCCTGAAATCGATCGCCGCCGTAGCCGAAGGCGAGCCGTGCGTCACGCACGTGGGGACCGACGGCGCTGGCCACTTCGTGAAGATGATCCACAACGGCATCGAATACGCCGACATGCAGCTCATCGCCGAGGCCTACGACCTCATCCGGCGCGGTACGGGGAAGAGCCCGGCGAAGATCGCCGACATTTTCGCCGAGTGGAACACGAGTGAGCTCGAAAGCTACCTGATCGAAATCACCGCCGAGGTCCTGCGCCAGACGGATGCGAAAACCGGCAAGCCGCTTGTCGACGTGATCCTCGACCAGGCGGGAGCGAAAGGCACCGGCGCGTGGACGGTGCAGACCGCTCTCGATCTCGGCATCCCGGTTTCGGGCATCGCGGAGGCCGTCTTTGCGCGCTCGCTGTCGTCCAAGCCTGAGCAGCGCGCAGCCGCATCCGATCTGCCAGGACCGACCGCGTCGCCCGTTGCGGACGCCGATGCGTTCATCGAGGATGTGCGCCTCGCCCTTTACGCTTCAAAGATCATCGCGTACAGCCAGGGGTTCGACGAGATCGTCGCCGGCGCGATCGAGTACAAATGGGACATCCACAAGGGCGACATCGCGAAGATCTGGCGCGGCGGCTGCATCATCCGCGCCCAGTTCCTGAACCGGATCACCGAGGCCTACGCAGCCGACCCCGGCCTGGTGGCCCTCGTCACGGCGCCGTACTTCAGGGACGCTGTCGCGAAGGCGCAGGACTCCTGGCGCCGAGTCGTCGCCACCGCCGCCACATCGGGCATCCCGTCGCCCGCGTTTTCGTCGTCGCTTGCCTATTACGACGGACTGCGCGCGGAGCGCCTCCCCGCCGCCCTCGTACAGGGGCAGCGCGACTTCTTCGGTGCCCACACCTACAAGCGCGTTGACAGGGACGGTGTATTCCATACCCTCTGGTCGGGCGATCGCACGGAGGTCGAGTCGACCGACTCCCACTGACCTCAGCCCACCGAGCCACCGTCATCCTGCGGCGCGTGCTCGACGGCTCGAAGCTGACGAGCGGCCCCGGCTGCGCCTACCAGCACATCCGAGTCAACGCGTAGTCCGGATGCAAGTCCTGACGGCGAAACAGTTCGAGGCAGCGCTGCCGGTCGAGCGCGCCGGCCGCGTCGAGCCCGGCTTCCGCAGCGTGTATGCCGGCCGCGATCCACGCGCTGGCGAGGCCAGCGCGGCACGCACCGCGGACGTCGTGCGCCAGCGAGTCGCCGACGGCCAGGCAGCGCGGCCCCGCAACGCCCAGCCGCTCGAGCGCCGTGGCGTAGACGCGCGGCTCGGGCTTGCCGTGCCACAGCACGTGGCCTCCGAGTTCTTCATAGTAGAGCGCGACACGGCCCGGCGCCTCGAGCAGCACGCCCTCAGGCGTGACGCGATCGAGATCGGGGTTGGCACAGACCATCGGCAGCTGGCGTTCCGCAGCGCGCTCGAGCAAGGCCTTCCACCCCGCCAGCGACACTTCGGGCGGCTCGGTGCTGAGCAGGAACACCCAGTCGGCTCGCTCGACGTCGTCGACGAGACGCATCCCCGGACGCGCCTGTGCGAGTTCGCGGTCGCGCGGGCGCGACAGTGGCAGGCAATTAGGGCCGAGGCGGCGGTAAGCCGGGTCGTCCGCGCTTGCCAACGCCTCCCGCGCATCGTCGCCGGCGGTGACGATCGCGTCGAACAACGAGGGATCGACGCCGAGCCGCGCGAGCATGCGCACGTTGTCGGCTTCGCGCCGCGCCGTGTTCGACAGCAGCACCACGCGCTTGCCGAGGGCGCGCAATCGGCGCAACGCGTCGAGCGCCGGCGCGAAGGCGTAGTGCCCGTCGTGCAGCACGCCCCACTGGTCGAGCAGGAAAGCGTCGAAGTCGCCGGCGACCGCGGCCAACCCATCGATGAACACCGTGGGTCTCGACGGCGGCGACGTCTCAGCTGATGCGATTGCGGACATAGGCCGATACGGCTTCGCTGAGCACCACGATCGCGCCGATCGCAATCAGGATCACGAGCACCTGGGTCCACGCGAACGAATTGATCGACGCGTAGAGGTACAGGCCGATGCCGCCGGCGCCGACGAATCCGAGGACACTCGATTCGCGCACGTTGATGTCCCAGCGGTAGATCGTCGTGCCGATCAGCACCGGCATCACCTGCGGCAGGATTGCCACCCACCACGTCTGCAGCGTTCCCGCGCCGGTGGCGCGGACCGCTTCGACCGGGCCGGCATCGACTTCCTCGATCGCTTCGGCGATCAGCTTGGCGATGAAGCCGATCGACCGCGCCGTGACCGCGAAGACGCCGGCCAACGCGCCGGGCCCGAAGATCGCGACAAAGACGAGCCCCCAGATCACCGTGTTGATCGACCGCGAGCCGACGAGGATCGCGCGGCCGATCATCCAGGTCAGGCCGTTGGCGCTGGTGTTGCGCGCGGCCAGGAACGCCACCGGCACCGCGAACACGACCGCGGCCAGCGTTCCGATCGTTGCGATGTGCACGGTCTGGATCAGCGGTGCGGCGATCTTCGGCAGATGGCTCCACTGTGGCGGCCACATCCGCTCGGCGAGGTCGAGCGCCTGCAGATGCGCGTCGCGCATGAACTCCCACTCGATGTCGAGCGACGACACCGACCACAGCGCCGCGAACGTGCATCCGGCCAGCCAGAGCCACTGCACCAGGCTCTGCCGCGGCGTGCGCCGTCGCCACACCTGCGGGTGGCGCGACGCCTGCGACGCATGGGCTGGTGCGGGATGGCTCATCGCAGCCGACGCCGGGCCCAGTCGCTGAACCATTCGCCCAGCGCCACCAGCGCGGCGATGGTCAGGAGGATTGCGCTGGCAAAGTCGTAGTCGTAGCGCGAGAACGACGACGACAGCGTCGCGCCGATGCCGCCGGCGCCGACGATGCCGACGACGGTCGAATGGCGCAGGTTTGCGTCGAGCCGGTAGATGAAGACGCCCAGCGACTTGATGAGCACCTGCGGCGCCACAGCGTGCGCGACGACCTGGCCGAAGCGCGCACCGGTGGCGCGCACCGCCTCGACCGGCCCGGGGCGGATGTTCTCGATGTCCTCGGCCAGCATCTTGCCGAGGAAGATCATCGACGCGAAGGCCAGCGTGATCAGACCGGCCACCGGGCCGAAGCCGAAGAGCTTGACGCAGAAGATCGCGATCAGCACTTCGTGGAAGGTGCGCCCGACGACGATGACGCCGCGCGCCGCCAGATACAGCGGCCGGGGCGCCAGGTTGCGCGCCGCGCACAGTCCCAGCGGGATCGCCAGCACCAGCCCGAGCAGGCTCGAGGCGATTGCCATCTGGATGCTCTCGACCATGCCGCGCGCAAGGATGCTCCACTTGCTGCCGACGTGCGGTGGCGTCATCCGCGCCAGGATGTCGAGCGCGCGCGGGAATCCCCGCCAGATGCGGTCCCAGTCGACGCCGAGCGAGCCGACAGCCCACACCAGATAGGCCGCCAGCAGCAGCCAGAACAGACGCCGGCGCGCCGGGCTGCTGAAGACGCTGGCCACACGCCAGGCCGGCAACGACGTCGCGGCGGCGGAGGTCATGCGGCGGCGGTGGCGACCTCGATGTCGCTGGCGGCGTGTGCCGGCAGCGTCCAGTCCTCGGCGCCGTAGATCATCGTCAGCACATCGTCGGTCAGCGCCGCGGGCGGCCCGTCGAAGACGATGGCGCCCGCCTTGAAGGCGACGATGCGGTCGGCATGGGCGCGCGCCAGCGCGACATCGTGGATGTTGACCAGCGCCGGCGTCGCGCGCTCGGTCGCGAGCTCGCCGATCAAGCGCATGATCTGGCGTGAGGTTTTCGGGTCGAGGCTGGCGGTCGGCTCGTCGACGAGCAGCAACTCGGGGCGCTGCATCAGTGCGCGCGCGATGCCGACGCGCTGGCGCTGGCCGCCCGAGAGCGCGTCGGCGCGCTGGTCGTGATAGCCGCCCAGGCCGACACGGTCGAGCAGCTCGAACGCCGCGCGGATGTCGTCGGGCGGAAAGCGGTAGCGGATCGAGTTCCACAATCCGACGTAGCCGAGCCTGCCGCACAGCACGTTCTGCATCACCGTCAGGCGTTCGACGAGGTTGAATTCCTGGAAGATCATTCCGATGCGCCGGCGGGCCTGGCGCAATCCGGACCGATCGAGCGTGGTCAACTCGAGCCCGCGCAAGTGCACCCGGCCCGAGCTCGGCTCGACCAGACGGTTGATGCAGCGGATGAAGGTGCTCTTGCCGGCACCCGACGAGCCGATGACGGCAACCACCTGCGGATGCTCGACGACGAGGCTGACCCGGTCGAGCGCGCGCTGCCCGGTCGCGTAGACCTTGACGAGGTCGTCGACAGCGAGGATCGGTGCGCTGTCGGCCTCCCTTGCTTGCACCACGTCAGTCGCGCTTGAGCTTGGACAGCCCTTCGCTCGTATAGCTCATGCCCGACCCGCTCTGGATCGTGCGGATGTCGGTCCAGTCGTGCTTGTAGTCGACCGGCCCGAAGCCGCTGGAATCCTTGAACTCCTTGCCCAGCGCCGACGACTTGAAGTCGAATGTCAGGAAGGCCTCGCGGATCTTGGCCTGCAGCGCCGGGTTCAGGTCGTGCGCAACGCCGTACGCGGTGCGCGGGAACGGCTTGGATTGGTAGATGATGCGCAGCGCGTCCTTCGGAAACATGCCGCGCTCGCGCATTCGCTCGACCACGCTGCTGGCCACCGGTGCCGCGTCGTAGTCGCCGTTGACGACTCCCATGATCGAGTTGTCGTGCTTGCCCGAGAACACCACTTCATAGTCGGTGCCGGGCGTGACGCCCATCGACGTGAACAGCACGCGCGGCGCGGTGTCGCCCGAGTTGGAAGACGGCGCGACGTGTGCCACGCGCTTGCCTTTCAAGTCGGAGAGCTTCTGGATCGGGCTGTCCTTGCGCACGATCACCTGCAAGGTGTAGCCGGTGGTGCCGTCGGGCCGATGCATCGCCACCAGCGGAACGAAGCCACCGAGGTTGACGGCAAACGGCGTCGGGCCGGCCGCAACGCCCGCGACGTGCAACCGCCCCGAGCGCAGCGCCTCGACCTGCGCCGCATACGACTCGGCGGCAAACCAGCGCACCTTCTTGCCGGTGAGCTTGGACAGATGCGCGATGAACTCGGAAAAGACATTCTCGTAGACCGCCGGGTCTTCGACCGGCGTATACGAGAAGACCAAGGTCGAGGGGTCCTTCCACTGGCTCTTGTCGGCGGGCGTGTCGGCAACGAGGTCGTTGTTGGCATCGCAGTAGCGCGGGTCGAGGTCACCGCGGCTGGGGCAGGCTTGCGCCAGCGCGCTGGCGCCGGCACCCAGCCCGATCAGCAACGTCGCGACGATCGCCAGGCGACGGGATGGCATTGAGCGCATGCGGTGGATCCTTCCTCGTGCGGCGATGGCCGCGGCGCGCAATTATCGACACAGCGACCGCAAGTGCGGTCTCGGGGAAACCCCGCGCGAGTGCCTGCGACCGGCGGTTTCGCATCAGCACGGCCGCGCACGCGGCCGGCTCGGCGCCTGCGCGGCGGCGAGACCCGGCGCCGACCCGACCTTCGGCTTGGTCGCCGCCGCGTACCCGCGAATCGTGTCGAGCACGAGGCGAACGGTTTCTTCGGGTGCGTCCCACTGCGGGAAGTGGCCGCAGCGTTCGAACCAGTGCAGCCGCGCATCGCCGAACGCCGCCAGCACGCGTTCGGCCTGGCTCGGCGGACAGATCCGGTCGGAGCGACCCCAGCCGATGACGAGCGGCGCAGCGATCGCGCCGCGTGGTGCACCTTCGGCCGGCTCGTCGTAGGCCAGCCGGTGCAGCAGCGTCCGGAACGAGGGCATGCGGGCGTAGCCGCCCAGTTCCTCGAGCACGAGCTCGGCCGGCAAGGCCGCGGGGCGCTTCGAAAGCCGGGCCAGCAACAGCGCACGCCCGGCCGGGCTTGCGACGAGACGCGGCAGCAAGGGCTCGATCGTGCGCAGCAGTTGCATCGAAACGCGGGTCGAGACGTAGAAGCGGTCGCGCTCGCGCCGGCTGCGCCAGAAGCCGCCCGGATCGAGCGCGACGACCGCGCCGAGCACACCGCCGCGCCGTGCGAGCTCGAGGACGACGCGCGCGCCGAGCGAGCTGCCGACAGCATCGACGCCGCCGAGACCGGCCGCAGTGATGAAGGCACCGAGCGCATCGGCGAGCCTCGCGATCGAAGTCTCGCCCGCGAGCGGCAATGAACTGCCGTGACCGGGCAGGTCGACAGCGATCACCTCGTGCTCGCGCGCGAGCGGCTCCAGCACCAGCGCCCACGACCGCCAACTGCTTGCAAAGCCGTGCACGAGCAGCAAGGGCGTGCCGTGACCGAAGCGCAGATAGTTGAGCGCCATGCCGACAAGAGGCAAGGCTCATACCCGAGAGCATTGAGGCCGCATCAGCCGATCCGGCCTGGTCAGCCCGGCATCTAGGGCCCCGCAGGAAAGCGGTGGCTACATCACCCTCGAGCTGAAGGATTCGGGCCGCGTGAGCGCGCGTCGCGTGCCAGGCGTCGTCACGCCCGCTGTGCAGCCAGGCCGGCAGCCTTCGGATTGGGACCAAAACGGTTGGTGCCGGCATCGCTATCCTGCGCACAGAAGACGATGAGCACGATGAAGCCGACCAGCGGCACCAGCGAGATAAGCGTCCACCAACCGCTGCGATCGGTATCATGCAGGCGTCGCACGGTGACGGCCAAGCTCGGGATGAGGACGGCCAGCATGTAGATCGTGCTGATGATGTTGGCCTCGCCGATCATCGCGTCGATGGCGCCGGCCACCAGCGAGATGATCACGTTGAACAGCACGAAATACCAGTATTCCGAGCGCTGTGCGCGGCCGCTGAACGTGGCGTACTTCTTGAGGGCCTCCAGGTACCCATTCATCATCTCTGCTCCCTTTGGGTTGTTGCCCGCCTCTGGCGTTGCGCTCGCCGTGATGCGCGGGCCCTGATGCGCGGGCCGCGAACACTACACTACCGGGCGGAATGGGAATGATGATCTGCAGATGTACTGCATCAAGCACCTGGCGCGCGCCCGTTTAGGTGCTCGACGAAGCATCGGCGTGACCCGGATCGATGGCTGAGGGCGCCCTGTCGCGCCGCGGCTCGCTGAAGTACAACGCCCGGATCGCGCTGCGCGATCCGACCACCGTCGTCGGCGTGCTGGCCGCGTTGCTGTTCACCTACCTGATCGCGGCACCGATCGGCTCGCTGCTCGACGACGCCGTCCGCATCCAGTTCAGCGACGTGGCGCGCACGGGGCAGGCCCTGGGCAGCTTCACGCTGCACAACCTGCAGCGGGTCTTCCAGTCGCCCGTCGCGCCCTTTGTGTTCTGGCGGCCGTTGTTGAACACGGTGCAGGTCGCCTTCGGTGCGATGGCGCTTTCGCTGCTGGTGGGCGGCGTGCTGGCCTGGCTCATCAGCCGCACCGACCTGCCGGGGCGCAAATGGTTCGCGACCGCGCTGATCGTGCCGTACATGCTGCCGTCGTGGACGATCGCGCTGGCCTGGTCCTCGTTCTTCCGCAACCGCACGGCGGGCGGCCAGCCCGGCTGGCTCGAGACCTTCGGGCTGCAGCCGCCCGACTGGCTCGCCTATGGCCAGTTGCCGATCACGCTGGTGCTCGCGCTGCACTATGCACCGTTTGTCATCCTGCTCTTCGGCAACGCGCTGAAACGCCTGGATTCGCAGCTGGAGGACTCGGCGCGGATGCTGGGCGCGGATCGCCTCACGATCGCGCGGCGCATCATCATTCCGTTGATGGCGCCTGCGCTGCTGTCGGCGATGACGCTGATCTTCGCCAAGTGCCTGGGCGATTTCGGTGTCGCCTACGTGCTGGGCGTGCCGGTCAAGTTCGACGTGCTGGCGACCTCGCTGTTTCGCAGTGTCACGGCACGCCAGAGCGGCGAGGCGGCGGTCATGGCCGCGGCGATCATCCTGATCGGCAGCGTGTCGGTGATCATCGACGCGCGGCTGGTGCGCGAGGCCAGACGCTTCGTCACCATCGGCTCGAAGGGATCGATGGATCGCATCGGCCGGCTCGGTCGCTGGCGCCTGCCGATGACGCTCGCCGCGGCGCTCGTCTTCACGGTCAGTGTCGTCATCCCGCTGCTGGTGCTGTTCCTGAGCACGGTGATGCGCATCCCCGGCGATCTGAGCCTCGGCAATTTCACCTTGGACTACTGGATCGGCCGCGAGCTGCCGACCACGGCGATGCGCGAGGGCGTGCTGATCACGCCAGACTTCTGGCATGCGGCGTGGAACTCGATCTGGATCGTCGGGCTGGCCGCGATCTTCGCAGGGGTCTCGGGGCTGCTGGTGGGCTACGTCGTGGTGCGCAGCCCCGTGCGCGTCCTCGGCTCGTACCTGCGCTACGTGACCTTCCTGCCCTATCTGGTTCCCGGGATCGCCTTCGCGACCGCGGCGCTGTCGATCTTCGCGGTGCAACGCGGCCCGATCCCGGCGCTGTACGGCACCGCCGCCATCCTGGTGATCGCGCTCGCCGCAGATCAGATGCCCTTCGCCTCGCGCGCGGGCATCAGCGCGATGATGCAGTTGGGCAAGGACCCCGAAGAGGCCGCTCAGGTGGCCGGCGCCGGCTGGTGGCGCCGGCTCGTCGCGGTGGTGATTCCGATCCAGAAGGGCGCGCTCACGGCCGGCACGCTGCTGCCCTTCATCTCCGGCCTGAAGAGCCTGAGCCTGGTGATCATCCTGGCGGTGCCCGGCACCGACCTGCTCACCACCTACGCCATCCGGCTGCTCGACTACGGCTACGACCAGGCCACCAATGCCGTCGTGCTGATGCTGTGCGCGCTGGCGTTCTTCGGCACGATATGGGTCCAGAAGCTTGGCAAGAGCAACCTGGCCGACGGACTCGGAACCTGAACCCATGGCCAACGTCAGCCTGCGCGGCATCGAGAAGAACTACGGCAAGGGCGCGCCCAGCGTCATCACCGGCCTCGATCTGGAAATCCCCGACGGCGACTTCCTTTGCGTGCTGGGCCCTTCGGGTTGCGGCAAGACGACGACCTTGCGGATGATCGCCGGGCTGGAGCACCCGAGCGCTGGCAGCATCCGCATCGGCGAGCGCGTCGTCGACGATGTCGCCCGCGGCATTCACGTCCCGGCCGAGCAGCGCGAGATGGGCCTGGTGTTCCAGAGCTACGCGCTGTGGCCGCACTTGAGCGTGCAGGACAACGTGGAGTTCGGCCTGCGGCTGCGCAAGCTCGAGCGCGAGGAGCGCGAGTCCAAGGCCGTGGCGGTGATGCAGACCTTGGGCATCGCGGCCTACAGCAAGCGCTATCCGTCGGAGCTTTCGGGCGGGCAGCAGCAGCGGGTGGCGCTGGCGCGGATGCTGGTGATGCGGCCCGCGGTGATCCTGCTCGACGAGCCGCTGTCGAACCTGGACGCCAAGCTGCGGCTGGAGATGCGCGCCGAACTCAAGCGCATCCACGAGGAGACCCGCGCCACCGTCGTCTTCGTGACCCACGACCAATGGGAAGCGATGACATTGGCGACGACGATCGCCGTGATGCGAGAGGGCCAGGTGCTGCAACTCGACACGCCCGATGCGATCTACGAACGCCCGAACAGCCGCTTCGTCGCTGAATTCATCGGCAATTCACCGATCAACGTCATCGAGCTGGGTGCGCAGGGCGAGCCTTCGGCGCTGCCGCGCACGATGCGCACCTTCCTGGAACAGCGCCTGCCTGCGAACGAGCAGCCGGGCTCGGTCGGCATCCGGCCCGAAGCACTGCAGCTTGCCCGCCACGGCGAGGCCGTACCCGCGCAGGCGCTGGCGGGCGACGCCGTGGTGAGCGGCGTGCTGCCCACCGGCGGGAGCTGGATCATCGAACTCGACACCGCCGGCCGCAAGCTCTTCATGATTGCCGGCGAAGCGCCCGCCGCGCGCGTCGGCGAACCGGTACGCTGGTGGGTGGGAGCCCGCCACCTGCACGTCTTCGACGGCCGCGGGCGTCGTTCGATCGAAGCCGACCGCGTGCTCGACGCCAACCCCTGAACGCGCCGCACCGGTGCCTGACCTTCACTCATAACGCAAGGAGAACTCTCGTGATGCAAGCCTTCCAATCCCCTCCGCTTCGTCGCTTCACGCCGGCCGCTTGCGCGCTGGCGGTTTCGATGCTGCTGGGCGGCATGCAGCCGGCCCTGGCCGCTGCACCCGCGCCGGAAACCACGCTGGGAATTCCGGATTCGAGCTACAGCCTCGAAGCGCTGATCGAAGCGGCGAAGAAAGAGCAGCCCATCACGGTGGTCGACGCCACCGGCAAGATCCTCGTGATGGCCAAGCAGTTCACCGAGAAGTACGGCGTGAAGGCCACCGGCGTGAAGATGAGCGCATCGAACCAGGAAGAGGTGCTGACGCGCGAAGCCGCGGCGAAGAACGTCAGGAACGACGTCTTCAACATGAGCAACCTGCCTGACGTGACGGCGCAGTTCATTCCGCAAGGCATCGCCACGAGCTGGATGCCGCCGGACCTGAAGAAGCAGACGCCCGAGCAATACCAGAATCCCGCGATCACGAGCCTGAACCCGTGGCTCTGGGTCTACAACCCGAAGGTCTACGGCGACAAGTGCCCGATCGACAACATGTGGGCCCTGACCGATCCGCAGTGGAAAGGCAAGGTGAACATTCCCGACCCGCTGCTGCGCAACGAGACGATGTTCTGGGTCAACCAGATTGCCGACAACGCCGACGAGCAGATGCGCCAGGCTTACCAGGCGCACTACGGCAAGCCTTTGAAGACCGACCAGCCCACCGCCACCGCCGAGTGGTTCAAGCGCCTTGCCGCCAACAACGTGAAGGTGGCCAAGAGCGACAGCGATGTCGGGCCGGTGGTGGGCGCCAGCACGCAGAAGGATCCGGTGATCGGCTTCGTCAGCACGGCGATCTTCTCGCACGCCCGCGACAAGAAGTTTCCGCTGGCGGCCTGCTCGGGGCTCAAGCCCTGGCTGGGGCAGCTGACGCCGCGCGTGGCGGTGATCGCCACCGGGACGAAGAGCCCGAACGCCGCCAAGCTGTTCGTGCACTACATGATGTCGGCCGAGGGCATGGCGCCGCAGATGGAAGACGGCAAGCTCTCCACCAACCCGCAAGCCAGGATGCCGGCCGACGAACCTTCGGGCATCGAGAAGCTCAAGGACCAGCTGTACGTCAACAACTCCAAGACCACGCCCGACGACTTCAAGAAGCTGCAGCTCTGGCGCGATCTGTGGACGACGAGCAGCCGCTGACGCGCGACGCAACTCGCGCTCCGGCACCGGCGGCCTGACTGCGCCGCCGGTTCAAGCAGCCGCGATGCCGGCTACGGCTCGAGTCCCGGCTGCGGCAGCATCGCGATGCGTTCCGCGCCGGCGGCTTCGAGGCGCGCGGCCATGGCCTGGCAGGCCGCGCTATCGGGCACCTTCACCGTGACGAGCATGCCCTCGCGCTGCAGCAGCGCACGGTAGGCGATCTCGTCGCCGATCGACGGCGTGTTCGAAAACAAAGCCTCGGCCAGGTGGCGAAACGACGTGAGGATTCCGCCGGTCACGAGTTCGTCGGTCTCGACGCCCAGCGCACTCTCGGCGTCACCGGTATCTCGGTGCAAGCTGACGTCGGCCGGAGCGACGCCCGAGGAAGTGAGTTGATCGGCCGCGGCACGCGCGGCAACCGCGTCGTGGAACGCGGCGACAACGATGGGCTGCATCATGACGAGCTTTCCTCGCGACGCAAACGGCGGCGCCGCAACAATTGCGGGCAAGCGCGATGCCTGTCTTGCCTTCAACCGTCGAGCGCCGCCTCGGTGAGGCACCGGATCAGCGCCGCGTCGGCCTCGATCGGCGCCTCCGGTGCCTGCACCGGATTGTGGTGCAGCCGGAAGGCCCGCAGCGCGGCGGCCGGCGCGCGCGTGTCGTAACCGATCGCGCGCAGCGCAAGCCACGGATCGAAGCCCTGCGGTGCCGGCGCAACCGGGCCGCTGCACCAGAGTCCGAAACCGTTTGCCGCCAGCGTCGCCCAGGGGAACAGCGGCCCCGGGTCGGATTTGCGGGTGGGAGCCACGTCGGCGTGGCCGACGAAGTTGGCGGCGGGGACCTGGTGGCGGGAGCGGATGTCGGCCAGCAGGGCGAGCAGCGCATCGATCTGCGCCTGCGGGAACGGTTGCGCACCGTCGTTGTCGAGTTCGATGCCGATCGATGCCGAATTGACGTCGACCGTCACTCCCCAGCGCGAATCTCCGGCATGCCAGGCGCGCTGGCGTTCGTCCACGAGTTGCAGGATCTCGCCGTCGCGGGCGATCAGGTAGTGCGCGCTGACCGCCGATTGCCGGCTCGTCAAGGTGCGCAGCGCCCGTGCGAAGTTCGCGCTCGCGGTGTAGTGAAGCACGACGAACGCGACGTTGCGCTCGTTGTGGTTGGGTGACGGCACCCAGCGCGTCGCGACCGTCGCGTGCCGCGGCAGCGGAGCACAGGCGCCGAGCAGCAGCGCCAGCGCGAGCACACCCGACCGGGCAAGGAGCGAGAAGGCATGGCGCATCCGCAAGAAGGATACGGCCGGCGCACGGATCTGGCGCCTGCACGGCTGGTGATGAACGCCGCCGCGGCCGATCGGCAGGCACGATGCGCGTCGCAGTGCTTGATGACCATCAAGGCGCAGGCAGAGGCCGGCGGCTATGCTCGCCGTTCGCCTCGCCAAAGGCCCGCTTCCTTCCTTGGAGAACTCGACATGCTCTTTCAAGTCAGCAACCTCGGCCACGACACTGCAGCGCTCGCCGACGCGATCCGGGGCTACGACGCCCGCGCAAGCATCGAAGTCGATCAGGGCGCCAAGCAGGTCAAGGTGCTGGGCCTGCTCTCGGACGAGGAGGCGCTTGCGGCATTCAAGCTCACCGGCTTCCACGCCGAGCCCGTCGGCAAGGCGGCGCACGTGAGCGGCAGCAGCAACTGCTGCGGCCACTGCGCCTGACGCAGCCGGCGCTGCCGAACGCCGGCACGCCGGCGGTCAACCGCGCAGCGCTCTCGGCTGGGCAGGCAAGCGGCGCATGAACCAGTTCGGGACGCCGAGCACGCGTTCCTGCCGGACGACGACGAAGCCGAGAGTCTCGTAGAAGGCGACGTTGATCTCCAGATCCGTCTCCAGCCAGGCGGTCGCCGCCAGCGCGTCGAGGCGCCGGCAGCAGTGCGTCATCAGCCGGCGTCCCACGCCCTGGCGGCGCTGGGCGGAGAGCACGGCCAGCGGTCCGATATGCCAGTGCGGCTCGCGCGGGTCGAGGCGCGCCCAGGCGGCCAGCCACCGCGCGACGCGCCACGTGCCGATCGGCGGATTGGTCGTCACGATGACAGCGGCCAGACGCACTGCGGACGGCCACGAGGGACGGCAGTGGCCGGGCTTCATCATGCCCAACACACCGATCAGCTCGCTCTGCGAAAACGCGCCGAGCAGGCCGTCATGCGCCTGGACATGCCGCACCAGTTCGCCGAGGAAGCGCGACAGGCGCCGCTGCCGGCGCACCGGATCGGCGCCGAACGCCTGCACGTGAACGGGGTTGTCGCGCATGCCATCGGCCAGCAGAGCGGCCGCAGCCGCGCGCTGCTCGGCAGACGCCAGCGCCCGGATGTCAACGCGAAGGCCGGCGCCGGCAGGGTGAGGCGATGCCTGCAGCGCTTCCATCAGAATGGCCGCTCGTCCACCACAGGCGTCACGCCGGTGTCGCAGCCAGCAGTTGCTCCAGCGCCACGCCGATGTCGAGGATCACCCGGTCGTGACCGGCCGGCGCCGCGACCATCAGCCCCACCGGCGCGCTGCCGGCCACGTGGCACGGCAACGAGAGCGCGCAGCCGTTGAGGAAGTTGATGAAGGTCGGATTGCGCAGGATCAACCCGTTGGCCGCGAAATAAGCCTCGTCGGAGGCCTCGAGCGGCGCGATTGCCGGCGCGACGATCGGCACCGTGGGCATCAGCAGCGCGTCATAGTGGGCCAGGCGCGCTTCGACCCGCGCGATCCAGTCGGCGCGCGCCTGCTGCAGTTCGATGTAGTCGGCCGCCGTCATCTCGCGGCCGCGCAGGATGCGCGAGGAAACGCGCGGGTCGTAGCGCGCGGCGCCGCGGGCCAGCAGACCGCGGTGCCAGGTCCAGGCTTCGGCGGCGCTGAAGCCGCCGGTGCGATTGATCTGCGGCAACTCCTCGAGCTCCGGCAGTGCGATCTCGTCGACTTGCGCGCCGCCGGCGCGGATCGCCGCCAGCGCGCGTTCGAACATCGCGCGCACATGCGCGTCGGCGCCGTCGAGGACAACACGGGCCGGCACGGCAAGGCGCAGTTGGCGCAAGGGGGCGGCAAGCGGCGCGACGCAGCGCTCGCCGGCCATGATCGCGTCGAGTGTCGCGCAGCAGGCGACCGATGCGGCGAGGGGGCCGATCGAGTCGAGGCTGGTCGAGAGCGGCAAGGCACCGGTTGAGGGGATGCGCGCGGCAGTCGGCTTGAAGCCGGTCAGGCCGCACAGCGCCGAGGGGATGCGCACCGAGCCGCCGGTGTCGGTGCCGATCGCCGCGGCCGCCATGCCGTCGGTGACCGAAACCGCCGCGCCCGACGACGAGCCGCCCGGGATGCGGCCGGTGGCGCGGTCCCAGGGGTTGCGCGGCGTGCCATGGTGCGGGTTCAGACCGAGCCCCGAGTAGGCGAACTCGGTCATGTTGGTGCGGCCGACGAGCACTGCGCCGGCCTGCTGCAGCCGCTGCACCACCACGGCATCCCGCGCGGCCGGTGCCGCGTCGTCGAGCACGGCCGAGCCGGCCAAGGTGACCTCGCCGGCGACATCGAACAAGTCCTTGACCGAGATCGGCAGGCCTTCGATCGGAGAGCGCACGATACCCGCCTCGCGCAGCAGGTCCGAGGCTCGAGCGGCTGCACGGGCACGCTGGTGCCAGGTCTTGATGAAGGTGCGGCGGCCTTCACCGGCCGGGTCGTCGATGCGTGCGAGCGCCGCTTCGATCAGTTCGGCCGCCGTCGTTTCGCCCTCGGTCAGGCGCTGCTGCAAGGCGAGCAAGGTCGGCAACATGAGGGTTCCTTCAGGCAGATCGGCTGGCTTGGGCATCGGTCGTTCAGTCGGTGTCAGAGCCTGCTGCTGCACGTCGGCATCGCTTTGCGGCCGCTGGCCGCGAACGGCGTGACGACCGGTGGAAGGACGCCCTTCATGCGCTTGCTCATCTCGAGTCTCCAGTGCCCTGGCGCGGGGCCGAGCGATGAGTGCCGTCCATCTGCTGCGGGCGGCGAATCAGTCTAGCAAAGGCGTCTTCCACGCGGTCGCACTCGGGGGGAAGAGTGTGCTGCACGAGCGCGGCGTGGCTGCGGCGAAGGCGCGCCGCAGGCGCGACAATCGGGCTTACCCCGCGCGCCCCTTTTGAGCCATGTCATCGAACGAACCCGAGCACTCCGACCCGATCGCCACCACCGACACCCTGCGCCAACAAGACGTGGCGCAGCCAGCGGCGTCGACGGCGTCGGCATCGGCGGTCCCTGACGCATCTGACGCATCTGGCGTATCTGAGGCAGCTGAGGCAGCTGACGCGCGTGAGGCCGTCGACGCCCCGGGCGACTCTGGGGCACCGGAGGAACCCGAGATCCCAGAAGTCCAGGAGACCGCACAGGGTGCCGGGCCGGCGGCGGCTCCGGCAGCCCAGACCCCAGTGAATCCCGCACCGCTGGATCCGGCGGCCTGCGCGCAGCGCCTGAAGCAGTTGTGGCCGGCGCTCTTCACCGGCGCGCCCAAGCCGCTGAAGCTGCGCATCCAGGTCGACATCCAGCAGCGCGCGCCGGGTGTCTTCACGAAGCAGGCACTGTCGGCGTTCTTTCGCCGCTACACCGGCAGCACCTCGTATCTGCTGGCGGTTGCCAAGGGCCAGCAACGTTTCGATCTCGACGGCCAGCCGAGCGGCGAGCTCAGCGCCGAGCACCGCCAGGTCGCGCGTGACGAGCTCGCCCGCCGACGTGAGCGTCACGAAACGCGCCGCGCACTCGAAGAGCAGGAACGCCGCAATCGCGCCGGATTGCTGCGCGACTACGAACGCACGACCTTGACGCGCGCCAACTTCTGCGTCTTGAAAGGCGTCGCCGAGGCCGACCTGGACGGCCTGCTGGCGCTCGCGCGCGAGGAGGCTGCGCAGCCCCGTACGCACGGGCCGCATCAGACAGCGCGCGCCGCCGAGCGCCCTGGCGCGCCAGAAAATGCGCATCCGCCCGGCAGGCGCCGCGGCCCGGCCCGGGCACCCGCGCCAGGCAACGGTGAGCCGCGGCGCTGACCCACAGCCTGCGACGCGCGCCACGGCAAATGGTGGTGCCGACCGCTCGGCCCGGGGTGAGGCGAGTCGAAGCATCGGAGTTCTAGAGAGAACCATTATTTGATTTTTGTCCGTTTGCGGACTACGATCGTGAAACTGACAGGAATCCCCCTGCCTCACGACCATGGCTTGCGATGACGGCGCTCAAGAAGACTCCACCCCGCACGGCCGAGGTCGACGTGCACGGCATCGAAGCCGCCCGCGCGGCGCTGCGCACCTTCTTTCGCATCGCCGAGGCCTGGAATCTCACCGCACAACAGCAGCAGACGCTGCTCGGCGTCGGCAAGACGACGCTCTTTGCCTGGAAGGCGGGCACCGTCCGCGCCGGGCTCGACCCATCGGTGCTCGAACGCCTCGGCTACATCTTCGGGATCTTCGGCGCGCTCGAGATTCTGTTGCCGATCCCCGAACGTGCGCATGCGTGGCTGCGCAAGCCCAACGCCAGCCCCTTGTTCGGCGGCGGCTCCGCACTCGAGCGCATGCTCGGCGGCCGGGCCGGCGACCTGATGGTGGTGCACGCCTATCTCGACGCACAACGCGGCGGGGATTTCGCGTGAAGGCGGCACGCCTGCCGGGCGTGGTGACGATCGACTGGCGCCGCACGGTGCGGTTGGTGGCGAGCCGCTACCCGACGGTGAGCCTGTTCGAGCGCGTCGCCGACCCTGCCGATCTCGATGTGGTGTTCGCGATCGAGGCAATGGCCAACCCCAGGCTGCGCCAGGCGGCCGGCGAGATTTCGCTGGTGCCGCCGGCCGAGAGGGTCAGCGGCAACGGCAGCACGCCGGTGATGGCGGCCTTCTGCCACCTGAACCCGGAAGGCTCGCGCTTCTCGGATGGCTCCTGGGGTGTCTATTACGCAGCACGCACCCTCGCCACGGCAGTGGCGGAGGTCGCCCATCACCGTGCCCGCTTCCTCGCGGCAACGCAAGAAGAGGCGATCGAGATCGACCTGCGCAGCTACATCGCCGACGTGCACGCCGAACTGCACGACGTCCGCGGTTCTGGCTGGGAGGCCGTGCACGACCCCGACGACTACGCCCCATCGCAGCGTCTCGGCCGCGCTTTGCGTGCGCGCGGCTCCTGGGGCATCGCCTACCGCAGCGTGCGCCATCCCGGCGGCGAGTGCGTCGCCGCCTTCAGGCCTCGGGCGATCCGCCTCCCGGTCGTGCAGGGCGCGCACCTGACCTTGCACTGGAACGGCCAAGAGATCGACCAGTGGTACGAGAAGTCGCGGTTGCAAAAGCTCTGATGTGGCTTCGAATGCGCCCATTGCAGCGCCGCCGTCCGTCACCCACACGGCAATTTCCTACAAATACCCAGCCTCGCCGCATTGATACTAGCGCCCAAAGGAAACGCGATGAAGAACCCCTTGCAGGGCCAATACGAGCGGCTGCGTGCCGAGTTGGCGGCCGCCTACGAGAAGCCGGAATGGAGTGCGCAGCACATCGACCGCGTGGCCAATGAGCTCGCTGCGCTGGAGCGCCGCCTTGCCGCCGGTACATCGCGCAGCGATGCATGCAGTGGCAATGACACGCGCCCCGCATAGCGCGCGCAACCGGCCATCTTGCATGACCGACGACGCAGGCAAAGTCATTCGAGGGGGCGCAATCGCCGCGCCGACATTGCACAGCCGTTCCGGCGCATAGCGCGCTCGGAAGCCATGCGGAGATTGGTTCGATCAATGTGCCGGCAGACCGGCATGTGGGGGTTCGGGGGGCGATGTCAGCGACAGCGCAACGCACGTCAGTCATCAATATCAATAACCAGCGAAGGAGATCCCGTATGACGGCCACTTTTTTGAGACTCGCCAGCGCCAGCGTCTTGAGTGCGGCGTTGCTGACGGCCTGCGGCGGTGGGGGCGGAGGGGGCGACAACCAGGGGCCGGTCAATGGAGGTGGCGTCGTCTCGACACTCACATTCCACCCGCTTGCAGGCTATCAGGCACGCATCAATGCCGGCGCGAATGACACGTTCAACGTCAAGTACATGTTTGCGTCAGGTCAGAACTGCGTCGGGTCGGCCAACATCACACTCCAAGCCAAACAGCCCGCAACGTTCGAAGGCGTCGAAAGTTACGCGGTGGCACAGAACTCATCGCTCAGCTGCGGCGCAT
>CAJDUZ010000032.1_pt1 | contig 20241 bp, 15 predicted proteins | sample 7391221 | NCBI WGS metagenome assembly CAJDUZ01 (sample SAMEA7055692, study PRJEB34461) | soil metagenome | biome: terrestrial ecosystem; feature: Peninsula; material: soil | place: Antarctica | collected 2016
GCGGTCGAAATAGCGTTCGAGCGTGTTCTGCGCGGTCTTCAGATCGAGTTGTGCGGTGTCGAACTGGCGGCTGAGCAGCGCCAGCCGCACATTGAGCAACCGCAGCTTCAGGTTCTCGCGCACGAAGAAGGCCTGATCGGGCGCGAGCAGCATCGTCTCGGGGTGGTCGATGCGGGTCACGCGGATCAGCGACCGGATCTCGTCCCAGACGCGACCGGCGTAGTCGGCCCAGACCGCACCGGCGTCGCGCGCCCAGCCGACCACGCGGTTCGGCGCGACGGCACTGGCCGCGCTGCCGGCCGTGCTTGCCGCTGCGGCATCGGACGCAGCGCGCTGCGCGCCACGTGCGCGCGCGCCGCGCGTCGGGGCGGCGTTGACGAGCGGCAGGTCATCGACCATGCGCACGACCTCGTCGAGCTTGATCGTCAGCGACGCGACATCGGCGATATTGGCGGCGTTGACACGCTCGAGGTCGTGCGCGATGGCGCGCCGCACCGGCTCCAGGCGCGGCTGATCGGCGCGCGCAAGACGCTCGTCGCTTTGCTTCAAGGCGGCCACCAGCGGTTCGGCGCTGCCAGTGATCGAGCTTTGGCGCTGCGCGGCGCGGATCGACGCATCGATGTCGACCAGCAGGTTTTCCTCACGCGCCCGCGACACCGACTGCATCAGCTCCTCGAGCTGGCTGCGCTGCACGGCCACTTCGGCAACGCGCGCATCGAGCAAGGTGACCTTGGCCTGAGCGTCGCGCGCGGCTTCCTGCGCCTGCCTGGCGAGCACGAGCGCCTCGGCCGACTTGCCCGCGCTTTCCTGCTGGCGTCGCACCAGTTCCTGCTCGACGCTCTGCACGCGCTGGTTGACCTGCCACGCCAGCACCAGGCTGGCCACGGCGATGACCGCGACGATGAGAACGATGAGCCAGCGCACGAAGAAACCGCGCGGGGTGGTAGGAGCGACTGCCGGCTCTGCGGACACGTCGGAACTGCTGATGGCGGGGCTTTCTGAAGTGGAGGAAGCGGCGTCTTTCACGTCCGCGACGATTGTATGCAGGCCACCACCGCATCCCAGGTCGGCCGCACCTCGCTCACCTCGCCAAAGCCCAACTGTTGCGCACGGGCCGCAATGCGGCCATGCGTGGCGATGGCGCGCGCGCCCTGCCACCCAACGAGGCCGGCTGCCGCACTCCATTGCTCGAGGTGGTCGACGGCGGTGACGCTGCTGAAGAGCCACAGATGGCGCCGCGGCGCAGCGGCCGCGGCAGCCAGCAGTGCCTGCGCGGCCGCGTCGAACGGCGGCGCAACGCGCCGGTACGCGGCAAGGGTCTGGACCTCGGCGCCGCGCTCGCGCAGCCGTTCGGCGAGCCAGTCGCGGCCGGTTTCGCCGCGCACGAGCAGCACGCTGGCATCGCGCCAGTCGCGCCCATCGAGCCGTGGCCAGAGGGCCTCGGAATCGAACTGCAGCGCGTCGCCGGCGGGCTCGATGATGCGCTCCACGGGGATGCCGAGTTCGAGCAGCGCGCGCGCCGTACCCGGCCCCGGTGCGGCGGCGTCGAGCCCGGCCGGCCACGCCATGCCGGCGGGCCGCGCTGCGAAGAACTGCAGTGCGGCGTTCGGACTGACGAAGACGACCAGGCGCCGCGTTGCCAGGCCCTGCCAGGCCGCCGCAAGCGCCGCGCCATCGCGGTGAGGCGCGATCAAGATCAGCGGCAGCGCGATCGCGTCGATGCCGCTTTGCTGCAATCGTTCGACCCAGGCGGCGGCCTGCGGCGCCGGTCGCGTGACGATGACACGCGGTGCGCCGGGCTGCGGTGCGGCGTCGCTGGCCTGCCAGTCGGTGCCGGCCGGTTTCACCCTATTGCGCCGCGGCAAGGTAGGCGGCGGCGCCCGCGGCCAGCAGTCCGTCTGCCGCGCGCCGGCCGAGCGCGATGGCCGCGGCATCGTCGCTTGCCGCGCCTTGCACACGCACGCGCAGCAGAGGCGGCGCATCGGCAGTCGGCAACCTGCCATGTGGCGCCGCGCCCGACGCCGCGGCGTCACCTGGTGCCGTGGCTGCGGCTGCCTGTAACGAACCGTCGGGCGCGATGTCTTCGAGCGGCGGCCCGGGGTGGCCCACCCTCGCCTGCAGCACGAGTTCGCCACCGTGCCACACGGCATGCGCTGCCAGCGGCATGCTGCAGCTGCCGCCGAGCGTGCGCGAGACGGCGCGCTCGGCCTGCACCGCCAGCCACGTCGGGCGATCGATGAGTGCCGCCAGCTGCGTCAGCAGTGCCGCATCATCGGCGCGCACCTCGAGCGCCAGGGCGCCCTGACCCGCGCACGGCACCATCTCGTCGACTTCGAAGGCGCGGCGTATCCGCGCTGCAAGGCCGAGCCGCTTCAGGCCCGCGGCCGCCAGCACGATGGCATCGAAATGGCCTGCATCGAGCTTGCGCAAGCGCGTGTCGAGATTGCCGCGCAGCGGCACGACGCGCAGATCGGGCCGCAAGGCGCGCAACTGCACCACGCGGCGCAGGCTCGAGGTGCCGACGCTGGCGCCGGGCGGCAGCTCGGCCAGGGCCGCGTAGCGTGGCGAGACGAAGGCGTCGCGGGCATCCTCGCGCGGCAGCACCGCCGCCAGCGCAAAGGCCGGCTCGAGCTCCATCGGCACATCCTTGAGCGAATGCACCGCGAGCCGCGCGCGGCCGTCGGCCAGCGCGGTCTCGAGTTCCTTGATGAACAAGCCCTTGCCGCCGATCTTCGAGAGCGTGCGATCGAGGACCTGGTCGCCGCGCGTCGTCATCGCAAGCAGGCTCGCCGGGAGGCCCAGGCGCTCAGCCAGCAGATCACGCACGTGCTCGGCCTGCCAAAGTGCAAGACGGCTTTCCCGGGTGGCGATGACGATCGATTCGGTCATGTGGAAGATGCTAGCAGGCGGTCTGCGTGCCTCCTGTCCGGCGCGTTTTGCGCACTGCGCTGCGGACGGAGTCGGGCCGTCTGCGCGACCTTCCGGCGCGGAAGAGCCGGGCATCGGTCGCGGCGGTGGCGTCTCCCGACCGGCGCTCCCGGCACCTAGCGCCGCGGCTGCGCGGCGCTGACCTCGCCGTTCGCGGCCGCCGCACGCAGCCAGCCCAGCCGGCGCCGCGCGCCGGCGCAGCCGAGCAGGTCGCTGCCGGACTGCAAGGCGGCGCCAGCGGCATCGAGGGCCGCCTGCTGCTCGCCGTGCAGTTCGGTGAGCCGTTCGACCGGCCAGCCGAGCGCCGCGCCGATCGCCGTGCCGGCGCGGCGCTCGGCAACGCGCGCCGATCGCGTGGCGAGCACCTCAGCGACATGGCTGCAGACCTGCCAGTGGTTGGCGTCGAGCAGCGCCGCCGCCGCGCAATAGTCGACCGCCACCGTGACGGGCGTGGTGAGCGCGGCCTGAGCGGCGCTCACCTCGACCAGGAAAGCGGCGCTTCCGGGCAACGTCGCGTCGTCCACCGGCACCTGCTCGAGCACGCGTGCCGTCAACTCTGCGCCGGTCTCGCTGCGTTGTGCGAGCGACACGCGATACATCGCCTCGTCAACCGCGGCCGGGTCGTGTCGTGCGAGCGCGGCCTGCGCGACGTAGAGCCACGGCACGGCGTTGCCCGGGTCGAGCCGCGCCCATTGCGCAGCCGAAAGCATCGGGCAGGACGCGCCGCAGGCCCGGAACGCCAGCGCATAGACGCGAGGATCGCGGCTCGATTGCGCAAGTCGCGCCAGCGCGTTGTCAGCTTGCTCAGGCACGGCTGCAGCGGCGCCGGTCGACTGGCTGCCGGTGGTCGCGGCACCGAGCAGCAGCACGGCGGCCTGCGCAAGTTCGTCCGGCGCTGCAGACAAGGCCGCGAGGGTGCGCTCGCGAGCGCGGCGTTTCAGCTCGTCGAGCCGCTGTGAGACACCGTCGGTCTCGCCATTGCCGTCGAGCACGACCCAAGCGCCACCGCAGGTTTCGATCTCGGCCGAGCCGGCCTTCGCCTGGCGCTGTGCTGCCGCGGCCGCAGCGCCGGTCGACGCCGCTGGCTCAGGGAGCGGCGCAGCCGCCGCGACGCTTGCTGCCATGGCTGCATCGATGACCCTTGCGATTGGGTCCGACGCTGCCGGCGCCGGTGCTGTTGCAAGCGGCGCAGCCGCTCCGGCCATTGCCGCCAATGAAACCGGCGATGGCGCGGGAGCCGGCGGCACCGATGCATGCCAGCTCTGGGCGAGCAGCCACGCCGCCGCCGCGCCGGCCAGCACAACGGCCGTGAGCCAGGCGGCCGGCAACGAACGATCCGGCGGCGCATCGAACCGGATCGCGGGCGGGCGCATCGCGGTGGCTTGGCGGATGAATGGCTTGGTGGCTGAGCGGCTAAGCGGCTGAGTGGCTGAGTGGCTCAAGCTCGGCGGCTCGGCCGCTTCAGTGCCCCGCGGCGATCAGCGCTTCGCGCACCGCCGCGACCTGACGGCGCGAGACCGCGAGCCACTCGTCGACCGGTGCCATGCAGACGGCCCAGCCGCCCTCCTCCTCACGCTCGCCAGCGATGGTGCGCCGCTCGAGTGCGCGCACGGCATCGCGCGCCACCAGGGCGTTGCGGTGCACGCGCAAGAAGCGCGGCCCGAGGCGCTCCTCGAGCTCGGCCAGGGTGTCATCGAGGATGAAGGTGTGGGTCGGACTGCGCAAGGTCACGTACTTCAGCTCGGCCTTCAGATAGAGCACGTCGGCAACCGGCACGCGCACGACGCGGCCGCGGTCGCTGACGACGATGACCGGCGCCTCCTGCAGCACCGCTGGCGGCTGCGCGGCAAGCCGGTTCACGCGCTGCGCCACGCGCTGCAGCGCAGCCTGCAGGCGCTCGCGCTTGACCGGCTTGGTCAGGTAGTCGACGGCCTCGAGGTCGAACGCCTGCAAGGCATGCTGCGCGTGCGCGGTGACGAAGACGACCGCCGGCGGCTGCGGCTGCTCGCGCAACTCGGCGGCGAGCTGGGTGCCGTCGCGCCCTGGCATCTGGATGTCGAGCAGCAGCACGTCGCACTGCTGCGTCGCGAGCCAGACGCGCGCCTGGGCGGCGTTGGCCGCCTCGCCGACAACGACGGCGCGCGGCTCCGGGCACTCGGCGACGAGGCCGCGCAGGCGAAGCCGCGCCAGCTCCTCGTCGTCGACCAGCAGGACGCGCAAGCCCGACATCAGCCCGGCCAGTGCGATACGGCGGCAGCGCGTGCGAGTGCAACGCGCCGCGGCAAGCTGGACGCCAGACGCTTCACAGCGGCACCACCACCTGCACCCGAAAGACGCGTGCATCGTGGCGGGTCTCGAACTGCGCGGCGACGTCATGCATCAGGTGCAGCCGCTCGCGCACATTGCGCAAGGCCATGCCGTTGCCGGGCTTCGACGGCTCGCCCGGCAGACTGTTGGCGATCGAAACCACCGCGCGGCCGAGATGCACCCGGGTGCGCACGCGAATCAGGCCACCATCGGCAGCCGGTTCGACGCCGTGGCGCACGGCGTTCTCCACCAGCGGCTGCAGCAGCAGCGGCGGAACGCGGGCAGCGCCGGCGGCGGGGTCGAGATCCCAGGCGACCTGCAGCCTTTGCCCGAAGCGCAATTGCTCGATCGCCAGGTAGCGCTGCGCCAGGTCGACCTCATCGGCCAGGCTCGCCGATTCCGCACTGTCGCCGATGGCCACACGAAACAGCTCGGCCAGATCCTCGAGCACGAGCTCGGCGCGCGTCGGGTCGAGGCGCACCAACGCCAGGGCGGTGTTCAAGGTGTTGAAGAGAAAGTGCGGGCGAATGCGCGACTGCAATTCCGCAAGCCGCGCTGTAGCCTCGGCCGGCAGTCGCGCCTGCGCCCTCATTTGCAGCCACTGGAAGATGACGGCTGCGATGCCGCCGCCGCTCAAGGCCGGCGCCAGGCCCATGGATCCGCCCGGGTTCGCCGCGTCGGGCACGAGCGCCCCCGGAAGTTGCGCCGCGATGCCGCCACAAAACGCGCCGAGGGCGGTGGCCGCGGCCCATTGCGCCGACACCGGCAACGCGCCGAGCGGACGCTTCAAGCCGCACGCGATGAGCAGCCACAGCAGCACCGCCGGCAATGCCACGCTGGAGCCGCCCGCGAGCAAGGCCAGCCACGACGCAAAATCGTGCGCGCCGAAGACGACCGCGATGCCGACCACGGCATGGACGAACAACAGCGCGCGCAGCACCGCGCCGACGTGGCAGACGTCGAAGGCCGAGTCGCGGGCGGCCGGCCGGGCCTCGTCGCCACCGCCCAGGTCGAATCCCGTCGAACCGAAGCCTGTCGGGCCAGCCCCCCGCTCACCCGGTCGCGCGCCTGCCTGCACGTCAGCGGCGGCAGCGCTCGAAGCGGCGGCGGGATGCAGGGCAGGCGTCATGCGGCATGAGGGGGCGCCGATAGAATCCAGACTCGGCGCCTGCCGCGCATTGTCCTCAACTCGGCCGCCTGCGGCGTACCGCCGAGCCGCGCTTTCGTCTTGTAAATCACACCCTGATGACCGCCAACCAGTTCGACAAGAAATCCGAGGCCTGGTCGGCGCTGTTTTCGGAGCCGATGAGCGAGCTGGTGCAGCGCTACACCGCGAGCGTCGGCTTCGACCGGCGCCTGTGGCGCGCCGACATCGAGGGCAGCCTCGCGCATGCGGCGATGCTGGTCGCGCAGGGCATCATCCCGGCCGCCGATGGCACGGCGATCGAGCAGGGGCTTGCGCAGATCGCCGCCGAGATCGAGGCCGGCACGTTCGAATGGCGGCTCGAGCTCGAAGACGTGCATCTCAACATCGAGGCGCGGCTGACGCAACTCGTCGGCGACGCCGGCAAGCGCCTGCACACCGGGCGCTCGCGCAACGACCAGGTCGCGACCGACGTGCGGCTGTGGCTGCGCGACGAGATCCGCGCCATCGGCGAACTGCTGATCGAGCTGCAGCGCGCTCTGGTTGCGGTGGCAGGCACGCATGTCGAGGTCGTGATGCCCGGCTTCACGCACCTGCAGGTGGCGCAGCCGGTGAGCTTCGGCCACCACCTGCTCGCCTATGTCGAGATGTTCGCGCGCGACGCCGAGCGCATGCAGGAGGTCGGGCGCCGCACCAACATGCTGCCGCTCGGCGCCGCCGCGCTGGCCGGCACCAGCTACCCGCTCGACCGCGAGTTGGTTGCGCGCACGCTCGGCATGGAGGGCCTCTGCCAGAACAGCCTCGACGCCGTCAGCGACCGCGACTTCGCGATCGAATTCACCGCCGCTGCGAGCCTCGCCATGGTGCACGTCTCGCGCCTGAGCGAGGAACTGGTGCTGTGGATGAGCCAGAGCTTCGGCTTCATCGACCTGGCCGACCGCTTCTGCACCGGCTCGTCGATCATGCCGCAGAAGAAGAACCCCGACGTGCCCGAACTCGCACGCGGCAAGACCGGGCGCGTCGTCGGCCACCTGATGGCGCTCTTGATGCTGATGAAGGGCCAGCCGCTGGCCTACAACAAGGACAACCAGGAAGACAAGGAGCCGCTGTTCGACACGGTCGACACCTTGAAGGACACCTTGCGCATCTTCGGCGAACTGGTGGCCGGCATCGAGGTCAAGCCCGAGGCGATGCAGCGCGCGGCGCTGCGCGGGCATGCGACCGCGACCGATCTGGCCGACTATCTGGTGAAGCAGGGCCTGCCGTTTCGCGACGCGCATGAGATCGTCGCGCGCGCGGTGCGGCTGGCGATCGAGCGCGGTGCCGACCTCGCTGATCTGCCGCTCGAGACGCTGCAGTCCTTCCACGCCTCGATTGGTGCGGATGTCCACGCGGTCCTGAGCCTGCGCGGCTCACTCGATGCACGCGACATCCTGGGTGGCACCGCGACCGAGCAGGTGCGCGCCCAGGTGGCGCGGCACCGGGCGCGGCTGGCCTGAGGCCGCTGGCAGCGGCACCCGCGCCGCGAGTGCCCCCTCGGGGAAATCGCCCGACTGCCGCCCGATCAGGTACCCCGCAGCGCGTCCGGCGGCGGACTGCCGCGGCCGGAGCGCCAGCGCTGCACCAGATAGACAAGGACGACCAATGCGAAGCCGATCAGGTCCGATGTGCTTCCGGGCTTGATCAGCAGCAGCGCCCCAGCCAACAGCGCAATCCGCTCGTACCAGCTGAGCTTGCCGGTGAAATAGCCTTGCGTGGCCGAAACGAACGCGAGCATCCCGACCAGCGCCGTGAACAGCACCCAGCTCTGCACCCACCAGTTCTTCACGTCATAGAGCAGCAACTGCGGATTGAAGAAGAACATGAACGGCAGGATCGCCGTGCGCATGTCGTAGATGAAGCCCTGAATGCCGGTGGCAATCGGGTCGGCGCGTGAAATGGCCGCGGCGGCATAGGCGGCAAGGCCCACCGGCGGCGTGTCGTCGGCCAGGATGCCGAAATAGAACACGAACATGTGCACCGCGATCAGCGGCACGACGATGCCGGCCGCCTCCGACAGATTCACGATCACCGGCACCACCAGTGCCGCCATGACGATGTAGTTGGCGGTCGTGGGCAGGCCGACTCCGAGGATCAGCGACGTGATCATCGCCATGATGAGCACGATCCAGATGTTGCCGCCGGAAACCGTCGCGATGATCTGGGTCAGCCCGTAGCCCAGATTGGTCATCGTGACCATGCCGACGATGATGCCGGCCGCGGCGGTGGCGATGGCGATCGTCGTCATGTTGCGTGCTCCGACGTCAAAGCCGTTGAACGTCAGCTTGACGCCATCCCAGAGTCCGGCGATCGCACCGGCACCGCGCTTGAAGCTCCTGTAGGCCTCCTGGATCAAGATCAGGACGATCAGTGAAAAGGTGGCGTTGAGCGCACTGCGCTCGGGCGTGAGCTTGGCCCACATCAGCTCGTAGAGCAGGAACGCGACCGGGAGCAGGTAGTGGGCACCGCGCCGGAACGTCAGCCAGAACGGCGGCAACTCGGCCCGGGGCATGCCTTTGAGGCCCAGTTTGATGGCCTCCAGGTGCACCAGATAAAAGAGGCCCGCGTAGGTCAGCAGCGCCGGGACGATGGCATAGACGATGAGCTGCGAATACGGAATGTTGACGAACACCGCCATGATGAAAGCCGCGGCTCCCATCACCGGTGGCATCAGCTGGCCATTGACCGAAGCGGCACACTCCGTGGCACCCGCCTTGACCGCGGGATAGCCCGCCTTCTTCATCAGCGGAATCGTGAAGGTGCCGGTGGTGACGACGTTGGCCACGGAGGAGCCCGAGACCACGCCGGTCAGCAAGCTGGCGATGACCGATGCCTTGGCCGGCCCGCCGCGAAAGGTCCCCAGCCCGCTGAAGGCCAGATCGACGAAATACTGACCGGCACCGGCCTTGTCGAGCAGCGCACCGAAGAGCACGAACAAGAACACGAAGGTGGCAGACACCCGGATCGGTGTGCCCCAGACACCCTCCTCGGTGATGTAGAGCTGCTGCACGATCTGACGCCAGCTGTAGCCGTTGTGCAACTGCAGGATCTCGGGCGGCGACACGTGGATGATGCCGGCCGGCCCCATGGCGCCGTACAGGACTGCCAGGATCGCGATGGCCGGCAATGCGTAGCCGATGATGCGAGCCGCAGCGACGCCCAGGACCACCAGCAACAGGGTGCCCACCCAGACGTCGCGCTCGGTCGGCACGCCGCCCTGGACGGCGACGATGTTGTAGTAGTTGAAAACGATGTAGAGCGAGGTCGCAACGCCCGCGATCGCAAGCAGCCAGTCGGACCAGGGGATGATGTCCTTGGCCCCCTTCTTGCGCGGAAATGCCAGGAAGGCGAGCGCGAAGCCGAACGCCAGGTGGATCGCACCGGTCTGCTGCGTGTTGATCGTGCCGGTGTAGCTCGCATAGACCTGGAACAGGCTCCAGCACACCGCAATGATGCTGAGCATCCAGCGCTGCCACGCCCGGCGGGGCTCGCGCGCGCCCAGGTCGCTCGCCTTGACGAGTTCCTCGGCTTCCTTGCTGTACGTCTCGCTGGCTGCGTCTCGCTCCACGATGGCCTCTCCGTCTTCCAAGCGCCGTCAGACTCCTCGCTCCACTGCGTCAGATACGCGAAACCCCGACTGCCGGCATGGCGGTCGGGGCTTGTTGATCAAGCAGTCGGGAACGCGGTCAGTTGCGCGGCACCAGGGTGCTTGCGACTTCGACCCCTTTTTCCTTGAAGAACTTGATCGCCCCTGGGTGCACGGGGATCGGCATGCCTTGCAAGGCGGTCTCGACCTTGAAGTACTTCTTCAGGTTCGGATTTTGTATGTCGCTGTAGAACTGCTGCAGATGCTTTCCGAAGATCGTGTTCATGAATTCGTACACCACGTCGTCGGCCAGCTTGGCTTCGACCACCATCATCGCCTGTGTGGTGACCGTCGAGACCTCGTGGTCGATCTTCGGATACGTGTTCGCCGGTATCGTGATGGCGGTGTAGAAAGGATATTTCTTGTGCAACTCCTCGACCTTGTCGGCCGGAATCTGGATCAGATCGATGGCCACCGTCTCGGCCGCTTCCGTGATCGCGGCCGCGCCGATGCCGACCGTGTAGAACATCGCATCGAGCTTGTGGTCGCGCAGCAGATCGACGGCATTGCCCGAACTGCCGCGCACCGCCGTCCTCAGGTCGTCGAGCTTCAGGCCGTAGGCGGCGAAGATGTTCAGCACGTCCTGTTCGGTCCCGGAGCCGATGTCACCGACGTAGATGCGCTTGCCCTTCATGTCGGCAATGGTCTTGATATTGGCGTCCTTGCGTGCCAGGATCTGGATCACCTCGGGGTACAGCATCGTCAGGCCGCGCAGGTTCTTCACCGGCTTGTCCTTGAACGCCTCGACCCCTGTGCCGTTGTAGGCGTAGTAGGCAATGTTGTTCTGCGAGATGCCCATCTGCATCTCGCCGTTGCCGACCGCACGGCAGTTGTAGACCGAGGCGCCCGTGGAACGGGCATTGGCTCGAATGTCGATGTTGGCATCGTTGATGATCTTGGCCATGCCCACACCGGTCGGGTAATACAAGCCGCTGGTGGACCCGGTTCCGATCGTGATGAAGGTCTTTGCCTGCGCTGAAACCCGGCTGACGCCTCCGAGCATTGCAGCGGCAGCGCCACCCAGCATGGCCATGTTGATGGTTCTGCGTTTCACGATAAGTTCTCCTTGCGAATTAAAGACGGAAAATGCCCCGTGCGTCAGTACTGACGCTCGTCATCTTAGACATCAGGTCCGGCAGACGCAATGGAGGCCTCGGACCCGTCCGGCCATTGGCAGCGCTGGCAGACGCCCGCGGCCGGCACGGCAGCCGTGCATCATGACGCCCGGCAGAGCCGGCCACTGGATCAGCCGTGCCGCGACATCGCGGCCTTGGCCACGTTGCCGATTTCTGCGACCGCCGGCCCGGCCTAGAAGCCGAGGCTCGCCAGCAATTCGTCGACTTCGCCCTGCGAGGCGACGATGTCGCTGTGCGCGCCGGGATCGACCACCGGCCCGCTCAGCTCGGCGACAGCGGCTTGCGGCGCCTCGCCGGGTGCCGCCTGCAGCAGCAGCTTGACGAGGCTGTCCTCGAGTTCGCGCGCAAGCGCAACGACCTTCGCAACCACCTGGCCGGTCAGATCGTGGAAGTCCTGCGCCAGCATGATGTCGGTGAGATGGCCATCGAGCCGCGCGCGCGCTGCGTCGATGCTCTCGACGAGCGGCGCCAGCGCGGCAGCGCTGCCGGCGGCCGCGGCGATGGCGTGAGCGGCCTCGGCCATGCGCCGATGTTCGGCCTTGGCGAGATCGACGCAGTTGAGTACCTTCTCGGCCGCCGCGCCGCTCTTTTCGGCAATGTAGCTGAGCCGGCTGCGGGCGTCGGGCAGGCCGTTTGCCGCATGCTGCAGCCGCGGCATCAGGCCGAGTTGCTCGAGCGTGTCGTGCAACTGGCGCGTGATCAGGCCGATGCGCTGGTACACCTCGTCGTGCTGTCCGCTCGGCTTGGCACTCATCGGCCGAGCTCCGTGCTTCGCACTGCCGTGCGAGCCCCCTCCGGAGCGGCCGGGCGGGGGCTCATTCGGCAACCTCCGTGCTTCGCACTGCGGCGCGAGCCCCCTTCGGAGCGGCCGGGCGGGGGCTCATTCGGTGACCTCCGTGCTTCGCACTGCGGTGCGAGCCCCCTTCGGAGCGGCCGGGCGGAGGCTCATGACCCCGCCATCTTCTGCAGGATCTTCTGCACCTTGTCCTCGAGCACGGCCTTGGTGAAGGGCTTGACGATGTAGCCGGCCGCGCCGCTTTGCGCCGCCATCACGATGTCTTCCTTGCGGGCCTCGGCGGTGACCATCAGCACCGGCAGGTGCTTCAGGCCGCTGTCGGCCTTGATCGACTTCAGCAGTTCGAAGCCGTTCATGTTGGGCATGTTGATGTCGCTGACGACGAAGTCGAACTTCGACGCGCGCAAGCTGCGCAGTGCATCGACGCCGTCCTCGGCTTCCTCGATGCTCTCGCAACCCATCTCCTTGAGCAGCCCGCGCACGATGCGCCGCATCGTCGAGAAATCATCGACGACCAGAAACTTGAGATCCCTCGGACTGTTCATGTCACTCTTCATGCAGGATGTCTGCGTTATATCGGACGCGCGGCCGGTAAATTGAATTCAGAACGTGGTCCATTCGCCGTCGGGGCCGTCGGTGCCGGTGGCGGCTTCGCGGCCTGGACGCGATGCGGCCGCTTGCCGCGAGCCGGATGCGGCCGGCGCGTGCCGGGCCGGGATGCGGGCGACGTTCAGCGCGCGATCCGGGCCGCGACGCTCAGCGCGGCCGTCCCAACCGGCCGGCGCCACCGGCGTGCGTGTCGTCACGGCGCTGGCGGCTGCGGCCCGTTCGGCCCGGCCCGCGTTCGGGGCGCCCGCGGGCGTCAGGCGGAACTGGCCGATCGACTCGCTCAGCTTGTGCGCCTGCTCCTTCATCGACTCCGCAGCCGCCGCCGCCTGCTCGACCAGGGCCGCGTTTTGCTGCGTCACCTGGTCCATTTGCGTGATCGCCTGGTTGACCTGCTCGATGCCGGCCGACTGCTCTTGCGACGCCGCGGTGATCTCGCTCATGATGTCGGTGACACGCCGTACCGCATCGACGATTTCCTCCATCGTGCGCCCGGCCGACTCGACCAGCTTGGAGCCGACGCCGACCTTCTCGACCGAGTCGCCGATCAGCGTCTTGATCTCCTTGGCCGCGGCGGCGCTGCGCTGCGCGAGGTTGCGCACCTCGGCGGCGACGACGGCAAAGCCACGGCCCTGCTCGCCGGCGCGCGCCGCCTCGACCGCAGCATTGAGCGCGAGGATGTTGGTCTGGAAGGCGATGCCGTCGATGACGCTGATGATGTCCACGACCTTCCTGGAGCTGTCGGCGATCGAGCCCATCGTCGCCACCACCTCGGCCACAACGCCACCCCCCTTGACCGCAACTTCCGAGGCGGTGGCCGCGAGCTGATTGGCCTGGCGCGCGTTGTCGGCGTTCTGCTTGACGGTGCTGGTCAGCTCCTCCATCGAGGCGGCCGTCTGCTGCAACGAGCTTGCCTGCTCTTCGGTGCGCTGTGACAGGTCGGCGTTGCCGGTGGCGATCTCGACCGACGCCGTGTGGATCGCGCCGGTCGCACGATGGACTTCGGCAATGGTGCGGTGCAGGCTCTGCACCATGCGATCGAAGGCGCGCGACAGGCCCGCCACCTCGTCGTGATGGGGGTCGTCGATCGTGCGCGTCAAGTCGCCGCTCGCCACCTCGTCGGCCACCTCGACGGCAAACGCCAGCGGCCGCGCGATCGAGCGCACCAGCATCCAGGCAAAGAGCACCGCGAACAGCAGCGCAGCCAGCGCCATGCCGAGCAGCGCGTTGCGGCCATGCGCGGCCTTGGTTTCGGCGGCGAGCGCGTTGTGCTCGATGCGTTGCGACTCCAGCGCGCCAAACTCGCGTTGCAGCGCGGTGTAGGCGTTCACCGCGGGCATCAGCTTGCTGTCGAGCAGCGCCAGCGCCCGGTCCGTCTCACCGGCGGTGCGCAGCGCGAAGGTCTCCTTGCGCGCATCGATATAGACCTTGCGCGCCTGGCCGACCTTGTCGAGCAGCGCACGCACCTCGGGGTCGACCGCGGAGCGCTCGATCTCGTCCTGCAGCTTGCTGATGCGTGCCGAAGTCTCCTTGATCTGCGGCGCGAAATAGCCTTCGATGCTGCGGTCGGCACTGCGCAGGAACGCGATCGTGCGCACGGCATTGGCCTGGGTTTCGCCGGCCCATTGCAACGCGAGTTGCTGGTTGCGGGCATCGACCTGACCCAGCTGGTGCGTCAGCCCCTGCATCTCGTGGAGCCACCACCCGCCGAGCGCGGCCATGCCGGCCATCATCATCAGCAGTGCGGCAAAGCCGAGGCCGAGCCGGGTGCCGATGCGCAGCTTGCGTAGTGACATGGTGATCTCCTGAAGGTCGCTGATGGATGGGTTCGATGCGTCGTCGTGGTTTCGACGTCAGAGGGGGTGCGATGGCGCCGTGCTGCGCAGCCGCTCGAGCAGGCGCGGCGCGATCTGCGTGATCGGCAGCACCTCGTGCGCGGCACCGGCAGCGATCGCTTCACGTGGCATGCCGAAGACGACGCAGCTGGCTTCGTCCTGCACCAGGTTGTAGCTGCCGGCCTCACGCATCTCGCGCATCGCCTGCGCGCCATCGGCGCCCATGCCGGTCAGCATCACGCCGAGGGCGTTGGGCCCGGCGATGCGCGCGGCCGACTTGAACAGCACCGCAACCGACGGCCGGTGCCGGTTCACCGGCTCGCCGTCCTCGACCCGGGCGATGTAGGTGGCGCCCGAGCGGTCGACGCTCAGGTGCCGGCCGCCCGGCGCAATGTAGGCATGTCCTGGCAGGATGCGCTCGCCATCCTGCGCCTCCTTGACGTTGAGGCGGCACAGGCCGTCGAGCCGCGCTGCGTAGCTCGTCGTGAAACCGGGCGGCATATGCTGCGTGATCAGTACTGCGGGCGAGTCGGCCGGCAGGTTCAGCAGCACTTCCTTGGTCGCCTCGGTGCCGCCGGTGGAGGCGCCGATGAAGATGAGTTTCTCGGTCGACAGGCGCCCGAGGCGCGGCGCGGCCAGCGCCGCCGGCGTGGTCGGGCCGGCAACGGCGGGCGGCGGCGCACGCCGCACCTGGGCGCGGGCGGCAATGCGGATCTTCTGGCCGATGTCCTCGGCCAGCGCCCGGATGCCGTCGGCGATGCCGATCTTCGGCTTGGCGACGAAATCGACCGCGCCGAGTTCGAGCGCGCGCAAGGTGACGTCGGCGCCGCGCTCGGTCAGGGTCGAGACCATGACCACCGGCATCGGGCGCAGCCGCATCAGCCGTGCCAGGAAGTCGAGACCGTCCATGCGCGGCATCTCGACATCGAGCGTGATCACGTCGGGGGCGAGTTCACGGATCATCTCGCGCGCGGCGAGCGGGTCGCTGGCCGCGCCGACGCACTCCATGTCGCCCTGACGATCGATGAGCTCGGCCAGCAGCTTGCGCACCAGCGCCGAATCGTCGACCACGACGACGCGAATCTTTGCCATCGCCTCAGACACGCTCGTAGACCGTCTGCGCCTGCAGGCGGAACAAGTCGCGCGAGTGGCTGAAGTTTTCGGAATGGCCGGCGAACAACAGCGCGTGCGGCTGCATTGCCTGGTGCATGCGCTCGAGTACGCGGCGCTGCGTGGTGCTGTCGAAATAGATCATCACGTTGCGGCAAAAGACGATATCGAACGCTGCCCCGCCGAGCGACCAGGTCTCGTCCATCAGATTGACGTGGCGATACTCGATCAGGCGTGCGCGCTCGGGTTTGAAACGCATCAGCCCGGCGTTGGCGCCGGTGCCGCGCAGGAAGTGGCGCGCCCGGCGCTCGACGCTCAGGCCGCGACCCTCGGCGGCGTAGACAGCGTGGCGGGCGATCGCCAGCACCCGGGTGTCGATGTCGCTCGCGACGATGCGCACGTCGGCGCGCGCGCCCAGCGTTTCCTCGACGGTCATCGCCAGCGAACAGGCCTCTTCGCCGGTCGAGGCGGCACTGCACCAGACCCGCAACGGCGCGCCGCGTTGCTTGAGCACGCCGGCCAGCACGCGAAAGTGGTGTTCCTCGCGGAAGAACGCCGTCAGATTCGTCGTCAGGCAATTGACGAACTGCTGGCGCTCGACGGCACCGGCTTCGCCGCTCAGGGACCCGAGCCAGCCGAGGTATTCGCCAAACGACGCGTGTCCGGTCTCGCGCAGGCGCCGCGCCAGGCGGCTGTAGACCATCGCCCGCTTCGCTGGCGTCAGCGTGATGCCGGCGTGCTGCCGGATCAGCGCGCGCACCTGGTCGAAATCGGCCGCGGTCATCGCGAACTCGGTGGCGTCGACGTTCGGCAAAGCGGCAAAGGCCAGGGACGAGGGGACGGCAGACATCGGCAGAAATCTCAAGGACAGAAGCGGCGGCGCAAGGCTCAATAGCGGACCCAGCCGTCGGTGCCGGTGCGCAGCGGCTGGGGTGTCGCATCCGCCGTTGCCTCTGGCGACGCCGGCCGCACGCCGCCCGGCGCGCTGTCGCCTGCAGCGTTCGGCGTCCCGGCCTGTCGTTCGCGTGCCGGCGTGGCGGCTGCCCTGGGCCGGCCGAACGCAGGGCGCGTGACGTTGGTGGCGCGATCCGGCCCGCGCCGCTCGATGCGTCGCTGCGCCGTCCCGGCTGCGCCACCTGCGCCACCCGCCTCGCCGCCGAGCCGGAAGGTGCCGACGACCTGCGCCAGGCTTACCGCCTGCTGCTCGAGGCTTTCGGCCGCGGCGGCCGATTCCTCGACGAGGGCGGCGTTTTGCTGCGTCACGCGGTCGAGCTGGGTGATGGCATCGCCGACCTGCGCAATGCCACGCGACTGCTCGGCGCTGGCGGTCGAGATGGCCGCAATCAGCTCGCCCACGCGCTGCACCTGCCCGACGATGTCGTGCATGCTGCGGCCTGCGTCGTCGCCCAGCCGCGAGCCGGTCTCGACCTGCTCGACGCTCGCGGCGATCAGCGCCGCGATCTCCTTGGCCGCCTGCGCCGAACGTTGCGCCAGATTGCGAACCTCGGCGGCGACGACGGCGAAGCCGCGTCCCTGCTCGCCGGCGCGCGCGGCCTCCACCGCGGCGTTGAGCGCGAGGATGTTGGTCTGGAACGCGATGTCGTCGATGACGCCGATGATGTCGGCGATGCGGTGCGAGCTCTCGCTGATCCCCCGCATCGTGACGACGACACGTCCGACGACCGCGCCGCCCAGCGTCGCCGCTTCGCTCGCGCGCGCCGCGAGTTCGTTGGCCTGGCGCGCGGTCTCGGCGTTCTGCCGCACCGTCGACGTCAGCTCCTCCATCGACGCGGCCGTCTGCTGCAGGTTCGACGCCTGCTCCTCGGTGCGTTGGCTCAGGTCGGCATTGCCGCTGGCGATCTGCGTCGAGCCGGTGGCAATGTTGTCGGCGCTTCGGCGCACCTGCCCGACGATGCCGACCAGGCTCGCGTTCATCTGCTGCAGTGCCGCAAGCAACTGCGCGGTCTCGTCGCGGCCGCCGCAGTCGATGCGTGAACTGAGGTCGCCGGCGGCGACGGTCCGGGCCAGATGCACGGCCCGGCCGATCGGCCGCACGATCGAGCGCGTCAGCGCCCAGGCGAGCGCAGCGCCGAGTGCCAGCGCCACCAGGCCGATTGCCAGCAGCAGGCGCCGTGCAGCGCCAATGTCGTCGCGGATGGCCGCGCCGCTGGCCTCGATGGCTTGCTTTTGCAGCGCCACGAGCGCCGCCGCATGACCCTGCAGCGCGTCGATCGCCGGCAACGCCTCGCCCTTGAGAACGTTCAGCGCATCGTTGCGCCGGCCCTCGCCGAGCAGGCTGCCGGCGCGCGTGTAGGCGCCGCTGAAGACGCCGCGCGCCTGCTTGATCTGCACGACGAGCGCCTTGCCGGCCGCGGATTCGACGCGCCGATCGAGCGTCTCGAGCGCGGCGCCGATGGCGCGGTCGTGGCCGTCGATGTCGCGATGCACCTGCTCGATCTGCGCGTCGTCGGAGAGGAAGAAAAGCTCGAGCGCACGCCGCGCCTCGGCGCGTGCCTGCGTGTCGATGGCCGCCGCGGCCTCGGCCTTGACCCAGTCCTGCTCGATGATGCCGGCGCTGGCGACGCCGACCTTCTCGAAACGCACGTTGGCGACGATGATCATCAGCACCAGCAGCGCCAGCACCGCGGCAAAGCCGAGGCCGAGCCGACTGCCGAGCTTGAGGTCGTTCAGGGTCTTCATGCCGGCAGGCGTGCTGAGGCCGCTTCAGTGCAGCGCCGCGGCATCGACCAGCCCCATGTCGCCGGCGCTCATCAGCCGCTCGATGTCGGCGAGGATCAGCATGCGCACGCCCTCGCCCGTCTGCACCGAGCCAAGCCCGGTGATGTAGGAGGCATCGAGCATCTGGTTGAACTCGGGCGCCGGCTGGATCTGCTCGGCCTCGAGCGCCAGCACGTCCGAGACCGAGTCGACGACGATGCCGACGATGCGGCGCGCGACGTTGAGGATGATGACGACGGTGAGCGCGTCGTAATGCGGCTCGCCGAGACCGAACTTGATGCGCAGATCGACGATCGGCACGATCACGCCGCGCAGGTTGACGACGCCCTTGATCTCCTGCACCTTCAAGATGTCGATGCCGTATTCCTCGGCGCCGAGCTTGAAGGTCAGGAATTCACCGGGGGCGGCGACGGGCGTCGCGGCCCTGCGCTCGGCGCTGGCGATGGCTTGGGTCATGGCGTGTTGCTCGTTCAATGAAAGGCGGGGGCGGGTGCCGTGCGCTGCCGGGTGCGCCGCACCAGGCCGCCGACGTCGACGATCAGCGCGACGCGGCCGTTGCCCATGATCGTGGCGCCCGACACATCGGGCACCTTGCGGTAGTTCGATTCGAGGTTCTTGACGACCACCTGCTGCTGGCCGAGCAGCGTGTCGACCAGCAGCGCGATGCGCTCGCCGTCGCTCTGCACGACGACGATGATCGCGGCGCCCTCGGCACGCGCGGCGTTGTGCACGTCGAACACCCGCTCGAGGTCGATCACCGGCATGTACTCGCCGCGCACCTCGACGACGCGGCCGCTGCCGGCCACGGTCTTGACACGGCCAGTCTCGACCAGGAACGACTCGACGACGCTCGCGAGCGGCAGGATGTAGCACTCGTCGCCGACGCCCACGCTCATGCCGTCCATGATCGCAAGCGTCAACGGCAGCCGCACCTTGACGCTCATGCCGTGGCCGTCGGACGAGTCGACCTCGACGCTGCCACCGAGCGAGGTGATGTTCTTCTTCACGACGTCCATGCCGACACCGCGGCCGGAGACGTCGGTGACGGCGTCGACCGTGGAAAAGCCCGGCGCGAAGATCAGGTTCCAGACCTCGGCGTCGCTCATCGAATCCGGTGCGGCAAGGCCCTTCTCGCGCGCCTTCTTCAGCAGCACCTCGCGCCTGAGCCCCTTGCCGTCGTCGCGCACCTCGATGACGATGTTGCCGCCCTGGTGGCTCGCGGCCAAGGTGATCGTGCCGGCCTCGGGCTTGCCGCACGCGGCGCGCTCCGCCGGCATCTCGATGCCGTGGTCGCAGCTGTTGCGCACGAGGTGCGTCAGCGGGTCGGTGATCTTCTCGACCATCCCCTTGTCGAGCTCGGTCGCATCGCCGTGCGTCACCAACTCGACCTTCTTGCCGAGCTTGGCGGCCAGGTCGCGCAGCATGCGCGGAAAGCGGCTGAAGACGGCCGACATCGGGATCATGCGGATCGACATCACCGATTCCTGCAGGTCCCGCGTGTTGCGCTCCAGGTCGACCAGGCCGGTGAGGAGCTTCTGGTGCTGCACCGCGTCGAGCCCGGTGCTGTTCTGCGCCAGCATCGCCTGCGTGATGACGAGCTCGCCGACGAGGTTGATCAGCTGGTCGACCTTCTCGACCGAAACGCGCAAGGTCGACTCACCCGAGTGCGTCTCGGTCTTGCGTGCGGCCGGCTGCATGATCGCGAGCGGCGGTGCCGGCTCCGACGAAACAAGATCGACCGCGTCGATGGCCACGCCGTCGGGCACGCCCGGGACGCCGCCATGAAAGCCGTCACTCGGCCCGAACGGCGCCAGCCGCACCGCGTCGCGCGCGACGTGGAAGCAAAACAGATCGAGCAGTTCCTCGTCGCTGCTCGTCGTCGTCACCTTGAAGCGGCGCACGCCGTCGGCGGCGCGGCCGGCATCGAGCGGCTCGATGCGGCCGAGATCGACGAT
>CAJDUZ010000024.1_pt1 | contig 20235 bp, 17 predicted proteins | sample 7391221 | NCBI WGS metagenome assembly CAJDUZ01 (sample SAMEA7055692, study PRJEB34461) | soil metagenome | biome: terrestrial ecosystem; feature: Peninsula; material: soil | place: Antarctica | collected 2016
GACGACTTCGACCGCGCCTGGCGCCGCGTCGGCCTGGCGCTCGACCGCAGCGGCTTCACCGTGGAAGATCGCGACCGTGGCCAGGGACTCTATTTCGTGCGCTATGTCGATCCGAAGTTCGCCGGCAAGCAGGATCCCGGCTTCTTCGCGCGGCTCCTTGGCGCGAAGAAGGACGACGCGGGCGGCCCGGCACGCTATCGCGTGGCGGTCAAGGGCGACGGTGCGCACAGCATCGTGTCGGTGCACGACGCCAAGGGCGCGCCCGAGAATGGCGACACCGGCAAGCGCATCATCGCGCTGCTCGTCGAGGATCTGAAGTGAAACGTCGTCTCGCTCGCTTCGTTCGCTGCCGGGGCTGAGCAGCGCGCGCGATGCGCTTTTGCAGCCTCGGCAGCGGCAGCAGCGGCAATGCGACTGTCGTCCAGGCCAGCAGCGGCATCACGACAAGCCGGGTGCTGATCGACTGCGGCTTCTCGCAGCGCGAACTCGGCCAACGGCTGGCGCGCGCCGGGCTGGCAGTCGGCGATCTCGACGCGATCTTCGTGACCCACGAGCACACCGACCACATCGGCTGCGCCGTGGCCCTGGCGAGGCGTCACGACTTGCCGCTGTGGATGAGCCGCGGCACCTGGCGCGCGCTCGGCATTGCCGAGGCGCCCTCGCAACTGCGCCTGGCGCGCGACGGCGAGGCCATCGCGATCGGCGACCTGCTGCTCGGGCCCTACACCGTCGCGCACGACGCGCGCGAGCCGCTGCAGCTGCGCTGCTCGGACGGTGCCGCGCAGCTCGGCATCCTGACCGACGTCGGTTCGATCACGCCCTACATGCTGGAGAACCTGCAGGGCTGCGATGCGTTGCTGCTCGAGTGCAACCACGACCGCGAGCTGCTCGCAAATTCACGCTATCCGGCCTCGCTGAAGTCACGCATCGGCGGGCGTTACGGGCATCTGAGCAACGAGAGCGCCGCGCAAATCCTCGCCGCCTGCATGCACCCGCGGCTGCGCTGGATCGTCGCTGCGCATCTGAGCCGCGAGAACAACCGGCCCGAGCTGGTGCGAAGCGCGCTGGCGCCCAACTGGCATGGCACGCCGGACGATGTCGTCATTGCCGATCCGCTGCTGGGCTTCGACTGGCTCGATCTCGGTTGAACCTCGTACGCGCCTGCACGGTGCCGGACTCGGCACCGAAGCACCATCGAAAAAGCCGCCCGAAGGCGGCTTTTTCGCAGGTAAGCGACGCTTATTGCGAGGCGGCAGCGGCGGGCTCGCTGGCGGCCTGCATCGCCGACGAAGCACCCGCACCCATCGCGCCCGATGCCCCACTCATCGCATCCGATGCTGCACCCATCGCACCCGATGCGCCTTCCGTCGGTGCCGGCGTGGCTTCCGGAGCCGGTGCGGGAGCCGGCGTCGTCTGGGCCGGAGGCGGCGGCGGCGGTGCCGCTTCTTCCTTCTTGCCACAAGCCGCAAACGAAATGGCCGTGGCCAACGAAACCATCAGAAGTGCTGTTCTCATACTTGTCCTCGCTTAAACGATTTTCCGATTACCGGTAATTGTGGGGAACCCGCAAGAACCGAACCCCATCGTGCCAAGACGGCGCAAAATTCGAGTGATAACGCCGGTCCGTGCGAAATTATAGGCAGCTTAGGTAATTTCCCCTATGTCGACTCCCTGACACCACTGCACCCCGCTCGGAGCGTTGCGAAAGCGCATCAACGTGTGAACCAGCCGGCTTCATGCCACTGCTGTAGCAGGTCGCGTGCCTCTTCGCTGAGCTTTGCGATATCGCGTGGCGCGAGGTGGCGCCGGTCAGCCAGACGGCGCATCAGCCGGGCGTCGCGGCCGCCCGCGCGATAGGCGTCGCCGTTGATGAAGACGTGCCAATCGTCGTAGAGCATGCGGCTTCGCCGGTCCAGCCGCACTGCGCCATGCCCCGGAATGGCGTCAGCTGCGGGCTCGAAGACGACGCCGGGCTTGGGTTCGCTCAGCACCTCGCCGAGCGCGCGCGCCAGCGAGCGCCGATCGGCCACCAGCCGTTGCAGCCCATCAGCGGCGAACTGCTGCAGCGCGGCCGGCACGCGGCCCGGCTCCGCGGTGGCGGGCTGGTTCGGGTCGCGGTAGCGCGGGTCAGCCTCGGGCGCCAGCGCGTCATCGAGCATGCGCTGCAGCACTTCGTCGGCCAGGGCGTGCGCGGCCGGCGCACGGAAACCGATCGAGCAGGTGATGCATTCGCCTTGCGCGACGCCGTCGTGTCCCCAGCCGGGCGGCAGATACAGCATGTCGCCGGGCTCGAGCAGCCATTCGGTCTGCGGCGTGAAGCGCGCGAGCATCTTCAGCGGCACGTCGTCGCGCGTGGCGACGTCGGCGCTGCGGCCGATGCGCCAGTTGCGCCGACCTTGCAGTTGCAGCAGAAATACATCGTAGGAATCGACGTGCGGGCCGACGCCGCCGCCGTCGCTCGCGAACGACAGCATCGCATCGTCGAGGCGCGCATCCGGGACGAAGCGAAAGCGCTGCAGCAGTTCGTGCGCCGCCGGCAGGTGCAGGTCGGCACCCTGCACCAGCAGCGTCCAGCCCGGCGTCTTCGGCGACGGCAAGGCCCGCAACGGGCCTACGCGCAGGCTCCAGCGCTCCCCTTGGCGTCGCACCAATCGCGACTCGACGTCCTCGCGCGACGCCAGGGCAAAGAGCTCCTCGCGCTGCACCAGCGCCGCCGCTTCGACGACCGCGGCGCGGATCAGCAGCGGCCTTTTCTGCCAGTGCCGGCGCATGAAAGCCGCCGGCGCGAGGCCGCCAAGCAGCGGCGTGGGCTGGTCAATGTCCATGCCCGATTGTCCCCGGGCTCCGTTCAGCCAATTCCTATTCACTGCGCCCGGGGACCCCGCCCTCGGCTGAGTCGGTGGCGTTCGATGCACTGCGGGCGAATGGGGGCGATGCTGCGAGCGCCACTGCATCAGCCGGGAGTGGGGCCACCCGCGGAGTGAATAGGAATTGGCTGAACGCAGCGGGTGGCCCCACTCCCGCTGCGTGCGCGCCCCGAATTCCCTCGATATCCGGGCGGAATCGAGGTTTCATGCGGCGTGGGTGGTGCGCAGCGCCGTGGACCACTGATATGCGATGATTACTTGATGCAGATCACCAAGCCGTGCGTCGTCGGCCTCACGTGGCGCCTCAGTGATGCGCAAGGCGCCCTGATCGACGAGCTTGCCGAACCGGTCGAGTTCCTGGTGGGCGGCGACGATCTGCTCGCAAAGATCGAGGAAGCGCTGATCGACCAGACCGCCGGCTTCGAAGCTGCGCTGCACCTGGAGCCCGAGCACGCCTTTGGTGAGTACGATTCGAGCCTGGTTTTCTTCGAGGAGCGCGTGGCGCTGCCTGAACCGCTCGAGGTCGGCATGCATTTCGACGGCGTGCCACCGGGCGCGAAGACGCCCGGCATGCCGCCCGATGCGATCTACACGGTGACCGAGGTCTACCCCGACCACATCGTCCTCGACGGCAACCACCCGCTGGCCGGCATTGCCTTGAATATCGAACTCACGGTGCGCGCGGTGCGCGAGGCGACGCACGACGAGATCGAGGTCGGCAGCGTCAGCCCGGGTGCGCTCAGCATCCTCACGGCGCCGCTGACGGGGTCGAAGCTGCACTGAGCGCAACGGCGTCGCGCAACCGACACGGCGGCCGCGGCACCTCAGTCGGTCGGCTCTGGAGCCCGCTTCCGCGCCGTCACCGGGCGTCGTGAGGTAGAGGCGCTCTACAGCCGGCGGGGCGGGAGCACGCGACGCGAGCGGCTGGGAGAGCCGGCCGCGCCGACCGAAGCGCCGGGTCCGACCATCCACCGAGTGCTCGCAGACTCGATCGCGTCAGGCCGTCTTCCAGATGGCGTCGCGCATGCTGCCGCCGATGAAGCAGTCCGATGCGCCCTGGGCCAGCTCCCAATACTTCGCGTCGGCGAGGTACCGGGCACTGAGGATCTCCATCGTCGCCAGGTCGGGGTAGCGAGTGGACCACGCGATGCGCTGCGGATTGCCGCCCACCGGCGTCAGCACCTCCATGTCCACGTGGTGGTTGGCTTTGAAATAGGCTGCGATCTCCTTGGCAAAGGTCACGGCCTCCCTCTGCTTGCCGGGCTTGACGCCGATCGCGCGAACGAATGCAATCACTTTGGTTCTCCTGGCGCCGGCGGAAGACGCTGCAGAGCCCCGGCGACGCGGCATTCGGCAGCGGGCGGCACCACCGTTGGTGCGCTGTGCGACTGTCGGTGCAAGGTGCTGCATTCGTCCTTTAATTTCCCTAACCACGGGCGGCCACGGATCGGATCTTGCGGAAGCACCGACGAAGCCATTCATGCCCAACCCGATCGCTTTTGGTCGCTTCGAGCTTCAGCTGGAGCAGCGCCGCCTGCTCGAGAACGGCTCGCCGGTGACTCTCGGCGCGCGCGCCTTCGACCTCCTCATCGCGCTGGTGCAGCACCGCGACCGCGTCGTCTCGAAGGACGAATTGCTGCGGCTGGTGTGGCGCGATGCGGTGGTCGAGGAAAACAACCTCAGTGTGCAGGTCTCGACCCTGCGCAAGGTGCTTGGGGCCGAGGCGCTCGGCACGGTGGCGGGTCAGGGCTACCGTTTCACGCTGCCGGTGGCCGCCCCCTTGCCCGACACCGCAGACACCGTGCTCGGGCTTCCCGAGAAGCCCTCGGTCGCCGTGCTGCCGTTCGCGAGTGCCGAAAGCGCTGCCGCCGACATCGCGCTGATCGAAGGCATCTGCGACGAGCTCATCGACGCGCTCTCGCGGGTCCATTCGATCTTCGTCATCTCGCGCCGCAGCGTGCAGACGTACCTGGGCCGCGCCGTCGACCCGCGCACCGTGGCGCGCGAACTCGGCGTGCGCTACGTGCTCGAAGGCAGCGTCCGGCGTTCGGCCGGGCGGGTGCGCATCGCCGCCGCTCTGGTCGATGCGGTCGGCGGCCGGCAGATCTGGAGCGAGCGCTACGAGCGCGGCGACGACGAATCGTTCGCGTTGCAGGACGACACGGCGCGCGCCATCGTGGTCGCGATGGCGCCGCACATCGGACACTCGGAGATCGAGCGCGTGCGCGGCCCGCGCCCGCGCAACGCGAGCGCCTATTCGCTGGCGCAGCGCGCCTGGGCGCAGTCACTCGAAGGGCTGTCGCGCTCCAACCGCGGCGCGCGCGACGCCGCCGTCATGCTGGCGCGCGAGGCCCTGGCCATCGACCCGCACTGCAGCGCGGCGCACAACGCGATCGTCGATGCGCTGTCATGGCATCTGTACTTCGACACTGGCTCACCGACGACGATGTCGGAGGCGCTGGGTGCAGCCGCGCGGGCGCTCGCCATCGACAGCAACGACGCGCTGGCCTACTGCGGCCGCGGCTGGCTGATGTTCGTCAGCGGCCGATTGGCCGACGCCATCGCCGACTTCCGCAGATCGCTGGAGCTGAACCCGAACGATGCCTACGCGCTGGTCCGGCTCGGCATCAGCGAGTCCGTCGACGGCGACACTGCCGGTGGCCTCGCCAAGTGCCTGCGCGCGCTGCGGCTGAGCCCGCGTGACCCGGCACACTTTCACCTGCTCGATTGCCTGATCTGGGCGCAGTTCGCCGCGCGGGAATACGAAAGCGCCATCGACACCGCGCGACAGTCGCTGCGCGAGGCCGATTTCGCCGGCACGCGCCTGTGCCTCGTGCTCTGCCTGGTCGGCGCAGGCAATCTCGCGCGCGCTGGCACCGAGTTGCAGGAACTGCGGCGGCTGCAACCGGACATGGTGGCGACGCGACTGAACGGAAGGTGGCTGGTCGGCGATGCCGAGGTGCGCCAGCGCGAGATCGATTTCCTGGATGCGGCCAACCGGCAGGCGCTCTCGACCTGAGCCACCTGGGTGCGGCGCGGCCGCAGCCAACCTCCGAACTTGCGAGCGTCTTGGCGTCGTTTAGGAACGTTTCAAGACGGCTGCACCAGAGTGGCGGACAGTGCCTTTGCCGCAACGGGAGCCTCGACATGAGCACCACCTTCCCCATCGTCCCCGACTGCCCGACATTTGCCAGAGAGCTGCCGCGCCGCTTGCATACATGGCTGCAGGCCGTGCGAACCGAGCGCGCCGACCTGCGCGGGGAGTCCGTAGTCGAATTGGACAAGGGTGCCGCCGTGTGGATCGATCATCCGTTGGCGCGTGAGGTGCATTGCGTCGAAGGTGCGCTTTGGCTCACCTTCGACGGCGAGCCGGGCGACCATGTTCTCGAGAAGGGACAGTCGCTGCATTGCCCGCACCGGTCGCGCCTCGGCATCTCTGCGCTGGCACGCGCCATTGTGCGAGTCACTTGATGCCGCGAAGCGGCGATCCTGTGCAATCAGCCCATCGTGGATGCACCCGGCTCTCGCGCTGCAAGTGTGCCGGCCGTTGCCGACCCATGCTCGGCGCGGGCCCTTGCGCGGCCCCATTCCAATCGGCAAGCGGTTGATCCGGTTGAGCCGAGGTCGCGCCCGCAGGCCGACGAGCTCACGAACAAAGGCCCGCACGAGCGGGCCTTTTCTCGATGCGGCTTCGCCTTACAGCGCTGCGTCCTTGAGCTTCTTCAGCGCGCGGGTCTTGATCTTGGTCGACGCCGGCTTGGCCGCGAACATGCGCTCCTCACCGGTGAACGGGTCCTTGCCCAGGCGCTTCTTCTTCGCCGGCACGTTGAGCGCGGTGATCTTCAGCAGACCTGGGAAGGTGAATTCGCCGAGGCCCTTCTTGTGCACCGAGGCGAGGACCGTCGCATCGAGTGCCGCGAGAACCGCCTTCGCGGCCTTCGGCTCGACGCCGGCGTGTTCGGCCAGGTGGGCGACGAGCGTGGTCTTGTTGAAGGCCGTCTTGATCGGCTTCATCGCCGTCACGGGCTTCGCTGCGGTCGTCTTCGGCGCAGCCGCCTTTGCAGATCTGGAGGGGGTGACGCGGGGAGTCTTCTTTGCAGTTGCCATTGATGTTGAGTCGTTCAGGGGATGACGTCGCCGCGGCTGCGGCGACGCGCGGAATTCTATGGCCGCGCAGCCGCGCGCCGTTCGGCGAGCGCTCGCGGGGCAGCGACCGTCTGACGCCCGGCGTATCGAACTGCGGCTGTGGCGATCCCCGACATGTGGCGGCCCCGCGGCCCGTGCCACCGGCATTTCGCGCCGAGCGGGCCGGGCGCGCGCGGTCCGCACCTTCGCCGCCGAGATCGAAATGCGAGGTCGCGGTGATCACCGCGAGCGCGAACCGCTCGAACCTTGATATTACGGAAAGCTATTCGCAAACAAGATAATGATCCTTGTCTATTATTTGGTGGAGCCGTACAGTTCGTTCCAACCAAATCCCCGTACAGTTTCCATGCAGTTGTCCTTCAAGAATATTAAAAAGGATTTTTCGGGCCTGCAGGTCATCGAAAGATTCAACCGAGTAATACGGGACGGCGAACTTGTCGCTTTGGTGGGGCCATCCGGTTGCGGCAAGTCCACCTTGCTGCATATTGCCGCTGGCCTGGAAAAGCCGAGCAGCGGTGAATTCCTCGTGGACGGCGTGCCGACTCTGGCCCCCAACCCCGAGCGCACGCTCATGTTCCAGGAAAATGCGCTCTATCCTTGGCTGACGCTGAGCCAGAACGTCGCACTCGCCCTGGAATTCCAAAACGTCAACAAGCAAGTCGCGCTGAGCCGAGCCCACGGATGGCTTGAGAAGCTCAACCTCAAGGGCTTTAAAAATTATTATCCGCACCAGGTGTCGGGCGGCATGCGTCAGCGTGCGGCATTGGCGCGAGCGTTTATTTCCCAGCCCAAAGCGCTGCTGCTGGACGAGCCCTTTGGCGCGCTGGACGCATTAACCCGCATGACGCTACAAGACGCCTTGCGCCAACTCATACGGGAAGTCCGCCCTACTGTGTTGCTTGTTACCCACGACGTCGACGAAGCCCTGTTCCTGGCTGATCGCATTCTGGTGTTCAGCGCCCGCCCGACCACGGTGCTTCAAGAGTTCCAGCTTACGCACCATGAAAAGACCCATGATCTGTCGCAGTTCGCGACGATGCGCCGCGAAATTCTGAGCCTGCTCGGAATTCGCGCCGAAAAGGAAGATACCGCATTAGCAGAGGGAATCGCAGCATGACTTTGACCCGTTTATTGATCCCATTTCTGGTCGCGGCGTTCGCCGTGACAGCCGGCCCGGCCGTTGCAGCCGACAAATTCAAAGTCGGCTACCTGCGTGTCATGGACGACGCCCAGGCTATTGCCGCCTACGAGGGCGGTTTCTATAAGAATCATGGCCTGGACGTGGAATTGGTCGAGTTCCAGTCCGGCACCGATCTGATCAAAGCCATTGTCGGTGGTCAGCTCGACACCGGCGTGTTGGGCTTTACCAATGCCGCTTCATGGTCATCCAAGGGCGCCGACCTGAAAGTCATCGGTGGTGCTCAGCACGGCTTTCACGCCGTGGTGGTGCGTGACGACACCGGCATTAAAGACATCGCCGGCCTGAAAGGCCGCACCCTGGCCTCTCAAAAGGAAGGCAGCACGGCCGATACGGTGCTCAAGGGCGTCGTACTAAAGAATGCTGGGCTCAAAGCCGACGACCTCAGCATCATGGGCGTAAGCCCTCAAGTGGCAGTCCAGTCGCTGGTCGGCAAGCGTGTCGACGCCGCCTTCCTGTTCGAACCCCAAGCCAGCATCGCGCAACTGATTGCGCCCGTCACCAAGATCTACGAGATCGGCGAAGTATGGCCTTTCCCCTGCATGGTCGTCATTACCTCTGGAAAAACACTGAAAAACCGCAAGGACGACGTCTGGAAATCACTCGACGCGCAGCGTGAAGCCATTGATCTGCTGCAAAACAAACCCCACGAAGCCGCCAAGCTTATTTCCGCTTACTTTATCGCCGAGCCCACCATAAAGACACTCAAGCACGGCAACATGGCACGCGACGACGTCATTACCGAAGCCATTACGAGCCAGACGTTCAGCCCGGTCCTTACCGAAAAGGAACAGGCCCGCATGCAGGAAATAGCCGACATCATGCAGGAACAAGGTGCGCTCAAGACCAAGGATGGCAAACCCTTCAATGTAAGAGACATCCTCGATCTCGACTGGCAAAAAGCGCGCAAACCGTAAGGCGGTTTCCGGTCACCTATGAAGTTGAACGGAGAACCTCCACCGCGCATTGTTATCCGTGATAAAGGATGGCCGGCCTTGCCGGCCATCCTGCTTTTGAAACCCTTATGAGCACACATATTCGTCTTTCCGCTTATCGACAGAAACTCGCCATGCTGGTCGCGGTCATGAGCATTTTGCTGCTGTGGCAAATCTCCGCATGGTTTCTGCCCGACTTCCTCATGCCCGGCGTTCCTACGGTCATGCAAAGGCTATGGGGAGACATCCGGTCATCGAAATTTCATGCTGTCTTGTCAGGCAGTCTTACCCGATTGGGGGTCGGCTACGTCCTTGCGCTGCTGTTCGGCATAGGGTTTGGTCTGCTTGGCGGAATACTCTTCTTCTTTCGCGAAGTTCTCAAGTCGGCCATCATCATTCTGCAATCGATTCCTTCCATTGCATGGGTTCCGCTCTTCCTGATCCTGATGGGCTTTGGCAACCTGCCGATGATTGTCGTCATCGCACTTGCGGCGTTTTTCCCGGCCGCGCTGTCGGTCATGAACGCCACCGAAAGCGTCCTGCGCGTGCACGTGTCGGCCGCAAGAGTCATGGGAGCCAGCCGCTGGGCCATGCTGCGGCGCGTATACCTTCCCGCAGTCATGTCCGAACTGATGACCGGCGCCCAACTGGCGTTCGGCAACGCTTGGCGCGCATTGATTTCAGCCGAAATGCTGATCGGCTTTGGTCAGGGCCTGGGCCGCTCGCTGGCCTATGCCGGCGAGACCGCGGACATGGTCGGAGTCATGGTCAATATTCTTACCATCGCCATTCTGGCGACGCTGATCGACCAAGTCATTTTGGAAAACCTGAAGCGCCGTGTCTTGCGCTATCAGTATGTTTGATATGCACGAGGCTTGCGCTTCGGTCGTGCTTGCCGCATCGGCCCGCCGGACCGCGGCCAGAACCGCCCGCAGCCTGGCTTTCGGACTGGCCTGCGCGGCACCAACGCTAACGCTGGCTGCGACCCCACAGGCAAACCTAGCAAGCACCCTGCACGCGGTCGTACGCTATGTCGACCCGCCCTTCGTGGGCGGCGCCAAGGTTCGCACCCCCGAAGCGATGGACACTGAGCTGGCCCAAGCCCTTGCGGACAGGCTGCACGCAAAGCTGCGAACCACGGCGATTCATGTTCCAAAGATTACAGGCAACGCTCCGCCCCGACTCAATGAGAGAAAAGCGGGAGCGGAGGACTCGCTTGCCATCCCCGCAGGGGCAGACGTGGCGCTTGTTGCGATGCCGGACAACAGCGCCGCGCCGGCATCAGCAGTCGTCATCGCGACGAGCTACGTATCGCGCCCCATGGCCATCATGCGCAGCGACACAAGCGTGAAGTCATGGGAGCAATTGAAAGGCCGCACAGTTTGCGTTTCCGAGGGTGGGTTATATGCCGGCACACTGGCCGCCCAGTACGACGCCGTGGAAAAGGTATTCAAGGCCCCCGCCGACTCGCTTCTGGCGCTGCGCACCGGAGGTTGCGACGCAGCCGTGCATGACGACATCATGCTGAAGGAACTGCTGAAGCTGCCCGAGTGGAAGAAGTTCTCTGCCACTCTCACGCCCCCTTCCAACGCCAAAGCCTCACTCGCCTTTGTCGTACCAGAAAGCCAAACCGAAACCATTGCAGCGATCAAAGACCTGCTGAAGCAATGGCGCCGGCAGGACTACTTGAACACCTTGAAGAAAAGGCGAGTGCACGATATAGCGTTCGAGGTGTATCTGGACCAGGTGATTCCGGATTGCCATTGAGGGCTCGCCCACTCAATCCCCGAGATCTGGGCCCGCAAAACAAGCGCCACGCGAGTCCGCGGCACCCTCAGCCGGTCGCCAGCGCCCGCTCCGGTGTCGTCACCGGACCTTTGCCGCTGTAGCGGTCGAGTGCAAGGTAGATCACCGGGGTGATGTAGAGCGTGATCGCCTGCGAGAAGACGAGTCCGCCGGCCACCGCAAGGCCGAGCGGCTGGCGCAACTCGGCACCGGCGCCCAGGCCGAACGCAATCGGCAATGCGCCCATCAGGGCCGCCAGGGTCGTCATCATGATCGGGCGAAAGCGCAGGATGCAGGCGGTGCGGATCGCCTCGGCCGGCGCCATGCCGCTGGTGCGCTGCGCGTCGAGCGCAAAGTCGATCATCATGATCGCGTTCTTCTTGACGATGCCGATCAGCAAGAGAATGCCGATCGTCGCGATCAAGGTCAGGTCCATGTTGAAGAGCTTCAATGTCAGCAATGCACCGACCGCCGCCGACGGCAGCCCCGCGAGGATCGTCAGCGGGTGCACATAGCTTTCGTAGAGCACACCGAGCAGCACGTAGATCACCAGCAGCGCGGCGACGATCAGCACGACCTGGCTGCCCTGCGAGCTCTTGAAGACCGCGGCGTCGCCACCGTAGCTGGTGATGATCGAGGCCGGCATGCCGATTTGCTCGCGATACCGCTCGATCTTCGCGGTGGCATCGCCGAGCGCTGCGCCGGGCGCGAGGTTGAACGAGACCGTGACCGCCTGCAACTGGCCGACATGGTTGATCGAAGTCGGTCCGATCGTGCGCTCGACTGTTGCGAAGCTCGCCAGCGGCACCAGGGCGCCGCCCGACGAGCGCACGTAGATGCCGCCGAAGGCGCTTTCGTCGCGCTTGGCGTCGGGCGCGACCTCCATGATGACCTGGTAGCTGTCGACGCTGGTGTAGATCGTCGAGACCTGGCGTTCGCCGAAGGCGCTGTAGAGCGCCGAGCGGATCGCGTCGATCGAGACGCCGAGCGTGTTGGCGCGGTCGCGGTCGATCTTCAACGAAGCCTGCAGGCCCTTGAGTTGCGCGTCGCTCGTCACGTCACGAAACGCCGGGTCGGCGCGCATCGGCTCCTGCAAGCGGTTGGCCCACTCGTTGAGGTCGCCGGCCTTGACGCTTTGCAGCACGTACTGGTACTGCGCCTTGCTGATGCGCCCCCCGAGCCTCAGGTTCTGGATGGGGCGCATGAAGATGGTGATACCCGGCACCTCACGCAGCTTGCGGCGCAACTCCTCGATCACCTGCGGCATCGGCAGGCGCTCGCCGCGCGGCTTCAGGTTGAGGAAGAGCCGCCCGCTGTTTTGCGCGCCGCTGCCGCCATTGAAGGAATTGACGCTGGTGACATTCGGATCGTCGAGAAAGATCGCAACGACGCGGTTCTGCAACTCGACCATGGCCTGGAACGAGGTGTCCTCGGCGGCCTCGGCGGTGATGCTGATCTGGCCGATGTCCTCCTCCGGGAAAAAGCCCTTCGGGATCGTCACGAACAGCCAGGCCGTCGCGACGAAGGTCAGCAGCGCCACGAGCATGACCACGCCGCGGTGCCGCAGCGCCACGTCGAGCGAGCGCGTGTAGGCGCCCAGCAGCCGGTCGAAGCCGCGCTCGAACGAGCGCACGAGGGCGCCCGGCGGCTTCTTGTGCGCGTCGTCGGTCAGGAAGCGGCTCGCGAGCATGGGCACCAGGGTGAGCGAGACGAAGGCCGAGGCGAGGACCGCCAGCGAGACGATGACCGCGAACTCGTGGAACAAGAGGCCGATGACGCCGGGCATGAAGAAAATCGGGATGAAGACGGCCACCAGCGAGGTCGAGATCGAGATGATGGTGAAGCCGACCTCGCGCGAACCGCGCAGCGCCGCCTGGAACGGCGGCACGCCGCGCTCGACGTGGCGCATGATGTTCTCGAGCATCACGATGGCATCGTCAACGACCAGCCCGACGGCCAAGGTGATGCCGAGCAGCGAAATGTTGTCGATGGTGTAGCCCAGCACCCACAACAGCGAGACTGCGCCGATCAGCGAGATCGGTAGCGACAGCATCGGAATCGCCGTCGCGACGAAGCGGCGCAGGAACAGGAAGATCACCAGCACCACCAGCACGACGGTGCCGAAGAGCGTCAGCATCACATCGTGCAAGGCCTCGCGAATCGACACCGACCGGTCGTTGACGAGCGAGATTTCGATCGACGCCGGCAATTGCGCGCGAAATTCGGGCAGCGCCGCACGCACCGCATCGACCACCTGCACGGTGTTGGCATCGGGCTGGCGGAACACCGCCAGCGAGATCGAGCGCGCGCCGTTGAAGCTGGCGTGCGTCTTGACGGTCTCGAAGCTGTCCTCGACGTCGGCCACGTCGCGCAGACGCACCGGGCTGCCGCCGCGGCTGCCGACGATCAGGTCGGCGAATTCAGCGGCGTTGCGCAACTGCCGGTTGGCTTGCAAGGTCAAGGTCTGCGCCGGGCCTTCGAGTGTACCGACCGGCGTGTTGACGTTGGCCGCGCGCAAGCTGGCGGCCAGTTCGTCGAGGCCGATGTTGCGCGCAGCCAATGCATCGGGCCGCACGCGCACGCGCACGGCGTAGCGCTTCTGGCCGTAGATCGTCACCTGCGCGACGCCGTTCAAGGTCGACAGGCTCGGCGAAATCAGGTGCTCGGCGTAATCGTTCAGGTCGGACAGGCTGATCGATGGCGAGGTCAGAGCCATGAACAGCACCGGCGCATCGGCCGGGTTGACCTTGCGATAGGACGGCGGCACCGTCATGTCCTGCGGCAGCGAACGCTGCGCGCGCAGCAACGCGGCCTGCACGTCGACCGACGCGGCATCGATGTTGCGGCCCTGCTCGAACTCGAGCGTCAGCGAAGTCGCCCCCAAGGTGCTGCTCGAACTGATGACGTTCAGGCTCGGGATCGTCGCGAATTGCTTTTCCAGCGGCAGCGCCACCGAGGTCGCCATCGTCTCGGGACTCGCGCCGGGCAGAGCCGCGTAGACATTGATGACCGGCGTGTCGTAGCTCGGCAGCGCAGCCACGGGGATGCGGCTCCAGGCCATCAGGCCGGCAACGATGATCGCCGCGTTCAGCAGCACCGTCAGCACCGGCCGACGGATGAAGAGCTCGGAGAGATTCACGGCTTGACCTGCGTGCTTCGCACTGCGGTGCGAGCCCGCTTCGGAGCGGCCGGGCGCGGGCTCATGCGCTGGCAGCCGACGCGCGCGGGCTGCCGGTGGGCGCGCGTTCGACGACGCGCACCCCCGGACGCAGGTTCTGGCGACCCTCGACGACGACCTTGTCGCCAGGCTCGACACCGGTCACGACGGCGTCTTCACCCGCCGCGTAGACCAGCTCGATCGGCCGTGCCGCCGCGTTGCCGGCCGCATCGACGATGTAGACCATCTTGCCGCTCGGCGCCTGGATGATGGCCGCCTGAGGCACGACGATGGCATCGCCGAGTGTGCGCACCGCCAGCCGGATCGTGACGAAGGCGCCCGGCCAGAGAGCCTGGTCGTGGTTGTCGAAGCGGGCCTTGACGCGCACCGTGCCCGAAGCGAGATCGACCGCGTTGTCGACGAAATCGAGCCGCCCGGTGATGCGCCCATGGTCCTCGGGCAGCAGCGCCTCGACCTTGCCGCCGCCACTGCGCAAGGTGCGCAAGGCGTCGCTCAGATTGCGCTGCGGCAGGCTGAAGGCGACGGCAATCGGGTCGAGTTGCGTCACCGTCACGAGCGGCGCGCCGCCCGGCTGCACCGTGCTGCCGACATAGACGTTGATGGCGCCGACGCGGCCCGCCGCCGGCGCGGAGATGCGGCTGTAGGAAAGCCCGACCTTGGCCGCCTCGATCGCCGCGCGGTCGGCGGCGACCACCGCGCGCTGCGTCTCGACCAGGGTCTGGTTGGTGTCGACCGCGCCTTGCGAGATGAAATGACGCGCCAGCAGGTCGCGGCTGCGCGCGAGCTGGCGCTCGGCATCGGCGAGCGCCGCCTCGTCCTTGACCAGTTGAGCCCGCGCCCGCGTGACGTTGACTTCGTCGCTGCGTGCGTCGAGCGTGAACAGCAGCTGCCCTGCCTTGACGAACTGGCCTTCGCGGATGTGCACCCGCGTGATGACGCTGCTGACCTGTGGCCGGATGTCGACGTTGTTGAGTGCGGCGACGGTACCGGTGGCCTCCAGGATCACCTCGACGTCGCGCTGCCGCGCCTCGACCAGGCTGACGCTGACCGGTGCGGCAGCGGCCGCCTTCGCCGCTGCAGCAGGCGCCGCGGGTGCCGGCAGCAAGCCGCCACGCCACCACCACCCGATCGCCGCGACGACGACGAGAACGGCGGCCAGCCAGGCCCAAGATGAACGCCTCATCGCGCGGGCATCCGCGCGCAAGCGCTTGAGGGGGCCTGTCGTGTCATCGTGTCTGGTCCTGCTGTGTCGATCGGCCGGGCGACGCCACCTGCACCGAAATCCGATCCTGGCGCACGGCGCGCCGGCGCCGCAGCGGCGAGATGGTACCCGTTGCGCATGCCCTTCAGGCGGCGCCGGGCAAGCGCCGGCGGGCGTTGTGCACGCCCGGACGGGGTTCAGGCGCGGCCGGTCGAGCCGAAGCCGGCCGCGCCACGCTCCGAAGCCGCAAATTCATCGACGACGCGAAATTGCGCCTGCACGATCGGCACGATCAACAGTTGCGCGATGCGCTCGAACGGCTCGATGGTGTAGGCCGCGTGCCCTCGGTTCCAGCAACTCACCATCAGCGCGCCCTGGTAGTCGGAATCGATCAGGCCGACGCCGTTGCCCAGAACGATGCCGTGCTTGTGGCCCAGTCCCGAGCGCGGCACGATCAGCGCCGCGAGCCCGGCGTCGCCGATGTGGATGGCCAGGCCCGTCGAAACCAGTTGCACGGCGCCCGGCTCCAGGTGCAGCGGGGCGTCCACGCAGGCGCGCAGGTCGAGTCCGGCGCTGCCGGCAGTGGCATAGGTCGGCGATCGCCCGGCCAGGCGCGGGTCGAGGATCTTCAGCTCGATCACGGCGCTCGGCGCCCTCATCGTTACAGGCATCGGTCTTGTCCGGAAGTCAGGCAGGCGGCGGCGCGGCGACACGCGGCGCCAGGCGCGTCGCGATCTCGGCAACGAGCCGGCGCGCCAGGCTCAGCTTGTCGGCATGGCCAAGCTCGCGCTCGCCGCCGGCCTCGACCAGCGTCAGGTGGTTGTCGTCCTGGCCGAAGGTGGCCGGGCCGAGATTCGCGACGATCAGCGGCACGCCCTTGCGCACGCGCTTCTCGCGTGCATGCAGCAGGAGGTCATGGCTCTCGGCGGCAAAGCCCACGCAATAGAGCCGCCCGCTGCGCGCCTCGGGCAAGGCGGCGACCGCGGCCAGGATGTCGGGGTTCTCGACCATTTCGAGCACGGGCGGCGTCCCCTGGCCGTGCTTCTTGATCTTGGCGTCGAGCGCTGCGGCCGGGCGCCAGTCGGCGACCGCGGCGGTGGCGATGAAGACGTCGCTCGCCGCCGCATTCGCGAGCACCGCGTCGGCCATCTGCTGCGCCGTGCCGACGTCGATCCGCACGACTCCGCGCGGCGTCTCGAGGTGCACCGGCCCGGCAACCAAGGTCACGGCGCCACCGGCCTCGGCAGCCGCACGGGCCACCGCAAAACCCATCTTGCCGCTCGAGAGGTTGGTCAGGCCGCGTACCGGGTCGATCGGCTCGAAGGTCGGGCCGGCGCTGATCAGCACGCGACGCCCCGCCAAGGGATTCGGGCTGAGAAAAGCAACGACGTCGGCCAGGATCTCGTCGGCCTCGAGCATGCGGCCGTCGCCGACCTCGCCGCAGGCCTGGTCACCACAGCCCGGACCGAGGATCGCGGCACCGTCGGCACGCAGTTGCGCGACGTTGCGCTGCGTCGCCGGATGCGCCCACATCTCACGGTTCATCGCGGGCGCGACCAGCAACCGGCAGCGCTCGAGCGGCCGCGCCAGGCAGGTCAGGCTCAGCAGGTCGTCGGCCCGACCCTGCGCCAGGCTCGCGATGCAATCGGCGCTGGCCGGCGCGATCAGCAGCAGGTCGGCGTCGCGTGTCAGATTGATGTGCGCCATGTTGTTGGCAAGGCCCTCGACCGGGCGCGGGTCCCAGGCGCTCGTGTAGACCGGCCGACCGGACAGGGCCTGCAAGGTCAGCGCGGTGATGAACTGCTCGGCCGCCGGCGTCATCACGACTTGCACCGTGGCGCCGGCGCGGATCAGCTCGCGCACCAGTTCGGCGGTCTTGTAGCAGGCGATGCCGCCGGAGAGGCCGACGACGATGTGGCGGCCGTCGAGGTCGCGACGCATCATCTGGAACATCTTGAACACTCCATCGGGCCGGGAGGGGCCGAGAACGCCATTATCGCGAGTCGCCCGGTGATGACGCGCGGCCGTCGGCGGTGTCGATGCGTGCGCGCCAACCGATTCGCCGCCCAGCGTGGGAACGGCACTTGCCGTCAGCCTCGGCACAGGTGCCCGGCCAGTGGGCGCCCCATCATCAGCCGGATACCGTCCCGGGACATACCATGGGGCCGGCCGGCGGACCGAAAGACATCCTCCCAGGAGAACCACGCCCGATGAAACCGACGCGCGCGCCAAGCTTCGTGCAGCAGCCCGGCCTCGATCCTGCAGTCGAACGCGCGCGCATCACGGCTGCGCTGCAGCGCGACCCGGCCAGTGCAGCGCCGAAATACTTCTACGACTCGATCGGCTCTCAGTTGTTCGAGGTCATCACCGGATTGCCCGAGTACTACCCGACGCGCACCGAAGCAGCCATCTTCGACAGTCACGCGGCCGAGATTGCAGGCTGCATCGGCGGCGGCGCGACGCTGTTCGACCTCGGCGCCGGCAACTGCGCCAAGGCGATGCGACTCTTTCCGTTGCTGGAACCGCGCCGCTACGTCGCCGTCGACATTTCGGTCGACTTCCTGCGCGCGGCCTTGCGCCGGGTGCAGCGTGCCTATCCGCTGCTCGATGTGGTCGGCCTCGGGCTCGACTTCTCGAGCGCACTTTCGCTGCCCCCGCATCTGCGCGATGGCCGGCCCGTGTTCTTCTATCCCGGGTCGAGCATCGGGAATTTCACGCCTGCCGAGGCGCTGGGCTTCCTGCAACGCGTGCGCGAGCACGCGGTGGGCGGCGGCTTGCTGATCAGCGTGGATCTGCTGAAGCCGGTGGAACTCCTCGAAGCCGCCTACGACGACGCGCTCGGCGTCACCGCGGCCTTCGACTTGAACCTGCTGCGCCACCTGAACCGCATCATCGGCAGCGACTTCGATCCGCGGCAATGGCGCCACCATGCGCACTTCAACGTGGAGCAGTCGCGCATTGAAATGCATCTGGAGGCGCGCAGCGCATTGCAGGTACGCTGGCCCGCGGGTGGCCGCAAGTTTCGCGCCGGCGAGCGCATCTGCACCGAGTATTCATGCAAATACACCGTCGCCGACTTTGCCGCGCTGCTGCGCCAGGCGGGATTCGCCGAGCCGCTGCAATGGACCGACGCCAACGGCTGGTTCGCGGTCTTCTGGGCGCCGGCCGAGACGAGCCGCGAGACAAAGAAAGTATATTGATGCGAATGTATGACGACAGCGTAGGTCCGTGACGCCGCTGCAGCGCCTGACGATGGCAGCGATGGCGCTTCGCCCGCGCCCTGAGGTCATGGCGGCATGAGGGTCAACTCCTTGCGCCTGCAGTTGCGCTTCCTGGTGCCCCTGGCGCTGATCCTGATTGCTGCCATCTATCTCGCCTTGCCGCTGATGGAGGAGCTGACGCTGCGCTGGTCCGCGCGCGACCTCAACTCACGCGGCGCGGTCGTTGCCAGCACCCTGTCGAACTCGATCGCCGAATCGCTGCGCAATGCCGACGACACGCAGCTGCAAGCGCTGCTGCAGCGCACCGTGCAAAAGGAACGGCTGGTCGCCATTGCGCTGTGCTCGCTCGATGGCCGCATGCTGCAGCGCACCACCGCCTTTCCGCCCTGGCTCGATTGTGCGCAGGCGGAGCAGACCGCGCGCAACGGCGACGCCGCGTTGCAGATCGAAGGCGGCCCGGTCCACGTCGACGTGCAACCGGTCTCGGCCGATGCCGGGCCGATTGCCGATATCGTGCTGTTGCACGACCTGAGCTTCATCCAGCGCCGCAGCAAGGAAACCCGCCGCTACCTCGTCTTGCTGATCGCGGTGCTCGGCGTGGTGATCGCGGCGGCGACGGTGGTCGTCGCACAGATCAGTCTGCGTGGCTGGATCGCGGGCGTGCGCGGACTGCTGCGCGGCGGCACGCTCAACAAGCCGGCCAGTGCGGCCGCGCCAGAACTCGAACCGATCGCCGACGAACTGCGGGCGCGTCTGCGCGACCTCGACGATGCCTATCGCCGCATTCAGGGCCCGCCAGCCGAGTGGACGCCCGAGCGGCTGCGGCTGCTGCTGAACACCCAGCTGAGCGGCGATCAGGTCATCGTGGTCGCCAACCGCGAACCCTACATCCACGAGCACACGCCCGGCGGCGTCGTCGTGCGGCGTCCGGCCAGCGGCCTGGTGACGGCGATCGAGCCGGTGATGCGTGCCTGCTCGGGCACCTGGATCGCGCACGGCAGCGGCAATGCCGACCGCGACGTCGTCGACGAGCACGACCGCGTCATGGTGCCGCCGGGACGTCCCGAGTACACCCTGCGCCGGCTCTGGCTGACCGAGGAGGAGGAGAAGGGCTACTACTACGGCTTTGCCAACGAGGGCCTGTGGCCGCTGTGCCACGTGGCGCACGTGCGGCCGGTGTTCCGTGAGTCGGACTGGCACTACTACCGGCTGATCAACCAGCGCTTTGCCGATGCCGTCGTCGCCGAGGCGCGCAGCGAGGATCCGGTGGTCCTGGTGCAGGACTACCACTTCGCGTTGCTGCCGGCGATGGTGCGCGCGCAACTGCCACGCGCGACGATCCTCACCTTCTGGCACATCCCATGGCCGAATCCGGAATCGTTCGGGATCTGCCCGTGGAAAAACGAACTGCTCGAAGGCATGCTCGGCAGCAGCATCCTCGGCTTTCACACGCCGTTCCACTGCAAGAACTTCATCGAAACGGTCGAGCGCTATCTCGAGGCGCGCATCGAGCACGAGCACTCGATGATCACCTTCCACGACGACGACACCTTCGTCGAGAGCTACCCGATCTCGATCGCCTGGCCGACGCCGGAGACGGTCGACTCGTGGCCCTCGGTCGAACAGTGCCGCGCCAACGTGTTCGAGCGCTTTCACCTTGCACCCGAGACGCGCCTGGCCGTCGGCGTCGACCGCTTCGACTAC
>CAJDUZ010000130.1_pt1 | contig 20203 bp, 17 predicted proteins | sample 7391221 | NCBI WGS metagenome assembly CAJDUZ01 (sample SAMEA7055692, study PRJEB34461) | soil metagenome | biome: terrestrial ecosystem; feature: Peninsula; material: soil | place: Antarctica | collected 2016
GGCATCCGCCGTGCAGAGCGTGCAAAGCGTCACCAAACAGGCGCCCTCCGTATAATTCGCTTTTGCGTCAGGAGCCAGACTTCATGCGCCTACTCGGCAAAGCGCTGACCTTCGACGACGTGCTGTTGGTGCCGGCGTACTCGAGCGTGCTGCCACGCGACACCCGCCTCGCCACCGCGCTCACGCGCACGATCCGCCTCAACATTCCGCTGGTGTCCGCCGCGATGGACACCGTGACGGAGTCGCGCCTTGCCATCGCCCTGGCCCAGGAAGGCGGTATCGGCATCGTTCACAAGAACCTGACGCCGCAGGCGCAGGCGGCCGAGGTCGCGCGCGTCAAGCGCTACGAGTCGGGCGTGCTGCGCGACCCGATCACCGTCACGCCGGATCAGACCGTGCGCGAGGTGGTCGAGCTCTCGCGAGAGCACGGCATCTCGGGCTTTCCGGTACTGCAGGGCCGGGTCGTCGTCGGCATCGTCACCAACCGCGACGTGCGCTTCGAGACCCGGCTCGATGCGAAGGTGCGCGAGATCATGACGCCACGCGAGCGCCTCGTCACCGTGCGCGAGGGCGCGACATTGGCCGAAGGCAAGGCGCTGATGCACTCGCACCGCCTCGAGCGCGTATTGGTCGTCAACGACGCGTTCGAACTGCGCGGCCTGATGACGGTCAAGGACATCACCAAGCAGACGACGTTTCCGAACGCCGCACGCGACGACCACGGCAAGCTGCGCACCGGCGCCGCGGTCGGTGTCGGCCCCGACACCGATGAACGTGTCGAGGCGCTGGTCAGGGCCGGCGTCGATGTGCTGGTGGTCGATACTGCGCACGGCCACAGCGCCGGCGTCGTCGACCGGGTGCGCTGGGTCAAGCGCAATTTCCCCGACGTCGAGGTGATCGGCGGCAACATCGCCACGGCAGCAGCCGCGCTGGCGCTGATCGAGGCCGGCGCCGATGCGGTCAAGGTCGGCATCGGGCCGGGCTCGATCTGCACGACCCGCATCGTCACCGGTGTCGGCGTGCCGCAGGTGATGGCGATCGATACGGTCTCCAAGGCGATCCGCGGCAGCGGCGTGCCGCTGATTGCCGATGGCGGCGTACGCTACTCGGGCGATCTGGCCAAGGCGATTGCCGCCGGCGCCGATACGGTGATGATGGGCGGCGCGTTCGCCGGCACCGAAGAGGCGCCGGGCGACGTCATCCTCTACCAGGGGCGCACCTACAAGGGCTACCGCGGCATGGGTTCGATCGGGGCGATGCAGCAGGGCTCGGCCGACCGCTACTTCCAGGGCGGGGAGACCGACACCTTGAACGCGACCAAGCTGGTGCCCGAAGGCATCGAGGGCCAGGTCGCCTACAAGGGCTCGGTCGTTGCGATCATCTTCCAGATGTGCGGCGGCCTGCGTGCCGCGATGCACTATTGCGGTTGCGCCGATATCGCCGAGATGCACGAGCGCGCCGAATTCGTCGAGATCAGCGCGGCCGGCATGCGCGAGAGCCACGTCCATGACGTGCAGATCACGAAGGAAGCGCCGAATTACCGGACGGAATGAAGCGTCCGGTGGATGGCTGCCGCGCTCTGCGGCCTCGGCGCGCGAGCGGCCGGCTGCCGCCGGCCCACTCGTTTCCCTGCAGTCCGTCGGTACTCGAGATCACGCAAATACGCCGCTCCGCGACGGGACAGCTTCATGAACCACGCTTCGATCGCCCGCCGCCAGGCCGCGATGCCCTTCATCATGGTGACGGTTCTGATCGACATGGTGTCGATCGGGCTGATCATCCCGGTGCTGCCGGCGCTGGTCGGCGTTTTCACCGGTTCGCAGGCCGACCAGACCTTCTGGTACGGCGCCGTGACCTTCGCGTTCGCGATCGCCAACTTCGTCGCATCGCCGATCCTCGGCGCGCTTTCCGACCGCTATGGTCGCCGTCCGGTGTTGCTGCTGGGCTTTTGCGCACTCGCCCTGAGCTTCTTCGCCACCGCCTTGGCGCCCGCGCTCTGGGTGCTGCTCGCGATCCGCTTCTTCAGCGGCGCGATGCAGTCCAACGTCGCCGTCGCCAACGCGTATGTCGCCGACATCACCGAGCCGGATCAGCGCGCCAAGCGCTTCGGCCTGCTCGGCGCGATGTTCGGTCTTGGCTTCATCCTCGGGCCGGTGATCGGCGGCCTCCTCGGCGCGGTCGACCTGCGGCTGCCGTTCTATGCGGCGGGCGTGCTCGCGCTCGTCAACCTCGCCTACGGCTACTATGTCTTGCCCGAATCGCTGCCGGCCGAGCGGCGCCGCGCGTTCGCATGGAAGCGGGCGCACCCGGTGGCCTCGCTGCGCGCGCTCACGGAGCTGAAGGAGGTGGGGCTGCTGGTCGCGGTGATCGCTTTCAGCGGCCTTGCGCAGTTCGTGCTCTACACCTGCTGGGTGCTCTACACCACCTTCAAGTTCGGTTGGGGCCCGCTGCAGAATGGCTGGTCGCTGGCGGCCGTCGGCGTCGTCTCGGTCGTCGTGCAGGGCTTCCTGCTCGGCCGGCTGCTGAAGCGCTACAGCCCGCAACGCCTGGCTCTCGTCGGTCTGGTGTCGTCGGTCGCTGCCTACCTCTGCTACGGCCTGGCCACGCAGGGCTGGATGATGGTTCTGATCATCGTCCTCAACTTCCTCGCGTTCGCGGTGCCCGCGTCGATCCAGGGCATCATCTCGCGTGCCGCCGACGCCAGCGAGCAGGGTCAGGCCATGGGTGCCGTCAGCTCGATGAACAGCCTGATGTCGGTGATTGCCCCCATCATCGGCGCGCCGCTGCTGGCGACGGTGGCTGAACTGCCGCAGGGCGATTGGCGCATCGGCGCGCCGTTCTTTCTTTGCGCCGCGTTGCAGGCGGCGGCGCTCGCATTGGCGTGGGTGCACTTTCGTGGCGCGCGCCGCGCCCGCCACGCGGCCCGGGCAGCCGCCGGGCACACTGCCTGATTCGTCCGACCCGTCCGCTTCGACTGCCCGAGAGTTCATACCGTCATGCACGACAAGATCCTGATCCTCGATTTCGGCTCGCAGGTGACGCAACTGATTGCGAGGCGCGTGCGCGAGGCGCATGTCTATTGCGAGATCCACCCGAACGACGTGAGCGACGCGTTCGTGCGGGAGTTCGCCCCGAAGGCGGTGATCCTTTCCGGCAGCCATGCATCCACCTACGAGGCGCACGAATTGCGTGCGCCGCAGGCGGTGTGGGAGCTGGGCGTGCCGGTGCTCGGCATCTGCTACGGCATGTTTGCGATGGCGGTGCAGCAGGGCGGCCACGTCGAGGCCAGCAGCCAGCGCGAATTCGGCTATGCCGAGGTGCGCGCGCGCGGCCACACGCGGCTGCTCGACGGGCTGCAGGACTACGCGACGCCGGAAGGTCACGGCATGCTGAAGGTCTGGATGAGCCACGGCGACAAGGTCACCGCCTTGCCGCCCGGCTTCAGGCTGATGGCGTCGACGCCGAGCTGCCCGATCGCGGGCATGGCCGACGAGGCGCGCGGCTACTACGGCGTGCAGTTTCACCCCGAGGTCACGCACACCGTGCAGGGCCGCGCGCTGCTGAACCGCTTCGTACTCGATATCGCCGGTGCCCGCGCCGACTGGGTCATGGGCGACCATGTCGCCGAAGCCGTCGCGCAGATCCGCCGCAAGGTCGGCAGCGAGGAGGTTCTGCTCGGGCTTTCGGGCGGCGTCGATTCGAGCGTCGCCGCGGCGCTGATCCATCGCGCGATCGGCGATCAGCTCACCTGCGTCTTCGTCGATCACGGCCTCTTGCGCCGGGACGAGGCGCGCCTGGTGATGGAGATGTTTGCCGGTCGCCTGCATGCCAAGGTCGTCCATGTCGACGCGTCCGGGCAGTTCCTCGCGAGGCTGGCCGGTATCGCCGACCCCGAAGCCAAGCGCAAGACCATCGGTCGCGAATTCGTCGAGGTCTTCAAGGCCGAGGCCGAGAAGCTGAGGCGCGCCGGCGGCAGCGGCATCGCCTGGCTCGCGCAGGGCACGATCTATCCCGATGTCATCGAGAGCGGTGGCAGCACGAAGAAGGCCGCCAGCATCAAGAGCCACCACAACGTCGGCGGCCTGCCCGAACAGCTCGGCCTCAAGCTGCTCGAGCCGCTGCGCGATCTCTTCAAGGACGAGGTGCGCGAACTCGGCCTCGCGCTCGGGCTGCCGCCCGAGATGGTCTACCGCCATCCGTTCCCCGGACCGGGCCTGGGCGTGCGCATCCTCGGCGAGGTGAAGCCGGAGTACGCCGAGATGCTGCGCCAGGCCGACGCGATCTTCATCGAGGAGTTGCGCGCGACGCTCGACCCGGCCAGCGGCCGGAACTGGTACGAGCTCACGAGCCAGGCCTTCGCGGTCTTCCTGCCGGTGAAAAGCGTCGGTGTGATGGGTGACGGCCGCACCTACGAATACGTCGTCGCATTGCGTGCGGTGCAGACCACCGACTTCATGACCGCCGACTGGGCCGAGCTGCCGTACGCCCTCTTGAAGAAGGTCTCGAGCCGCATCATCAACGAGGTGCGCGGCATCAACCGCGTGACCTACGACGTCTCGAGCAAGCCGCCGGCGACGATTGAGTGGGAATAGGGCGTGCTATCGGCAGTCAGCCGGGAAGAGCGCGAACGTCAGCGGAAAGCTTGCGCCCTCGAATGACATGCCGAGCGTTTAGCGAACCTTCCTGTGCCCGCCGTCGCAGCCGACTAGCCAGCGGCAATCGAAGCACGGAGGCATTTCAGGCGAGCCGGTGCGCACGCATCACCCCGCGGCAGCGTGCGAGCAGCTCTCGTATGCTTGGAGTCGATGAAACTGTGAGGGCCGCTCCGATGAAACGGTTTGTCGTGTTGCTCTGTGCCGCGTTCGCCATGTCGCTCTCCGCGCTGGCGTGGGCGCATGCGTTTCCGCAGAAGTCGTCGCCGCAGGCCGGCGCCAGCGTGCAGACATCGCCCAAGCAGGTGGACATCTGGTTCAACTCGACGCTCGAACCGCTCTACAACCGTCTGCAGGTGAAGGACGCGCACGGCAAGGTCGTCAGCGAAGGCGACGCGACGGTGGATGCGCGTGATCCCGAGCGGCTGTCGGTGCGCTTGCAGCCGGCGCTGCCGCCCGGGCAATATCACGTGCACTGGCGGGTCACCTCCCGCGACGGACACCATACCGAGGGCGACTTCGTCTTCAGCATCGCGTCCGGCCAGTAGTCCGCTGCATGTGGGCCGAGCTTGCGAATGGCCTCGACCTGCTGGCGCTCGTGGCGACCTTGGGCGCCCTTCTGCAGGCGGGCTGGCTGCTGTCTCCACCCACGACGGCCGCCTCGTCGGTGGCCGTCGTGCCGCTGCGCCGGCGTGCCGACATCTACTTCGGCATCACGCTGGGGCTGCTCACGCTGACCACCGCGGCAGCGCTGCTGGCGCGCAGCGCCATCATCAGCGGCGCGCCCCTGGGGCAACTAGGGCCGGTTCTTCCGCAGGTGCTGCAGCAGACTTTCTTCGGCCGCGTCTGGGGCTTGCGCGTGGCCGCCCTCGTCGTGTTGTGGATGGCATGCTGGGCGTTGGCGGCACGCCATCGCCGCGCAGGGTTCGGACTCGCCGTCATCGGCCTTCTGGTCAAGGCCTGGGGCTGGAGCGCGACGGCCCATCCCGGTGATCATGGCAGCGTTTCCCTGGCGATGTGGTTTGCGGTGCTGCACATCGCGGCGGCGGGGCTGTGGGGCGGCACCGTGCTGGCGGTGGCCGCCTTGGCCATCACGGCACGGCGAAATCTGCTGGATCTGCCGGCCGCGGCCGTGCTGACTTACGTGCGTCGGCTTTCGCAGGTTTCCGCCGCCGGCTTGGCGCTGGTCGTGGCCAGCGGCATCTTCAACACGTGGAGCCAATTGCAGGTCTTTGCCGACTTCTGGATGAGCGCCTATGGCCGTGTCCTCAGCGTCAAGCTGCTGCTGGTGCTGCTGATGGCCTTGATCGGTGCCGGCAATCGATACTGGCGTGTGCCGCGCCTGATCCTTGCCTATCGGACGTCTCGGGCCTCGGCCGCGCCCGCCAGCCATGCCAGACAGCGCCAGGCGCTGCGGCGACTGCTGTTGGCCGTCGTCTGCGAGGCAGCCTTGTTGCTGGTGATCCTTGGTACCGTGTCGGTACTGGTGCAGACGATGCCGCCGGCCGATGCGAACATGATGATGCAGTGAGGCCATGGCTCCCGGGGTTCACGGGCCCCGCAATCCCGTCGTCAAGGCATCACGGCTAGAGCGGGGTCACCGCCGCATCATTCGCCGATCTCGAGGATCACATCGACGCTCGGGCCGGCACCGCCCCGCCGGCGCCCGCCGGCGCCCGCGGGCGACGCGGTCGCACTTTCGCGGCGCACCGAAGCGGTTACGCTCGCGCGGTCCGTCCTCGGAATCTCTTTCATGATCGCAAGCGTACGCAAGTTCCTGGACCAGGCACGCGAAGCGTTCTGGCTGGTGCCCGGAGGCATGGTGCTGGGTGGCATCCTGCTGGCACTCGGCCTTCTGGGGATCGACCGCAGCGGCCGATTGCCGTCATGGTTGAGCGAGAGCCAGTGGCTCTACAACGGCGGAGGCACGGGCGCGCGCACCTTGCTCGGCGCGATCGCATCCTCCACCATCGGCGTGGCGGGCACGGTCTTTTCCATCACCATCGCCGCGCTGTCGCTCGCGGCCGGACAAATGGGGCCGCGGTTGCTGCGCAATTTCACGCGCGATCGCGGTGTGCAAATGACGCTGGGTGCGTTTCTCGGCACCTTTTCCTATGCCCTGATGGTGCTGCGCAGCGTCAGGACGCAGGAGGAGGGCGCCTTCACACCCAGTCTTTCGCTGACGGTCGGCGTCCTGCTCGCATTCGTCTGCGTAGCGACGCTCGTCTATTTCGTGGGGCACATGGCCGGCCGGATCAACGTCGATACGGTGATCGAACTGGTGAGCGAGGACATCCGCGTGGCGATGAGCGCCGTCGTGAGCGAGAAGACGCAGCCGGAGCCGCCAGCGGATACGTTCTGGTCCGGGTCGACGACCATCGTCGATGCACGGCGCGGCTATCTTCAGCAACTCGACGAAGCAAGCCTTGCGGATTGGGCCGCCGAGCACGGCACTGCCGTGCGCTTGCTGGTTCGTCGAGGCGACTACATCTTTCCCGGTGCACCGATCGCATTGATGTCGATCCAGGTGCCCAAGGCCGAAGAGGTCTTGCGCAATGCCACCGCACTGGGCACAACCCGCGGCAGCGCAGGCGATGCCGAACATGCCGTGCGCCAATTGGTTGAGGTGGCGGTGCGCGCGCTGTCGCCCGGCATCAACGATCCGCATACCGCGATGAGCGTGCTCGATCGCCTGGGTGCCGCTCTTTGCGATCTGGCGGGTACCCATCTTCCGAGTGGCGTGTCGCTGCGTGGAGGAACGATCGCGCTCGTGGTGCCACGCGTCAACTATCGCAGCCTGGTCGGCGTCATGTTCGACATGATCCGGCAGAACGCGTCGGGCAGCGCGGCCGTGCTGATCCGCCTGCTGGACGTGCTGACCGCCGTGATGGCGTGCGAGCCCGATGCCGAACGACGGCAGGTGCTGCTCGGGCATGCCGACCTCGCCTGGGCGGACGCGCGCCGCGGTATCGCCAACGAGGCCGACCGAGCCGATGTGGGCAGTCGCCACGCCACCTTGCTGCGCACGATGGCGCACGGGCCCCTCGGGGCGATCGGCGCGCGAGGCCCCTGAGACGGTCGCACCATGTTCGACATCGCCGCGATCTGCCTCGTCGTCACTGCGCTGCTCGCCTACTTGAACCATCGCTTCGTGCGGCTTCCGACCACCATCGGTGTCATGGCGATCGCGTTGACCCTATCGCTGTGCATGATCGCTCTGAATGCGCTCGGTCTCGACCATGGCCTCAGGCGGTACGAAGACTCGTTCCTGCGCTCGATCGATTTTTCGGACGTGCTGATGCAGGGCATGCTGTCGCTCCTGCTATTCGCCGCTGCGCTGCACGTGGATGTGCGCGAACTCCGGCAACACCGGTGGCAGGTCGCAGCGCTTGCTTTGGTCGGCACGCTGCTCTCGACGGTGGTCGTGGGCGTGGCGATGTGGTTTGCGCTGGGGCTCATCGATGCCCGGCTGCCGCTGCTCTATTGCCTGCTGTTCGGGGCCCTCATCTCGCCCACCGACCCGATTGCCGTGATGGGCATCCTGAAGTCCGCCGGAGCGCCGAAAGACCTCGAACTGGTGATCGCGGGCGAATCGCTCTTCAACGATGGCGTCGGCATCGTCATCTTCGCGCTGCTGCTGGGGATCGTCGCGGAAGGCGTCACGCCGACGCTGGCGGTGGCTGGCGGCATGCTGTTGCGTGAGTCCGGCGGTGGCATCGCGCTCGGTTTCGCGCTGGGCTACTCGACGTTTCTCATGCTCAGGAGCATCGACCAATACCAGGTCGAAGTCCTGATCACCCTCGCAGCCGTTGTGGGCGGTTATGCGTTGGCGAGCCATCTGCACGTGTCGGGTCCGCTGGCGATGGTCGTCTGCGGCGTGATGATCGGCAATCGGGGACGAGCGCTCGCCATGTCGAGCGACACCCGCCGCTACGTCGACATGTTCTGGGAGCTGCTCGACGAAATCCTCAATGCCGTGCTGTTCGTGCTGATCGGCATGGAGGTGCTGGCCATCGTCGTGACATTGCTGGCCCGATGGCTCACCGTCGGCCTTGCCGTGCGCGTGCTGCATGCCTTCTTCGGATTGCCGCGCGGCGCATCGCGAGTGCTCACCTGGGGTGGCCTGCGCGGTGGCATCTCGGTGGCGCTGGCGCTGTCATTGCCGATCGGAGCCGAACGCGAGATCGTCCTGACGATGACCTACTGCGTCGTCGTGTTCTCGATCCTGGTGCAAGGCCTGACGATCGGCAAGGTCGTGCGCGCTGCCCTCGGACCCCGTCAGCGCACCGTCGGCTGATGCCGGATCAGCGCTGCCGGCGCCGTGACCTCCGGCAGCGCCACCCGGCTGTCGACCTCGGCAAAGTGGCATGCGACCGGATGACCCTGGCCGCGATCGATGAGTTCGGGCTCGTGCTCGGCACAAATCGCCCGAGCCTTCCAGCAGCGCGTGCGGAAACGACAGCCGGAAGGCGGGTTGGCCGGGCTCGGCACCTCGCCGCTGAGGACGATGCGCTTGCGCACGCCGCGGGCACCCGGATCGGGCACCGGCGCGGCGGACAGCAGCGCCTGCGTGTAGGGGTGGCTCGGTTCGGCGTAAACCTGTTCCCGGGTACCCGTTTCCACGATCTTGCCGAGGTACATCACCGCCACCCGATCGGAGATGTGCCGCACGACCGTCAGGTCGTGGGCGATGAAGAGGTAGGCGAGGTGGAACTCGTCCTGGACGCTCTTGAGCAGGTTGACCACCTGCGCCTGGATCGAGACGTCGAGCGCCGACACGGGTTCATCGAGCACCAGCAGGTCCGGGTTCAACGCCAGGGCCCGGGCAATGGCGATGCGCTGGCGTTGTCCGCCGGAGAATTCGTGCGCATAGCGCCTGGCATGTGCCGGACTCAGCCCGACGGTCTGCATGAGTTCGGCCACTCGCCTCGGGCCGCTCACCCCGCCGTACAGGCGGTGCACGCGAAGCGGCTCGGCGATCAGGTTCAGCACCGTCATCCGCGGATCCAGCGACGCGAACGGGTTCTGGAACACGATCTGCATGCTGCGGCGCACGCTGCGCATCTGGCGGCGCGAGAACCGCGTGATGTCCTGACCCTTGAACTCGATGCTGCCGCTGGTCGGATCGACCAGCCGGATCAGCGTGCGGCCCAGGGTCGTTTTGCCGCAGCCGGATTCACCGACGACGCCAAGCGTCTCGCCGGTCGCCACGTGCAGTTCGACCCCGTCCACGGCGTGCACCTGCCCGACCGTGCGGCGCAACAACCCCTGGGTGATCGGGAAGTGCTTGACCAGGTTGCGGGCGCGCAGGATCACATCGCCCCGCACCGGGCGGGTGGCCACCATCATCCTGTCCCTTCGTGACCGGCCGGCAGCGCGCTCGCGCCTTCGAGCTCGGCAGCGAAATGACAAGCTGAGCGGTGCCCTTCGGTGCCGACGGAGCGCAATTCGGGACGGAGGGTGCGGCAGATCTCCCGGCCGCGCGACAAAAAACAGCGCGGGTGGAACGGGCACCCGGAGGGCACGTTGCCCAGATCCGGCGGGCTGCCAGGGATCGGCCGCAACCATTTCTCGTTGCCGGTCGTTTGCGGCAGGCTGCCGATGAGGCCCAGGGTGTAGGGGTGCCGCGGGCTCGAGAAAATCGTCTCGACGTCGGCCGATTCCACCACGTGGCCGGCGTACATCACCACGACCCGATCGGCCATTTCGGCGATCAGGCCCAGGTCGTGGCTGATCAGCACCACGCTCGCACCGGTCTCGTGCTGCGCCAGCCGCAGCACATCCATGATCTGGGCCTGTATCGTCACGTCGAGCGCCGTGGTCGGCTCGTCTGCGATCAGCAGCGACGGCGCATTGGCAATGCCCATCGCGATCATCGCGCGCTGGCGCATGCCGCCCGAGTATTCGTGCGGGAATTGAGCATAGCGGCGCCTGGCCTCCGGGATTCCCACCGTCTCCAGCAAGGCCACGCCACGCCGCTCGGCCTCGGCGGCGGAGAGCTTTGCGTGCGCCTCGATGGCCTCGCGCACCTGCCGTCCCACCTTCAGCACCGGGTCGAGGCACGTCATGGGATCCTGCGGAATGAACGCGATGTGCCGGCCTCGGATGCCGCGAATTCACGTCGATGCTCACGCCGTCCACGGCGCGCACCGATTCCGTGCGGGTGCGAAACGTGACGTGCAGGTCCTTGATCGACAGCAGCGTCTCACGGCGTTCGTTCATGCGGCAGCCTCCGTGCGGCGCGCTGCGGTGCGATCCGCATTCGTAGCGGCCGGGCGGCGGCGCATGGCGCCGTTACTCCCGCAGGCTCGGGTCGAAGGCATCGCGCAGGCCGTCCCCCACCAGATTGAAGCTCAGGACTGCCAGGAAGATCGACAGGCCCGGGAACGTCAGCTGGTAGGAGGCCTTGAAGATGAACGAGCGCGCCGTGCCCAGCATCGTGCCCCACTCGGGCGTTGGTGGCTGCACGCCCAGACCCAGGAAACCCAGGCCCGCGGCGACCAGGATCGTCACCCCGATGTTCAAGGTCGCGTAGACGATGATCGGGGTGAGCGCGTTGCGCAGCACGTGCCGCACGAGGATCGCGCCCGAACTCTCTCCGAACGCGATCGCCGCCTCGACATACACCTCTTCGCGCAGCGACAGCGCCTGGCCGCGCGCCAGCCGGATGAACTGCGGGATCACGCCGACGCCGGCGGCAATGGTGACCGTCTCGATGCCCACGCCGAACACGGCCACCAGCACCAGCGCCAGCAAGAACGGGTTGAACGACAGCAGGATGTCGGTGATGCGCTGGATCACCATGTCGGTCATGCCGCCGGCGTAGCCCGAGATCAGCCCGAGCGGCACGCCGACGATCGCGGCGATGGACACGGCCACCGCCCCGATCGCCAAGGTGTAGCGGCCGCCGTACATGATGCGGGCGAGGATGTCCTGCCCCAACTCGTCGGTGCCGAACGGGTGCGCCAGCGACGGCGCCAGGAACGCGCTGGAAAGGTCCTGAGCGACCGGATCGTACGGGGTCAGCAGCGGCGCGAAGATCGCGGCCACGACAAGCACCAGCAGGATGAAGATGCCGATCAGCGCGCCCTTGTTGCGCGCAAAGGTGCGCAGCTTCTTCAGCCAAGCGCGCTCCTGCGGCGCAGCAGCTGCCTCGACGACGGCCACGGCGGGTGTCATCGATACAGCCTCACGCGCGGGTCGACGACCGAGTACAGCAGGTCGGTGATGATGTTGAGCACGATGAACATCGCGGCGAAGACAAACACGATGCCCTGCACCAGCGGGAAGTCGCGATTGTTGATGGACTGCACCAGCAACTGACCGATGCCCGGCCAGGAGAAGACCGTCTCGGTCAGGACCGCGCCGCCCAGGAGGGTTCCGAACTGCAGGCCGATCACCGTCAGGATCGGAATGAAGGCGTTGCGCAGCGCGTGCCGCACGGCCACCCATTCGGCCACGCCCTTGGCGCGCACGGTGCGCACATAGTCCTGATCGAGCGTATCGAGCATGGTCGAGCGCGTCATCCGGGAGACCACGGCCATCGAGAAGACACCCAGGGTGATCGTCGGCATGATCAGACTGGAGAGGCTGTCGGCACCGCCGATCGGCAGCAATCTGAGCTGCACCGAAAACAGCACGATCAGCAGTATGCCCAGCCAGTACACCGGCATCGAAATGCCCGCGACGCCGAGCATCGAACCGACTGCATCGACCCAGCGCCCCTTGTGGGTGGCCGCGAGCACGCCCAGTGCAATGCCGACGATCGCCCCGAAGACCGTGCCGCAGACGGCCAGCACGAGGGTGTATGGCAAGCGATGACCGATCTCCGAGAGCACCGTCGTGCCGAACCGTGCCGACGTCCCGAGGCTGCCGTGCGTCAGGTTCACCAGGTAGCGCCAGTACTGGACCGGCACCGGTTGGTCCAATCCCATCGACAGCCGAACTTGTTCGACCTGTTCCGGGGTGGCTTGCAGGCCGGCGATGATCCTGGCGGCGTCACCGGGCAATGCCCGCATGAGCACGACCATCACCAGGATCACGCCGAGCAGCGTGATGATGGCGGCGACCAGTCGCCGCAACAGATAGCTCAGGAAGCCGCTCACACCCGCAGCTTTCCAATCGGTGTGCTAGGCGACGCCGTGCCGCCTTTGCGTACTCATCATGGCTTGGGGTGGGCGCCCATCGTCTGGAACTTCTCGTTCGGCAGGTATGACACGCCGGTGATCTTGGCGTTGTAGCCCAGCACCAGGGTCTGGCTCCACAGGAAGATCCACGGCGCTTGCTGCCAGATCTCCTTCTGGGCCTGGCACAACTGCTGGTGGCGACTCGCCTCGTCCAGATTCAATGCGGACTCGACGGTGAGCTTGTCGACCGTCGGATCGGAGAAGAACGACGTGTTCAAGCCCTTCGGCGGGATCGTGGTGGTGGTGAACATCTGCAATTGGGTCGGGCCATCCAGCGCGCCCGGCGCCCACCCGAGCACGTGCAGATCGAACGGCCCGTCTTTTTGCTGCATCGTGGACACGTACGACGGCCAGTCCATCGTGCGGACGTTGGCATCGATCCCGACCTTGCGCAAATAGCCCGAGATGGCCTGCGCGAACTGGATGTCCTGGATGTAGCGGCCGGTCGGCGAGGCCAAGGTGACCTTCAGGTCCTTGACGCCCGCTTCTGCGAGCAACTGCTTGGCCTTGGCCGGGTCGAACTTGTAGGCGCCGACCTTGCAGTAGCCCGTCAGCGACGAGGGGAACGGCGAATCCATCAGATTGACGGCGTCGAACAGCACGTTCTTGATGATCGCCTCCTTGTCGATCGCATAGTTGAGCGCCTGGCGCACCTTCTCGTTGTCGAAGGGCGGCTTGGTGGTGTTGATCGCGATGAAGATCGAGCGGTCGCTCGGCGCCTTCAGGAGCTTGACCGCCGAGTTCCGCGACAGCGCCTCGAGGTCCGTGACCGGTGGGTTCATGATCACGTCGAGTTGCCCGGCCAGCAGACCCGCCTCGCGCGAATTCGCCTCCGGGATGATCTTGAAGCTGACGGTCTTGTAGTAGGGCTTCTGGCCCCAGTAGTCGTCGACCCGCGTGTAGACCACCTCGCTGCCCTTGGTCCAGCGCGTGAACTGGTAGGGACCGGTGCCGACAGGGTGAACGATGTTGGTCGGGCTGTTGCCGTCCTTGCTGGCCGACGCCGGCGAGAACACCGACGCCATCACTGTCGACAGGTTGGGCAGCAGGTTCGGGTCGGGGTGCTTCAGGTGGATGGCGACGGTGGTCGGGTCGAGCGCCTCGATGCTCTGCATCGACCTGAATCCCGCCCCGATCGGCACCTTGACCTTGCCGCTGATCAATCGGTCGAGGGAGGACGCCACCGCCTCGGCGTTGAACGGGGTGCCGTCGTGGAACTTCACGCCCTGTCGCAGCTTGAAGGTCAAGGTCAGGCCATCCTTGGAGGTTTCCCACGAGGTGGCGAGCAGCGGCTGGATCTTGCCTTGCGTATCGAACGCGACCAGCGTCTGCAGACCGTAGTCGATCACGTTCTGCACCGTCGTGGTGGTCTGCTGCGCAGGGTCGACGGTGTCCAGATCGACGCCGATGCCGATCGTGAGCCTGGCATCCGGTGAGGGCGCCGGCATGCCTTGGGCGGATGCCTGGGCGGCGAAGCCCATGGCAACGGCGGCAGCAATGAGCGTGACCGCCAGCGGCTTTTGCGATCGCCGCTCGACCGATTCCCAGAACGCTGTGACATGCGGAATGTTCATGTGGTGCTCCCAGCTGGCCCGCAAGCGTGGCAAATACCGCGCCTGGGGCCGCAGCCGGTCGACGGCGTCTTGCGCACTGCCGTCGGGTCATGAGACTTTCGGCGGCTTGCTCCGGGCGGCAGGTCGCGCGGGCGCCGGTACCGCTGTAGCATCGCCAGCGAGTGCGCCGCGGCGCAGACGTGCGGATCACGCCAAGCCGTGCGTGAAGATGTCCCAGACAGCCGTTGAATCATCGACGAATGGCGACGCTTCGACGGCTGCGGCGTTCCCCGGATCGGGCGCGATGACGAGCCACACCGCTCTGTATTTGTTGATCACCGGCCTCACCAGCGGCGCGATCTATGCGCTGCTCGGCCTCGGACTGGTCCTGATCTACAACGTGACCCGAGTGATCAACATTGCCCAGGGCGAATTCGTGATGCTGGGCGCGTTGACCGCGGTCGGTCTCTCGGGCGGGGCGGCGGCCGGCGGCCTTTACCTGGCGATCGCAGGTGGGGTGGTCTGGCTGCTGATGGAGGCCTTTCACCGCCGCGCGTGGTACCTGATCATCGTGGCGCCGGTGGGCGGTGCCGTACTGTGGTGGTTCGTTCGCACGCTCGAGCCGTTTCATCTGCCGCCCCTGGCGGCGGCGGCGCTGGCCACCGTCGTGGTGGCATTCCTGGGTGCCGCGATCTATCGCATTGCGATCCAGCCGGCGGCAAACGCGAGCGAACTGACCTTCCTGATCATCACCACCGGCCTGTTCCTCGCGATCGAAGGCCTGGGGCTGCTGTTCTGGGGGCCGACATCGTTCAGCTTTCCGACGGTGCGCGCGGGCGAACTCAGCTTGGGCGCAGCCCGCATCAGCTACCAGAGCCTGCTCGTGTTCGCAGCGACCGTGGTGCTGCTCGCGGTGATGTGGCTGCTGCTCGAACGCAGCCTGCTCGGCAAGGCGCTGCGCGCCTGTGCGATGAACCGGCTCGGTGCGCGACTGATCGGCATCTCGCCCGAGCGCGCCGGCTTGCTTGCGTTTGCCATCAGTGCGGGCCTTTGCGCCATCGCCGGCATCCTGATCGCACCGATCACCTACGCCACCTACGACATGGGGCTTTTTCTCGGGCTGAAGGGCTTCGTCGGCGCGGTCGTCGGAGGCCTTTCCGGCTATGGCGGCGCGGTGGCGGGCGGGCTTGCGGTCGGTGTGCTCGAAGCCTACGCCTTCTATGGCATCTCGGCCTATGGCGAGGCGATCGTGTTTGGGCTGATCATCGTCATCTTGCTGCTTCGCGCCTTGACGCAGCGCCGCGAGCGGGTCGCGTGAAACGTCTGGCTGCGCGCACCGCCGCGGGCGCGATCGCCGTGGCGATCCTGTTGGCGCTGCCGCACGTTGCGCCCCCTTTCTACGTCAACCTGCTGGTTCTGATCGCGATCTACGGATTTGCCGCCACGGGCTTGTCGCTGCTCGTCAGCTACGCCGGATTGGTCAGTCTGGCGCACGCCGCGTTCTTCGGCTTCGGCGCGTACGGCGCCGCCGTGCTCGCCGGAACCTACGGCGTCAACCCCTGGCTGAGCCTTGTTGCCGGCACGGCCATCAGCGCAGCGTCGGCGTATGTGGTCGGCCTGCCGCTGTTGCGCCTGTCGGGTCACTACCTGGCCCTTGCGACGCTCGCCTGGGGCATCATCGCCAGCACTCTGTTCATTCAGCTCGCCTTTCTGACAGGCGGCCCGGACGGCTACACCAAGATTCCCGTCCTTTCGCTCTTCGGTTTTCAATTCGTCGGCGCCAGGCGCTTCTACTATCTGGTGCTCGTGGTCGCCGCGCTCGGGGCGTTGATGCTCGGCGCGCTGCTCACCAGCCGCAGCGGGCGTGCGATCCGCGCGATGCGAAGCAGCGAGGTCGCGGCCTCCAGCCTGGGCGTCGAAGTGAGCCGCCTCAAGGTTCAGGTCTTCGTGCTGTCGGCCGCGTATGCCGGTCTCGGCGGGGGCCTTTATGCCTACTTCCTCGTCTTCATCGCCCCGAGTGCATTCGATGTCGGCGCCTCGATCCGGTTTCTGACGATGACGATGATCGGCGGCGCGCATCCGCTGGGCGGCTTCGTCGGCGCGGGTATCGTCATCATGCTGGACAACCTGCTCCAGGACGTCCTGCCCAACGCGAGCGGTCAGGCCGGGCAGGTGCAGATCATCGTCTACGGTGTCGCCCTCGTCATCCTGATGATTGCCAGCCCGAAGGGTCTCGCGCCCCTGCTGCGCCGGCTGTGGAATCCCGACTCCAACGTGAAGCCTGCGCCCGATGTGGCCGAAATGGCCAAGCCTGCGCCAGCGCGTCTCGAAGTGCGCGGGGTCAGTCGGCGCTTTGGCGGACTGGTGGCGGTCGACGAGCTTTCGCTCACGACGCAGAGCGGCGAGATCGTCGGCCTGATCGGCCCGAACGGCGCCGGCAAGACCACTGCGTTCAATCTCATGAGTGGCATCCTCGCGCCCAGCTCAGGCGAAGTCTTGCTCGATGGCAGGAACGTGAGCGGCCTGCCGGCCGAGCGGATTGCCCGGCTGGGACTGACCCGCACCTTCCAGAACACGGCGCTGTTCGACATGAGTGTGCTGGAAAACATCATGATGGGTTGCTACAGCCGCACGCGCGGGAACGTCTGGACCGGGCTGATCGGCCTGGGCCGCTCGGGCGAGGCCCGCTCCAAGGCCGAGGCGCTGGCCCTGCTCGGGCGGGTCGGGCTGGACAAGCCGGACGCTGCTGCCGAGTCGCTTTCGGTCGGCCAGAGGCGGCTTCTGGAGGTGGCCAGAGCGCTGGCACTGCGACCCCGCGTGCTGCTGCTCGACGAGCCCGCGGCGGGCCTGCGTTTTGCAGAGAAGCGTGATCTGGCCGAGCTGCTGCGCGGACTCAGGAACGAAGGCATGGCCTTGCTGCTGGTCGAACACGACATGACGATGGTGATGAACCTGGTCGATCGCCTGGTCGTCATGAACTACGGCAGGACGCTGGCGAGCGGGGTGCCGCAACAGGTGGCACACGACCCCGAGGTGATCGAGGCCTATCTGGGAAGCGAACCGACGTGAAAGCAATCGAGGCCGCACGCCAGCAAGCCCCCGACCTGCTGTTGAGGATCGAGGCGCTCGAGGTTCACTACGGGGGCGTGCAGGCGCTGTCCGACGTCTCGCTGAGTGTCCGGCGTGGTGAGGTCGTCACGGTGATCGGCGCCAACGGGGCGGGCAAGAGCAGCCTGCTCAACGCCATCGTGGGCGTCGTGCCGTCACGCGCCGCGGCACTGTGGTACGCCGGCACCGACATCTCCGGTGCGTCCCCGGAATCGCTGGTGCGCCGCGGCATCACGCTCGTGCCCGAGCGCCGCGAGCTGTTCCCTGGCCTCACGGTCGATGACAACCTGCGCCTGGGTGCCTACTACCGCGGCCGCAAGGGCGGCGGCCCCGGCGAGGATCTGGCGCGCATCTATGCCATCTTTGCGCCGCTGGCCAAACGCAAGCACCAGCGCGCGAACACGATGTCGGGGGGTGAACAACAAATGCTCGCGGTCGGCCGGGCGATGATGACGAGGCCCGAGCTGTTGCTGCTGGACGAGCCCAGCCTCGGTCTGGCGCCGCTGATCGTCCGGGACATCTTCGACGTGCTGCGCCAGCTCAAGGCGTCGGGGACGACGATCCTCGTGATCGAGCAGAACGCCCGCGCCGCACTGCGGCTGGCCGATTACGGCTATGTGCTGGAAACCGGCAAGGTGGTTTTGAGTGCGCCGGCCGGCGAACTCGCCCGCAACCGGGGCGTGCAGGAAGCCTATCTCGGGCAGGTCGAGCCGCAGCCGTGATGCCCGCGTAACCCGATCGCCCGCGACATCGCAATGCGCGCGCGGCCGGCATCGACAGCGCGCGCAAGCAGCGGATGAAGGCTTACTTGACCAACTGGTAGCCGCCGTTCTCGATCGTGACCATGATGGCCGAGGTCGGACCCAGGCCGCCATGGTCGTTCTTCGAGAAGTTGAAGGTACCGTCGACGGCCTGAAAGTCGTGCAGCCCTTCGATGTCGTCGCGCAGCGCGGCGCGGAACGCGGAGGTGTCCGACGGCTTGACCTTGCCGGCCTTCAGCACCTTGTCGGAGGCCGCGGCGAAGATCTTGACCGCGTCGTAGGCATGCCCGGCAAAAGAACTGGGCACTTCACCGTTGTTGGCGGCCTTGTAGTCCTGGCAGCTTGTCGTACACGATGACCGGCAGCACCGACACGCGGGTGCCGTCGAGGCTGGCCCCGCCCAGGCGCAGGAAAGTCTCATTGGTGACGCCGTAGCTTTGGTAGACGGTGCCCTGGTAGCCCGCGTTCTGTATGCCTTTTTGCGCGACGTTGGCGCCGGGCGGAATCGCCCAGATCAGGATGGCCTGCGGATTGGCCGCGACGAGCTTGGCCGCCTGAGCGCTCACGTTCGTATCGGTGCGCGAGAACTGTTCGGTGGCCGCGAGCTTGATGTCCGTCGACTCGATGGCCTTCTTGAACTCGGTCAGGCCGCCGCTGCCGTAGGCGTCCGAGAAGCCGAGGAAGCCGACCGTCGCGACCTTGCGGCCTTGCATGTCCTTGACCTCGGCGCTGACCATCGTCGAGTCGAGCGGCGGGGTCTTGAAGATCCAGTGCCGCTGGGCAGCGGGTTCCACGATGGCCGACGACGCCGCGATCGAGATGTTGGGAATCTCGGCACGCTGGACCGTGTCGATGATGGCCATCGACTCGGGCGAGGTGGTGCAGCAGATGATGCCCGCCGCGTTGTTCTCGGTGATCAGCTTGCGCACGTTCAGCACGGCCTTCTGCGGGTCGCTCGCGCTGTCGAGCACGATGACATCGAGCTTGTGGCCGTCGACGCCGCCCTTGGCGTTGATCTGCTTGACGAGCATGTTGATCGCCTTGACTTCCCCGGCGCCCAGCGAAGATGCCGGGCCGGTCTGTGCAACGACGGCGCCGATGACAAGCGCAGGTTCCGCGGCCGGGCTCGCGAGCGGGAGCGAAAGTCCGACGAAGGCCGGCAGGACGAAGGCGCAAAAGGCTTTGGTGCTCATGGGGTCCTTCCGTTGACAGGAGGGCGACGAAGACCGGCCTCGTCGCAGCGGCATGGCCGTCGGTACGACTCGGCGACCGGCTGGCAAAAACGGGTCGTGAGCAGCTTGGCAATTGGCTTGCCCGGGTGCTGGCGCTGCTAACCGACTGTGCCGGCGATCGGGCCGGACCGCGGCGCCATCCGTCGCGCGAGACGGCGCTTCGATCAGCCAAAGATCAAGGTGTTGCCGACCGAGTCGTTCGAGCCCTTGCCGCTCACTGATAGACGACGACCCGGTCGCCGACCTTGACCTGTTCGTAGAGCCACTTGGCGGCCTGGTAGTCGCGCAGCTGGCTGCAGCCGTGCGAGCCGCCTTCGTAGCCCTTTTGCGCGAAGTCGTCGGAGAAGTGGATCGCCACGTTCTCCTTGTAGAAGATCGCGTAGGGCATCGGCGTGCGCTCACCGAAGATCTTCGACACGGTGTCGCTGTTCATGTACCAGATGCGGAAGTCGCCCTCCGGGCTTTCATAATCGGGCCGGGAAAACCGCGCCTCGCGGGTGAACATCGGCTTGCCGTCGACGACGTAGGATATCTTGCGCTGCAGCTTGGAGATGCAGACCACCTTGCCGGTGGTGCACCGCGAATCGAGCGTCTGCGTTTCGGTGCTCGCCGGCGGGGCACCGTACAACTGCGCGTAGCGCGGGTTGTGTGTGGCGCGCAGCAGCTTCGTCCAGGTGCGCTCGTCCATCACCTCGCTGGCCGGCAGACCGA
>CAJDUZ010000026.1_pt1 | contig 20007 bp, 18 predicted proteins | sample 7391221 | NCBI WGS metagenome assembly CAJDUZ01 (sample SAMEA7055692, study PRJEB34461) | soil metagenome | biome: terrestrial ecosystem; feature: Peninsula; material: soil | place: Antarctica | collected 2016
CGGGCGGCCCGGACGGCCCTTTGCCGCCGCAGACGCATGCATGCCGCGATGGGTCGCCCAGCACGGCCCTTTGCCGCAGCAGCTCCTGCATGTCGATGGTCGGCCCGCACCCGCCTGCAGCGTCAGTGCCTGTGACCCCCACTCCGCATCAGTCGACGAAGAAATCGGGAATGAAGCGCTTGTTGCCGGGCGTGACGCTGTAGCGGTCGAGGTCGGTCACGCCGTGCTGTTCGAGCACCGCGTCGTCGATGAAGAAGTGCCCGCTCGTCGTCTTGGCATCGCTGGTGAGGATGAGGTAGGCGGCGTCGGCGACGATCTCGGGCGTGCGGCACGCAGCCGCGTCGATCCCGGGAATCATCTGCAGCGCCGCCGTCGCGATCGCGGTGCGCGGCCACAGGCTGTTGACGGCGATGCCGAGCGGGCGAAACTCGCCGGCGTGGCCTAAGGTGCACATGCTCATGCCGTATTTCGCCATCGTGTAGGCGGTATGGTTCTTGAACCAGTGCTCCTTCATCGACAGCGGCGGCGCCATGTTGAGCACGTGCGGGTTGCGCCCGGCCTCCGCGGCACGCGTCAGGTGCGGCAGGCAGGCCTGCGTGCACAGATAGGTGCCGCGCACGTTGACGCCGAACATCAGGTCGAAGCGCTTCATCGGCGTCGCAGCGGTCGTCGTCAGGCTGATCGCGCTGGCATTGTTGACGAGGATGTCGATGCCGCCAAAGCGCTCGACGGTCTCGGCCACCGCGTGCAGCACGCTCGCCTCGTCGCGAATGTCGCACTGCACCGGCAGCGCCTGGCCGCCGGCCTCGACCACCGCCTCGGCCGCGCTGTAGATCGTGCCCGGAAGCTTCGGCTGGTCTTCGGTCGTCTTCGCGGCGATCACGATATTGGCGCCGTCGCGCGCCGCGCGGCGAGCAATCGCCAGCCCGATGCCGCGCGATGCGCCGGTGATGAAAAGGGTCTTGCCGGCAAGGTTCATGCGAAGGGCTCCAGGTGTGCGAATCGTGCGGCCGTCGGGGACGTCCGATGCAGATGCGGGCTTCAGTACTTCGAGAAGTCGGGCTTGCGCTTCTGGAAGAACGCGCTGAAGGCCTCCTGCGCCTCGGGGCTGCGCAGCCGCTCGGCAAAGACGCGGGCCTCGGCGGCGATGGCCTGGTGCATGGCCTCGGCGCGGCCACGCCGCATCAGCTTCTTGGTCTCGCGCACCGCGCCGGGCGGCAAGGCGTTGAAGCGCTCGGCGACGCGCCGCGCATGCGCGACGACCTCGCCGGCCGGCAACACCGCGTTGGCGATGCCCGCCTCGACCGCGTCGGCGGCGCTGAACGGATCGCCGAGCAACAGCTTTTCGGCGGCGCGCGCGCTGCCCATCAGCGCCGGCACGATCAGGCTGGAGGCGAACTCGGGCACGAGGCCGAGGCCGACGAAGGGCATCGCGAGCCGCGCCTCATCGGAGACATAGACGAAGTCGCAGTGCAGCAGCAAGGTCGTGCCGATGCCGATCGCCGGGCCGGTCACTGCCGCAATCACCGGCTTGCTGCAGTCCATCAGCGCCTGCATGAAGCCGAAGGCCGGTGAATCGAGGCTGCCCGGTGCGCGCTTCATGAAGTCCTCGATGTCGTTGCCCGAGGTGAAGATGCCGGGCTGGCCGGTGATCAGCACGGCGCGCACCGCCGAATCGGCGGTGGCCGCGAGCAAGGCCTCGGCCATTGCCTGGTACATCGCCTGCGTGATCGCGTTCTTCTTCTCGGGGCGCGCGATCTCGATCGTGGCCACGCCATTCAGCGTCGCGGTCTTGATGCTCATCTGGACTCCTCGTGGATGGACCGGCCGGCTCTCAAGAAAGCGCCGGGCCGATTCCAAGTTTCATAGACCATCGCAAGGGCGAATCGGCATGCCGACTCCCTGGCGCATCAAACGCGCTCGAAGATCCCGGCCGCACCCTGGCCGGTGCCGACGCACATCGTCACCATGCCGTACTTCAGATTGCGCCGGCGCAAGGCGTGCACGACGGTGGCCGAGCGGATCGCGCCGGTCGCGCCCAAGGGGTGGCCGAGCGCGATCGCGCCGCCCATCGGGTTCACCTTGGCGGGGTCGAGCCCGAGCGTCTCGATCACCGCGAGCGACTGCGCGGCAAAGGCCTCGTTGAGCTCGATCCAGTCCATCGCGTCCTGCTTCAGCCCGGCATAGCGCAGCGCCGCCGGAATCGCCTCGATCGGGCCGATGCCCATGATCTCCGGCGGCACGCCGCGGCTGGCAAAGCTGACGAAGCGGGCGAGCGGCGTCAGGCCGTGCTGCTTGACCGCCCGCTCGCTGGCGAGGATCAATGCGCCCGCGCCATCGCTGGTCTGCGAGCTGTTGCCGGCGGTCACCGATCCCTTCGCGGCAAACACCGGCTTCAGGCGCGCGAGAGCCTCGAGCGAGGTGTCGGGGCGCGGTCCCTCGTCCAGACTCACGGAGCGGCTGCGCGTCGCCGGCTGGCCACTCGCCAGATCGGGGTAGCGCTCGATGACCTCCACCGGCGTCATCTCGTCGCTGAATTCGCCGGCCTGCTGCGCCTCGAGCGCGCGCTGGTGCGACTGCAGCGCGAATGCATCCTGCGCTTCACGCGTGACCTTCCACTGCTCGGCGACCTTCTCGGCCGTCAGGCCCATGCCGTAGGCAATGCCGATGTGCTCGTTGCCTTCGAAGATGCGCGGGTTGAACGATGGCTTGTTGCCACCCATCGGCACCAGGCTCATCGATTCGGCGCCGCCGGCGATCATCACGTCGGCCTCGCCGACACGGATGCGGTCGGCCGCCATCTGGATCGCCGTCAGCCCCGAGGCGCAGAAACGGTTCACCGTGACGCCGCCGACCGAGTTCGGCAGCCCGGCCAGCGCCGCCACGGCGCGCGCCATGTTCATGCCCTGCTCGGCCTCGGGAAACGAGCAGCCGACGATCGCGTCCTCGATCGCCTTCGGGTCCAGGGTGGGCACCTGACGCAATGCACTCTGGATCGCCAGGATCAGCAGGTCATCGGGGCGCGTGTGGCGGAAATAGCCGCGCCCCGATCTGCCGATCGGCGTGCGCGTCGCCGCAACGATGTAGGCGTCTTGCATTTGCTTGCTCATTGGAGCCCCTCGTCCGTCGAGTACGCCGGCCGGTCCCCCGAGGGGACGCGGGCCGGCTTGGGAGCGGCCCGGCGCCCGGCCCGCTGCATATAGGTTGCACTCATATTCATCTCCTCAATTGCGCACGGGCTTGCCCGTTTGCAGCATGCCCATGATCCGTTCCTGCGTCTTCGGGTGATCGAGCAGCGAGCAGAAGTACCGGCGCTCGAGCGCCATCAGGTATTCCTCGCTGACCATCGACCCGGGGTGCACGTCGCCGCCGCAGACGACGTCGGCGATCAGGCTGCCGATGTGGAAGTCGTGCGCGCTGATGAAGCCGCCGTCGCGCATGTTGACGAGTTGCGCCTTGATGTTGGCGATGCCCGAGCGCCCGGCCACCGGGAACTGGCGTCGCGCCGGTGCGCGGTAGCCGCTCTCGAACATCGCCCGCGCCTGGCTCATCGCAACAAAGAGGAGTTCGTCCTTGTTCGGCACGATGAGGTCTTCTGGCAGCAGATAGCCGCAGCGCCGCGAATCGATGGCACCGGTGCCGACCTTGGCCATCGCGGCGTTGGTGTAGCCGTCGCGCAGGAAGGCAAAGATGTCGGCGTTGGCGTTGGCGGCGTTGGCCATCTTCGCGGCGCGCCGCGCGATATAGGCGAGGCCGCCGCCGGCCGGTATCAGGCCGACGCCGACCTCCACCAGCCCCATGTAGCTTTCCATCGCCGCGACGCGGCGTGCCGAATAGAGTGCCAGTTCACAACCGCCGCCCAGTGCCATGCCGCGGATCGCCGCGACCACCGGCACATTGGCGTAACGGAGGCGCAGCATCGCGTCCTGCAGCTTCTTCACCTCGGGCTCGATGCCCTTGGCGCCGCTCTTCATGAAGACCGGCATCAACGCCTCGAGGTTGGCGCCGGCCGAGAACACGTCGTCGGGCGACCAGATCACGAGCCCCTGGTACTTGCGTTCGGCCAGCTCTACCGCCTTCAGCAGCCCTTCGACGACGGTCGGGCTGATGAGGTGCAGCTTCGCGGTGATGCTGGCGATCAGCACCTTGTCGTCGAGCGTCCAGACGCGCAACTCGGCGTTGCGGAACTCCTCGGTGCCCGACTCGAGCGGCGACACCGCACCCGAGCCGAGGACGTTCTCGCGGAAATACTGGCGCTCGTAGACCGGCAGCTCGCGCAAGCCCACGAAGCGGCTCTGCGCCGGGCTCCACGAGCCTTCGGGGGTGTGCACGCCGCCGTGCTCGGCAACCGGCCCGGCCAGAACCCAGTCGGGCAGTGGCGCAGAACTCAATGCCTTGCCGGCCTCGATGTCGGCCTGGATCCATTCGGCCACCTGCTTCCAGCCGGCAGCCTGCCACAGCTCGAACGGGCCCTGGCCCGCACCAAAGCCCCAGCGCATCGCGAAATCGATATCGCGTGCGCTCTCGGCAATCTCGCCCAGGTGCACCGCGGCGTAGTGGAAGCTGTCGCGCAGGATGGACCAGATGAACTGCGCCTGCGGGTTGCTCGAGTCGTGCAAGAGCTTCAGCCGCTCGGCCGGCGGCTTCTTGAGCATGCGCGCAACGATCTCGTCGGCCTTGGCGCCGGCCTTGACGTATTCGCCGCTCGCCGGGTCGAGGCGCAGGATGTCCTTGCCGATCTTCTTGTAAAAGCCCGCGCCGCTCTTCTGGCCGAGTGCGCCCTTCTCGATCAAGGTGGCGAGCACCGGCGGCGTTGCATAGCTGCCGAAGAACGGGTCGCCCGCCAGGTTGTCCTGCAAGGTCTTGATGACGTGTGCCATCGTGTCCAGGCCGACGACGTCTGCGGTGCGGAAGGTCGCCGAGCTGGCACGCCCCATCTTCTTGCCGGTCAGGTCATCGACCACGTCGTAGCTCAGGCCGAACTTATCGGCCTCGTGCATCGTTGCGAGCATCCCGGCGATGCCGACGCGGTTGGCGATGAAGTTGGGCGTGTCCTTCGCGCGCACCACCGACTTGCCGAGCGCGGTCGTGACGAAGCTCTCGAGCTGATCGAGGATCTCCGGCTCGGTGGTGGGCGTCGCGATCAGCTCGACCAGCGCCATGTAGCGCGGCGGGTTGAAGAAGTGGATGCCGCAAAAGAGCGGCCGGATGGCCTCGGGCAGCACTTCCGAGAGCCTGGTGATGCTGAGGCCCGAGGTGTTGGAGGCGACGATCGCGTGCCTCGCCAGCGCCGGCGCGATCTTCTTGTAGAGGTCGAGCTTCCAGTCCATGCGTTCGGCGATCGCCTCGATGACGAGGTCGCATTCGCCGAGCAGCGCGAGGTCATCGTCGTAGTTGGCCTGGTGGATCAGCGCGGCTTCCTCGGGCACGCCGAGCGGCGCGGGCTTCAACTTCTTCAGGCCCTCGACGGCCTTCGTGACGATGCCGTTCTTCGGGCCCTCCTTGGCCGGCAGGTCGAACAGCACCACCGGCACCTTGCAGTTGACCAGATGAGCGGCAATTTGCGCCCCCATCACCCCGGCGCCGAGCACGGCGACTTTTCTCACTTGAAAACGGTTCATCGTGATCTCCTGATCGAGCTTGAGTTGCAGCGTCACTCGACGCGTTGCCAGGTCTGCGTGCGCCCGAGCAGCGGCATGCCGATGTAGCCGCGCACCTCGAGCCTGGCGCCGCCGTCAATCGGCTTCAGGCGCACCTTGTAGACCTTGCCATCGTTCGGGTCGAGGATGTCGCCGCCATCCCAGACGCCGTTGTCGGCCGCGCGCACGTTGCGCAGCACCGTCATGCCGAGGACCGGCTGATCCTTGCGCGAGTCGTTGCACTTGTCGCAGCGCACGTCGGGCGGCGTCGCCGGGTCGAGCAAGCGCTCGACCCTGCCGCTCACGACACCGTCGGTCTCGACGATGCGGATCAGCGACTTCTCCTTGCCGCTGGCATCGTCGATCGACTTCCAGACACCGACCGGCGTCATCTGCGCGTGCGCCAGGCCGGCGAGCAACGCCAGCCCGAAGGCGAGCGCGAACTTGCAGGGTTTCATTCGGCTTCTCCTGGTCGTGGTCGTCATGCCTAGAACATGGCCTCGTCCATCGCCATCAGCGGCGCGGCGCCCGAGCGCGCGCTGCGGATCAGCGATGCCGTCTCGGGCAGCAGCTTCGCGAAATAAAAGCGTGCGGTCGCGAGCTTGGCACGGTAGAACGGGTCGTCAGCGGTGGCCGGCTCGGCCAGCTGCGCAAGCGCGACCTTCGCCATGCGCGCCCACATGTAGGCGTAGCACAGATGCCCGCAGACGCGCAGGTAGTCGACCGCCGCCGCGCCGACCTCGTCACGGTCCTGGAACGCCTTCATGCCGAGCTCGGTCGTGAGCTTCGTCACCTTGTCGCCGAGGTCGGCGAGCGGGTTGACGAACTCCTGCATCGCCTCGTTCGTGCCCTCTTCCTCGATGAATTCGGCGATGCGCCGGCCGAACTTCTTCAGCTTCGCACCGTTGTCACCGAGCACCTTGCGTCCCAGCAGGTCCAGTGCCTGGATCGCGTTGGTGCCCTCGTAGATCATGTTGATGCGCGAGTCGCGCACGAACTGCTCGATGCCGGTCTCGCGGATGTAGCCGTGCCCGCCGAACACCTGCAGGCATTGCGAGGTCGCGATCCAGGCGTTGTCGGTCATGAAGGCCTTGATGATCGGCGTCAGCACCGCGACCAGGTCGGCGCAGTCGGAGCGCACCTCCTCGTCGTCGCTCGACGCCTCCTGGTCGAGCAGCAGCGTGGTGTAGACCGCCAGCGCCCTGCCGCCCTCGGCATAGGCGCGCGCGGTCAGCAGCATGCGGCGCACGTCGGCGTGCACGATGATCGGATCGGCCGGCTTGTCGGGCGCCTTCACGCCCGAGAGCGAGCGCATCTGCAGGCGCTCCTTCGCATAGGGCGCCGCGAGCTGGTAGGCCGCCTCGGTCAGGCCCAGCCCCTGCATGCCGACCCCGAGGCGCGCCGCGTTCATCATCACGAACATGGCAGGCAGGCCCTCGTTGACCTCGCCGACCAGGCTGCCCTCGGCGCCCTCGAGAACGATTTGCGCGGTGGCGTTGCCGTGGATGCCCATCTTCTCCTCGAGGCCGCCGCACCAGATCGCATTGCGCTCGCCCAGGCTGCCGTCGTCCTTGATCTTGAACTTCGGCACGACGAACAGCGAGATGCCCTTGGAGCCGGCCGGCGCATCGGGCAGGCGCGCCAGCACCAGGTGGATGATGTTCTCGGCCAGGTCGTGCTCGCCGGCGGAGATGAAGATCTTGTTGCCGGTGAGCCGGTAGCTGCCGTCGGGCTGCGGCTCGGCGCGGGTGCGCAAGAGCCCGAGATCGGTACCGCATTGCGGCTCGGTCAGGCACATCGTGCCGGTCCAGTGGCCGCTGCTGAGCTTGCGCAGGTAAAGTGCCTTCTGCTCGGTCGAGCCGTGTGCGCGCAGGGCCTCGTAGGCGCCGTGCGAGAGCCCCGGGTACATGCTCCAGGCCTGGTTTGCCGAATTGAGCATCTCGTAGACACACTGGTTCACGACATACGGCAGGCCTTGTCCGCCGAACTCCGGATCGCAACTCAGCGCCGGCCAGCCGCCTTCGACGTACTTCGCATAGGCGTCCTTGAACCCCGCGGGCGTCGTCACCGCGTGGCTTTCGCGGTCGAGGGTGCAACCCTCGATGTCGCCGATGGCATTGAGTGGTGCGACGACCTCGCTGGCGAAGCGGCCCGCCTCCTCGAGCACCGCGTTGATCGTCTCGACGTCGACCTCGGCGTGCGCCGGCAGTGCCTTCAGCTCATCGGCAACATTCAGCAGTTCGTGCAGCACGAAGCGCATGTCGCGCAGCGGCGGGGTGTAGTGGGCCATGAAGTCTCCTGGTGATGATTAGGCAGGGGGCATCGCGCGTGCCTTGCGCGGGGTGCGGCGCACCCGCCGCACCGGCCCGGGGCAAGCCGTCGCCGTCAGGTGGTGCGCAAACAGACGCTCCAGTCCGGCGCGCGCGCGACCGACCGCGCCGGGCTGGCGCAGGAAGCGTGCGTCGTGGTGCAGCGCGAGGATCAGTCCGTGGATCTCGAACAGCAGTTGCGGCGCGTCGGTATCGGGGCGCAGATGGCCCTCGGCCACTGCGGCCATGATCGCGCGGCCGAGCGCGCGCTGCCAGGCCTGCACCATCGCGACCAGGGCGTCGCGCACCGCGCCCGGTCGGTCGTCGAATTCGACAGCACCGCTGATGTAGATGCAGCCCGAATCGATCTCGTGCGTGACGCGCTCGATCCACCGGGCGAACAGAGCGCGCAGGCGTGGCAGCCCGCGAGCCGCGGCCAGCGCCGGAAAGAACACCTCGGCCTCGAAGCGGTCGTGGTATTCGCGCACGACCGACAGCTGCAGCTCCTCGCGCGAGCCGAAATGCGCGAAGACGCCCGACTTGCTCATTTGCATGGCCTCGGCCAGCGCGCCGATCGACAAACCCTCGAGACCGACCTGCGAAGCCAGCGCCAGGGCCGCGTCGAGAATCGCTGCGTGGGTCTGACGCCCCTTCGGCGGACGCGGGCTTTCGGCCGGCGACTCGGTCTGGGTGGCGTTGCCGGGCGAGGGGTGGGTCACGGGTTGGGAAGGGGAAACGGGCCGCAGACGAAACCGAAAACGAAAACGAAAACGAAAACGAAGCGAAAGCGAAAACGAACGATCGTGCTATTTTGCCTGAAGAACCGCCGCTTCCTGGCCACCCGTGCGCAGCACCTGCCGGAACGCTCGTGAGGCAAGCGCCGCGCCGGCACCTGGCTACCATCGGCCGCCTGGAACGGTGCGAAAGGAACGCGCGATGAAGATTGCCGTGGTGGGCCTGGGTGCGGTTGGCGGACTGATGGCGCTGCGGCTGGCGCAGGCGGGGCACGCAGTGTCGGCGCTGACGCGCGGGGCGACCCTTGCAGCGGTGCGCGAGCGCGGCATCCGGCTCCTGGTCGGCGAGCGCGTGCTGCAGGCGCCCATCGAGGCGAGTGACGATGCGGCCGCGCTCGGTCCGCAGGATCTCGTCGTGGTGGCCTTGAAGGCGCAGGCGCTCGGCGCCGCTGCCGCCAGCCTGCAGCCGCTGCTCGCTGCGCACACCGTGCTGCTGCCGGCCATGAACGGCGTGCCGTGGTGGTTCCTGCAGGCCACGAAGGTCGACGGTGCTCCGCTCGTGAGCGTCGACCCGGACGGCCGCATCGCCGAATTGCTGCCGCTGGCCAAGGTGCTCGGCTGCGTCGTCCACCTGACCTGCGCCAGCCCCGAGCCCGGGCTCGTGCGCCATGGCTTCGGCGACCGGCTGATCATCGGCGAACCGGCCGGTGGCGAGTCGGCGCGCGTGCGCGAGGTGTGCGACGTGCTCGGTACCGCGAGCTTCACGGCCGAAGCCAGCGCCGATATCCGCGGCGACATCTGGTACAAGCTCTGGGGCAACCTGACGGTCAACCCGATCTCGGCGCTGACCGGCGCAACCACCGATCGCATCCTCGACGACCCGCTGATCCACGACTACATCCTGCGGGCGATGGCCGAGGTCGCCGAGATCGGGGCGCAGATCGGCTGCCCGATCACGCAGTCGGGCGCCGACCGCATGGCGGTCACGCGGCAGCTCGGCGGCTTTCGCACGTCGATGCTGCAAGACCTGCTCGCCGGCCGCGCGCTCGAGCTCGATGCGCTGGTGACGGCGGTGCTGGAGATCGGCCAGCGCTGCGGCGTGCCGGCGCCCAACATCGAGGTGCTGCTCGGGTTGACGCGGCTGATGGCGCGCGAGCGCGGCCTCTACCCGCCGGCTGCCTGATGCGGCGACGCCGGGATGCGCCGGGCACGCAGGCGCGGCAGCCGCAAGCCACCTGCAGGCAAGGCGTTGCGCCGCGCGCACAATATGTCGCTGAGTGAACGCTTGGAGGCGATTACCGCTCGAAACGGTCATGGAAGTGCTGCAACTCGACATGTCCGGTCGCCCGCAGGACTGGATTTCGGCCCGCGAGGCCGCTTGCATCTATGCCTGCGACGGCGTCGCGTGGACGCTCGGTGATCCGTTCTGGGTGCTGCGCGGCGGCGTGCAACGGCGCACCGGGCTGCAGTCGCGCATCGAGGTGCATCCGATCGTCGCGGTGCGCGGCGCGGTGCCGAGCCGGGCCTGGCGCCAGACGCCTGCGCTCAGCAACCCGAAGCTCTTCGCGCGCGACCGGCAGCTCTGCGCCTATTGCGGCGGACAGTTCCGCGCCGAGGAGATGACGCGCGAGCACATCATCCCGACCTCGCGCGGCGGCCTCGACACCTGGATGAACTGCATCGCGGCGTGCCGCGCCTGCAACGGCCGCAAGGGCAACCGTCTGCCGGAGGAGGCGCACATGACACTGCTTTACCTGCCATACGTGCCGAGCCTGCACGAGGACATGATCCTGCGCGGCCGCCGCATACTCGCCGACCAGATGGATTTCCTGCTCGCCAGCGTGCCGCGCCACAGCCGGTTGCACGCCTGATCGGCAGGAACGACACCTTTCTTTACCGTCACCGCCGGCAGTCGCCGCGCCGGACCTCGCTGCCGTCAACGAGAATCGGGATCGACCATTGCTGCCATGCTGGAGAAGTTGTCATGAAGATTTTGCTTGTCGCCGTGCTCGCCGCCTCGCTTGCGGCCTGCGCGACTTCAAACCCCGATGTCATCTCGCGCGCTGATGCGCAGCGCATGGCCGTCGTGCAGGACGCCACCGTGCTCTCGGTGCGTCCGGTCAAGGTCGAAGGCAGCCAGAGCGGCATCGGCGCCGGCACCGGCGCCGTCGTCGGCGGGGTGGCCGGCTCGTCGATCGGCGGGCATCGCGACTCGATCGTCGCAGGCGTCCTCGGCGCAGTGGCCGGCGGCGTGCTCGGCAACCTGGCCGAGCGCTCCGGCACAAAGGAGAACGCGGTCGAGATCGTCGTGCAGTTGCGCAATGGCGAACGTCGCGCCATCGTGCAGGGTCAAAGCGGCGAATCGTTCTATCCGGGCGACCCGGTGGTGCTGATCAGCGAAGGCGGCAAGACCCGGGTGCAGCGCGCGCCGCGCAGCTGAAGCGCGTTGCCGGCGCGTGGGGCGCCAGGCGCTTGCTATGCTGCCGGATGCCGACGCTCTTCGTTCGCCTGCCCAATCACCTGGGCGATGCGTGCATGTGCCTGCCGGCGCTCGACCTGCTGGCGCGCTCAGGCCAGGCGCTCGTCGTTGTCGGGCGGCCCTGGGCACCCGCGCTGCTCGAAGGCTATGACTGGGTGGTGCTGAGCCTGCGCGGCGGCTGGCGCGAGCGCGTCGCACTGCTGCGGGCCGCGCGCCGACGCCACCCAGGCGACCGCGCCATCCTGTTCACGAATTCCTTCAGCAGCGCGCTCGAATATCGGCTCGCAGGCCTGCGCGGCAGCGGCTACGCCACCGATGGCCGGCGCTGGCTGCTGGCGCGAGCGCTCGACGTGCCGGCTGCGTGGCGCCGGCGCCAGATGCACACGGTCGAGTACTACCTTGCGCTCGCGCGCCTGGCGAGCGCGGACATCGACGGAGACCGGGGAGCGGCGAAATCGGCCACCGGGCAAGACGCTCCGCAGCTGGCGCTGCGGCTCGCGCCCGCGGCACGGTCGCGCGCGCAGGATCTGCTACTGGGCGCCGGCGTGGACGGCCGCTACACGGTGTTGTGCCCCGGCGTCGTCGGCGTGCACCACGGCCGGGCGAAAGCCTGGTCGGAATTCCCGCGGCTGTGCAGCCGCCTGCTCGAGGCGGGCATCCGGGTCGTCGCAGTGCCCGGCCCCGGCGAGCGCGCCACCGTCGAGGCGGCGGCGCCGGGCGCGACGATCCTGCCGGAAACCGATGTCGGCGCCTTTGCCGCGCTGCTCGCCGCTGCACAGCTCGTCGTCGCCAACGACAGCGGGCCGAGCCACGTCGCCGCGGCGGTCGGCGCACCGTTGATCGCGGTCTTCGGCGTCACCGACCCGGTGCGCACGCGACCCTGGTCGCCGCGCGCCGATCTCGTCGGCGGTGCCAGCGGATGGCCCGATTTCGAGAGCGTCTGGCAACGCGTGTGCGAGCGCCTGCAACTCGCCGCGGTGCCGGCGGCCCTCGCCTAGGTCTGGCCGTCGAGCGCAGCCGCAGCGCGCTTTTGCTCAGGACAGCCTTGCCGCAGCGCCGGGCGCGGCGCCTGCAGGCAACGGCGCGTCATCGCCCGGCATCGTCTGCGCCACCACCTGCACCGTGCTGCGCGGCCACGCAAAGTGCACACCCATCTCGGCCACGCCGCGCATGAGCTGCAGGTTGATCGACTGCTGGATGTCCATGTAGAGGTTGTAGCTGCCGTCGAGCACGTAGTAGACGACCTCGTAGTCGAGCGCGCTCTGGCTGAAGCCCTTGAAGTGGCCGCGATCGAAGCGCGTCTGATCGATCCCCTTGACGATGCGCTGCACCAGCGCCGCCACCGCCTCGGCCTGCTCGGGCGTGGTGTCGTAGGTGAGGCCGAACGTGAACACCACGCGGCGCTCGGCCATGAACTTGTAGTTGTTGATCGTCTGCTTGAGCAGCTCGGCGTTCGCGATGATGATCTGCTGGCCGCTCAGCGCGGCGATGCGCGTGGTCTTCAGCCCGATGTGCGTGACGGTGCCCAGCACGTCGCCGAAGATGATGAAGTGGCCGACCTCGAAGGGCTTGTCGACGGCAATCGACAATGACGCGAACAGGTCCGAAAGAATCGTCTGCACCGCCAGCGCGACGGCGATGCCGCCGACGCCCAGGCTGGCGACGAAGGCGGTGATGTTGACGCCCAGGTTGTCGAGCGCGGCCAGCAGCACCACCGCCCACAACACCGTGCGCAGCGCCCACGACATCAGCGTCGCCGACGCACTGATCTGCGGCGTGGCGCTCGGGTCGCCGTCGGTCTCGTAACGGTACACGCCGAGCGTCACGGCGCGGTTCAGCCACATGCCGAGCTGCATCGCCACGACGATGAACCAGAGCTGGTCGACCCGCGTGTTCCAGCGGCCGGGCAGTTCCAGCACACCGACACCGACCAGCAGTGCCACCAGCGCGATCATCCACAAGCTGGTGCTCGAGAGCACATCGATCAGCATGTCGCCAGTGCGGTGGCGGCGCATGCGCCCGGCCACCTTCCTGGCGCGTTCCGAGAAAAAGCGCAACGCCAGGTAGAGCACCGCAAAGACGATGAGCGCCGTCAGCACCGCCAGCCCGAGGTTCAGCACCGTGATGCCGGCAAGAAGGTCGTATTGCAACCAGCCCGTCAGATGCTTGTTCATCCGCGCAATTCCCTTTCCTGAGGTCTGTTCCGGGCAGACGGAGCGCCTGCCGGGTGACGCCACCTGCAGCGGCGGCGCCGCGAACAACCACGAACTGCCGAGGCCGCCGGTGCGGCCCGGTGCGTGGCAAGAGTGGGCCACCTTGAGCGGCGGGCCGTGTCGGGCTTGAGCCAACGACCGAAAGATTATCGTTGCTCAGGCGAGCGCGGGCGCGCCCGCAGGACGGTCTGAGTGACAGCGTCGGGCCTTGGCGGCGCCGGACACTTCAGCTTCCGATGTCTAATGGCCCGCATGTCGTCATCCCCCCTTCCCACGCCGATCCCGCCGATGCTGGCCAAGGTCGCCGATGCGCTGCCCGTCGATCCCGGCTTCCTGTTCGAGCCGAAATGGGACGGCTTCCGGGCGATCGTCTTTCGCCTTGGCGAGCAGACCTTGCTGCAGAGCCGCGACCTGAAGCCGCTCAACCGCTACTTCCCCGAACTCGAGCGGGCGCTGCACGACGCGCTGCCCAAGGGCTGCGTGCTCGACGGCGAGATCGTCATCGCGTCGCCGCGCGGGCTCGACTTCGACGCGCTGCAGCAGCGCATCCACCCCGCGGCGTCACGCGTCGCCAAGCTCGCCCAGGAGACGCCGGCGAGCTTCGTCGCGTTCGACCTGCTCGCAGCCGGCGGCAAGTCGACGATGCCATTGCCGCAGTCCGAGCGCCGAACGCGCCTCGAGCGGCTGCTGGGCAGCGCGCAGCCGCCGCTCTACCTCACCCCGATGACGCGCGACCGCATCGAGGCCGAGCGCTGGCTCGAACAGTTCGAAGGCGCCGGGCTCGACGGCGTGGTCGCCAAGCTCGAGACGGCGCCCTACCAGCCGGGCAAGCGCGCGATGCTGAAGATCAAGCACGTGCGCAGCGCCGACTGCGTCGTCGCCGGCTTTCGCTGGTACAAGGACCGCACCGATGCCGTCGGCTCCCTGCTGCTCGGTCTCTACGACGACGCCGGCACCTTGCACCACGTGGGCGTCACGTCGTCGTTCACGATGGCGATGCGCCACGAGCTGCTGCAGGAGCTGGCCCCGCTGCGCGAGGACGCGTTGGCAATGCACCCCTGGCGCGACTGGGCCGCCGCGGAGGCGGGCGACGCGCAGCGCCTGCCCGGCGCACAGAGCCGCTGGAGCGGCGGCAAGGACCTCAGCTGGACACCGCTCAGGCCCGAGCGCGTCTGCGAGGTCAAGTACGACCACCTGCAGGGGCAGCGCTTTCGCCACGCGACGACCTTCCTGCGCTGGCGCCCCGACAAGCCCCCGCAAGAGTGCCGCTACGACCAGCTCGAGGTGACGACGCCGTACGAGCTGGCCCGGGTGTTCGGCGCGTAGTGCCGGAGTGAAACCGTTCGCGAATTCGTACGGCGCGACGCGCGGTGGAGCAACTCGACGTTCCCAAGCCGACTATGGCGGCTTGGTGCCTCTCGTGCGCGCCTTCGAGGGCGGAGCGCGCTTCGGTTCGCCCGGCGCCTTGCGGTAGTTCGGTGGCCACGGCGCATCGCCCTCGCCTTCGGCCTCGTGGCGCGCCGAGAGCTCGAGCAGCGGCTCGATCGAGTCGGCGCGCTCGTCGATCGCCGCGTGCGGGTCGCCGATCGTCTGCAGCCGCTTGGGCACCGTCCAGAGCGTGAAATCGGCCGGGTCGCAATCTTCCAGTTCGCGCCACGTCACCGGCGTCGAGACGCGCGCATCGGGTTTTGCCCGCACCGAATAGGCCGAGGCGACGGTGCGGTCCTTCGCATTCTGGTTGTAGTCGATGAAGACGCCGTGACGCTCCTCCTTCCACCAGGCGCTGGTGGCCAGGCCGGGCGCACGGCGCTCGACGTCGCGTGCCAGCGCCAGCGCGGCGCGCCGCACCTCATCGAAGCTCCAGCGGCGCTGGATGCGAACGAGCACGTGCACGCCGCGCGAGCCCGAGGTCTTGGGCCAGCCGGTGAGTCCGGTGTCGGCCAGCGCTTCGTGGACGATGCCGGCCACCTGCACGATCTGCGGCCACTCGACACCCGGCACCGGGTCGAGGTCGACGCGCAGCTCGTCAGGATGATCGAGATTGTCGGCGCGCACCGGATGCGGGTGCAGTTCCAGGCAGGCGAGGTTGGCCATCCAGGCGAGGTCGGCGGCACGGCGCGGCACGACCTCGTCGGCGCTGCGGCCCGACGGAAAGCGGATCGACGCGACCTCGAGCCCTGCGGGTCGCCTAGCCGGCGCCCGCTTCTGGAAAAAGAACTCGCCGCCGACGCCGTCGGGATAGCGGACGAGCACGCAGGGACGGCCGCCGGCGCCGCGCAGCGCAGCTTCGGCGACAGTGACGTAGTAGTTGACGAGATCGAGCTTCGTGACCTTCGCGGTGGCAATGAGCATCTTCGACGGATGCGTGACGGCGACATCGCGGCCGTCGAGCTGCAAGGTGACGTCGTCTTCGCTGGCGGATGGCATCGTGGCAGCCTAGGCCCAGAAGGACCTGCGCGTCAATCGTGGCTGCATCTTCGCGGCAATGCCTGCCGTTCGCCCGATCCGCGCTGTACGGATGGGTTAGTGTGTCGGCTGCAAGCCGACTTGCGACACGCCAGATCGGCGCAAACCTCCGGACGAGAAACCCATGAAGCCCTTCGAAGCCGATGCACCGCTGGTGGACGACGAACTGGACGTGCTCGCGGAGTTGGTGCCGCTTGCAGGACAGGACATCATCGAACTCGGCTGCGGTGCCGCCGCCCTGTCGCGGGCGCTGCTGCTGCGCCACCCCGACAGCCGTGTCACGGCCATCGAGGTCGACGAGCGCCAGCATGCGAAGAACCTCGCGAATCCGCAACCGGGTTTGCGCTTCGTCGCGGGCGTCGCCCAGGCGATCCCGTTCGATGACAGCCGCTTCGATCTCGCACTGATGCTGAAGTCGCTGCACCACGTGCCGCTCGTTGCCATGTCGCAAGCCCTGTCCGAGGTCGCTCGGGTGCTGCGGCCGCAAGGTCATCTGTATGTCTCGGAGCCGGTCTATGGCGGCGCGCTGAACGACGTGATCCGTCTGTTCAACGACGAACGCGTGGTCCGCGCTGCGGCACAGGCTGCGCTGGACCAGGCACTGCAGGGCGGCGCCTGGCGTCAGGTCGCCGAGCGTCGCTTCGAAGTGCCGGTCAGCTTCACCGACTTCGCCGACTTCGAGCGACGCATGATCCGGGTGACGTTTGCCGATCGCCATGTCGAGGATGCGCAGCGCGCGGCAATCCGCACCGCCTTCGAGAGCCAGGCCGGCAGCGCCGGTGCAAGCTTCCTGCGTCCGATGCACGTGCGTCTCTTGCGTCGCGCTGCGTGACCGAGACCTCGTTGCAGAGCCTCGGCGGCGCGTTCACCAGCGATCTCGCCTGCGGCCGCTCAGCGCTCGTTGGCGAGACGTACCGTGCCGAAGCTGGTCCAGGTCGACACGAACACCGCGGCGATGACCGGCCCGATCACGAAGCCGTTGAGGCCGAACAGCGCCAGACCGCCGAGGGTCGACAGCAGGACCATGTAGTCCGGCATCTGGATATCCTTGCCGACCAGGATCGGCCGCAGCACGTTGTCGATGATGCCGATGACCAGCGCACCCCAGGCGATCAGTGCAACGCCCTGCCAGACCTCACCGATGCCGAGCAGATACAGCGCGACCGGCAGCCACACCAGCACCGGGCCGACTGCCGGCAGCAACGACAGGAGGGCCATCAACACCGCCCACAACAGCGCGGCATGAATGCCGAGAAACCAGAACGCGAGACCGCCGAGCCCGCCCTGTACGAGCGCGACCACGACGTTGCCCTTCACCGTCGCGCGGATCGCGGTGGCGAACTTGCTGAAGAAAGCGCTCTTGATCTGGGCATCGAGCGGAACGGCGTCGTAGATGGTGCGAGCGATCTCGCGGCCGTCGCGCAACATGAAGAAGGCCAGATACAGCGCAATGAACAGCGAGACGACGAATTCCAGCGTGTTCTGGCCGATGGAGAGCACCTGCGTCGCGATCGCACGGCTGCCGTTGGCTACGCTCTTGGCGGCCTGGGCGAGCAACTCGTTCATGTCACCAACGCCGAGGCTGTCGAGTTGCCGGCTCAGCCAGCCCGGCAGCAGCGAAAGGATCTGCGCGAAGGTGCGCTCGAGATTGATCTCGCCGGACTGGATGTTCTTGACAAGTGCCATCGCCTCCTTGATCAAGGACGTCGCGATCAGCGTCACGGGCAGGATCACCACGAACAGGATGATCGCCAGCGTGACGATCGCGCTCAGCGAACGTCTGCGCTTCAGCCTGGGCAGCAGCCAGCGGTGCAGCGGCTGGAACAGGATACCCAGGACGACGCCCCAGAACACGGCACCGAAAAAGGGCAACAGCACCCAGCCGAAGGCGAGCGTGACCACGAACAGCACGAACAGGAACATCCTGTTCTGCAGTGCCGCGGTGTTTGGCGAGTTCGAAGCGTTGATGGGAATCGATGCCGGTTGAGAACGAGGGGCACGGCACGCTGCATCGAGCGCCGCGGCCTGTGGATGAGTGTAGGGGGTTGGCTTGCCCTTCGGCCTCGCCCCGGCTGTGTCAGTTCGGCCGGCAGACGGTTGCCACGCCCGACGGGCTCCACGGCGCCATTCGCGGCGCTTGCTTCCACAATGGCTGCGCTCAAGATGCCCTCTTAACCAATGGAGCCTACATGTCCACCATCGTCTTGCCACTTCGCCGCCAGCGCCGTCACATCGGCTCGGTGCTTTGCGCCGCCGCGCTGTGCTGTGCGTTGCCGGCCACGGCGGAACACGTGGGAGAGGTCGATACGGTATTCAAGCTGATCGGTCCGGACCACAAGATCGTCGTCGATGCCTACGACGACCCCGGCGTGGGCGGTGTCACCTGCTACGTCTCGCGCGCCAAGACCGGTGGCATCAAGGGCGGGCTCGGGCTGGCCGAAGACAAGTCGGATGCATCGATCGCGTGCCGCCAGACCGGGCCCATCAGCTTTCCGAAGCCGATTCCGATGCAGGCCGAGATGTACAGCGAACGCATCTCGCTGGTCTTCAAGAGGCTACGCGTCGTGCGCATGGTCGATGCTCCGCGCAACACGCTGGTCTATCTGACCTACTCGGACCGGGTCATCGAGGGCTCGCCCCAGAACAGCGTCACGGCCGTCGCGGTGGATCGCGCGACGCCCATTCCCCTGAAGAAATGAAGACGCGCCAACGGGTCCAGTTCGCCGCTGCCTGGCTGTCCTCGGCGCGGCTTCGTCCATGAGGCAGAAGGAGGTGGCATGGCAACCGTGAAACAAGAGGCCGTGCACGCCACCGTCGATGACGAGCAACGGGCCGCCGACTACACCGCCGAGATCCGGTTCGGCGTCGTCATGTATGGCGGTGTCTCGCTGGCGATCTACATCAACGGCGTGGCCAACGAGCTGTACGAGATGGCCTGCGCGACGCCGCGCGACGGTGTGCGCATCGACGATCCATCGGCCGGCTTCACTCGCGAGATCTATCGCCGCGTCTCCTGGCTCGCCGGCAACGCCGATCTGCGCGCGCACTATGCGAACGCGATCCGCGCGGCCAACGCCGCCGTGGCGGGAACCGACGAGATCGCCGAAGACGCCTGGGCCGCCGTCCGCAAGGACGACTCGACCCAGACGCGCCTGGCCATCGACGTCGTCGCCGGCACCTCGGCCGGTGGCATCAACGGTGTCTTTCTCGCCAAGGCGCTGGCCAACGGCGAGCAGTTCGCCGCGCTGAAAGACCTCTGGATCAACGAGGGCGACATCGCGCTGCTGCTGAACGACGAGAGTTCCTACGCCGACACGCGACCGAAGCTCGTCAACCGCAGTGCCAGGCCCACCTCGCTGCTCAACAGCGACCGGATGTACGTCAAGCTCAAGTACGCGATGGAGCAGATGGCACCGATCGCCCAGGTCACGGGCCTGCCCGCGCCGGGTGAATCGCCGCTCGTCGACGAGATCGATCTGTACGTCACCACCACCGACATCCGCGGCTCCGCCGTGCCGCTGCGACTCTTCGACAAGGTGGTCTACGAGAGGCGCTACAAGCAAAACTATCACTTCAGCTTTCCGAACGGCTGCAGCCTCGGCGGCAACGACTTCGCGGCCGCCAACACGCCGTTTCTAGCGTTCGCATCGCGCTGCACGTCGTCGTTCCCGTTCGCGTTCGAACCGATGATGCTGGATACGCTCACCCGCCTGGGCGTCGCCGGCGCTGCGCCCGGCGTGCTGCGCTGGAACGACTTCTTCCCGAACCTGCCGCGCAGCGAAGTCTCGGCAGGCCGACACGTATACCGCGCCTTCGGCGACGGCGGCTATCTGGACAACAAGCCGTTCAGCTACGTCGTCGAAACCCTGTCGCGCCGGTTCGCCACGGTGCCGATGGAACGTAAGCTGCTGTTCGTCGAGCCCTCGCCACAGAACCTTCATCCCGACGACGCCGACATGACGCCGGGGGAGCGGGACACGCCCGATGCGATCGAGAATTCGCTCGCGGCGCTGACCACCATCCCGCGTTACGAGACGATCCGGGAAGACCTGCAGACCGTGCTCGCTCGCAACCGGCGCATCGAACGGATCGAGCGCGTGGTGATGCTTGGCGAACGCAGCATCGACGACCACATCAACGACCCGCTGAACGGGGTGGTGGCCCTCG
>CAJDUZ010000081.1_pt1 | contig 19872 bp, 32 predicted proteins | sample 7391221 | NCBI WGS metagenome assembly CAJDUZ01 (sample SAMEA7055692, study PRJEB34461) | soil metagenome | biome: terrestrial ecosystem; feature: Peninsula; material: soil | place: Antarctica | collected 2016
CTGACGCCGGAGCGCATCGATACGACGGCAACCGTGACCGTGGAACCCGATGGCGACGGCTTCACGATTACGGCGGTGCATCTGGACGTATCGGCCAAAGTCCCGGGCGCAGACGCCGTGTCGTTCCATACGGCAGCCACGAAGGCGAAAGAAGGATGCCCGGTCTCGAAGCTTTTCAAGGCTAAGATCACGATGGATGCACATCTGCAAGCGTAAGCATCATGGTTGCTCGCCAAGAGTGACGAGCAGTATTGTTGGCTTGAGCGCGACCAGACCATGAACGGGCCGAATGCCAACCACAAAGCAAAACGCCAACCTCTCGGTTGGCGTTTCTTGCCGCAGCGCTGAGCCGCGTATTCCGTGGTTGCGAGGGCAGGATTTGAACCTGCGACCTTTGGGTTATGAGCCCAACGAGCTACCAGACTGCTCCACCTCGCGACTGAGCCGACAAGTATAGCAGAGAGAGCCAGCCGCCGCCACTCAGAGCCCTGCCGACGCCAGGGTTGCAAGGAAGCGCTGGCTGTCCTGGTAGCCGATCAACCGAGCCGCAGGAATTTCCCGCCCCTGCGCATCGAAGAAGATCGTCCCGGGCGGGCCGAACAGCCGGAAGCGCTTCAGCAGTTCGCGGTCCTGCGGGGTGTTGCCGGTGACGTCGGCCTTCAGCAGGAGGGCCCCGGCGAGCTTCTGCTGCACCGCCGGGTCGCTGAAGGTGTAGCGCTCCATCTCCTTGCACGAGACGCACCAGTCGGCATAGAAGTCGAGCATCACCGGTCGGTTCGCCTCGCGCAAGGTGCGGTCGAGTTCCTCGACGCTGCGCACCGGGGCGAAACGCGGCGCCTCGGCAGCGACGCTGCCGGCGTCGCGCACCGCCAGGTGGGCGAGCGGCTGCAGCGGGTCGCTGCCGCCCGATGCCGCGCCGAGCAGTTGCAGCAGCCCGAAGACACCGAGCACCGCAGCGGCGGTGCCGCGCCAGACGCGCTGCGGCACGAAGGCCCGCGGCGCCTGGCCACCGGAGAGCAGCAGCAGCGCCGCACCGATCGCCAGCGCGCCCCACAGGCCGAGCACGACGGCGGCCGGCAGCACGCTCTGCACCGTCCAGATCGCGACGCCGAGCAGCAGCAGCCCGAAGAAGCGCTTGATCTCTTCCATCCACGCGCCGGTGCGCGGCAGCAAGGCGCCGGCCGAGGCGCCGACCAGCAGCAGCGGCACGCTCATGCCCGCGGCCAGCGAGAACAGGGCGCTGCCGCCGAGCCAGACGTCACGGGTCTGGCTGAGGTAGATCAGGGCACCGGCGAGCGGTGCAGCAACGCAGGGGCTCACGATCAGCGCCGAGATGCCGCCCATCGCGGCAACGCCTGCGACATGGCCGCCCTGCAGGCGGCGCGACGCCTGGGACATCTGTGCCGTGAACGCGGCCGGCAAGCGCAGTTCGTAGAGCCCGAACAGCGACAGCGCGAACGCCACCAGCCCGAGCGCGAAGAGCGCGAGCAGCCACGGTGTCTGCAGTGCCGCCGCCAGGCCTTCGCCGGCCAGGCCTGCGGCCACGCCGAACGCGGTGTAGACCAGCGCCATGCCGAGCGAATAAACCGCAGCGAGCGTGAGCCCACGGCCGCGCGAGACCGGGCCGCCTTGGCCCGCGACGATGGCCGAGACGATCGGGATCATCGGCAGCACGCAAGGCGTGAGCGACAGCAGCAGGCCGGCCGCGAAGAAGACGCCGACGATGGTCCAGAAGCGGCCAGCGTGCAGCGCCGCGTCGAGCGGCGACGAGTTGGAGGCAGCGCCCGGCGTCGCGCGCGAGACACCTGCCGCGGCGGCGCTGCCGGCATCGACGGTCAGTTCGTCGGCGGCCAGCACGCGGGCGCTGCCGTCGCCGCCGAAGCCGGTGAGACTCACGACCGCGCCGCTTTGCATCGGCGGGTAGCACAGTCCTGCGTCGGCGCAGCCCTGGCTGGTGGTGACGAGGCGCAGGCTGCTGCCCGCCTGCTGCACCGGGATCAGGATGCGCACGCTGTCGTGATAGGTCTCGACGTCCTTGTCGAAGTTCTGGTCGAACTTGACCTTGCCTGCCGGGATCTGCGCCGCGCCGAGCGTCGCATCGCCGGCACTGAAGGCGAACTGTTCACGGTAGAGGTAGTAGCCCGGCGCGATCTTGAAGTCGACCTCGACGGTGCGGGCGTCGAGCGCACGTGCCTCGAAGCGGAACGCCGCCGTCGGCTCGAGAAAGTCGGCGGCCGCATGCGCCGCAAGGGCTCCGGCGAGCATCAGCGCCGTGGCAACGAGTCGCAGCCAGAGCATCGGGAGGGTTCGGTTTCGCATCGTTCTCGGGTTCGATGGCAGCCGCTTCGGCGGCTTCAGGCGTAGAAGCGCCGGCGCGTCAGCACCAATGCAAGATAGTACCCAACCGCGGCGTAACCGAGCAGGATCGCCAGTGCCGGGTAAGGGTTCACCGGCAGCCGACCGAGCACAAGTGGACGCACCAGCTCCACCGCGGCGGTGAGCGGCAGCACCCGCGACACCCACTGCAGCCACTCGGGCATCTGCGCCACCGGAAAGTACACGCCCGAGAGGAACGTCATCGGCGTGACGAACAGGGTGAAGTAGTAGGTGAAGAAATCGTAGCCGCGGGCCAGCGCGTTGCAGACCAGGGCTAACGACGCAAAGGTCACGCCGACCAGCGCCAGCACCGGCAGCGCCAGCAGCAGGAGCGGCGAGCGGCTGATGTCGAGCGCATAGATCACCACGAGGATCGCCGCCACCGCAAAAAGCGCCTTCAGCGCCGCCCACAGCATTTCCGCAAAGACGATGTCGTCGAGCGACACCGGCGCATTGAGGATGCTGTCCCAGGTCTTTTGCACCTCCATGCGTGAATAGGCGGAGTAGAGCGCCTCGAAGCTCGCGGCCAGCACCGCGCTCGCGGCCACGCTGCCGGAGGCCAGAAATGCGATGTAGGAGACCCCTTCGATCGAGCCGACCAGCGCACCCAGCCCATAGCCGAAGGCCAGCAAGGTGATCAGCGGCTCGGCGATGTTGCCGAGCAGGCTGGGCACGGCGAGCTTGCGCCAGACCAGCAGGTTGCGCGCGACAACCGGCCAGCAACGGGCGCTGATGCGCGGTGCGGCGTAGTGTGAGACCAGCATCGGCTCAGGCCTCGTCGCGGATCTGCCGGCCGGTGAGCTTGAGGAAAAGGTCCTCGAGGTTGGCCGGCCGGTGCAGATAGCGCACCTGGTGCTGCGCAGCCAGCGCATCGAGCAGCGGTGCCGGATCACGCGTGTAGAAGAACGCGGTCTCGCCGCTCACCTCGACCCGATCGGCAAGTGGCGCATGCGTGCCGGCGCTGGCGAGCGCCCCTTCGCCATAGACCTCGACGACGTCGCTCTCCAGATGCTCGGCGATCAGCCCGCGCGGCGTGCCCTCGGCAATGCGCCTGCCGTGGTCGAGCACGATCAGCCGGTCGCACAGGCGCTCGGCCTCGTCCATGAAATGCGTCGTCAGGAGGATCGCCTTGCCTTGCTGCAGGAGGCTTTGCAAGCGCTCCCACATCAGGTGGCGCGCCTGCGGATCCAGACCGGTGGTGGGTTCGTCGAGCAGCAGCAGGGCGGGGTCGTTGACCAGCGCGCGCCCGAGGCTCAGGCGCCGCCGCATGCCGCCCGAGAGCTGGCCTGGCTTGGCATCCGCCTTGGCCTGCAGCGCGGCGAATTCGAGCAGGCGCGGGATGCGCTCCTCGATCACCGCGCGCGGCAGCCCGAAATAGCGGCCGTAGACGCGCAGGTTTTCGACGCAGCTGAAATCGGGATCGAGGCTGTCGAGTTGCGTGACGACGCCGATGCGCTGCTTGGCTTCGCGCACCCTTTCGGGGATCGGCAGCCCGAAGGCCGTGACCCGGCCCGACTCGTAGCCGGTCAGGCCCAGGCAGATGCGGATCGTCGTCGTCTTGCCGGCGCCGTTGGGGCCGATGATGCCCAGGCACTCGCCGGCACGGAGCTCGAGCGACAGGCCATCGACGGCGCGTGCCGTGCCGAAGCTCTTGCAGAGCTGCTCGATGCGCAACAGCGTGTCCGGCATCGCATCCGTGCTCGCAGACCGCGCACCGACGCGAGGCCGGTGACCAGCGCCGGTGTCAGCCGCCGGCCTGATTCGCGTCGCCTTATTCGTCGGCCTCGGCCTCGACCGGGGCCGGCCGGTCGACCAGCTCGACGAAGGCCATCGGCGCGTTGTCGCCGATGCGAAAGCCCATCTTCAGGATGCGCGTGTAGCCGCCCGGGCGCGCCTGGTAGCGCGGCCCCAGCTCGTTGAAGAGCTTGGTGACGATGTCGCGGTCGCGCAGGCGATCGAACGCCAGGCGGCGGTGCGCCAAGGTCGGCTCCTTGGCCAGCGTGATCAGCGGCTCGACGACGCGGCGCAGTTCCTTGGCCTTCGGCAAGGTGGTCTTGATCGCCTCGTGCCGCAGCAGCGAGTTGCACATGTTGCGCAGCATCGCGAGCCGATGCTCGGAGGTGCGATTGAGTTTGCGAAGTCCGTGACGGTGACGCATGGTGCGGTTTCCTTTCAGTCTTTATGAATGCCGCCAGCCGGATCAGGTACTGGCGGGTGCACCGGCCGCATCGAGGCGGCCTTCTTTCTTAACGTTTGTCCAGCCCCTGCGGCGGCCAGTTCTCGAGCCGCGCGCCGAGGGTGAGCCCGCGCGAGGCCAGCACTTCCTTGATCTCGTTGAGCGACTTGCGGCCGAGGTTCGGCGTCTTCAGCAGCTCGGTCTCGGTGCGCTGGATCAGGTCGCCGATGTAGTAGATGTTCTCGGCCTTCAGGCAGTTGGCCGAGCGCACGGTGAGCTCGAGCTCGTCGACCGGCCGCAGCAGGATCGGGTCGAACTGTGCGCTGCGCGCCGCCGGCTGGTCGAACGCGGCGATCTCGCTGCCCTCGAGCTGCGCGAAGACGGCAAGCTGCTCGACCAGGATCTTGGCCGACGAGCGAATCGCCTCCTCGGGCGTGATCGCGCCATTGGTGGCGATTTCCATCACCAGCTTGTCGAGGTCGGTGCGCTGCTCGACGCGCGCGCTCTCGACGGTGTAGCTGACGCGCGCGACCGGCGAGAACGACGCATCGAGCACGATCCGCCCGATCGACTTGGTCGGCTCGTCGCCGTAACGGCGCATCGTGCCCGGCACGTAGCCGCGGCCCTTCTCGACCTTGATCTGCATGTCGAGCTTGCCGCCCTGCGACAGATTGGCAATGAGGTGCTCGGGATTGATGATCTCGACGTCGTGCGGCGTCTGGATGTCGCCGGCCGTCACCGGCCCCTCGCCTTCCTTGCGCAGCACCAGGGTGACCTCGTCGCGGTTGTGCAGGCGAAAGACCACGCCTTTCAGATTCAGCATCATGTGGACCACGTCCTCCTGGACGCCGTCGACGGTGGAGTACTCGTGCAGCACGCCGGCGATCGTCACTTCGGTCGGCGCGTGCCCGACCATCGACGACAGCAGCACGCGGCGCAATGCATTGCCGAGCGTGTGGCCGTAGCCGCGCTCGAACGGTTCGAGCGTCACCTTGGCGCGATTGCCGCCCAGCGGCTCGACATGGATGGCTTTGGGTTTCAGCAGGTTGGTTTGCATGGAATCCTGGTTCCTCTCAATACCCTCGGCTCGTTACACCGATAAGGCTGATGGACGTCGTGGGCTGATGAACGGCGCCGCTGTGCGCCCAACGAAGACAGCGGCTGAGAAAGAAATATGGCCGCGCATGGACGCGGCTGACGACGCCCGGCCGGCCGGTCTTCCCGGTCCAGCGCGGCCGTCGCGCGGCTCAACGCGAGTACAGCTCGACGATCAGCGCTTCCTTGATGTCGGCGCCGAACTCGTCCCGATCCGGCGCCTTCTTGAACACGCCCTCGAGCTTGCTGCCGTCGACCGAGACCCAGGCCGCCAGGCCCTGGCCTTCGGCGAGCTTGAACGCGTCGGTGACGCGCAACTGCTGCCTGGCCTTTTCGCGCACCGCGATGGCGTCACCCGGCTTGACGATGTAGGACGCGATGTTGACGACCTCGCCGTTGACGGTGATCGACCGGTGCGAAACCAACTGGCGTGCCTCGGCGCGGGTCGAACCGAAACCCATTCGATAGACGACGTTGTCGAGCCTCGACTCGAGCAGCAGCAGCAGGTTCGCGCCGGTGTTGCCGCGACGCCGCTCTGCCTCTGCGAAGTAACGGCGGAACTGGCGCTCGAGCACGCCGTACATGCGCTTGACCTTCTGCTTCTCGCGCAGCTGCAGCCCGTAGTCGGACGTGCGGGTGCCGGAGGTGCGGCCATGCTGACCGGGCCGGCTGTCGAATTTCGCCTTGTCGCCGATCGGGCGGCGTGCGCTCTTGAGGAAAAGATCGGTGCCTTCGCGCCGGGAAAGTTTGGCCTTGGGGCCGAGGTAACGTGCCACGTTGATTCCTTGTGTCAATCTGACGCAGGCTTGATCCCTGCGCGAGTCTGGCGAGTGTTCTTATGGGCGCTCAGACGGTGGGCTTAGCGAGCCTTGCGGCCCGGCAGCGGCCCCTGTGGGGCTGGTGCTGCAACGAAAAAGTCGGCCACGCCACCCGGCGTCGCCGACATCAGAAAAGCGCCGCGGGCGCGGCAGACCGTTCAGGCCTCAGATGCGGCGGCGTTTTTGCGGCCGGCAGCCGTTGTGCGGCACCGGGGTCACGTCGGAAATCGAATTGATGCGAATGCCCAGCGCCGCCAGTGCGCGCACCGACGATTCGCGCCCGGGGCCCGGGCCCTTGATGCGCACGTCGAGATTCTTGATGCCCTGGTCCTGAGCGGCACGGCCGGCAGTCTCGGCCGCAACCTGCGCCGCGAACGGCGTCGATTTGCGCGAACCCTTGAAGCCCTGTCCGCCGCTCGATGCCCACGCCAGCGCGCTGCCCTGGCGATCGGTGATCGTGATGATGGTGTTGTTGAACGACGCGTGCACATGCGCGATGCCGTCCGCGACGTTCTTGCGGACCTTCTTGCGCACGCGCTGTGCAGCGGTATTGACGGGTGCTTTAGCCATGTTGACCTTCTCTTAATCTCTGGGCTCGCAAGGCGAGCGGGTAGCGTTGCGGCGCCCCGTTCACTTCTTCAGCGCGGCCGCCGACTTGCGCGGGCCCTTGCGGGTGCGTGCGTTGGTCTTGGTTCGTTGACCCCGCACCGGCAGGCCACGGCGATGACGGAAACCCCGGTAGCACCCGAGATCCATCAGGCGCTTGATGTTGATCGAGGTTTCGCGGCGCAGGTCGCCTTCGATCGTCAGGCGGCCGATCTCCTCGCGGATGCGCTCCAGATCGGCATCGGTCAGGTCCTTGACCTTGCGATCGAACGGAACGCCGCTGTTGGTGCAGATCTTCTGCGCCGTCGTGCGGCCGACGCCGTAGATCGACGTGAGGCGGATCTCGGCGTGCTTGTGGGGCGGAATGTTGATGCCGGCTATGCGTGCCATGGATTTCCTCTCTCGCTACTCGGTGGGCTTCAGCCCTGGCGTTGCTTGTGGCGCGGGTCGGTGCAAAGCACGCGCACCACCCCGCGGCGGCGCACGATCTTGCAGTGGCGGCACATCTTCTTGATCGATGCTGCGACTTTCATTTGCTGCTCCTGGGCCGCTTCGGGCCGCTTTCAGATTTCCATGCAACGGTGTCGATCGCCGCTGCAGTCTTGCTCATTTGGCGCGGAAGACGATGCGCGCCCGGCTCAGGTCGTAGGGCGTCAGCTCGACCGTCACCTTGTCGCCCGGCAGGATTCGGATGTAGTGCATCCTCATCTTGCCGGAAATGTGTCCCAGCACGACGTGCCCGTTCTCCAGCTTGACCCTGAAAGTGGCATTGGGCAGATTCTCCAGAATCTCGCCCTGCATCTGGATCACATCGTCTTTCGCCATGCGTGGTGCTTGTCTCTCGCTTCGTGGGGTCGGGGCCGCGGCCTCAACCGGTCTTGAAATTCGCCTTCTTCAGCAGCGACTCGTACTGCTGGCTCATCACGTAACTCTGCACCTGGGCCCAGAAGTCCATCGTCACGACGACGATGATCAGCAGCGAGGTGCCGCCGAAGTAGAACGGCACGTTGTACTTCAGCACCAGGAATTCCGGCAGCAGGCAAACCAAGGTGATGTAGATCGCCCCGGCCAAGGTCAGCCTGGAGAGGATGCGGTCGATATGCCGCGCCGTCTGGTCGCCGGGCCGGATGCCGGGGATGAAGGCGCCGCTCTTCTTCAGGTTGTCCGCGGTCTCGCGGCTGTTGAAGACCAGCGCCGTGTAGAAGAAGCAAAAGAAGATGATCGCCGCGGCATAGAGCATCACGTAGATCGGCTGCCCCGGGCTCAGCATGTCGGCCATCGACTTCAGCCAGCGGAAGCTGTCGCCGGTCGCGAACCAGCTCACCGCGGTGGTCGGCAGCAGGATGATCGACGACGCGAAGATCGGCGGGATCACGCCCGACATGTTGAGCTTGAGCGGCAGGTGCGACGACTGGCCGCCGTAGACCTTGTTGCCGACCTGGCGCTTGGCGTAGTTGACGAGGATCTTGCGCTGGCCGCGCTCGACGAAGACCACCGCGTATGTCACCAGCGCCACCAGCACCGTGATGAACAGCGCCGCAATGACGCTCATCGAGCCCTGATTGACGAGACTGCCGAACTGGCCGAGCGCGCCCGGCAGGCCCGCGACGATGCCGGCGAAGATCAGGATCGAGATGCCGTTGCCCAGGCCCCGCTCGGTGATCTGCTCGCCCAGCCACATCAGGAACATCGTGCCGGCCACCAGGCTCACGACCGCGGTCATGCGAAAGGCGAAGCCCGGCGTGATCACCAGGCCGGGCGAGCCTTCGAGCGCCATCGCGATGCCGAGCGACTGGAACAGCGCCAGACCCAGGGTGCCGTAGCGCGTGTACTGCGTGATCTTGCGCCGCCCCGATTCGCCTTCCTTGTTCAGCACCTCCAGGCTCGGCACCACGTGCACCATCAGCTGCATGATGATCGAGGCCGAGATGTAGGGCATGATGCCCAGCGCGAACACGGTGAAGCGCGACAGCGCCCCGCCCGAGAACATGTTGAACAGGCTCAGGATGCCGCCGGCCTGGCTCTTGAAGAGCTGGGCCAATTGGTTCGGATCGATGCCGGGCACGGGGATGTGCGTCCCCAACCGGTAGACGACGAGCGCCCCGATCAGGAACAGCAGACGGCGACGCAGGTCGCCGAATTTGCCGCTCTTGGCGAGTTGATTCGCGTTGGTTGCCACTGAGTCCTGTTTCGTTTCTGGCCGGTCAGGCGACCGAACCGCCAGCCGCCTCGATCGCGGCCTTGGCGCCGGCCGTTGCGCCTACGCCTTTGAGCGCGACCGCGCGCGTCAGTTCGCCGGTCTTGATCACTTTGACGGTGCGCGCGATCTCGCCGACCAGCCGCGCCTGCTTCAGGCTCAGCAGGTCGACCTCCGCGGCGCCGAGGCGCTCGAGGTCGGCCAGGGTGATCTCGGCGTTGTACTGGAGCTGGCGCGACTTGAAGCCGCGCTTGGGCAAGCGACGCTGCAGCGGCATCTGGCCGCCTTCGAAGCCGACCTTGTGGTAGCCGCCCGAGCGCGACTTCTGGCCCTTGTGGCCGCGACCCGCGGTCTTGCCCAGGCCCGAGCCAATGCCGCGGCCGACGCGCCGCTTGGCGTGCCGGGCGCCTTGCGGCGCGGTGATCGTGTTGAGTTGCATGTCTTGTCTCTCCGTGAACGCGGCGGACGCGCTCAGAGCACCTTCACGAGGTAGGAAACCTTGGCGATCATGCCGCGCACCGCCGGGGTGTCTTCGAGCGTCGCCTCACTCTGGAGCTTGCGCAAGCCCAGGCCGCGCACCGTCGCCCGATGCGACGCGCGCGTTCCGGCAACGCTGCGCACCAGCTTGATTTGCACGGTGCCGTGCTTGTTATCGGTAGTCATGTGGGGCTCCTGCGTCAACCGACGATCTCTTCGACCGTCAGGCCACGCTTGGCGGCGATCTCGGCCGGCGTGCTGATGCGCTTGAGCGCGTCGAGCGTGGCGCGCACCAGGTTGTAGGGGTTGGTCGAGCCGAGGCTCTTGGCGACGACGTCGGTCACGCCCATCACCTCGAACACCGCGCGCATCGGGCCGCCGGCGATGATGCCGGTGCCCGGCACCGCCGGCGCCATCAGCACGTGGGCCGCGCCGTGCTCGCCGACCACCTTGTGGTGGATCGTGCCGTTCTTCAGCGAAACCTTGACCATGTTGCGGCGCGCCGCCTCCATCGCCTTGGTGACGGCAACCGGCACTTCCTTGGCCTTGCCCTTGCCCATGCCGACACGGCCGTCGCCGTCGCCGACGACGGTCAGCGCCGCGAAGCTCAGCGTGCGCCCGCCCTTGACGACCTTGGTGACGCGGTTGACCGCGATCATCTTTTCCTTCAGGCCGTCGTCGCTGCCTTCAGTCTGCGCGCGGGGTTGAAACCTTACCATTGTCGAATTCCTTCAGTGTTGCGCTCAGAACTGCAGACCGGCTTCGCGTGCCGCGTCGGCCAGCGCCTTGACGCGGCCGTGATAGGCAAAGCCGGCGCGGTCGAACGCCACCTTCGCGATGCCGGCGGCCTGCGCCTTCTCGGCAATGCGCCGGCCGACCAACGTGGCCGCCGCGACGCTGCCGCCCTTGCCTGCCGCCTTGGCGTCATTGCCGATCTCCTTGCGAACATCGGCCTCGAGCGTCGAGGCGCTGGCCAGCACGCGCGCGCCGTCGTCGGAGATGACGCTGGCGTAGATGTGCAGGTTGCTGCGGTAGACCGTCAGGCGGGCGACGCGCTGCACCGCGATGCGGGCACGCGTCTGGCGGGAGCGGCGAATGCGCTGTTCCTTCTTGTTCATCTCATTCGCTCCTTACTTCTTCTTCGTCTCTTTGAGGACGATCTTCTCGCCGACATAGCGGATGCCCTTGCCCTTGTACGGCTCGGGCGGGCGCAGCGCGCGCACTTCGGCGGCGACCTGTCCGACCGCCTGGCGATCCGCGCCCTTGATGACGATCTCGGTCTGCGTCGGGCACTCGGCCTTGACGCCCTCGGGCATGTCCTTGGAGACAGGGTGCGAATAGCCGATCTGCAGGTTCAGCTTCGAGCCCTGCGTTGCAGCTCGGAAACCCACGCCGACCAGTGCCAGACGCTTCTCGAAGCCCTTGCTGACGCCGTTGACCATGTTGCCGACCAGGGCGCGCAAGGTGCCCGACATCGCGTTGGCCGCGTCCGACTCGTCGGTGGGCGCGAACAGCAGCTGCCCGCCATCGTTCTTCACGCTGACCAGCGGATGCGCCGGCCACGCCAGCGTACCGAGGACACCCTTGACGCTGATCTGCTCTTCGCTCAGCTTGACGTCCACGCCCGCAGGCAGCGGCAGCGGCATTTTTCCTACGCGAGACATTCCAGTTCCTTCAAGAGACGTAGCAAAGCACTTCGCCGCCGATGCCGACCTGGCGGGCCTTGCGATCCGTCATGACGCCCTTGGGCGTGGTGACGATCGCCACGCCGAGACCGTTCATGACATTCGGGATGTCGTGCCGGCCCTTGTAGATGCGCAGGCCCGGACGGCTGACACGCTCGATGTGCTCGATCACCGGACGCCCGGCGTAGTACTTCAACGCAATCTCGAGCTGCGGCTTGGCTTCTTCGCCGCGCACCGCGAAATCGTCGATGTAGCCCTCTTCCTTGAGGACCTTGGCGATGGCCACCTTCAGCTTGGACGACGGCATCGCCACGCTCGGCTTCTCGACCATCTGCGCATTGCGGATGCGAGTCAGCATATCGGCGATCGGATCACTCATGCTCATAGAAATCTCTCCTGCTGGGCCCGCGGGCGCTTACCAACTCGCCTTGATGACACCGGGGATGTCGCCCTTGAAGGCGAGGTCGCGGATCTTGTTGCGGCCCAGCCCGAACTTGCGGAACGTGCCACGCGGACGGCCGGTGAGCTCGCAGCGGTTGCGCTGGCGCGACGGATACGCGTTGCGCGGCAGCTTCTGCAGCTCGAGCCGCGCGGCGTAGCGCTCCTCGTCGGACTTCTTCGCGTCGTTGGCCGCAGCCTTGAGTTCGGTGTACTTCTGCTTGTACTTGGCGACCACACGCTGGATCAGTGAGAGTTTTGCCACGTGCGTCCTTCAGGTCTTGAACGGGAATTTGAAGGCGGTCAGCAGCGCCTTGCACTCGTCATCGGTCTTCGCGGTCGTCGTGATGCTGATGTTGAGCCCGCGCAGTGCGTCGATCTTGTCGTACTCGACTTCGGGGAAGATGATCTGTTCCTTGACGCCGACGTTGTAGTTGCCGCGGCCATCGAACGCTCGCGCCGAGATGCCGCGGAAGTCGCGCACGCGCGGCAGTGCGATCGTCACGAAACGGTCGAGAAACTCGTACATCTGCACGCCGCGCAAGGTGACCATGCAGCCGATCGGCACCTGCTCGCGGATCTTGAAGCCGGCGATCGCCTTCTTCGACTTGGTGACGACCGGCTTCTGGCCGGCGATCTTGCTCAGATCGCTGACCGCGCTGTCCATCACCTTCTTGTCCGACACCGCTTCGCTGACGCCCATGTTGAGCGTGATCTTGCTGAGCCGCGGCACCTCCATCGAGGACTTGTAGCCGAACTGCTTGATCAGGTCGGGAACGACCTTCTCGCGGTAGAACTGTTGCAAACGCGCCATCGTGACCTCTATGCCTTGATTTCTTCGCCGCTGGAGCGATAGATGCGCACCTTGCTCCTGTCGTCCAGGATCTTGATGCGCACGCGGTCGGCCTTGCCGGTCGCGTCGTTGAAGATTGCGACATTCGACTGATGGATCGGCATCGTCTTGTCGACGACGCCGCCGGTCGTGCCCTTCATCGGATTGGGCTTGACGTGCTTCTTGACGACGTTGACGCCCTCGACCAGCAGATGCTCGTCGTCGACGCGCCGCGCCACGGCGCCGCGCTTGCCCTTGTCGCGCCCGGTCAGCACGATGACCGTATCGCCCTTGCGGATCTTGTTCATGAAAGTACCTTCAAGCCTGCAGTTCAAAGAGGCGCGCTCAGAGCACCTCGGGCGCCAGCGACACGATCTTCATGAACCGCTCGGTGCGCAGTTCGCGCGTCACCGGCCCGAAGATGCGCGTGCCGATCGGCTCGAGCTTGGCGTTGAGCAGTACCGCGGCGTTGCCGTCGAATCGGGCCGACGCACGCCCTTGGCGGTGCGCACGACGACGGCGCTGTAGATCTCGCCCTTCTTGACGCGGCCGCGCGGTGCCGCCTCCTTGACGCTGACCTTGATCACGTCGCCGATGCCCGCATAGCGGCGCTTGGAGCCGCCCAGCACCTTGATGCACATGACGGACTTCGCGCCGGTGTTGTCCGCGACATCGAGCCGCGATTGCATTTGGATCATGTTGTTCCCCAACTTTTCCCGTCATGCCCGAGGGCCACGCCGGTCAGTCTTGGGCCCGTCGAACCGGATACACGCCAAATGGGCGTGCCGCCAGCCGTGTGGGCGGAGCTGAATGGCTGCCTGGGCCGCGAAGGCGCAGGTAAAAATTCAGCGAAGCGTAGGATTATGGCACAAAAAATAAAAGAGCGGCAAGCCGCGCTCGCGTGAGCGGCGTGCCGAGGTTCAGCCGTGCTGTTCGACCTGGCCCAGCAAGGTGGCCGCGTCGCTGACCTCGAACTTGCCGGGCGCCTCGACGTTGAGCGTCTTGACCACGCCATCGACGACGAGCATCGAGTAGCGCTGCGAGCGCAAGCCCATGCCGCGCGCGTTCAGGTCCAACGTGAGCCCGGTGGCACGCGCGAACTCCGCGCTGCCGTCGGCCATCATGCGCACCTTGCCGGCGCTCTGGTGTTCGCGGCCCCAGGCGCCCATCACGAAGGCGTCGTTGACCGAGACGCACCAGATCTCGTCGACCCCGGCCGCGCGCAAGGCCGCAGCCTGCTCGACATAACCGGGCAGGTGCCGCGCCGAGCATGTGGGCGTGTAGGCACCGGGCAGGCCGAAGATCGCCAACGTCTTGCCGGCGGCTTCCTTGCGGATGTCGAAGCTGTTGGGCCCGACCGTGCAGCCGTTGCCCTCGACTTCGATGTATTCCTGCAAGCTGCCCGCGGGCAGCCGATCACCGACCTTCAACATTTGCCTGCTCCTCGTGACCTCGAAGGCCTGGGACGAAACGACCCCGCTCACTGCGTTCGCCGACCCTTATGCCGCGACTCAGTGGCGAGGGGCGGCCGGGCGCCGCCAAGATGCTCAGACCGTGATCGCCTTGCGCACCAGCCGCGTCGCAACCCACGCCTTGGTCTTCGAGAACGGCCGGCTCTCGGCGATCTCGACGACGTCGCCCATCTTGTACTCGCCGTTCTCGTCGTGCGCGTGGTACTTGCTGGTCTTGGCCACGATCTTGCCGTAGAGCTCGTGCTTGGTGCGCCGTTCGATCAACACGGTGATCGTCTTGTCGCGCTTGTCGCTGACGACCCGGCCGACCAGGGTGCGGGTGTTCTTCGGCTTGGCGACCGCTTCGGTCGCCGGAGTGCTTGCGTCGGTCATTGGGCCGATTCCTTCTTCTCGCGCAGCACGGTCTTGGCGCGTGCGATGTCGCGACGCGTCTTGCCGAGCTGCGAGTGATTGCTGAGCTGTTGCGTCGCGCGCTGCATGCGCAGCCCGAAGTGCGCCTTCAGCAGGTCGCTGACTTCCTTTTCGAGCGCGGCGGTGTCCTTGTCGCGAAGTTCAGATGCTTTCATGTGTTGCTCCGAGCGGCTCAGGCGCCGACCTGGCGCGCGACGAACATCGTGCGCAGCGGCAGCTTGGCCGAAGCCAGCAGGAACGCTTCGCGCGAGCTCTTCGGGCACGCCGTTGATTTCATACAGCATCTTGCCGGGCTTGATCTCGGCGACATAGAACTCGGGGTTGCCCTTGCCGTTGCCCATGCGGACTTCGGCCGGCTTCTGCGAGATCGGCTTGTCGGGGAAGATGCGGATCCAGATGCGGCCGCCGCGCTTGACGTGGCGCGAGATGGCGCGCCGCGCGGCCTCGATCTGGCGCGCCGTCAGGCGGCCGCGCTCGGTCGCCTTCAGGCCGAAGTCGCCGAACGAGACGTTCGCGCCGCGGGTCGCGACGCCGGTGTTGCGGCCCTTTTGTTCCTTGCGGAATTTTCTGCGTGCGGGTTGCAGCATGTCTTATTCTCCTTTGCCCTCGCCCTTGGCGTCGGCCTTGGGTTCGGTGCCGGCCGGCGCTGCGGCCTTGCGAACGCGCTTGACGGCCGGGCTCTTCGACGCCTCGTCTCCGGCAGCGCCCGGCACCGGCGCGGCGCCTTCGGCCGGGCGATCGGTGACGAGCGCGCTCTGGCCCTGGCTCGCGCGCGGCGCGCCGCCACGCTGCTCGAAACTGCCACGGCCGCGGCCGCCCGGGGCGCCCGGCGCGCCGGGACGACCTCCCGGTCGGCGCGAACGGCGATCGTCCTCGGCACCCGGCGGCGTCACGATGCCGGGCGACTCGCCGTTGGCAAGCCGGTCACCGCGGTAGACCCAGCACTTCACGCCGATGACGCCATAGGTGGTGAACGCCTCCGAGAAGCCGTAGTCGATGTCGGCCTTCAGGGTGTGCAGCGGCACGCGGCCTTCGCGATACCACTCGCAACGCGCGATCTCGATGCCGTTGAGCCGTCCCGAGGACATCAGCTTGATGCCCTGAGCACCCAGGCGCATCGCGTTCTGCATCGCGCGCTTCATGGCGCGGCGGAACATGATGCGCTTTTCGAGCTGCTGCGTGATGCTGTCGGCGATCAGCTGAGCATCGACCTCGGGCTTGCGCACCTCCTCGATGTTGACGGCCACCGGCACACGCAGGCGTCGCGTCAGCTCGGCCTTCAGGTTCTCGATGTCCTCGCCCTTCTTGCCGATGACGACACCCGGGCGCGCCGAGTAGATCGTGATGCGCGCGTTCTTCGCGGGCCGCTCGATCAGGATGCGCGAGACCGCGGCGTTCTTCAGCCGCTTCTTCAGGAATTCGCGCACCCGCAGGTCCTCGGCGAGCATCGTCGCGAAGTTCTTGTTCGACGCGTACCAGCGCGACGACCAGTTGCGCGTCACGGGCAGACGAAAACCGGTCGGATGAATCTTTTGTCCCATGGTCTGCGCCCTTAGTTGCCGACGGTGATGTAGATGTGCGCGGTCGGCTTGCTGATGCTGTTGCCGCGGCCCTTGGCACGCGCCGAGAAGCGCTTCAGCGTTGCGCCCTGCTCGACGTAGATCGTCTTCACCTTCAGCTCGTCGATGTCGGCGCCGTCGTTGTGCTCGGCGTTGGCAATGGCCGACTCCAGACACTTCTTGATGATGCCGGCGGCACGCTTGGGGGTGTAGGCGAGGATGTTGAGCGCCTGGTCGACGGGTCGACCCCGCACCAGGTCGGCCACCAGCCGGCCCTTGTCGGCCGAGAGACGCACACCGCGAACGATTGAACGGGTTTCCATTGGCTTGCCTTACCTTCTCGCGGCTTTCTTGTCGGCCGGGTGGCCCTTGAACGTGCGCGTGAGCGCAAATTCACCGAGCTTGTGACCGACCATCTGGTCGGTGACGTAGACCGGGACGTGCTGCTTGCCGTTGTGCACGGCGATGGTCACACCGATGAAATCGGGCAGGATGGTCGAGCGCCGCGACCACGTCTTGATCGGCTTCTTGTCCTTCGTGGCCGAAGCCCTCTCGACCTTGGCCGCCAGATGGTGATCGACGAACGGACCTTTTTTCAGTGAACGGCTCATGCCGGTCCCCTTACTTCTTGCGCCGCGCGACGATGAACGTCTGCGTGCGCTTGTTGTTGCGAGTGCGATAGCCCTTGGTCAGCGTGTTCCACGGTGAAACCGGCGCCTGGCCTTCGCCGGTGCGGCCTTCGCCGCCGCCGTGCGGGTGATCGACCGGGTTCATCGCGACACCGCGCACCGTCGGCCGGATACCGCGCCAGCGCATCGCACCGGCCTTGCCGTACCGGCGCAGGCTGTGCTCCTCGTTGGAGACCTCGCCGATCGTGGCGCGGCAGTCGATGTGAAAGCGCCGCACCTCGCCCGAACGCAAGCGCACCTGGGCATAGCTGCCTTCGCGTGCGAGCAGGGTCACAGCGGCGCCGGCAGAGCGTGCGACCTGCGCGCCCTTGCCCGGCAACAACTCGACGCAATGGATGATCGAGCCGATCGGAATGTTGCGGATCGGCAAGGTGTTGCCGGCCTTGATCGGCGCCTCGGCGCCCGAGATGATCGTGGCGCCCACCTCGAGGCCGCGCGGCGCGATGACGTAGCGGCGCTCGCCGTCGGCGTAGCAGACCAGCGCAAGGTGCGCGGTCCGGTTCGGGTCGTACTCGATGCGCTCGACCTTCGCCGGAATCGCGTCCTTGTTGCGCACGAAGTCGACCACGCGGTAGTGGTGCTTGTGGCCGCCGCCCTTGTGCCGGATCGTGATGTGGCCGTTGTTGTTGCGGCCGGCGTTTTGCATCTGCGGCTCGAGCAGCGAAGCCTCGGGCTTGCCCTTGTGCAGCTGCGGATGCACCACCTTGATGATGCCGCGCCGCCCCGGCGACGTCGGCTTGATCTTGACGATGGCCATTACGCGGCCTCCCCGGAGAAGTTGAGCTCCTGGCCGGCCTTCAGGCAGACATAGGCCTTCTTGATGTGGTCGCGCCGGCCGTTGAACTTGCCGAAACGCTTGACCTTGCCCTTTTGCACGACCGTCGAGACCGATTCGACATCGACCTTGAACAGCAGCTCGACTGCAGCCTTGATCTCGGGCTTGGTCGCGTCGCGCAGCACCTTGAACAACACCTGGTTGTGCTTCTCGGCGACGTGCGTGGCCTTTTCACTGACGATCGGCGCGACCAGGACCTGAGCCAGGCGGTTCTCGTCGTGCTTGGCCCGGGCCGGGCGCGCGGTTGCGGGTGCCGTGCTCATGCCAGCATCTCCTTGAGTTGTTCCATCGCGCCGCGCGTCACCAGCACCTTCTTGAAGTGCACCAGCGACAGCGGATCGGCGTGCCGCGGCTCGACCAGCAGCACATGGGCGAGGTTGCGTGAAGCCAGCAGCAGGTTGTCGGTCATCTGGTCGGTGATGACCAGCACCGAGTCGAGGCCCATCGCCTTGAACTTGTCGGCCAGCAACTTGGTCTTGGGCGCATCCACCGAGATCGAATCGACGACGGCCAGCCGGCCGTCGCGCGCCAGTTGCGAAAAGATCGACGCCATGCCGGCGCGATACATCTTCTTGTTGACCTTCTGCGTGAAGTTCTCGTCGGGGCTGTTCGGAAAAATGCGACCGCCCCCACGCCACAGCGGGGATGCGGTGGAGCCGGCGCGTGCGCGGCCGGTGCCCTTCTGGCGCCACGGCTTCTTGGTCGAATGCTTGACCATCGAGCGGTCCAGCTGCGCCCGCGTGCCCTGGCGCGCATTGGCCTGGAAGGCGACGATGATCTGATGGACCAGGGCGGCGTTGTAGTCGCGGCCGAACACGGTGTCGGCGGCGTCGACGGTGGATGTCGCCTGGCCTTGTTCGTCGAGGAGTTGGAGCTGCATCAGACGGCCTCCTGCTGCTTGGCCTTGACGGCCGGGCGCACCACCACATGACCGTTCTTCGCGCCGGGAACCGCGCCACGCACCAGCAGCAGCTGGCGCGCCTCGTCGATGCGCACGACATCGAGGTTCTGCGTCGTCTTCGTCACGTTGCCGCGCTGCCCCGACATCTTCTTGCCGGGGAAGACGCGCCCCGGATCCTGCGCCATCGAGATCGAGCCCGGCACGTTGTGCGAACGGCTGTTGCCGTGCGAGGCGCGCTGCGAACGGAAGTTGTGGCGCTTGATCGTGCCGGTGAAGCCCTTGCCGATCGAGGTGCCCTGCACGTCCACCAGCTGGCCGACGGCAAAGACGCCGGCAAAGACCGCGGCGCCCGGCTGGTAGCCGGCCGCGACTTCGGCAGGAACGCGGAATTCGCGCATCACGGTGCCGGCTTCGGCGCCGGCCTTGGCGAGGTGGCCCGCCTCGGGCTTGGTGACCCGCGAGGCCTTGCGCTCACCGAACACCAGCTGCAAGGCGTCGTAGCCATCGATGGCAGAGGTCTTCACCTGCGTCACGCGATTGTTCGACACGTCGAGCACCGTGACCGGAATGCTGCTGCCGTCGTCGGTGAAGATGCGCATCATGCCCACCTTGCGACCCAGCAACCCGAGGCGTTCGCCCGGATTAGTCGTCATCATCACTGTTCTCCAGCCCGCAGCATGCTGCCGGCCTTTGTTTCACATGCCCGACATCGATTGGCCGGGCTGGCGTTGTAACCGACGGCCAGAAACTGCCCGTCGGCATGGCGCCTGAACGGCGCTTCTTGTAGAACGGATTCACCACAGGCAAAGCCTGCCGCAAATTTCCGGAAAAGCCTGCGAGTGTAGCAGACGCCAGCATTTGCGCCTGCCCCCGCGCTGTAACCCTTACTGCAGCTTGATCTCGACGTCCACGCCAGCCGGCAGGTCGAGCTTCATCAGCGCGTCGACGGTCTTGTCGGTCGGGTCGACGATGTCCATCAGGCGCTGGTGCGTGCGGATCTCGAACTGGTCGCGCGAGGTCTTGTTGACGTGCGGCGAGCGCAGGATGTCGAAGCGTTGCATGCGCGTGGGCAGCGGCACCGGGCCCTTGACGATGGCGCCGGTGCGCTTGGCGGTGTCGACGATCTCCAGCGCCGACTGGTCGATCAGCTTGTAATCGAACGCCTTCAGGCGGATGCGGATCTTTTGCTTTTGCATGATGATGGCCCGCCTTTATTCCAGGATCTTCGCGACGACGCCGGCACCGACGGTGCGGCCGCCCTCGCGAATCGCAAAGCGCAGCCCCTCTTCCATCGCGATCGGGTTG
>CAJDUZ010000028.1_pt1 | contig 19745 bp, 15 predicted proteins | sample 7391221 | NCBI WGS metagenome assembly CAJDUZ01 (sample SAMEA7055692, study PRJEB34461) | soil metagenome | biome: terrestrial ecosystem; feature: Peninsula; material: soil | place: Antarctica | collected 2016
CGAGGAAGAGCTCCATCTCCATACCCGTGGTGAGCTGGTCAGCATCGAAGTTGGCCACGGCCAACATGCGCTCGAAAACGTCAAGATCCTGGCGGACCTTCTCCCGGTATCCCTGCTTCTGCTCATGGGACCACTCGCTCCCCGAGACCTCTGCTCCCACGGCCGCGTCCTTCCTGTGAGTCAGGCTGCCGGCCAATCGAACCACAGCCGATCGTCCGTGCAACCGGGTGTCCGCCCAGGGACTTCTAGCGGTCGGGCACTCGACGGACCACAACCTCAGGACTCGGTGAGCGTGTCCACCGGTGGGCAGGAACACATCAGGTTGCGATCGCCGTACGCGCCGTCGACGCGACGTACCGGCGGCCAATATTTAGCGATCGGGTCGACCCCTTTCGGATAGACGGCGGTGGCCCGGTCGTAGGGGTGGTCCCAGGTACCGACGAGGGCATGCGCCGTGTGCGGCGCGTGCCGCAACGCCGAGTCCGCGACCGCCACATCACCTGTTTCGATCTGTTCGATCTCTGCCCGGATCGCGATCATCGCGTCGCAGAACCGGTCCAGCTCGCGTCGATGCTCACTTTCGGTGGGTTCGACCATCAGGGTGCCGGACACCGGGAAGGACACCGTCGGCGCGTGGAAGCCGTAGTCGATCAGCCGCTTGGCGACGTCCTCGGCGCTGATGCCGTCGGCCCCGCCGGTCGCTTCCTTCAGCGGCCGCAGGTCGAGGATGCACTCGTGCGCGACGCCGCCGCCGGCGAGCCCGGCGATGCCGCCGCTGAAATGAACCTCGTAGTGGCCGGTGAGCCGAGCGGCGATGTAGTTGGCCGAGAGGATCGCCACCTCGGTCGCCTGGCGCAGCCCGGCTGCGCCCATCATGCGCATGTACATCCAGCTGATCGGCAGCACCCCGGCGTTGCCGAGGGGGGCCGCGGCGATCGCACCGATCGCCGCAGGCGACGCCGCGGCGTCGCGTTCGTTGGCCGGCAGATAGGGCACCAGGTCCTCGACGACGCAGACCGGGCCGACGCCCGGCCCGCCGCCGCCGTGCGGGATGCAGAAGGTCTTGTGCAGGTTCAGGTGGCTCACGTCGCCGCCGAATTCGCCGGGTGCCGCCAGACCGACCAGGGCATTCATGTTGGCGCCATCGACATAGACGCGGCCGCCATGGCGATGCACGACCTCGCAAAGCGCCTTGACGCCGGGTTCGAAGACGCCGTAGGTCGACGGATACGTGATCATCACCGCAGCCAGCTTTTCGCTGTGCTGCTCGCACTTCGCCGTGAGATCGGCGAGGTCGACATTCCCGGCGGCATCGCACTTCGTCACCACCACCTGCAGCCCGGCAAGCTGCGCGCTGGCCGGGTTGGTGCCGTGCGCCGATTCAGGAATCAGGCAGATCGTGCGGTGCGCCTCGCCGCGCGCTGCATGCCAGGCGCGGATGATCAAGAGGCCGGCGTACTCGCCCTGCGAGCCCGCGTTGGGCTGCAGGCTCACGCCGTGGTAGCCGGTGGCTTCGCAAAGCCAGTCTTCGAGTTGCTGCCGCAGCACCTCGTAGCCGGCGCGCTGCTCGATCGGCGCAAACGGGTGAATGTCGGCGAACTGCGGCCAGGTGATCGGAATCATCTCGCTGCTCGCGTTCAGCTTCATCGTGCACGAGCCGAGCGGGATCATCGTGCGGTCGAGTGCCAGATCCTGATCGGCGAGGCGGCGCAGGTAGCGCAGCATCGCCGTCTCGGAGTGGTGCGAGTTGAAGACGGGATGCGTGAGAAAGCGGCTGCTGCGCTGCAGCGGCGCCGGAATCAGCGGCGCGACGTCGCGCTCGAAGGCGGCCACTTCGGGCAGCGCCTGACCATCATGCGCGAACACCTGCCAGAGCGTGTGGAGGTCCTCGCGGGTCGTCGTCTCGTCGAGCGCGATGCCCAGCATCGTGTCGCCCCACTCCGGGAAGCGCCGCAGGTTGATGCCGGCCGCGATGGCGCGCGCGGCGAGCTCCGCCGTGGCCTCGCCGGTGTCGACGGTCAGGGTGTCGAAAGCGCTGTCGCCTCGAATCGTCCAGCCGAGCGTGCGCAGGCCGGCGGCGAGGATTGCCGTGTAGCTGGCGACGCGCTGCGCAATGCGTTTGAGCCCGCGCGGACCGTGATAGACGGCGTACAGGCTCGCGACCACCGCCGGCAGCACCTGCGCGGTGCAGATGTTGGAGGTGGCGCGCTCGCGCCGGATATGCTGTTCGCGCGTCTGCAGCGCGAGGCGATAGGCGGTGACGCCGTGCGCGTCGACGCTGACGCCGACCAGTCGGCCGGGCAGGCCGCGCTTGTACGCATCGCGGCACGCCAGGTAGCCCGCATGCGGGCCGCCACAGCCCATCGGCATACCGAAGCGCTGCGTCGTGCCGCAGGCGATGTCGGCGCCGAGTTCGCCCGGCGGTGTGATCAGGGTCAGCGCCAGCAGGTCCGCGGCGATGATGAAGGCGGCATCGTGCGCGTGGATGCGCGGCGCATCGCCTCGCATGTCGTGCAGCTGGCCGCTGGTCGCCGGCCATTGCGCCAGCGCCGCGAAGTAGTCGCCGCCCTCGATCAGGCGCGACCACTCCTCGGCGGAGTTGGCGAGGACGACCTGCAGGCCGAGCGGCTCGGCGCGCGTGCGCAGCACCGCGATCGTCTGCGGATGGCAGTCGCCGGCGACGACGATCGTGTCGCTGCGGCTCTTGACGCTGCGTCGCGCCAGGGTCATCGCCTCGGCGGCAGCGGTCGCCTCGTCGAGCATCGACGCGTTGGCGATCTCCATGCCGGTCAGGTCGCAGACCATCGTCTGGAAATTCAGCAGCGCTTCGAGGCGCCCCTGCGAGATCTCCGACTGGTACGGTGTGTACGCGGTGTACCAGGCCGGATTTTCCAGCACGTTGCGCAGGATCACCGTCGGCGTGTGGGTGCCGTGGTAGCCCTGGCCGATGCAGCTCCGGAGCACGACGTTGCGCTCGGCGATCGCGCGCAGCTCGGCCAGGGCCTGGGCCTCGCTGCTTGCCTCGGGCAAGTCCAGGGCGGTGGACCGGACGATGCTCGGTGGCACGAGGGCCTCGACCAGCTGTGCGCGCGACGGTGCACCGATCACCGCAAGCATCTGGCGCTCGTCCTCGGCCCGGATGCCGATGTGACGGCCGACGAAGCCGTCGGCGTCCTCGAGGTCAACGAGCGACGGAAGATCTGATGGGGGCATGGTTTCTCTTGGCTCTCGGTCGGGCGCCTCAGCCGGCCTTCAGCAGCGAGCCGTAGGCGGTCTCGCTCATCAGCTCGTCGAGCTCGGCCGGCTCGGTCAGGCGCATCTTGAAGAACCAGCCGCGCTCCAGCGGGTCGCTGTTGCCCAGCGAGGGGTCGGCGCGCAGCGCTTCGTTGACTTCGACGACCTCGCCGCTGGCCGGCATGTAGAGGTCGGCTGCGGCCTTGACGGATTCGACGACGCCGGCGACGTCGCCGCGCTTGAAGCTACTGCCGACCGCCGGCAAGTCGACGAAGACGATGTCGCCGAGCGCGTCCTGTGCGTGTTCGGTGATGCCGACGGTGGCGGCGTTGGTGTCGGTGACGTTGATCCACTCGTGGTCACTGGTGAACATGACGGTCATGGCAGGCTCCTGGAAGGTCTGTGCGGGGTCCGACGGGACAAAGCCGATGTTAGTCGCGCGCTGCCGCTGCGGGCCGCGCGAAGGCCTAACGTCCGGGTTCAGCCGCGGAAGTAGCGGTGCGGCACGAACGGCATCGGCGCGACCCGCATCGGCTGGCGTTCGCCGCGTACCTCGGCGTACACCTCGTGCTGGGCGGTGGCGTGGTTGGCCGCGAGGTAGGCCATCGCGATCGGCCGGTTCACGGTCGGCCCCATCGTCCCGCTGGTGACGCTGCCGAGCCGGCGATTCCGGGCATCGAAGATCACGGCACCTTCGCGCACCGGGACCCGTTCGAGCCCGACCAGGCCGACCCGCTTGTGCGCCACGCCGGTGGCGAGGTGGGCGCCGAAAACCTGCGATCCCGGATAGCCGCCGGCACGGGCGCCGCCGGGGCGGCGCACCTTCGGCACGGCCCAGCTGAGGCCGGCTTCGATCGGCGTCGTCGCCGCGTCGATGTCCTGGCCGTAGAGACACAGGCCCGCCTCGAGCCGCAAGGTGTCGCGTGCACCGAGACCTGCCGGCTTCACCTCCGACTCGGCCAGCAGCTTGCGCGCAAGCGCTTCGGCGTGTTCGGCGGGCAACGAGATCTCGAAACCGTCCTCGCCGGTATAGCCCGAACGCGTCACGTAACAGTCGATGGCGTGCAAGGTCGAGGGCCGGCCGCTCAGGAAGCTCAGCCGCGGCAGTTCGGCATCGAGCCGTCCCAGCACCCGTGCCGCAGCGGGTCCCTGCAAGGCCAGCAGTGCGCGATCGGTCAGCGCGCGCACGGTGCAGCGATGGCCGACATGGGTCACGAGGTGCTGCAGGTCGGCCTTCTTCTGCGAGGCGTTGACGACCAGCAGCAGATCGTTCTCGCGCCGCGTCACCATCAGGTCGTCGAGGATGCCGGCGGCCGAATTGGTGAAGAAGGTGTAGCGCATCCGGCCGGGCGCGAGCTCGCGGATGTCGGCCGGCGCCAGGCTCTCGAGGGCCTGCGCGGCGGCTTCGCCGCTGAGGCAGATCTGACCCATGTGCGAAACGTCGAACAGCACCGCCGCGCTGCGGCAGTGGCGGTGCTCGGCGATGATGCCGTCCGGATACGACACCGGCATCTCGTAGCCGGCGAACTCGACGAGCTTCGCACCGAGTTCAAGATGCAGCGCGTACAAAGGCGTTTTCTGCAACGGTAGCGCGGACATCATGCACCTCCTGGGGCAATTCACGGGCCCGGGCGCTTGGGCCTCGGGTGCCGACCCCTGCCCGCAAGCGCTCTGCTGGCGGCGCGAGTGTAGCAGTGCGCCCCCAGGATAATGGCGGGATGACGCAGGCGCAGGAATGGCTGGCCATCGAATCGCTCGACCTCGAGGGGCAGGGCGTGGCGCACAACGCCGAGGGCAAGGTTGTCTTCGTCGACGACGCATTGCCCGGCGAGACGGTGCAGGTCACGGTGCGGCGAAGCAAGCACCACTGGGAGCAGGGGTCGATCACGGCGCTCGGCCGCGAAAGCTCGCAGCGCGTCACCCCGCGCTGCGCGTATTTCGGCGTGTGCGGGGGCTGCAAGCTGCAGCACCTGCATGTCGGTGCGCAAGTCGCCACCAAGCAGCGCGCGCTCGAGGACGCGCTCTGGCACCTCGGCCGGGTTCGTCTCGAGCAGGTGCTGCGGCCGATCGAAGGCCCGGCCTGGGGTTACCGGCACCGTGCCCGGCTCTCGGTGCGCCACGTGGTCAAGAAGGGGAAGGTGCTGATCGGCTTTCACGAACGCCGTTCGAGCTATGTGGCCGACATGGAGCGCTGCGAGGTGCTGCCGCCACACGTCAGTGCCTTGCTGGTGCCGCTGCGGGCGCTGATTGGCGCGATGGAGCAGCGCGACCGGCTGCCACAGATCGAGGTGGCGGTCGGCGACACCGTCACCGCCTTGGTGTTGCGCCACCTGGAGCCGCTGACGGCGTCCGATCGCAACCGGCTGCGCGTCTTTGGCGAGGAGCACGGCGTGCAGTGGTGGCTGCAACCGAAAGGCCCCGAAACCGCTCATCCGCTCGAAGCCGGCGGGCCGGCGCTGGCCTACACCTTGCCCGAATTCGGTCTCGCGATGCCGTTTCGACCGACCGATTTCACGCAGGTGAACCACGCGATCAACCGCGTGCTGGTATCCCGTGCGTTGCGGCTGCTCGAGGTGCAGCCGTCGGACCGCGTCATCGACTGGTTCTGCGGCCTCGGCAACTTCACCTTGCCGCTGGCGACCGTCGCGCGCGAGGTGCTCGGCATCGAAGGCAGCGAGGCCTTGCTCGAACGCGCTCGAGCCAACGCAGCCCACAACGGCCTGTCGGACCAGTTGACCTTTGCCGCGCGCAACCTCTTCGAACTCGGTGCCCGGGAGCTGGCGGCTTATGGTCGCGCCGAACGCTGGTTGATCGATCCGCCGCGCGAGGGCGCGCTGGCGATCGTCAAGGCCTTGGCGGAACTGCATGCGGAGCCGGGCCTCGCACCGGGCTACACGCCGCCCCGCCGCATCGTCTATGTGAGCTGCAACCCGGCGACCCTCGCGCGTGACGCGGGCCTCCTGGTGCACCAGGCCGGTTACCGCTGTCGCGCCGCCGGCGCCGTCAACATGTTCCCGCACACCGCGCACGTCGAGAGCATCGCGGTTTTCGAGCGCCACCCGTAGCCCGGCGAATAGTCCTGGAAGAAAGCCTTCATTCGGAGAAGCCGAGCGCTCGTCCGGAGAAGCTGCGCTCTACTGAGAAGAAGCGTTCGCCGCCAGGCCGTGCAGCGCGCGCGCCGATGACGGGGTCCCCGGGCTCCGTTCAGCAGACTCTTACTCACTCCGCCCCGGTGGACCCCGCGCTCGGCCGGGTCGGCGGGGATCGAGAGCAACTGCAATGAAAAACGGGGCCCGCAGGCCCCGTCGAGTGGCAAGTGGCAGTGTCAGTCGCGGCTGCCGCCGAAGATGCCGAGCAGCGACAACAGCGCCGTGAAGACGTTATAGAGGCTGATGTAGACGCCCAGCGTCGCGGTGATGTAGTTGGTTTCCTGGCCGTCCTTGACCCGCTTCAGATCATGGAGGATGAAGGCCGAGAAGATGCCGATCGCGATCACAGAGATCGTGATCATCATGGCACTCGACTGCAGGAACAGGTTCGCGACGGCGGCGACGATCAGCATGATCACGCCGATGAACAGGAACTTGCCCATGGCGGTGAGGTCGCGCTTGATGATCGACGACATCGACGCCATGCCGAGGAAGATCACGCCGGTGCCCGCAAAGGCCGTCATGATGAGGCCGGCGCCGTTCGAGAGGCCGAGCACCGCGCCAAGCAGGCGCGACAGCATCAAGCCCATGAAGAACGTGAAGGCAAGCAGCACCGGCACGCCGGCGGACGAGTTCTTGGTGCGCTCGACGGCATACATCAGGCCGAAAGCGCCGCCGAGGAAGACGATCATCGTCATCCCGGGACCCATCGTGGTCATCAGGCCGGTGGCAATGCCGATCCACGCGCCGAGGACCGTCGGCACCATCGAAAGGGCCAGCAGCCAGTAGGTGTTGCGCAGGACGCGGTTGCGTTGCTCGACCGTCGTGCCAAGGCCGTAGCCAGGGGAAGCGGCAGGCAGGGGTTGATTCATCGGACCTCCGAAGTGTTGGTTGCCGGGTTCTGACCCGAAATACCCATTCTAGTTCCCAGGAATACGCCGTGGCGCCTCCAACGGGGCTGCCGACATTCTCGCCCGCTTTGGCGAATGGCGCTATCGCGTGGTCACACACTTTTGTCGGCGTATCGCGCGGCATGCAATCCATGGGTGGACTGCAAGGACGTGCCGGGCGTGCGACAGTTTGGCGCACGGTGCAGCCTGGCACTTCACTCTGGATATCCGATGAAGCACAAACCCTGTCTGGCGCTCGATGACGTCAAGCGCATCGCGGCGGCCGCCGAGGCGGAGGCGCGGGCCAACCAGTGGCCGGTGACGATCGCCATCGTCGACGACGGTGGCCATCTGCTGTGGTTGCAGCGCCACGATGGCGCTGCGCCGATCTCGGCGCAGATCGCGCCGGCCAAGGCGCGTACCGCCGCGCTCGGGCGGCGCGAATCGCGCGCCTACGAGGACATGATCAACCAGGGCCGGATGTCGTTTCTCAGCGCGCCGGCCCTCGAGGGCATGCTCGAAGGCGGCGTGCCGGTGCTGGTCGATGGGCATTGCATCGGCGCAGTCGGCGTCAGCGGCGTCAAGTCGAGCGAGGATGCGCAGGTCGCGCGTGCCGGCATCAGCGCCCTCGGCAGTTGAAGGAGGCGCCTGCCTCGCAACGAGGCGTAGGCACCGAACGCCGGTACCCGCTGCCGGCTCGGCCGCCCGCGCCGCAACGGGGTGTCGCTTAGAATAGGAGGGTTTGTCTGACCGACCCCCGGCGAGCGCTAAGCATGATGCCCGCATCCTTCGGATGCCGCGATGCCGGCGGGCACAACCCGGAGATTCGGTGCCGCTGCCATTGCTCACTCCCCAGCCCCAGGCGATCCTGGCCCTCGCCGACGGCAGCCTGTTCAAGGGCGCCTCGATCGGCGCTCCCGGCCACACCGTCGGCGAGGTCGTCTTCAACACCTCGCTGACCGGCTACCAGGAAATTCTCACCGACCCCAGCTACTGCCGGCAGATCGTCACCTTGACGTATCCGCATGTCGGCAACTATGGCGTCAACGCGGCCGATGTCGAGGCGGCAAAGATCCACGCCGCCGGTCTCATCATCCGTGATCTGCCGGTGCTGGCGTCGAACTTCCGCATGTCGATGACCTTGCCGCAGTTCCTGCAGCGCGAGGGCACCGTCGCGATGGCGAACATCGACACGCGGCGCCTCACACGCCTGCTGCGCACCCAGGGCGCGCAAAACGGCTGCATCCTGACGGTGCCGCTGGGTGTGGAGATCGGTGAGGTGCAGATTGCCGAAGCGCTCGCTTTGGCGCGCGGCGCTCCGAGCATGTCGGGGCTGGACCTTGCCAAGGTGGTGAGCGGGCCTGAGCCGTATCGCTGGAGCGAGACCGAATGGCGGCTCGGTGCCGGCTACGGCAGCCTGACGGAGCCGGCTTTCGAAGTCGTCGCCTATGACTACGGCATCAAGAAGAACATCCTGCGCATGCTTGCGAGCCGCGGCTGCCGCGTCACCGTGGTGCCGGCCGAGACCTCGGCCGCCGCGGTGCTCGAGCGCCATCCCGATGGCGTCTTTCTCAGCAACGGCCCGGGCGATCCCGAGCCTTGCGATTACGCGATTCGCTCGACTGTCGAACTGCTCGACAGCGGCATCCCGGTCTTCGGCATCTGCCTGGGCCACCAACTGATGGCGCTGGCCGCCGGCGCGAAGACCTACAAGATGAAGTTCGGCCACCACGGCGCCAACCACCCGGTCAAGGATCTCGACGACGGTCGCGTCTGCATCACCAGCCAGAACCACGGCTTTGCGGTCGACGAGGCCAGTCTGCCCGCCAACCTGCGCGCCACCCACGTCTCGCTGTTCGACGGCACCTTGCAGGGCTTTGCCTATACCGACCGGCCGGCATTCTGCTTCCAGGGCCATCCCGAGGCCTCCCCCGGGCCGCACGACATCGGTTACCTGTTCGATCGCTTCACCGCCCTGATGCGGGTGCGCCAGACCGGAGCGCAGCATGTCTAAGCGCACCGACATCAAATCCATCCTGATCATCGGCGCCGGCCCCATCGTCATCGGCCAGGCCTGCGAGTTCGACTATTCCGGCGCCCAGGCCTGCAAGGCGCTGCGCGAGGAGGGCTACAAGGTCATCCTCGTCAACAGCAACCCGGCGACGATCATGACCGACCCGGGCACCGCCGACGTGACCTACATCGAGCCGATCACCTGGCAGGTGGTCGAGAAGATCATCGCCAAGGAGCGGCCCGATGCGGTGCTGCCGACGATGGGCGGGCAGACCGCGCTCAACTGCGCGCTCGACCTGCACCGCCACGGCGTGCTGGCGAAGTACGGCGTTGAGATGATCGGCGCCAACGAGCACGCGATCGAGAAGGCCGAGGACCGGTTGAAGTTCAAGGATGCGATGACCGGCATCGGGTTGCATTCGGCGCGCTCGGGGATAGCCCACTCGATGGAGGAGGCGCTGGCGGTGCAAAAGCGCCTCGCGGCGCAGGCCGAGAGCAGCGACGAGATGGCCGGCTTTCCGATGGTCGTGCGGCCCAGCTTCACATTGGGCGGTACCGGCGGCGGCATTGCCTACAACCCCGAGGAATTCGAGGAGATCTGCAAGCGCGGTCTCGACCTGTCGCCCACCAACGAGCTGCTGATCGAGGAAAGCCTGATCGGCTGGAAAGAGTTCGAGATGGAGGTGGTGCGCGACCAGGCCGACAACTGCATCATCGTCTGCTCGATCGAGAACCTCGATCCGATGGGCATCCACACCGGCGATTCGATCACCGTCGCGCCGGCGCAGACCTTGAGCGACAAGGAGTACCAGCTGCTGCGCAACGCGTCGATCGCGATCCTGCGTGAAATCGGTGTCGAGACCGGCGGCTCCAACGTGCAGTTCGCGATCAATCCGAACGATGGCCGGATGGTCGTCATCGAGATGAATCCGCGGGTCTCGCGTTCGTCGGCCCTGGCATCGAAGGCGACGGGCTTTCCGATCGCCAAGATTGCCGCCAAGCTTGCCGTCGGCTTCACGCTCGACGAGCTGAAGAACGAGATCACGGGCGGCGCGACGCCGGCGAGCTTCGAGCCGTCGATCGACTACATCGTGACGAAGATTCCGCGCTTTGCATTCGAGAAATTCCCCGCTGCCGACTCGCGCCTCACGACGCAGATGAAGTCGGTCGGCGAGGTGATGGCGATCGGCCGCACCTTCCAGGAAAGTTTCCAGAAGGCACTGCGCGGCCTGGAGACCGGCATCGACGGCCTCTCGGAGCGCAGCACCGACCGCGAGGAGATCGTGCAGGAAATCGGCGAGGCCGGCCCCGAGCGCATCCTCTATGTCGCTGATGCGTTTCGCATCGGCATGAGCCGCGAGGAGGTGTTCGAGGAGACCGCGATCGACCCGTGGTTCCTCGCGCAGATCGAGCAACTGGTGCAGCACGAGCAGGCGCTCATCGGCCGCACCCTGGCCGACCTGACGCCGGCCGAGATGCGCTTCCTGAAGCAGAAAGGCTTCTCCGACCGGCGCCTCGCGACCTTGCTCGGCACCAATCAGCACGTCGTGCGCGAGCGCCGACAGGCAATGGGCGTTCGACCCGCCTACAAGCGGGTCGATACCTGTGCGGCCGAGTTCGAGACCGAAACAGCCTACATGTACTCGACCTACGACGAGGAATGCGAGGCCGACCCGACCGACCGCAAGAAGATCATGGTGCTGGGCGGCGGGCCGAACCGCATCGGCCAGGGGATCGAGTTCGACTACTGCTGCGTGCACGCGGCGCTCGCCATGCGCGAGGATGGCTACGAGACCATCATGGTCAACTGCAACCCGGAGACGGTCTCGACCGACTACGACACTTCCGACCGCCTCTATTTCGAGCCGGTGACACTCGAAGACGTGCTCGAGATCGTCGACAAGGAAAAGCCCTTTGGCGTCATCGTCCAGTACGGTGGCCAGACGCCGCTGAAGCTGGCGCTCGACCTCGAGCGCGCCGGCGTGCCGATCATCGGCACCTCGCCCGATTCGATCGACATTGCCGAAGATCGCGAGCGCTTCCAGCAGTTGCTGCAGGGCCTGGGCCTGAGGCAGCCGCCCAACCGCATTGCGCGCACCGAGGAGCAGGCCTTGGTGCTGGCGCAGGAGATCGGCTATCCGCTGGTGGTGCGGCCCAGCTACGTGCTCGGTGGTCGCGCAATGGAGATTGTGCACGGTGACAAGGATCTCGAGCGCTACATGCGCGAGGCGGTGCGCGTCAGCGAGAAGTCGCCAGTGCTGCTCGACCACTTTCTTGCCGACGCGATCGAGGTCGATGTCGACTGCGTGGCCGACGGCGACGAGGTGATGATCGGCGGCATCATGGAGCACGTCGAGCAGGCGGGCATTCATTCGGGCGACTCGGCCTGCTCGCTGCCGCCGTATTCCTTGTCGGCTGAATTGCAGGACGAAATGCGGCGCCAGACCACCGCGATGGCGATGGCGCTGAAGGTCGTCGGCCTGATGAACGTGCAGTTCGCGATCCAGGGCGAGGGCGACGAGGCCGTGGTCTACGTGCTCGAGGTCAATCCGCGGGCTTCGCGCACCGTGCCTTTCGTCTCGAAGGCGACGGCGCAGCCGCTGGCGAAGATCGCCGCGCGCTGCATGGTCGGGCAAAAGCTCGCCGGGCAAAAGCTGGTGCGCGGCGAGGTCGTGCCGCCGTACTTCTCGGTCAAGGAAGCGGTCTTCCCGTTCAACAAGTTTCCCGGCGTCGACCCGATCCTCGGCCCCGAGATGCGTTCGACCGGCGAGGTCATGGGGACCGGCCGCAGCTTCGGCGAGGCGATGATGAAGAGCCAGCTCGGTGCCGGATCCAGGCTGCCGGCGCGCGGCACCGTCTGCATCACCGTCAAGGACGCCGACAAGCCGCGTGCTGTCGACGTGGCGCGCGACCTGCTGGCGCTCGGCTTCCAGCTGGTCGCCACGCGCGGCACCGCAGCTGCGCTGGCCGCCGCCGGCCTCGCGGTCAAGCCGGTCAACAAGGTCAAGGACGGGCGTCCGCACATCGTCGACATGGTCAAGGCCGGCGAGATCCAGTTGGTCTTCACGACGGTCGACGAAACCCGCACGGCGATCGCGGATTCACGTCACATCCGGCAGGCGGCAATCGCCAACCGGGTTACCTACTACACCAGCATGGCCGGTTGCGAGGCCGCGGTCGAGGGGATGAAGTCGCCGCACGACGTGGAGGTGCGATCGCTGCAGGAATGGCACGCCGAACTGGTCTAAACTGCGACTGTTCCCATTGATCGCCGCCGCCGGACTCCGGCGGCGGTTTCATTTTTGCTCGAGTGATGACACCATGGCCACGATCCCATTGACCCGGCGCGGCGCCGACAAGCTGCGCGACGAACTGGCACAGCTCAAGAACGTCGAACGCCACGCGGTGATCCGTTCAATCGCCGAGGCTCGGGCCCACGGCGATCTGTCGGAAAACGCCGAATACGAAGCGGCCAAGGATCGACAGGGCCACATCGAGGGCCGCATTCTCGAGATCGAGAGCAAGCTCGCGGCAGCCCAGGTCATCGATCCCTCCACGCTGGATGCCGGCGGCCGTGTCGTCTTCGGCTCGACCGTCGATCTCGAGGAGGAGGCGAGCGGCGCTCGCGTGACCTACCAGATCGTCGGCGACGACGAGGCCGATCTGAAGCACGGACTGATCTCGATCAGCTCGCCCATCGCGCGGGCGCTGATCGGCAAGAAATCGGGCGATGTCGCCGAAGTGCAGGCGCCCGCTGGCGTCAAGCACTACGAGATCATCGACGTGCGCTACGGCTGAAGTGCAACGGGCGCCCCATTCGCTGCGTCCGCAGCCTTCCGGCAGACAGGCGGGACGGCGTTCGCCAGCCACTCGCGAGCGCGTCCGCTCGGTCCGGGCTCGTCCGCCCGCGGGGGCGGCTCGATGGCTGCGGGCGGTCGGACGCCACTGAGGTGACGCGCGCTGCCGCCTGGCTGGCCGGGCTCTGGACCGGCGCGTTGCTGTGCATTGCCGGCATCGCCGCGCCGAGTGCCTTCGCGGTGCTGGCGCGCGCCGATGCCGGGCGGGTCGTCGCGCGGCTCTTCGCGCAGGAAGCAGCGCTGAGTCTGGTGCTGGCGCTGCTGCTGTTCATGATGGAGCGGCGCCGCCGGCGCGATGTGCCGATCACAGGCGCTGGCTCGGTGCTGACGACCAACATCCTGCTGCTGCTCGGTACACTCTTTTGCACGATCGCCGGATATTTTGCGATCCAGCCGATGCTGGCCGATGCCAGGGTCGGCCACGGGACCTGGTCGTTCGCCGAGCTGCACGCCGTCTCGCTGGTCTTCTATGCCGTCAAGACGCTGCTCGTCGCGGTGCTGGCCTGGCGGCTCACGTCGCGCTGAGCGCCGCGGGTGTTGCCGCCCGAGGTTTGCCTCAGCTCTGCTGCGCGGCCTTCTTGACGCTTGCGCTGCGCTTCCTGGCGCGCTTCAGCTGCCCGCCGGCCGCGAGCCGCATGTTGCCGACGACGCGGACTTGCTTGACCTGCGGCCGGTGGTTGCCGCTCTTGGAGAACTTCACCACCTTGACGGTTCGCGGTCCCGGCATCCGGTCCTCTTGTTCGGCCTTCGCCTTGGGCACGGGCGGGCGCCAGAGCACCAGCAGGCGGCCGATGTGCTGGACCGGCGCAGCGCCGAGCGCCTCGGCCAGCGCCAGATGCAGCCGTTCGCGTTCGGCACGGTCGTCGGACGCGACTCGCACCTTGATGAGCCCGTGCGCCTGCAGGGCAAGGTCGATTTCGCGCTGCACCGCAGCCGTCAGGCCTTCGTGGCCGACGATCACCACCGGGTCGAGATGATGGGCTGCCGCGCGCTTTTCCTTGCGCGCGGCGGGGGTCAGGTGGAGGGCAGGCATGCGCCTATTATCGGCGGCTTGACTGAAACAGCCGCCATGCTCACTTCGGTCGCCGCCGCCCGAGGCGGCGCTCGACGGCTTCGGGCGGCTGGGCGCGCCACTGAATGAAGACACGAAGCAAGAGCAAGAAGGTCAACAAGGCCTGGCTGCACGCGCACCTCACCGATCCCTATGTGCAACAGGCGCAGCGCGAAGGCTATCGTTCGCGCGCCGCCTACAAGCTCAAGCAGATCGATGAGGACGTCGGATTGCTGCGGCCGGGCCAGCTGGTCGTCGACCTGGGCGCGGCACCGGGTGCCTGGAGTCAGTACGTGCGGCGGCGCTTTGCGCAGCGGTCCTCCGGCGGCGCAGGCGGCAACATCGCGGTCGTCGCGCTCGATTTGCTCGATTTCGAACCGATCGACGGCGTCGATTTCCTGCAGGGGGATTTCCGCGACGAGGCGGTGCTGGCGCAACTCGAAGCTCGGCTTGCCGGCCGCCCGGTCGACGTCGTGATTTCCGATCTGGCACCGAACCTTTCGGGTATCGAGGTATCCGATGCGGCGCGGATGACTCACCTGGTCGAATTGGCACTCGAATTCGCGCAAAACCATCTGGCGACCGACGGCGCGCTGGTTTGCAAGGTTTTTCACGGCAGCGGCTACAGCCAACTCGTCAAACTCTTCAAGAACAACTTCCGCAGCGTCAAGCCGATCAAGCCCAAGGCCTCGCGCGACAAATCGGCGGAAACCTTTCTGGTCGGGCTCGGTCCGAAGCGTCCGGCCGCTATCAAGCTGACCTGAGTTGAGCCGAGCCGGGACGCACGGCGTGTTTGCAAGGGATAGTGCAGGGCCGGCGAGGGGTTGCGTGGACTAAAATCGGCCGCACATGCCCGGTATGGTTGGCACGCGACATGCTGCCCTCTCGGTCTTGTTCCCGAAATGGAGACGTGGTGAACAATCAATGGTTTTCGAAGGTGGCTGTCTGGCTGGTGATTGCACTGGTCCTGTTCACCGTCTTCAAGCAGTTCGACAAGAGCGTGACGCCCCCGGGAACGGTGCCGTACTCGGAGTTCCTGCAGGACCTGCATGACAAGCGCATCAAGAGCGTGCAGATTCAGGAAGGCCCGGGCGGAAGCACCGAGATCCGCGCCAAGACCAACGACGACAAGGAGTTGCGCACCACCGGCACCTATCTCGATCGCGGTCTGGTGGGCGACCTGATCAACAGCAACGTCAAGTTCGACGTCAAGCAGCGCGAGGAGCCGTCGTTCCTGCTGAGCATCCTCGCGTCCTGGGGCCCGATCCTGCTGCTGATCGGCGTCTGGATCTACTTCATGCGCCAGATGCAGGGCGGCGGCAAGGGTGGGGCGTTCAGCTTCGGCAAGAGCAAGGCGCGCATGCTCGACGAGGCCAACAACACCACGACGTTCGCCGATGTCGCCGGCTGCGACGAGGCCAAGGACGAGGTCAAGGAACTGGTCGACTTCCTAAAGGATCCGCAGAAGTTCCAGAAGCTCGGTGGCCGGATTCCGCGCGGCGTGCTGCTGGTGGGCCCACCGGGCACCGGCAAGACCTTGCTCGCCAAGGCAATCGCCGGCGAGGCCAAGGTTCCGTTCTTCTCGATTTCCGGTTCCGACTTTGTCGAGATGTTCGTCGGGGTCGGCGCGGCGCGCGTGCGCGACATGTTCGAGCAGGCCAAGAAGAGCGCGCCTTGCATCATCTTCGTCGATGAAATCGACGCGGTTGGGCGCCACCGCGGCGCGGGCCTGGGCGGCGGCAACGACGAGCGCGAACAGACCCTGAACCAGATGCTGGTCGAGATGGACGGCTTCGAGACCAACGCCGGCGTCATCGTGATGGCGGCGACGAACCGTCCCGACATCCTCGACCCGGCGCTGCTGCGTCCGGGCCGTTTCGATCGTCAGGTCTACGTGACCTTGCCCGACGTGCGCGGTCGCGAGCAGATCCTCAACGTCCACATGCGCAAGGTTCCGGTCGGCCAGGACATCCGCGCCGACATCCTGGCGCGCGGCACGCCGGGCTTCTCGGGCGCCGATATCGCCAACCTCGTCAATGAGGCAGCGCTGTTCGCCGCGCGGCGCAGCGCCCGGGTTGTCGAGATGGTCGACTTCGAGAAGGCCAAGGACAAGATCATGATGGGCCCCGAGCGCAAGTCGATGATCATGCCCGAGGAGGAGCGCCGCAACACGGCCTACCATGAGTCGGGCCACGCGTTGGTCGCGCGGCTCATGCCGAAGACCGACCCGGTGCACAAGGTCACGGTGATCCCGCGCGGCCGGGCGCTGGGCGTGACGATGCAACTGCCCGAAGGCGACCGCTACAGCATGGACAAGGAACGCATGCTGAGCACGATCGCGGTGCTGTTCGGCGGGCGCATCGCCGAGGAGGTGTTCATGCACCAGATGACCACGGGGGCCTCCAACGACTTCGAACGCGCCACGCAACTCGCCCGCGACATGGTCACGCGCTACGGCATGACCGACGAGCTCGGACCGATGGTCTACGCCGAGAACGAGGGCGAGGTCTTCCTCGGCCGTTCGGTCACCAAGCAGGTGAACGTCTCCGAGCAGACGATGCAGAAGGTCGACTCCGAGATCCGGCGCATCATCGACGAGCAGTACGCGGTGGCGCGCAAGCTGATCGAGGACAACCAGGACAAGATGCATGCGATGGCGGCGGCCTTGCTCGAATACGAGACGATCGACGCCGACCAGATCGAGGACATCATGGCCGGCAAGCCGCCGCGGCCGCCAAAGGATTGGGCGTCGTCGCCGACCAAGCCGGCACCCGGGGTCCCACCGGTCAGCCCGGGCGGCGCAACCGCCACGGCCTGAGCCGGCGGCGCTCGAGGCGGCTGTCAAACGGGGCCTCGGGCCCCGTTTTTTCTCGGGGTGTCGGCCCGCTGTAGCGGGACTTCACCCCGCCTTTCGTGAAAGGCAGGGGGATGGATTGGCAGACCGCGCGCTTTCGCCTCGACCTGACCGAGCCGCGCGTGATGGGCATCGTCAACATCACCCCCGATTCCTTCTCCGGCAGCGAGCCGTCGAGTGCGGCCGCGCTCGAGCGCTGCCGCCGGCTGCTCGAGGACGGCGCCGACCTGCTCGACCTCGGCGCCGAATCGAACCGTCCGGGCGCCGTGCCGGTCAGCGCCGAACAGGAACTGGCGCGTCTGCTGCCGGTGCTCGACGGCGCGGTGCAACTCGGCTGCCCGGTCTCGGTCGACACCTGCAAGCCCGAGGTGATGCGGGCAGTCCTCGCGCACGGCGCCGACGTCATCAACGACATCATGGCGCTGCAGGCGCCCGGCGCGCTCGACGCGGTTGCCGCCAGCCCCTGCGGCATCTGCCTGATGCACATGCGCGGCCAGCCGGCGACGATGCAGCAAGAAGTGGTCTACGGCGATGTCGTCGCGGAGGTTGGCGCGTTCCTGAAGCAGCGTGGCGCAGTTTTGCGCGAGCGTGGCGTTGCCGCCGCGCGCATCGTCTACGACCCGGGCATCGGCTTTGGCAAGACAGCTGCGCACAACGTCGAGTTGCTGCGCCGGCAACGCGAGTTGCTCGGCTTCGTGCAGCCGCTGCTGGTCGGCTGGTCGCGCAAGTCGACCCTGGGCACACTCACCGGCCGCGGCGTCGCCGAGCGTCAGCCGGCGAGCATCGCCGCGGCCTTGGCCGCGGTCGAGCGCGGTGCCCGTATCGTGCGCGTGCACGATGTCGCGGCCACCGTCGATGCATTGCGCGTCTGGCGGGCGGCCGGGCTCGGGTCGCGATAATCGCGGGATCGCCTTTTCCCGAATCCCATGAGCAGAAAATACTTTGGCACCGACGGCATCCGCGGCACCGTCGGCCACGATCCGATCACGCCCGATTTCATGCTGCGCCTGGGCCACGCGGTCGGCCGCGTGCTGAAGGCGCAGGAAGATCGGCCGACCGTGCTGATCGGCAAGGACACGCGGATCTCCGGTTACATGATCGAGTCGGCCTTGCAGGCCGGCTTTGCCTCGGCCGGCGTCGACGTGCTGCTGACCGGGCCGCTGCCGACGCCCGGCGTCGCCTACATGACGCGGGCGCTGCGGCTCGACCTGGGCGTCGTCATCAGCGCCTCGCACAACCCCTTCGACGACAACGGCATCAAGTTCTTCTCGGCGCGCGGCGAGAAGCTGCCCGACACCTGGGAGCTGCAGGTCGAGCAGGCGCTCGGCGAGACACCGCAATGGGTCGGCTCGGCGGCGCTCGGCAAGGCGCGTCGGCTCGACGATGCGCGCGGCCGCTACATCGAGTTCTGCAAGAGCACGTTCAGCAGCGAGTTGTCGCTCAAGGGCCTGAAGATCGTCGTCGATGCGGCGCACGGCGCGGCCTATCACGTGGCACCCGACGTCTTCCACGAACTCGGTGCCGAGGTGATCGCGATCGGCTGCAGCCCTGACGGCCTGAACATCAATGCGGGCTTCGGCGCGACTGCGCCGCAGGCCCTGATCGAGACGGTCAAGGCGAACGGCGCGGACTATGGTGTCGCCTTCGACGGTGACGCCGACCGCCTGCAATTGGTCGACAGTGCCGGGCGCCTCTACAACGGCGACGAACTGCTGTACCTGCTGGTGGCCGACCGGCTGGCGCGCGGCCTGACGGTGCGCGGCGTTGCCGGCACGCTGATGACCAACATGGCGGTCGAGCTGGCACTGCGCCGGCTCAACGTCGAGTTCGTCCGCACCAAGGTCGGCGACCGCTATGTGCTGGAGGAACTCGTCGCACGCGGCTGGCAGCTTGGCGGCGAGGGCTCGGGGCACCTGCTGGTGCTCGACAAGCACACGACCGGCGACGGCATCGTCAGCGCCTTGATGGTGCTGCAGGCGGCCAGCCGCACCGGACAGACCTTGGCGCAATTGCTCGAAGGCGTGCGCCTCTTCCCGCAGACGCTGATCAACGTGCGCACCCGGTCGGCAGCCGACTGGAAAGCCAACTCGCGGCTCGCAGCGGAGCAGGCGGCGGTGCAGCGCGAATTGGGCGAGCAAGGTCGGGTGCTGATCCGCGCTTCCGGCACGGAGCCGGTCGTGCGCGTGATGGTCGAGGCACGCGATGCGACGCAGGCTCAGGCCTGTGCGCAGCGGCTGGCAGCCGCGCTGGCCTAGCCGCACCGACCTCGCTGCTGCCGCTCGCGCTCGGTCGCTGCGCGCGAACTGGTGACGCGCTCCTGCGGCGTTTCAGATGGCGGTTCGTCGCGGTCTTCCGACATCACCGCCGCCGCTTTCCTTGTCATGCCGATGTCATGTTGGCCTTCCAGAGTCGCAGTCATTGCAAGACCCCTGTCCGACTCTAAAAGGCAACCCGATGACTTTCTCCTTCGTTGGTTCCGGTCATCAACCTCGAGGGCATTGCGCCGGGACAACTGAAGCTCTCGGGTCGAGTCCTCGGCGACATCCACCTTGGCAAGATCTTGCCGGCGGCGCGCGTGCGCCCGGCGTCGGCGGCCAGCCTGACAGCGGTCGCACCACACTGGCCTCTTGAGGTGGGTCGTTCAGCGCGCCGTGCCGCGCTTGCGGTAGACCAGCGTGACATCGGCGTCGTTGCGGT
>CAJDUZ010000029.1_pt1 | contig 19741 bp, 21 predicted proteins | sample 7391221 | NCBI WGS metagenome assembly CAJDUZ01 (sample SAMEA7055692, study PRJEB34461) | soil metagenome | biome: terrestrial ecosystem; feature: Peninsula; material: soil | place: Antarctica | collected 2016
GCCGATCGAGGCTTCGGGAGCGCATTCGCCGGCAGCCACCGCAACCTCGCCGCCCAGCACCAACACGCCAGCGGCCGAGACACCGGCCAGCGGCAGCAAATAGACCGGCCATGGTCAGTGGCGGCGTCGGCCATCCGGTCTGCGTGCTTCACGGCTCGCGGAATGCCAGGGCCGATGCGCGCAACAGCACGGTTGATACGAGAAGCCGGACATGCGGGCCTCGATTCTCTTGAGCGCGACCTTTCTCATCGCATTCCTGGGCGCCGTCGGGCAAACTCCACAGGACAGTCCTGACGCGCTGATGGAAGGCGTCGATCAGCAATGTGTCGATCACACCGAAGTGATCGACGCGATCAATACGGCGAGGATCCAGAACGTCGAACTCAAGGCGACTCTGGTCACGGCGTTGCCGCTGTTTCAGCCCTGCGCCACGCCTGCCACCCCGTAGACAACGGAGTAGAAGCGAGCCGACGCCGCCCACAGTGGAGTTGTGCACGGCATCGCACAGACTCGCTCGCGACGGCGCACGACACTGTCCTGGACGACGCGGGGAGCTGATAGAGCGAACCGAAGTCATCGGTTGATTGGCGTCGGGCGATGCGTCCCAACGCCGCCATTGCGCAGCACTGCAGCGAGATTGACGGCAGCAGGCTGAGGCTCGGCTTTCACACATTCTTCAACGTCCCAGAGGTTCTCATGAACACCCAACACATCCTGGCCATTGCCGCCGCGGCGTCGTTCGCCATGATTGCTCAAGCTTCCTTCGCGCAGTCGACGTCGCGGGCAGATGTCAAGGCGCAAACTCGTGCCGCCGAAAGCGCCGGCACCCTGATGCCCCCAGGCGTGGGCTACGGTCCGGAAACAACGCCAAAGGCCACCCCTTCCTCCAAGACGCGCGCCGAGCAAAAGGCGCAAACGCGTGCGGCTGAGAAGGCGGGTCAGCTCGGGGTCACGAACGAGCGCTATGTCGTTCCGCCAAAGAAGGCCCAAAAATCCTCGGTGACTCGGTCCAGCGTCAAGGCTGAGACGCGGGCGGCCGAGAAGGCCGGCACGATAACGTCAGGCGAAGAAGCCCCCGGGATTCCGCAGAAGTAAGGTTGCACCCGCTTCAGCAGTCACCATTTCTCCAAAACCGACGGGCTGCGCGCGACTTGTCTCGTGTGGGCCGTCGGCGCGGGGGCAATGACACCACGCGTTCAGGTGGCACTTGTCACAACCGCTTTCAGAGCTGATCGCGGTGCTACCACCGACGGCGCCCGTGCGTTATGGAGCGGGTGAAGGGAATCGAACCCTCGTATGAAGCTTGGGAAGCTGCCGTTCTGCCATTGAACTACACCCGCATCGGCTGACTAGTTTATCGTGGTGCCGGTGGCCCGTGCTTCGGTTGCCAGGCAAAAGTGAACCGGAGCGCACTCGGGCGACTGCGCAAGCGAAGGGAGAGCGCATGTCTGCACTCACGCCAAGGACTCAAAAGACCGCCCGCCCGCATGCAGCGGGCGGCACGATGTCGCAGCCCCCGACGCAGGCGCGATCGGCGCTCGAAGGCGCCGATGAAGCGGCGAGCCTCGATACGAGCCTCGTTCGAATTCCCGATGCGAAGCTGAGCGCGAGCCCCGATGCAAGCCTCCGCCGAACTCTCGATGAGTGGCTGGAAGCAAGCCTCGACGCTCCGCCCCTCGAAGGCAGTGCGCAGCCATACGGCAAACTCGAGCCGTTGCGCGCGCAACTCGCGTTGCTTGCCGAGCGCGAGCAGAGCTGGCGCGTGCTGTTCGAGGCCAGCCCGGATGCGATCTTTCGCACCTCGCCCGATGGCACGATCCACGCCGCCAATGCGGCTGCATGCGCGCTGGTCGGCCGCGACGAGGCGGAGATTCGACGCCTCGGCCGCAACGGCATCATCGATTGCAGCGACCCGGGCTGGAGCAGCTTCGTCGCCGAACGCGAGCGCCGCGGCCAGGCCATCAGCGAGGGCACGTTGATTCGCGGCGACGGCGCGCGGCTGCCGGTCGAAGTGTCGGCCGTGCTCTACACCGATGCCCGGGGGCGACTGCGCAGCGACATGTTCGTACGCGACGTGAGCCGACGCAAGCGCATGCTCGAGGCGCTGCGCGAAAGCGAGGCGCGCTACCGCGACCTGGTCGAGAACGCCAACGACATGATCTATGTCTGCGACCCTTACGGCTGCTGGCTGCACATCAATTCGGGCGCCGTGCTGCGCATCCTCGGCTATCGCGAGGACGACCTGATCGGGCATCACTTCCTCGACATCATCCGGCCCGACTGGCGGCCCGCGGCCGCGCATTTCTACCGCGAGCAGTTCGAGCAGCGTCTCGCCACCACCTACTTCGAATTTCCGGTGCTGGCGAAGAACGGCCGCGAGCACTGGGTCGGCCAGAACGTGCGACTGATCGCCCAGGGCGACCGCATCGTGCGCTTCGAGGCCATTGCCCGTGACCTGACCGAGCGCAAGGCAGCCGAGGAGGCCTTGCAGCGCAGCACGGAGCGCGCCAAGCAGCTCCTGGCCCACCTGAGCACGGTGCGCGAGGAGGAAAGCGCGAAGATCGCGCGCGAAGTGCACGACGAGCTTGGCGGCAGCCTCACCGCGCTCAGGCTCGGCCTGGCGGGGGCGATCGCCCAACTCGCGCCGGACGATCCGATGCGCGAGCGCCTCACTGCGCTGATCGGCGTGACGCAGACTGCAAGCGAGGCGATCCGACGCATATCCGCGTCGCTGCGGCCGCAGCTGCTCGATACGCTCGGACTGAGTGCGGCCATCCGCCAGCACGCGAGCGACTTCTCGCGGCTCACCGGCATTGCCTGCGCGCTCACACTGCCGGCGCACATTGCACTTTCGGCCGAGCGCGCCATCGGCATGTTCCGCATCGTCCAGGAATCGCTGACCAACGTCGCGCGGCATGCTGGTGCACAGCGCGTGCAGTTGTCGCTCCGGCGTCGCGGCAACGCCGTGTGCATGCGACTGCACGATGACGGCATCGGATTCGCGGCAGACGCGCCGCCGCGCGAAGGCTCCTACGGCCTCCTCGGCATGCGCGAACGAAGCCAGCAACTGGGCGGCCGCTTCACCTTGCTGAGCCGCCCCGGCTGCGGCACGACGGTGCGTCTCAGCCTGCCGCTCGAGCGCTGATCGGGGCGGCAGGCGCATCGATTGCCTCTACACCGATATCGCGCCGAGCGCCGCTTGGTGCAGCCAGCTCGCGCGGTCGGAGGCCACTCACGTGGTCAGACTGCTCATCGTTGACGATCACGGCGTGGTGCGCCAGGGACTGCGGCAATTCCTTGCCGCCATGCCGGATATCCACGTCGGCGGCGAGGCCGGCAGCGCCCGCGAAGCTTTGGCGGCGGTGCGTGCCGGGCCGTGGGACCTGCTGCTGCTCGACATCGCGATGCCCGACGGCAATGGGCTCGACCTGCTCAAGCAGATCAAGCGCGAGAGGCCCGAACTGCCGGTGCTGATCTTCAGCATGTTCTCGGAGGACGAGTACGCCGTGCGCGCCCTGCGCAACGGCGCATCGGGCTATCTCACCAAGGACAGCCCGCCCGAACGGCTGCTCGAAGCGATTCGCCGGATCACGAGCGGCGGGCGCTATGTCGGGCCCGAACTCGCCGAGCGGCTGCTGCGGGATCCGGGCCTCCAGCAGGCACCCGAGCAGGCGCATCGCAAGCTCTCGGCGCGCGAGATCGACGTGTTGCGCTACATCAGCCGGGGCGAGCCGCTGACGCGCATTGGCGAGCGACTGCACCTCTCGGTGAAGACGGTAAGCACCTACCGCGGGCGCATTCTTCAAAAGCTCGGTGTCAGCAGCAACGCGGAGCTGGTCCGCTACGTCGTCAAGCACCACCTCGATCTGTAACGCAGGGATCGCGCACCTTTGCACGCCACGTCGGACTTGGCTGACAGCACGTCGGCGGCTCGTCCGACACAGGATCAGACTTCGACGACTCCCCGGTGGCCGGCATAGCGGCGACGATCCATATCCGCTACGCCGCGGCACCAAAGTTGCCCTGCGGCGCGGCATCCCTGACTTGGAGACCCCCGCCATGCAATTGAACATGCGCCCGCCCGCCTTCTCTTTTCCACTCGATGCCGCAACGCATATTGCCGCCGACCTGATCTCCGGCGTCGAACGGTTGGCGCGCCTCGAGATGCAGATCACCTGGGACTGGTTCGCGCTGGGCCGTGAGCAGGCCGCGATCCTGCTGGCCGACAGCGGCGCCGAGCGCGATGGCTGGTCGGCCTTGCTGGAACGGGGCAGCGAGGCGGCGCTGCGCTTCAACCGAGCCTTTGTGGCCACCACCTCGCAGCGCCAGACGGAGCTGTCACGCCTTGCCGGGCAGCAGACGGCGGTGTTTCAGCGCAGCTGGCTTGCCGGTGTCTTGCAGTCGGCACCACGCAGCGAGTAGCACGCCGGCAAACTCGAGAAACAGTACCAAGCATGGAAACATTGCTTCCCAAGGACTACGGCGCCGATCGCGAAAACCGGCAGATCGCACCGCCGCGCCGCGCGACCGTTACCTATGCCAATGTCGTCTACCTGCACTGGCTGGCCGCTCCCGGTTACTACCTCGTCCTCGCGCCATCCACCCCCATGACCAAGCATGGCTCGCCCCGTACCCGCTACATCGGGCCGGTCTCGAACCTGGTGGCTGCCGAGATTCTGAAGGTCAGTGCGCTCGCCTTCGGCCTGGCCGATCGCGCATTCCAGCAGCCGCAGTGATGCGGTGGAAAAGAAGCAGCGTGCCCGGCCGGTCGACCGCCGCTATGCGGCTTCTTCCATGGCCGCATCGTACTCGCCGCGGCACGCCGAACTGTTGAGGCGCGCCCGCTTGAGCAGCGCTGCCTGCGCCTGCGCCACCTGCTCGGGTCGGCCATGCCAGGCCTCGAGCACCGGCTCCTGCAGCGCCCGGCCAAAGGAGAAACTGAGCGGCCAAGGCAGTGCGCCGAGCCGGTTCATCGCATCGAGGTTGGCCGTGGCCTCGGGCGGGGTCTGGCCGCCGGAGAGGAAGAAGATGCCAGGTACGGCCGGTGGGACGGTGCGACGCAACACGCGCAAGGTCTGCTCGGCAACCTCCTCGGGCGCGGCCGTTCGCGACGCCTGCCCCGGCACCACCATGTTCGGCTTGAGCAGCATCTGCTCGAGCACGACGCGGTGGCGTTGCAAGGCCTCGAAGACCGCGTGCAGCACCGCCTCGGTGACCTCGGCGCAGCGCGCGATGTCGTGCGTGCCGTCCATCAGCACCTCGGGCTCGACGATGGGCACGACGCCCTGCTCCTGGCAGATGGCTGCGTAGCGCGCCAACGCCTCGGCGTTGACGCTGATGGCGAGCCGACTCGGCAGGACCGCCGACACGTTGTAGACCGCACGCCACTTGGCAAAGCGTGCCCCCTGCTCCCGGTAAGGTCCGAAGCGCTTGGCCAGCCCATCGAGCCCTTGGGTGACCTCGTCGCCAGGCGCATGGGCCAATGCAATCTTGCCGGCGTCGACCTTGATACCCGGCACGATGCCGTGACCTTGCGCCAGCCGCGGCAGCGGCGTGCCGTCCTCGGCGCGCTGGCTCATCGTCTCGTCGAACAGGATGATGCCGCTGATGTAATCGGCAAGGCCCGCGGTCTGCACAAGCAGCCTGCGATAGGCGCGCCGGTTCGGTTCGGTCGATTCGACGCCGATCGGCATGAAGCGCTTGGCAATCGTCGGGTTGCTTTCGTCGGCTGCCAGCAAACCCTTGCCGCGCTGCACCAGCGCCTGTACAGCTGCCTGCAGATCACCATTGGCATCCATGCGCTGCACTCAGTCGAGCGTGAAGCCGATCTTCAGCGTCACCTGCCAATGCTTGACCTTTCCGTCTTGCACATGGCCCCGCGTCTCGGTGACTTCGAACCACTGGATATTGCGCACCGTCTCATGCGCCTTGGCGACCGCGTTCTGAACGGCGTCTTCAATGCCCGAGGCCGAGGAGCCGGTCAACTCCAGCAATTTGTAGACGTGTCCGTTCATTACCCTTCCTTAGCAGCGGCGCCGCGCCAGGCGCTGCGGACGCCATGCGTTGAGGCGCCGCACCAGGCGCTGCGGACGCCATGCGTTGAGGCGCAACGCGGTCCAGACCCGCGGCACCGGTCTCGCCCGCTGCTCGCTCCGCGCGCGCGACTCGCGCTGCTCAACTTCGATGTGAAAGCTGAGGCACTGTTCATTGGCGTCGGCATCACCCCCCGCTGCGCGCCTTTGGGCGTCCGCGGCGTACCGGTCGATCCACTCGCCTGCACTGATCAAAGCCATACATCTATGCTAAGGAGCGTGCCTCTGCAAGCCTGTCGGACGACGCCGCATCTTGGTTAAGGGAAACCTCCCTTGGGGCAGATCCACAACACCAACACCTGCGGCAATTGGCGTGCCGCGTCGTTGCGGCACACTGTGCGCTTTCTCAACCCCGCCTTTGAAAGGATTCGACAATGGCCCAAGCATCGACTCTCGGCAGCCGCAGCGCGGCCGTGCGCCCCGACACCGCAGACGCCTCCAGCGACGCCGCCGGCAAGCTGTTGCTGCGCATCACGCTCGGCGTGCTGATCCTGCTGCACGGGGTCGCCAAGCTCGCCAGCGGGCCGGGCTTCATCGTCGGCCTGCTCGCCAAAACGGGACTTCCGGGAGAACTCGGCTACCTCGTCTATGTCGGCGAGATCCTCGCGCCCCTGCTGCTGGTCGTGGGTCTGTGGACGCGCGCCGCGGCCCTCGTCGTTGCGCTCAACATGATCGCGGCGATCTTGCTCGTTCACACGGCCGACTTCTTCTCGATCGGCAAGTCCGGTGGCTGGGCGCTGGAGTTGCAGGGTGCCTACCTGCTGATGGCGCTGGCGATCGCGCTGCTCGGCGCCGGGCGCTGGAGCCTGGGCGGAAGCCAGGGCCGCTGGAACTGAGCCGCAGGAGACATGCAATGACCCGCCCGACGGATGCCATGCCGCGTGCGCTCGAGATCGCCATCGTGCCGCGCACGCACGACCTGGGCGACCATTTCGAAGTGCGCCGGGCGCTGCCGGCGGTCGGGCGCCGCATGGTCGGGCCGTTCGTCTTTCTCGACCAGATGGGTCCGGCGGTATTTGCCGCCGGGCGCGGCCTCGACGTGCGGCCACACCCGCACATTGGCCTGGCCACCGTCACGTACTTGCTCGATGGCGAGATCCTGCACCGCGACAGCCTGGGCACCGTACAGGCAATCCGCCCGGGCGACGTCAACTGGATGACGGCCGGACGCGGCATCGTGCATTCCGAGCGCACCGCGCCCGAGCGGCGACGCGAGGGCTCGGCGCTCGCCGGCCTGCAGTGCTGGGTGGCGCTGCCGCGAGCGCACGAGGAGACCGACCCGGCCTTCGTCCATCTCGAGGCCGCACGACTGCCGCAGCAAAGCGCCGACGGCGTCTCGGCGCGCGTCATCGCCGGCGAATTCTTCGGCCTGCGGTCGCCGCTCGCGACCTTGTCGCCACTTTTCTACGTCGACGTCGGATTGGCGATGGGCGCGCGGCTGGCGATGCCTCCCGACTACCCCGAGCAGGCGATCTACATCGTCGCCGGCCGCCTCGACCTCGGCGCCGACGGCGTCTTCGACGCCGGCCAGCTGCTCGTGCTCAAGCCGGGCGCCGGCGTCATCCTGGCCGGCGCCGACGCTGCCGGGACACGGCTGATGCTGCTCGGCGGCGAACCGATGGACGGGCCGCGGCGCCTCGTGTGGAACTTCGTCTCGAGCTCCACCGAGCGCATCGAGCAGGCCAAGGAAGACTGGCGCGCCGGCCGCTTCCCGGCGGTGCCCGGCGAGACCGAATTCATCCCGCTGCCCGAACCTCCGCCGCCGGTGCGCTACCCCTGAGCGCCCGCGCGATCGGCTCGGCCCATCGCAGCCAGAAGCCGGCGGCTACAGCAGCCATTCGATCGGCAGCCACGACAACAGCACGACACCCAGACGCAGCCACCAGCCCGTGCCCGGCTCGGTGTGGTGCACCCTCTCGCGCCCGTCGACCGTCTCGGTCCATTCGAGCGGGCCGCGCGCGCTGCGCCGCACCCGGTAGGCCTGCGCGGCAATACCGTTGTCGAAGGCGTCGGCAATCGCCCGCGCGACGATCGGGCTATCGATGACGAAGCCGAGCTCGGTGTTGAGCCGTGCCGAACGCGGATCGAGGTTCAACGAACCGACGAAGACGTGCGAGCGGTCGACCGAGAAGGTCTTGGCGTGCAGCGCGGAAGCCGAACTGCCCGTGAGGCCGCGATCCTTGCCGGAGTGGCTCGACGAGAGCCGCTTGGTCTCGTACAAGGCGATGCCGGCCTTCAGCAAGGCCTGGCGGCGCTTGGCATAGCCGGCGTGGACCACCGCGACATCGGTGGCCGACAGCGAATTCGTCAGCACCGTGATCTTCACGCCCTTGCGAGCGAGCGAGCTGAAGAAGGTAACCCCGGCCGCGGTCGGCACGAAGTACGGCGACACGAGTTCGAGCTCGAAGGTCGGCCGCTTCAGGATCAACTCCAGCCGCGTCAGCAGCAGGCCGTCGTCGCCAGCCAGTCCCAGACCCTTGGCCGGGTCGTCGCTGACCATTTGCGTGGCGGCCCATTCGAAGGGCAGCTGCCCTTCGAGCAGTTGGCGCACGAAGGGACTGCGTGCAATCGCCTGCTGGTACGCCTGCGCGGCGGGGTCGCGCTCGATGCGTGCTGCTGCCGCTGCCAGCTCACGCATCGCCGACGGATCTGCCGCCGGCAGCACCCGGCTTGCGCGCTGTGCCGAAGCACTCGTCCAGTAGCGGTCGAAATCGCGTGCGACGTCGTCGACCACCGGGCCGATCGCCAGCACGTCGAGGTCGACGAACGAGATCTCCTGTCCGGCATCGAAATATTCGTCGCCGACGTTGCGCCCCCCGATGATCGTCGCCTGGCGGTCGGCGGTGTAGGACTTGTTGTGCATGCGCCGGTTGAGCCGGCTGAAATCGGTCAGGTAGGCGAGTGCGCGAAAGCTGCGGATCGGGAACGGATTGAACAGCCGCACCTCGATGTTCGGGTGCGCGTCGAGCGCGGCGAGGATGGCGTCAAGGCCGCCGGTGTTGTTGTCGTCGAGCAGCAGCCGCACGCGCACGCCGCGGTCGGCGGCCCGGTGCAGCGCCTCGAACAGCAAGGTGCCCGACATGTCGGCGTGCCAGATGTAGTACTGCACGTCGAGCGTGTGCAGTGCCGCGTCGGCGAGCAGCACGCGGGCGGCAAAGGCATCGCGGCCGTCGCGCAGCGTGAACACACCCGACTCGGCCGGGTGCGCCTCAGCCAGCGGCTGGATCGATTTGCCGAGTGGGCTCTCGGACGGGTCTCTGCGGTCACTCACCCGGGCACTGTACGGTGCCGGGCGTTGCGGCCTGCGCACGGTCGCGTGCGGCCGCTCGAAGGTCCCGCGAGGTTCAGGCTCCGGGCAGCCGCTGGCCGGCGAGCAGCACGCGCCAGATGCCGCTAAAGATCAGCGAGAAGCCGGTAAGCAGCCCGATGATGGCGATCGAGCTCTGCGGCCAGCCCAGCACGATCAGGATCGCCAGCGCGATCGACAGCAGCCCGTCGAAGAGAATCCAGCCCCAGCCGCGGCGCGGCCGCAACCGCCACGCCAGCGCCGCGCGCGTGATGCCGCCGAGCAGCAGGAACGCGCCGACCAGCAAGGCGAGCGACGCGACGCCCGCCAGTGGCACCAGCAGAATCGCGAGGCCGAGCACCAAGGTCAGGATTCCCGAGGCGAGTTTCCAGCCGAACCCGTCATGGCCGCGCGTGTGGATCGCGTAAGCAATCTCGAAGCCGCCGCCGAACAGCAGCAACCAGCCGAACACCAGCGCCGTGGCCAGCGCGGCGATCTCCGGCATCAGCACCGCGAGGATGCCGGCTGCAATCAGCAGCACGCCCCAGGCGATCTGCCAGCCGCGGCCGGGCAAGCGCGGCGCCGCTGTGTCGCGGCGATCGAGAGTGTGGGTCTGCGGTGTCTCAGCCATGTGGATCTCCTCTGCTGACCGCAGCGTACGGGGCCCGGCGGCCGGCCACGCCGATACCCCCGCACGTGCAAGGGTCGACGCGGAGTCCGACCATCAAGGTCGGCACCGGCGTCGGGCATGTCTATGTGAGCGCACGACTCCACCCGTCGCAATTCCCGACGCTGCGGCGAACGCGGCAGCGCCCCCCAAACACAGGAGCAATGTCATGAGCAAACCCGGCGTGGTCAAGCAGGATCTGGAACGCCGCGAACGCGCCCCGCTGCTGACCCCGAGCGATCTGGATGCCTCGGCGACACGCGACGTCAGTGCGGCGATGAACGCGATCCTCGCCGACACGTTCGCGCTGTACCTGAAGACGAAGAACTTCCACTGGCACATGAGCGGGCCGCACTTTCGCGACTACCACCTGATGCTCGACGAGCAGGGCCAGCAGTTGTTCGCGATGGCCGATCCGATCGCCGAGCGCGTGCGCAAGCTCGGCGGCACCACGCTGCATTCGATCGGTCAGATCGGGCGGCTGCAGCGCGTGCTCGACAATGATGCTGAGTACGTCGAGCCCGACGACATGCTGGCCGAACTGCGTGACGACAACAAGACCTTGGCCGCACGGCTGCGCGAGGCGCACAACGTCTGCGAGGAACACCGCGATTTCGCCACCGCCAGCCTGATCGAGGTCTGGATCGACGAGACCGAACGCCGCACCTGGTTCCTGTTCGAGGCCAGCCGCCGCGGCGACTCCAGCGGGCATTGAGAAGCGTTCCCGAGGCTCATGCCTGGCGCAACAGCAGTCCGGCGCTGTCCAGCATGCCCTGCACGGTCGGTGGGTCGGCCAACCGCTCGATCCACCATTCGAGCGCGTTGCCCTGAGCGCCAACGCGCCAGGCGACGCTCAGGATATCGGCCGGCCGCTCGCTTTCCAGCCGCTTGTGCACCAGCCGTCCGGCCGCCACCGCAGGACCGGCGCAAACCGCCGGGAGGTAGCCCACGCCGATGCCCTCGGCCTGCAGCCGCAGCTTGGCGCGCATGCTCGGTACGGTGATCGTGCGCTGGCCGCTCAGCAGCCCGCTGCTGCGGGTAGGCAGCCGGCGCGCCGAATCGGCGACGACAACGCCGGGGTGGGCACGCACCTGCGCCTCGTCGAGCGGCTCGGCAGCGTCGGCAAGCGGATGGAAGGGTGCGACGCAGAACCAGAAGTCGATGCGCGCCAGTTCGCGCGCGATGTAGCCACCGCCCGCCGGTCCGGCGCCGGCGGCGATGGCCAGGTCGCAGCGAGCATCGAGCAACGCCTCCCAGGTGCCAGTGAGGGCCTCTTCCGTGAGGCGCAAGCGCGTCGCATCGGCGATGCTGCAGAACGCGGCGATGTGCGGCACCAAGGTCTCCACCGGCATCAAGGTGTCCACCGCGATCTCGAAACGGCTCTCCCAGCCGGCGGCCACGCGCTGTACGCGGCACGCCAGGTCGTCCGCGGCCTGCAGCAATAAACGCCCTTCGCGCAACAACTCGCGACCCGCCTCGGTGGTCTCTATGCGCGGCCCGTTGCGCAGGAACAGCGCGACCTGCAGGTCTTCCTCGAGCCGTGCCACCGTGTACGAGATCGTGGACGGCACCTTGTGCAGCAGTTGTGCCGCGGCACTGAACGAGCCGGCGCGGTCGATGGCATCGAGAACCGCGAGGCCGTCGAGCGTGAGACCTCCGATTGCGGGCTCCATGTTCGAAAAAATCGATCATAAAGGTCGAAATGATTCGACACAAGCCCTCAATCGGGCCCTGAGAATGGAGTGAACACTCAGTGAAGTCGGAGTGGAAATTGACGATCGAAATTTTGAAATAAAAGGAAGATGACGATGCTGACCTTGCGACCTTCCGCCGAACGCGGCCGCGCCAATCATGGCTGGCTCGACAGCTACCACACGTTCTCGTTCGCCGACTACCACGATCCGGCCCACATGGGCGTGGGCAACCTGCGCGTGATCAACGAAGACCGTATCGCTCCGGGGCGCGGTTTTGGCACGCATGGCCACCGCGACATGGAAATCGTGAGCGTCGTGCTTGACGGCGAACTCGCGCACAAGGACGACACGGGCGCTGGCAGCGCCGGCGTGATCCGCCCCGGCGACGTGCAGCGCATGAGCGCCGGGAGCGGCGTGATGCACAGCGAGTACAACCACTCGCAGGACCGCACGACCCACTTCCTGCAGATCTGGATCCTGCCGAAGATCCGCGGCATCCGCCCAGGCTACGAACAGAAGCACTTCGACGCCGGCGAACGCCGCGGCCGCCTGCTCACCGTCGTCTCGCCCGACGGCATGGACGGCTCGCTGACGATGAACGCGGATGCGCTCATCCGCACGGGCCTGTTCGACGGCGACGAACGCGCGAGCCTCGCGCTCGACCCGCAGCGCCTGGCCTACGTGCACCTGGCGCGCGGCGAACTCGACGTGAACGGCCAGCGCCTGCACGCGGGCGACGGGGCCACGCTTGACGGGGAGGCACGTCTCGAACTCGCGCGCGGCCGCGACGCCGAGGTGCTGGTGTTCGACCTGGCGCGCGTCTGACGCCCTTCTGAACCCGAGGTCGTAGCCTCCGTCAGCATCTCAAGTCGTCCCGATTTCGAGGCCTGACACATCGTCGTAGCTGGAGGCCTGGCTTTTCGAGGTGGCAGGAATTTGATAGTTGCCACCGGGCTGCGAGCCGTTTTATGTGAAGGTTGCCTGGGCGTTGTAGGCAGCGTGCTGGTGGTTCTCGGCAAACGGGATCGCAGGATCTTCGCCAGTGGAGCATGCCTCGTGCCCCGGTCAGACGCCACCGAACCTGAAGCTCGAGACCGAGATGCCGCCGGAAAAGTCGTCCTCGTGGTAGACGCGCACTGCCGGCTCGTTCTCGGCAGCGCCGACCGCGACCATCAGCGGCAGCAGGTGGTCTTCGCGCGGATGCGCCTGGCGCGCCGCGGGTGCTTTCTCCCAGGCCATCAGCCGCGCGCTCCGCTCGGCCGGTGTCGACTGGACCAGGCTTTCATCGAGCCAGCGATCGAACGCCGCCGACGGCACCGCAGCCCCGGGGCCGAACTGGCGCAGGTTGTGATAGCTGAGGCCGCTGCCGAGGATCAGCACACCTTCGTCGCGCAGCGGCCGCAATGCGCGGCCCACCGCGAGGTGCTGCTGCGGGTCGTAGCCGTTCTTCAGCGAGAGTTGCAGCACAGGCACGTCGGCCTGCGGGTAGATCACCGCGAGCGGCGAGAAAGTGCCGTGGTCGAAGCCGCGCTCGGCATCGACGCGCGCGGCAATGCCGGCCTGCTCGAGCAACTCACGCACGCGCGTGGCCGTCTGCGGCGAGCCCGGCGCGTTGTATTGAACCCGGTAGGTGTGCTCGGGAAAACCGTGGTAGTCGTAGATCATCGGCGGCTGTTCAGTGGCCATCACCGTGAAATCGGGCTCTTCCCAATGGCCGGATATCACCAGCACGGCCTCCGGCGTCGTGCCGAGACGCTGCGGCATCTCTCGCAGTGCGGCCTCGAGCCGGTCGTAGCGCCCGCCCATCTGCTCCTTCATCCAGGGCCAGGGGCCGCCGCCGTGGGAGATGAAATAGGTCGGCAAGGTGTGGGTGGCCATGCTGGCAATCCTTCAGTGCATCGAGCGCCGCGAGTGTAGGCGCTGAGCAGATCAGAAGGGATAGGCGCGCGGTGTGTGCTGCACCGAAACCCAGTGTGTCGAGGTGAACTCGTCCAGGATCCATTCGCCGCCGAAGCGCCCGAGGCCCGAATTTTTTTCGCCGCCGAATGGTGTGTGCGGCTCGTCCTGCACGGACATGTCGTTGACGTGGCTCATCCCGGCCTCGATCTGCCGTGCAAAGCGAACGCCGCGCTCCAGGTCGCCCGAGAATACGGCGCTGGAAAGCCCGTAGTCGGTATCGTTGGCGAGCGCGAGGGCCTCGGCCTCGTCCTTCGCGCGCAGGATCGGCACGACCGGCCCGAACGATTCATCGCGCGCCAATACGTTGTCGGGGGCGACGCCGGTAAAGACATGCGGTGGCAACACCTGGCCGTCGGCGTGGCCGCCGAGCGCCTGCGTCGCGCCGTCGCGCCGGGCCTGGTCGATCTTCTCGAGCAGGCCTTGCAGTTGCGCGCGATCGATGATCGGCCCGATGACGGTCGCCGCATCGTTCGGGTCGCCGACCTTCAATGCCCGCACCTGCGCGACGAAGCGCTCGACGAAGGCGTCGTGCAATTTTGCGTCGACGATGATGCGGTTGATGCTCATGCAGATCTGCCCCTGATGCAGAAAGCGTCCGAACACCGCGGCACGCACCGCCTGGTCGACGTCGGCATCGCCCAGCACGACAAACGGGCTGTTGCCGCCGAGTTCGAGCGCGACACGCTTGATGCGCGCGCCACTCATCGCCAGGCGCGCGATGCCACGGCCCACCGCGGTCGACCCGGTGAACGAGATGAGTCGCGGCAGCGGGTGCTCGACGAAGTGGTCGCCGATCTCGCTGCCGGCGCCCACGGTGACACTCAGCACGCCGGGCGGCAACCCGGCTTCCTCGAAGATCTTTGCGGCCAGCAGGCCGCCCGTCACCGGCGTATCGCTCGCCGGTTTGACGACGACGGCGTTGCCGAGCGCGAGCGCCGGCGCGAGCGAACGCTGCGTCAGATGCAGCGGGAAGTTCCACGGGCTGATGACGCCGATCACGCCGAGCGGGCGGCGATAGACGCGGTTTTCCTTGCCCGGGATATCCGAAGGCAGGATGCGCCCGGCGGCACGGTAAGGGAACGATGCCGCCTCGAGCGTGATGGCGCGCGCGCTGTCGCACTCGATCGTCGCCTTCAACCGGGTCGAGCCGGCTTCGCGGATCAGCCACGAGATGATTTCCTCGCGGCGGGCGTCGAAGATTTCGACTGCGCGGCGCATCACCTGTGCGCGTTCGGCCGGCGCGGTGGCCGCCCAGGCCGGCTGCGCCCGGGCCGCGGCGGCATACGCCTCGTCGAGGTCCTGCGCGGTCGCCATCGGGATCTCGACCAGGGTCTTGCCGTTGTAGGGATCGATATCGACATTGCGTTTGCCGGCTCGGCCGGCGCGCCACTCGCCGCCGATCGGCTGACTCTCGAAGGAGGAATAGGCGGCCGGCGATGCGGGGGTTTGACTCATGAGGTGGCTCCTGGATTGGCGCGCGCGAGATGCCGGCATCCGGAGAACCGGGCCGGCCCTTCGGCACGCTCGCGCAACGTGCGATGGCTCTCAGCTTCGCTCGCCACGGCCATCGTGATGGCAACACGGCTTTAGGGCGGCAAGCCGCGTGCCGCTCTTGCGGCACCCGCGCCTTTCAGCGTCGGTGCTCTCCCTTTCGGATACGCTCCCGCACGACAGCGTCTCGCACCCGCCATTCGCTTCCATACGCAACAGTTGAAGATACAGTCGCGTCGATGACCGGCAGCGCGGCGCAGCGCCATCAGCAGGCGGCGCAGCAGCGCCTGAACCGCCGGCTTGGCAGCGAGCGCGTCGCCGCGCTGCATGCATGGGTCGATGAATTCGTGCAAGACCTCGCCCCCGATGGAGCAGCCGTTGAATAGTCCAGCCACCGCCAGGCATTGGGCGCCCTGGATCGTGCTGCTCGCCGCCGCCGGCGCCTTTGCGCTGACGATGGGCGCGCGCCAGACGATGGGCTTGTTCGTAAGCCCGCTCAACACCGCCACCGGGCTGGGTGTCGGCAGTATCAGTCTGGCGTTCGCGTTCGGCCAGCTCTGGTGGGGGCTGACACAGCCCTTTGCCGGCGCGATGGCCGACAAGCTCGGCGCCGGTCGCGTGCTGCTCATCGGCGTGCTGCTGGTCGCGCTCGGTACCTTCCTGACGCCCTTGATGACGACGACCGCGGGGCTGATCCTCGCGATTGGCGTGCTCGCCGCCGGCGGCGCCGGCATGGCCGGCCCGGCCGTGCTGATGGCCGCGACGATGCGATTGCTGCCGGCCAAGCGCCACGGCATGGCCACCGGCATCGTCAACGCCGGCGGCTCGTTCGGTCAGTTTGCGATGGCGCCGATTGCCGGCGCGTTGATCGTCGGCTACGGCTGGTCGAGCGCGCTGCAGGTCTTGGGGTTGATCGTGCTGCTGGCACTGCCGGCGGCGTTCCTGCTGAAGGGCAATTCCGCGCACGTGGCGGTACCGGGCCAGAAGTCGGTCGGCACCGCTCAGGCACTGCGCACCGCGCTGCGCGACCCGAGCTATCTGATGCTCAATGCGGGCTTTTTCACCTGCGGCTTCCACGTTGCCTTTCTCGCCACGCACCTGCCCGGCGTCGTCGCCGCCTGCGGGCTGCCGCTCGAGTTCGGCGCCTGGGCGCTGTCGATGCTGGGCCTCTTCAACATTTTCGGCAGCGTCGCGATGGGCTGGGCCGTCGGCCGCTGGCGCATGAAGTCGCTGCTGTCGCTGGTCTATGCAAGCCGCGCGCTGGCGGTGGTCGTGTTCCTGCTGGCCCCGAAGACCGGTACGGTCGTCTTGATCTTCGCCGCCGTGATGGGAGCGACCTTCCTCTCCACCGTGCCACCCACCGCCGGGCTTGTCGCCAAGTTCTTCGGCACCGCCAACATGGCGACCTTGTTCGGCGCGGTGCTGTTGACGCATCAGATCGGCGGCTTCCTCGGCGCCTGGCTTGGTGGCCGGATGTTCGATGCCACCGGCAGCTACGACTGGGTCTGGTACATCGACATCGTGCTGGCCGTCGGCGCCGCGCTGATCCACCTGCCGATCCGCGAGGCGCGGCTCGTGCGCGTGCCGGCGTGATGCTGACTGCCTGGGCCAGTGCCCGGGCACTACCGGTCTGTCAATCCCTCGAATCCATGCCCTCGACCGGCGCCCCTCCACCTCTCTCGACCCGAAGCGATTCAAACCGACCCGCCATGTCCCTCAAGCTCCAAGTCATCATCTGCAGCACCCGCCCCGGGCGCGTCGGCCCCGCGGTCGCGCACTGGTTCCACGACTTCGCGCGTCGGCACGCGAAGTTCGATGCGAGCCTGGTCGACCTGGCCGACTTCACGCTGCCGCTGTACGACGAACCGGTCCATCCGGTACGCCAGCAATACCAGCACGCGCACACCAGGCGCTGGAGCGCAAGCGTCGCCAGCGCCGACGCCTATGCCTTCGTCACGCCCGAATACAACTACGGCCCGCCGCCCTCCTTCGTCAACGCGCTGAACTACGTCTACAAGGAGTGGAACTACAAGCCGTGCGGCTTCGTCAGCTATGGCGGCGTCTCCGGCGGCCTGCGCGCGGTGCAGATGGAAAAGCAGCTCGTCACCACCTTGAAGATGATGCCGATGGTCGAAGGCGTGGCGGTGCCGATGGTCGCCAAGCTGCTGGACCCGGAAGGCCGGTTCACGCCGAACGACCTGATCAAGGCGTCGGCGCTGACCTTGCTCGACGAACTCTTGCGCTGGGCCGAGGCACTCAATGCGATGCGGGAGCGCAACGCGTGATGCGGCAGACTCGGTTCCAGCGGTCACCATCACCGCGCAGGCTGCGCCAGCGATAAGTCGGCGATGCGCTCGGCCGTCGCCGGCGCATCGGTGAGCCCGAGATGACCGTGGCCGATGGCCAGCCACAGTCCCGGGCGGCCGGGCGCCGCGCCGATCACCGGCACCGAGTCGGGCATGCACGGGCGGTGCCCCATCCACTGCTCGGCGGAGATGCATTCCAGACCGCCAAAGGTCTCGCGCGCGATGCGCTCGAGCAGGGCGGCGCGCCGCGGGTCGGGCGGGCGCTCCAGGCCGCCGATCTCGACGGTGCCACCTATGCGCAGGCCTTCTTCCATGGGCGTCACGAAGACCTTGCGGTCGGCCAGCACGACGGTGCGCGAGATCGCGTCACGTGCGCCGTGGAACTGCACGTGGTAGCCGCGCTGGCTCTCGAGGGCGACGCGAACGCCGAGCGGATCGAGCAGCCGGCGTGACCATGCGCCGGCGGCGACGACGACCTGGTCGTAGTGTTCGCTGCCGTGCTCGAACATGAGCTTCCAGCCGCCGCCGTGCTGCGCCGCAAGAGACCGCACCATGTCGCGTTGCAAGCGCCCACCGCGAGCGGCGAACGCGCCGACGATCGCCTGCACATAGCGAAACGGATTGACGATCGTTGCATGGTCGGCAAGGTAGAGACCGATACGGTAGCGCTCGCCGACCGCAGGCTCGAGCGCGACGATGCCGGCTCGGTCGAGGCGCTCGACGTGATAGCCATGCGCCTCGCGCAAACGCCAGCTGGTGGCGTCTTTCGCCAGCGCGCGTCCATCCGGGTAGAGGTGCAGGTGGCCGCGCCGGACGAGGAGTTCGGGCACGCCGATCTCCTGCGTCAGCGCCGCGTGCTTGTCTAGCGCGCCGGCATGCAAGGCCGCGAGCGCCGCGACCGACGCCTGCACCCGGTCGGGCCGCGCCGATGCGGCGAATCGCAGCAGCCACGGCAGCGCGTGCGCCAGGTAGCCGGGCGGCAGGTAGAGCGCGCTCTCGTCATCGAGCAGCATGCCTGGCACCGAAGCGAGTACGCCCGGCAGCGCCAGCGGTGCGACCGACGAGGCGCTGATCGCGCCCGAATTGCCGTAGCTGCAGCCGCGCCCCGGATCGTCGCGGTCGATCAGCGAGACCGCAGCGCCGCGCTTGCGCAACTCGAGAGCGATCGCGGCGCCGACGATGCCGGCGCCGATCACCGCAATGCGCGATGTCATGCCGTTGCTATTGGTTCAAATCCGTCGATTGTCGGTCGATCCGAACGGTGCGCGGCGCAAGCCGCACACAGCCGCTGGCACAGTGGATTCGCAGCGTGGAATCGACATTGGCGCACGCTGCGCGCCGGTCGGGCGACAGCCCGGGCTCAGGCCGCAGCCACGCCGGATTCGTCGTCGGCGCCGAAGAATGCCGCACCGGCGCTGCTGACGTGGCGCTTGGCCAGCAGTTCGGCGAGATCGCCGTCGCCGGCGATCACGGCCTGCAGGATCGCCGCGTGCTCCTGCCAGCTGCGTCGCGCCTGTTCATGGTCGAGTTGCGGAAACAACGCGCGGGTGCGGTCGCGCAAGGTGCGCATCATGTCACCGAGCACGCTGTTGCTGCCGGCCTTGGCGAGCAGGTCATGGAACTCGGCATTGAATTCGGGAAGCTCGTCGAAATGCCCCGCGGCTGCCGCGGCATTGCCCTTCTTCAGCACCTGCTTGATCGCATCGAGCAACGCCGTCTCGCGGCGCCGCGCGGCCAACCGCGCGTTGAGCCCTTCGAGCGCGGCGCGGACCTCGATCATCTCGCGCGCGACGTCGATCGGCAGGATCGCGACAATCGCGCCGCGTCGCGGCTGCACGTCGACCAGCCCCTCGGCGGCGAGCGCGCGCAAGGCTTCACGAACCGGGATGCGCGAGACACCGCAATCGTGCGCGAGCCGATCTTCGACGAGGCGCTCGCCGGGCTTGTAGCGACCGACGAGAATGGCGTTGCGCAGTTCGTCGGCGACCAGAGCGCTGAGCGGGGAATGCCGCGCGCCGAGCAATGGAGATCGCGCGGGCGGCGCGAAAGTTCGATTTCCAGTACGCCCCTGGATCGGGGTCGGACGGGCCGATTTGCTGGTGACGGGCATCGTCCGTATATTGTATTCGCGCGCCGCTGAAGCCTCCGACACTTCAGCGCAATTGCATCAACAGCAGCGCGAGCGCGGTGATGCCGGACATCAGCAGCACGACCAGGCGCATCTGAGCCCGCTCGATGTGCGGGAC
>CAJDUZ010000030.1_pt1 | contig 19691 bp, 17 predicted proteins | sample 7391221 | NCBI WGS metagenome assembly CAJDUZ01 (sample SAMEA7055692, study PRJEB34461) | soil metagenome | biome: terrestrial ecosystem; feature: Peninsula; material: soil | place: Antarctica | collected 2016
AAGTGGCGGCAACACCCGCGCGGCCGCCACCACATGGCGCAGCGCACACCGCCCGGGCGAAGACGCGGATGCCGCTTACCAGCTGGCGCTGCGCGGCATCCACGAGCCGCTGGCCGGCGAGTTCCAAGCCTGCGCCGCCGCGGTCTTCGGCACGCTGCAAAGCTGCGTGCAGGGAACATGAGACGCTCGGCCGCTCCGAAGAGGGTTCGTACCGCTGTGCCGAGCGCGGAGCTTGCCTCATGAGCGCGGTGCCCGTCCAACCAGGCGACGCCGAGCCGGCACGCGCCGATGCGGATGCCGCCGAGTTCGACGTCCACGCCTGCCCGCTCGACGGCCTGAACCTGATCGAGGCCTCCGCCGGCACCGGCAAGACCTGGAACATCTGCGGGCTCTATCTGCGGCTGCTGCTGGAGCGCCGCCTCACGGTGCAGCAGATCCTCGTCGTCACGTTCACCAACGCCGCGACCGCCGAGTTGCGCGAGCGCATCCGCAGCCGCGTCGTCGAGGTGCTCGAGCATCTGAGAGGGCGCGCGACCGACGACGCCTTCGTGTTGCGCCTGGTCGCGACGCTGCGGGCCGCCGGCACCGAAAGCGTCGAGACCGAGCAGCGGCTCGAGCTCGCGCTGCAGAGCTTCGACGAGGCGGCGATCTGCACGATCCACGGCTTTTGCCAGCGCGCCCTGGCCGACACGCCGCTGACGGCGCAGCTGCCGCTCACGCTCGAACTGCTTCCCAACGACAGCGAGCTGGTGCTCGAAGCCGTCCACGACCAGTGGCGCTGCCTGATCGCCGGCGACGCCATCAGCGCCGGCCTCGCGGCGTGGCTCGAGCAAAAGCAGGACACCCCGCAAAAGCTCGCGCAATTGCTGCGCCGCGACCTGGCCAAGCCGCTCGCGGTGCGGCTCTGGCCCGAAGACGAGGCCGCGGCATGCGCCGACGGCGCTGCACCCGCGCCCTACGAAGATGGCGACAAGAGCGCGCCGCTGATCGACGACGCGCCGACCGACGACGGGGCGTCCAACGACGCGGCGAGCGCCGATGCGGCGCTCGTGGCCGCCTGGGTCCTGGCGGGCCGAACCTGGAGCCGGCAGCGCGACAGCGTCGTCGCGCTGCTGCAGGACAGCCGCGGCACGCTCAACGCCAACAGCTACAAGGCAGAGTCGGTGCAGAGCGGCGCGCTCGACTGGGACCGGATCTTTGCGGCCGACGCGCTCGCGCCGCTTGCGGAAAAAACCAAGGCTCAGCTCTTTCGCCGCACCACCTTGCGCGCGCGCACGCTGAAGGGCCGCATGCCGCCCGAGCACGTCTTCTTCGAGCAGGCCGAGGCCTGGTGTGCGCAGCGCGAGGCGGCCGCGCAGCGCCACGCCCGCGAACGGCTGCGGCTGATTCGCCGGCTGCTCGACAATGCCGGGCGCGCGCTGCGCGCACGCAAGCGCGGACTCGGCCTGCTGTCGTTCGACGACATGCTGCGCAACCTGCACGAGCAGCTGGCCGAGCACCCGGCGCTCGCGCCATCGTTGCGGGCCCGCTTTCCGGCGGCGCTGATCGACGAGTTCCAGGACACCGACCCTTTGCAGTTCGCGATCTTCAGGGCCATCTATGGCGATGGCGACGCCTTCCTCGTCGGCGATCCCAAACAGGCGATCTACGGCTTTCGCCATGCCGACCTGCACACCTATCTGCAAGCGCGCGACGAAGCCAGCGCGGCCTATTCGCTGGCCGAGAACCAACGCTCGACGCCAGGCTTGATCGCGGCGCTGAATGCGCTGTTCGGCCAGAACGCCCGGGCCTTCATGCTGCCCGGTCTGGCCTACCGCGCGGTCGGCTGCGGGGCGCGGACGCGCCGGCCGTTCAGCGACCGCAGCGCCGAGGCGCGCGCCGATCTGCAACTCTGGCTGCTGCCGCAGCAGGATGGGGAGGCCATCGGCAAGCAGCCGGCGCAGCAGCGTGCCCTCGACGCAACCGCCGCCGAGATCGCCCGGCTGCTGGCCGCCGCAGGGCGCGGCGAAGTCGTGTATGACAAGCGCCCGCTGCGCGCCGGCGACATCGCTGTGCTGGTGCGCAGCCACGCCCACGGCAGCCAGATGCGCGCGGCGCTCGCCGCACTCGGCATCGGCAGCGTCGAGTTGTCGCAACTCAGCATCTTCCACAGCCGCGATGCCGAGGACATCGAGCGCGTGCTGACGGCCATCCTCGAGCCGACGCGCGAGCCGCTGCTGCGCGCGGCGCTCGCCACCGAATTGATCGGCTGCGACGCCGCGGCCGTCGAGGCCATCGGCGCCGATGAAGGCCGGCTGCTCGATCGCATCGAGCGCTTCGAAGCCTATCGCGACACCTGGCAGCGCCGCGGTCCGGGTGTGATGTTTCGCCAGTTGCTGATCAACGAGGCGGTGAGCCGGCGCATGCTGGCGCGCGCCGACGGCGAGCGCCGCCTGACCAATCTGCTGCACCTGGCCGAATGCCTGCACCAGGCGGCAGCGCAGCACGCCACGCCGGCAGCGCTGCTGCGATGGCTGCAGTCGCAGCGGCTCGACGAGGGCCGCGACGACGCGGTGCAACTGCGGCTCGAGTCCGACCGCAACCTGGTGCAGATCGTGACGATCCACAAGGCCAAGGGCCTGGAGTACCCGATCGTCTTCTGCCCCTTGCTGTGGAGCGGCCGCCTGCCGCCGACACCAAGCGGCGACGGCATCGAATACCACGACGATCACGGCCGCGCAGTCATCGATTACCGGGGCGGCGCCACACCGGCCATCAAGGAGCGGATCAAGCTCGAGGAATCGGCCGAGTTCCTGCGCCTGATCTACGTCGCGCTGACCCGCGCCGCGTACCGCTGCTACCTCGTCGCCGGTTGCTACACCGCGCGCGGTTCGACCGAAGAGAGTGGGCGCAGCCTGCTCAACTGGCTGGCGGCGGGTAACGGTCAGACGCCGGCGCAATGGCTCGCGGCCGGCGCAAGACCGGCCGCCATCGAGGCGGCGTGGACGGCGCTGGCGGCGCAGGCGCACCCGCATCTCGCGATTGCGCCGCTGCCGAGCCGACCCGGTGTGCCGCTCGTCGCCGCTGCGGATGCCGCCGCGATCCTTCCGGCGCTGCCGCCCCCCTCCTCCATGCCGTCCGGCTGGCGCATCGGCAGCTACAGCTCGCTCAACCATGGCGCGATGCACGAGCGCGCGGCGCGCGACCACGATGCGCGCGCCACGTCAGCACCATTGGCCGCGCCGACCCAGGATTCGGCCTCGGCCGCGGCCATGGCGCAAGTGACGACCTCGACATCGACATCGACGGCGGTGACGGCGCTCGACCCCGACGACGTGCTGCTGTTCCCGCGCGGCGCCGCAGCCGGCGACTGCATCCATGCGGTCTTCGAGCGCATCGATTTCAGCGACCGCTCCGGCTGGGACGCAGCGATCCGCGACGCCTTGCAAAAGCATCCGCAAGCGCTCGCCGGCTTCGCATCGGCAGAGGCCGGCCCGCGGCTGGCCGCGATGCTCGCGCGGCTGCTCGACGACGTGACGCAAACGCTTCTGCCCGACGCGCTGCGGCTCGAGACGGTCGCACCGGCGCGCCGCTTGACCGAGCTCGAGTTCATGCTGCCGGCGCGCGGCTTGGCGGCGCCGCACCTCGCGGCAGAGCTGCGCCGGCTCGGCTATCCGGTGCCGCAGCTGACGTTCGGCCGGCTCGACGGCTATCTGAAGGGCTACATCGATCTCGTCTTCGAGCACCGCGGCCGCTACTACCTGCTCGACTGGAAATCCAACCACCTCGGCAACGCCAGCGCCGACTATGCCGCGGCGCCGGTGGCCGCCGCGATGGCCGAGCACGGCTACCACCTGCAGCAATTGCTCTACAGCCTGGCGCTGCATCGCCACCTGCGCCACCGCGTCCCCGGCTACGACCCGGCACGCCACCTGGGCGGCGCCTACTATCTGTTCGTGCGCGGCGTGCGCCCCGGCTGGCGCAACGCCGATGGAACGGCGAGCGGCGTGCATTTCCACCGGCCGTCACCCGAGACCTTGCAGGCTCTCGACGCCCTGCTCGACGCCAGCGCGGCGCAAGCCACAACCCCATGACCCCCATCACGTCGACGACCGCGACCCCCATGAACGCGACGAACGCTGCGGCGACGGGCTCGATGGCATCGACTCCTGCATCGGCGAATGCGGCATCGACGACTGTCGGATCGACGGCCGATGCCTCGACGGCGGCCGCCGCACCGACGGCAGCGGCACCGACGACCGCGGCGGCCTGGCTCGCCGACGGCTTTGCCAGCCATGCCGCACAGTGGGCCATCGAGCACGGCGCCGCGCCCGAAGCCGTCGCAGCCGCCGAGCGGGCCGCACGCCAGCTGAGCCTGGCCACCGGCGAAGGCCATGTCTGCATGCCGTTGGCGGCGCTCAGCGGCGCGCCAGCGGGCTGCACCGGGGGAAGCGCCGGGCGCGGCGCCGTCAGTGCCGAACTGCGCGCCCTGCTGTTGGCGTCGGGCATCGTCGGCACGCCCGCGGCGCCCTACGCCAAGCCGCTGATCCTCGACGACGAAGACCGCCTCTACCTGCATCGCCATTTCGACTATGAGCGCCGGCTGGCGCACCGCCTGAGCCTGCCGGGCCCGGCCGCAGCAGCGCCCCCCGACCCCGCCGTACGGGCGCTGCTGCAGCGCCTCTACGCCGCCAACACGGCGCGCCTGCGCGGGCGGCCCGACTGGCAGAAGATCGCGACGGCACTCGCGCTGGAGCGGCGGCTGACGATCATCAGCGGCGGCCCGGGCACCGGCAAGACCACCGCCGTCGTCAACCTGATCGCCTGCCTGCTGGCCGAGAATCCGAAGAGCCGGATCGCATTGGCGGCACCCACCGGCAAGGCCGCGGCCCGCATGCTCGAGGCGATCCGCTCGCACGCGGCGCAACTGCCGCCCGAGATTGGCAGCGCGCTGCCCGATGTCGCCTACACGGTCCACCGCCTGCTCGGCGCGACACCGGGCGGCTTTCGGCACGATGCCCGGCATCTGCTCGCGCTCGATGCCTTGATCGTCGACGAGGCCTCGATGCTGGACCTCGCGCTTGCCACCCAGCTGTTCGAGGCGCTGCCCGACGAGGCGCGCATCGTGCTGCTCGGCGACAAGGACCAGCTCTCCGCGGTCGAGGCCGGCGCGGTCTTCGCCGAGCTCGGAGCCGATCCCACTCTCACGCCCGAATGCCGCGTGCGTCTGGCAGCCTGGTGCGAGCTGCCGGCCGACGCGATCACGCCGCCGCCCGCCGCGCCCGGGCCGCTGCCCGACAGCACCGTCTGGTTCCGCGAGCATTTCCGCTTCGCGGCCGACACCGGCATCGGACGGCTCGCCGCCGAGGTTCGCGCAGGGCAGGCCGAGCTCGCACTCGAGACGCTGCGCGCCAGCACCGATTCGTCGCTCGTCTGGATCGAGGACGCAGCGCCGCAGCCGCTCATGGCCACCCTGCAGCACCTCGCCGCGGGCTATGACGACTACCTCGCAGCGCTCTGCCGCGACGCCGGCGACATCGCGGCGGTCAGCGCCGCCTTCGGCCGCTTTCGCATCCTCTGCGCGCTGCGGGCCGGGCCGCGCGGCGTCGAGGGCGTCAACCGCATCATCGAACGCCACGTCCGGCAGACGCTCGAGGCGGCCCGCCCCGAGCCGCTCGACGCGCGCTCCGCCTGGTACTCGGGCCGGCCGGTGATGGTGCTGCGCAACGACCCGGTGCTGCAGCTCTACAACGGCGACATCGGCATCGCGCTGCCCGATGCCGCGGGCCGGCTGATGGTCTGGTTTGCCGCAGCCGCCAGCGGCCCTCGCCCCATCGCAGCGCTGCGCCTGCCGCCACACCAGACCGCGTACGCGATGACGGTGCACAAGGCGCAAGGGTCCGAATTCGACGCCGTCGCGTTGCTGCTGCCCGCCGAACCGCACCGCGTCGCCAGCCGCGAGCTGCTCTACACCGCGCTGACCCGCGCGCGCACGAGCGTCACGCTGATCGGCGGCGCGGCGCCGCTGCGCCAGGCGATCGCGACGCCGACCGAGCGGCACTCGGGCTTGCTGAGCCGCTTGCGCGAAGCGAGCAGCGCGTGACGGCGCGGCGTCCGCTCATGCGGATTCGCCCGAGCGCATGAGCCCGGCGCACCGGCAACGCGGAGCATGAGCCCGACGCACCGACAAACGCGAAGCATGAACCCGGCACACCGGCGAATGCGGAGCCTGAACGCAGCGCAGCCGCGAATGCCGATCGCGGCGGGTGACCGCCGCGCCGGCCGGCGGCTGCGCCAGGTGTGCCGGCTGTGTCTGGCGCTGCTGTGGGCCGCTTGCCTGACGCCCACCGCCCACGCACTGATGGCCGGCGCACTGCCCGATACGCCGGCCCGCCGGGTCGACCCCAACACGGCGGCCTCGCCGTGGAGCTCGGCGGTGGCGGTGATCGTCAACGGCTCGACCTACTCAGGAGTCGTGGTCGCACCACGCCATGTGCTGACTGCGGCGCACGTCGTCGGCGGCGCGGCGCCCGACGCGGTCAGCGTGCAGCTCAACATCGCAGCACAGCCGCTGACGCTGGCAGCAACCGCGATCACGGCCTACCCCGGCTCGGCATTTCCGCACGACGATCTGGCGCTGATCGAACTCGCGGCCCCGGTCCCCGGCGCAGTGCGCATCCGGCCGATCTGGCGCGGGCCGCGACTTCACGGCCTGATCCTGACCTTGGTCGGCTATGGCGCTTCAGGCAACGGCGATGTCGGCGCGACGATTGCGCCGGCACCCGGCGTCAAGCGCGTCGGGCGCAACGTGCTCGATGCGCTGCGCGACAGTCTGCCGGGCGAGCCGAACCCGCCGCAGCAGCCGCAACAGCCGAGCCAGCTGAACCCGTCCGCCCGATCGAACCCGGCGAACCCGGGGGTGCCGCGAGCCCGCAGTCTCTTCTACCTGTTCGATTTCGATGGCCCGCGCGGCAACGGCCTGCTCGGCGGCCCGACTCTGGGCAATGCCATCGAGGCCGGGCTGGCAGGCGGCGACTCGGGCAGTCCGGCCTATGCCGTGATCGATGGCCGCACCTGGTTGATCGGCATCAACAACTTCGTCTGGGGCCGCTCGGCCGCCGGCGCCTATGGCTTCGGCAGCGGCGGCGGCGGCATCCTGCTGGGTGATGCCCGCTTCATCGACTGGCTGCTCGTGACCACGCACGACGCGCTTGCCAAGCCTCGCAGCGAGCAGCCGGGCGCGCGCCACGACGCACCGCCGCCGGCGCGCCCGCGGTAATCAGTGAGCGGCACGGGGCGGTGTCGCCGAGATCGGCTGGGGCTTGTTCCTCAGCAGGTCGGTGACCACGCCGCCCGCTGCCGCCGGTTCGGCCGGCTCCGCGGCGATGCGCTCGAGCATTCTGCGACGCATCGGCGAGAGCACGAATTTCGCCAGCACGGCCGCGATGATCGGCAACGCGCCGGCGATCCAGAGCACCGGCACCCAACTGCCGGCCGAGGCCTTCAACACATTGGCCAACTTTCGGTCCTATTTGATCCGCGACGTGCCCGGCATCAGTGACTCAATTCCATCACCAGATAGATGAAGGCCGCGCCCAGGCAGGTCAGGCCGATCAACTTCAAGGCCCGGGCCGGCGGAGCCTGCGAGTGCGCCTCGGGCAGGATGTCGGCGACGCCGATGTAGAGCAGGAAGCCGGCGAAGAAACCGAGGTAGAGCATCAGCCAGAACGGCGGCAACTCGAACAGCAGGGTCGACGCGGCGCCGAGCACCGGCGCGATCGCATCGAGCCCCAGCATCAGCGTCGAGCGGCGCGTCGAGTTGCGGTGGCGCAGCATCAGGCTGACGGTGTTGAGGCCGTCGGAGAAGTCGTGCGCGATCACCGCGATCGCGACGGTCACGCCGACGCCGGTCGAGACCTGGAACGCCAGCCCGATCCCGATGCCGTCCATGAAGCTGTGACCGACCAGCGCCAGCGCGGACAGCACGCCGACCTTCGGGTGGTGGTGCGCGGCGTAATGGCCCTCCTGCCCCGGGTGCAGCAGCAGGAACTTCTCGAGCCCGTGGAACAGCACGAAGCCCACCACCATCATCACCATCGCGGGGATCGGATCGAACTGCTGCTCGCGTGCCATCGCGAAGATTTCCGGCAGCACGTCGAAGCTGACGACACCCAGCAGCACGCCGGCGGTGAAACCGAGAACGTAGTGCAGGCGATCGCGAAACCGCAGCGCCAGCAGCCCGCCGCCGAGAGTGGAAAAAAACGTGGCGACAGACAGGAGAACGGCGGTCATGAAGCCGCGAGCTTAGCGGCTCGCCGTTGCATCGGCACTACACCGCGAGCGTCGACTATCCTCGCGCATGCCCGCTGCTGACGCTCGCCGGCCACACCCTTGGCTGCTTGTTGCCGGGCTGGTGTTGGTGGCGCTCAACTTGCGTCCGGCGCTGACCAGCCTGTCGCCGCTGCTGACGCAGGTGCAGCAAGGCCTCGGCCTTTCGGCCACGGCCGCCGGCCTCTTGACGAGCCTGCCGGTGCTGTGCCTGGGCTTGTTCGCGCCCCTGGCGCCGCGGCTGGCGCAGCGCTTCGACGCCGAGCGCACCATCTTCGGCCTCTTGTTCGTGCTGGCGATCGGCACGGCGCTGCGCGGCGTCTTCGGCAGCTTCGGGCTCTTTGCCGGTACTTTGCTGGCCGGCGCCGCGATCGGCGTCGTCGGCACCTTGCTGCCGAGCCTGATCAAGCGCGATTACGCGGCGCGCGCCGGCACGATGACCGGCCTCTACACGATGGCGCTGTGCCTGGGTGCCGGCGCCGCCGCGGGGCTCAGCGTGCCCTTGCGCAACCTCCTGGGCGGCTGGCGCCAGGCACTGGCCTGCTGGGCGCTGTTCGCGCTACTGGCGGCCCTGGCGTGGTGGCCGCAGGTGCGCCGCAAGCACCGCGAAGCGCGCTCGCCTCGGCTCGCCGACCTCTGGCGCAACCGCGTCGCCTGGGCCGTGACGCTCTACCTGGGGCTGCAGTCCTCGCTGGCCTACGCGATGTTCGGCTGGCTGCCGGCCATCCTCGTCGACCGCGGCGCCTCGCCCCTGGATGCCGGGTTGATGCTGTCGGTCGAGGCGACCTTGCAGTTCGTCACCGCCTTCATCGGGCCCTGGCTGGCGATGCGCTTCGGCAAGGACCAGCGCCCGACCCTGCTGCTGATGCTCAGCGTGGCTCTGGCAGGGCTGTTCGGCGTGCTCTACGCGCCGCTAACGCATCTATGGCCCTGGATCGTGCTGCTCGGGCTCGGCCAGGGCGGCCAGTTCGGCGTCGCGATGCTGCTGATCGTCGTGCGTTCACCGAATACGCAGCGCGCGGCGCAGCTCTCCGGCATGGCGCAAGGCATCGGCTATCTGGTCGCCGGCCTCGGACCGCTGGCGCTCGGCTTGCTGCACGATATGACCGGCGGCTGGGACGCTGCCGGTGCGTTGTTCGTCGCGATCACCGCCGCCGCCATGACGGCCGGCTGGGCCGCGGGACAAAACCGCCTGATCGATCCGGGCTGGCCGGCCGACACCGGATGAGCCACTCTGCACGCCGCCGCACGAGCCGAAGATTCGCTATCGATCGGGGCACTCGCCGGCACCGAGCGGGTCCAAGACAGGATGCGCGTTTTGCGCGACGATCCACGTACTTATCGAAAGGACGTTCATGAAGTCCATCGCCCTGGCCGCCGCGGCGCTCTCCGCGGGTGCAATCTGGTTCGGCATTGCCGCCCCCTCGGCGGCGGAGACGCCCCAGCGCGTGCCCGCGCCAATCGTCGATGAAACCGCGGCACCAGGCATGAATGCCGAGACCGCCGTGCTGGCCGGCGGCTGCTTCTGGGGCGTGCAAGGCGTGTTCCAGCATGTGAAGGGTGTGACGGGTGCCGTCTCCGGCTACGCCGGCGGCCCCGCCAATCTGGCGTTTTACGATCGCGTCTCGATGGGCAACAGCGGCCACGCCGAATCGGTGCGGATCAGCTACGACCCGCGGGTCATCAGCTACGGCAAATTGTTGCGGATCTATTTCTCGGTCGCGCACGACCCGACCGAGTTGAACCGCCAGGGGCCCGACACCGGCACGCAATACCGCTCGACGATCTTCCCCGTCAATGCGGAGCAGGCGCGCGTCGGGCACGCCTACATCGCGCAGCTCGACCAGGCCAGGAGTTTCGGCCGGCCGCTGGCGACGACGGTCGAGCCGGGCAAGTCGTTCTACCCGGCGGAGGCCTACCACCAGGACTATCTGCTGCGCAACCCGCGTCAGCCCTATATCGTCATCAACGACCTGCCGAAAGTCGCGGCACTGCAGCGCCTCTTCCCTGAGGACTACCGTGCCGAGCCGGTGCGGGTCGGCACGGTACTCGCGCGCCAGCCCTGAGCATTCCGCGCAAAGCTGCCGCTTCCCGCGATCGGCTGATGGGCCGCCGCCTCAAGGTCGGTGCCGACGTTTCGATAATCCATGGCGTCTCCCATGGACCCCACCACCGTCATCGTCACGCTCGCCGTCAACCTGGTGTTCTCGGGCGGGCTCTACCACCTGATCGGCCGCAACATGCCGCCGGGCAGCGGCTTGGGGCTGTGGGCCGCCGCGGCGTTGATGCTGGGTGCCGCCTACCTGACGCGGCTGCTCGAGGGCCTTAGTTCGCCGACCGTGCTGTCGCCCTTGCTCGACGTCGCCATGGTCGCCGCGGCGATGCTCTTCCTCGGCGGCCTGCGACAGTTCGTCGGCCAGCCGGCGGGTCGACTCCCCTCGCTGTGGATCGGGCTTGCGGCCTATATCGCAGCTCTCGGCCTGAGCCTGGCGCTGTGGGATCTGCAGGGCCGCTACGCCTTGCTCAACATCGTGCTCGGGCTGACGTGGTCGACGCTCGGCGTCACCGCCGCGCGCGCGATGCTGCGCAACACCGAGCCGAGCTTGCGCATGCCACTGGCGTTGACGGCCGGGATGACGGGCGCCCTCGGCCTCCTGACCCTGTTGCGCGGCGCAACCATCGTGCAGCAAGGGGTCGAATCGATGTACGGCACGCGGCAGTCGGCGATCTACTACGGCTATGCCTCGCTGGCCGCCGCGCTGCTGGCGTTGACCTTGCTGTGGATGGTGTTCATGCGGCTGCACGGGCAGTTGGCCGAGCTTGCGTCACGCGATGCGCTGACCCGGCTGCTCAACCGCAACGGCCTCGACGACGCCTTGCACCGTCACTTCGCGACACGCGACGCGCGCCCGGTGACCTTGCTGCAAGTCGATGTCGACCATTTCAAGCACATCAACGACAGCCACGGCCACGCCGCCGGCGACGCGCTGCTGCGCGCGGTGGCCTCAACCTTGACGCGGCACGCGCGCGCTGCCGATTTCGTCGCCCGTGTCGGCGGCGAGGAGTTCGTCGTCGGCTGCATCGGCAGCGACCCCGCGCTCGCCGCGGCCCTGGCCGAGCGGTTGTGCCGGGCGATCGGCGCGCTGGAGCTGGCGACACTCGGCAAGCCGACCCTGCATTGCACCGTGAGCGTCGGCCTGTCGCGGCAGTTCTCGCAACTGGCCGACTGGGAAGTCGCCTGGCGCGAGGCCGACGATGCGCTCTACGCCGCGAAGTCGGCCGGCCGCAACCGCGTGGAGGTGTTCGAGCCGGGCGTGGCGACTGCGTGAGCGGCGTCAGCGGCGCGGACCGCCTGAATCGGGTGAATGGCATCGAGGCTCGCAGCAGGAGCGCCGGTCGCGCAGCCCGGTTCCCGGTGATCGGCGGTGGACTCGTCTTGCTCTGCGCCGCCGCTTGCGCTCAAACGCACGCGCCCACCGACGCGGCCATCCGCGAGGCGCTCACCGGCTGGATGGCGGATTTCAATGCCGGGCGCGTCGACCGCGTCTGCGAGCTGTTCGCAACCGACTTGCGCTACGACTACCGCGGCCTTGGCGAACGTGATTACCGGCAGATGTGCAGCGGCCTGCAACGGTCGCTGGGTGATCCGCTGCGGCACTATCGATACGCGCTGGAGATCAAGGACATCATCGTTTCTGGTGATCTGGCCGTGGCGCGCGTGCTGTGGACCTTGACCACAGAGACACAGGCCGCGTCGGCGCCCACTGTGACGCACGAACACAGCCTGGACGTGTTCCGCCGGCAAGCGGACGGCCGCTGGAAGATGACCCGCTTCGTCGCCTACGACTCACCGTAGGTCCCTGTCCCCGTCCGGGTCCGGGTCCGGGTCCGGGTCCGGGTCCGGGTCCGTGTCCCTGGACGGTGCCACGGGTCGAGTTGCCGACGCGTTTCCATGCGCTGATATGCTCCACTGCATCTTCTGCAGGGTGGGTGGATGAACAAGATAAACGGCGTTATCGACGAAATCGTGACGACGCACGAGGCTCATGTCGTGCGCGAATGGCTTGCCGAGGTTGCCCCTTCGGGTCAACGCCCGGGCAGGTCGGGGGCAGGCGTGACATCCGGCGCGGACGCGCTCGAGCTGCTGAAGGCGTTTCGTGACGGCATCCGCGCCGACGGTGATGCGGCGCAGTTCGACCAGCCGGCCTGGGAGCCGGTGCGCAGCGTACTCGAAGCGCTCTCACACACCCGTGCCGCGCAAGGTTCGACCGCCGGGGAAACCAGTCGATTCGTGATGGCCCTGAAAAGGCCGCTGTTCACCTTCGCGCAGCAACGCCTGGCCGGCGAGCCCGAGCGCCTTTTCGAGACGCTCTGGGCCATTTCCGCGCTGGTCGACCAGATGGCGCAGTGGACCGCATCGACTTACCAGCGCTCGCGCGAGGAGATGATCGCGCGCCAGCAGGAGGAACTGCTCGAGCTCTCGACGCCGGTGATCAAGCTCTGGGACGGGGTTCTGGCCGTGCCGATGATCGGCACGCTCGACAGCAACCGCACCCAGCTGGTGATGGAGTCGCTGCTGCAGCGCATCGTCGACACCGGCTCCGAACTGGCCATCATCGACATCACCGGCGTGCCGACGGTCGACACGCTGGTTGCGCAGCACCTGCTGAAGACGGTCACCGCCATCCGGCTGATGGGTGCGGACTGCATCATCAGCGGCGTGCGGCCGCAGATCGCGCAAACCATCGTCCACCTGGGGATCGATCTGCAGGGAATCATCACCAAGGCGACGCTGGCCGATGCCCTCGCGCTTGCGCTGAGGAAGGTCGGCTACACCGTGACGCGCTCGAAGGCCTGAGCCGGGCTTCGCATGGAACGCATTCCCATCCTTCGCATCGGCAACTGTCTGCTGGTGACCATCCAGGTCGACCTGCAGGACCAGACCGCCCTCGCCCTCCAGGACGACCTGTCGGCGAAGATCGACTCGACCGGGGCCCGCGGGGTGCTGATCGATATTTCGGCGCTCGAGATCGTCGACTCCTTCATCGGCCGCATGCTGGCGAGCATCTCCGGCATCGCGCGGGTGCTCGATGCCACGACAGTGGTCGTCGGCATGCAGCCGGCGGTCGCGATCACCCTGGTCGAGCTCGGGCTCTCTCTCGAAGGCGTGCGGACCGCCCTCGACGTCGAGCGCGGCATGGCGATGTTGCGGGCCTCTGCCGAGGAGGACGGTCTTGGCTCAAGCGCCTAGCGGCTCGATGCCACTGCTGAACGAGCGCGACATCGTGATGGCACGCCAAGCCGTTCGTACGATGACCCAGCAGCTGAAGTTCTCGCTCGTCGACCAGACCAAGATGATCACGGCGGCGAGCGAGCTGGCACGCAACGCGCTGGTTTACGGCGCCGGTGGCCAGATGCGATGGGAGATCGTGACCCAGGGGCCTCGCACCGGTCTGAAGCTCGCCTTCGAGGACAAGGGGCCGGGCATTCCGGACCTCGATCTCGCGCTGACGGACGGCTGGACCTCCGGCTCGGGCTTGGGCATCGGCCTGTCGGGCAGCAAGCGCCTGGTCAACGATTTCGATATCGACACCCGGGTCGGCCAGGGCACCTGCGTCACCATCACGCGCTGGAAGTGACCGAGTGACGCCTTATCTCGACATTCCGATTTCGGAACCGAGCCAGGTCGGCGAGGCGCGCCGCGCCGCCGCCAGGCTGACACGAGACCTCGGGTTCGACGACGTCGCGAGCGGTCGAGTGGCGCTCATCGTGACCGAACTCGGCAACAACCTGGCACTGCACGCGCAGCGCGGTCGGTTGCTGCTGGGCTCCCGCGCGGCCGACGCGACGCCCGCATTCGAGGTCCTGTCGCTCGACCACGGGCCCGGCATGGTCGACCTCGACCGCTGCCTGCGGGACGGGTACTCGACCGGCGGCACGCTTGGAACCGGCTTGGGTGCAGTGCAGCGCCTGGCCGGCGAGTTCTCGGCCTTTTCGGCGCCCGCCAGCGGAACCGTGATCGCCGCCCGCGTCTTCGCAGCGGCGGTAGCAAATGCGCCTGCCTCGGCCGCCCGCTTCGTCGTTTCCGGCATCTGCCTGGCGGCTCCCGGTGAAACGGTGTCCGGCGACGCCTGGGACGTTCGCATGAACGGCGACAAGGCGGCGCTGATCGTTGCCGACGGGCTGGGTCATGGGCCGCTCGCCGCTGCAGCGTCCACTGCGGCGGTCGACGAGTTCCGCTCGGCCGCCGGCGCCCCCGGCGCGGTGTTGGCGCGTGCCCACCAGAGCCTGCACGGCACCCGCGGTGCCGCGGTGGCGATGACCGAGCTCGATGCCGACGCTGCCACCGTGACCTTCGCCGGCGCCGGCAACATCGCCGGCCGAATCATCTCGGGCGTCGGTGACAGATCGCTGCTGTCGCAACACGGCACCGTCGGCCTGCAGGTCAGACGAATCAGCGAGCTTTTATACCCGTGGCCGGAGCACGCGCTTTTGGTGCTTCATTCGGATGGGATCACTTCGCGGTGGAGCCTTGCCGCGCACATCGGCTTGCTCCGCTGCGATCCGGCCGTGATCGCCGGGTGGCTGATACGCGACCATTGCCGTGGACGCGACGACGTCACCGTGGTCGTGGTCAGACGCGCCTGAACGCCGGACACGCCATGAACTTCGACCCCGCTCCGCTCGAACGCAGAATCACCGAGCTGACGGCGGCATTCGATGAGCAGACGCAGCAGTTCGAGGCACTGCAGACCGAACTCGAGGAGACCAACCGCGGCGTGCTCGCCTTGTACGCCGAGCTCGACACGCAGGCTCAGCAATTGCGCGAGGCGACCGACCTCAAGAGCCGCTTCCTGTCCTACATGAGCCACGAGTTCCGCACGCCGATCTCGTCGATACAAAGCCTGTCCCGGCTCCTGCTCGACCGCGTCGACGGCCCGCTCACCGCCGAGCAGGACAAGCAAGTCCGGTTCATCCAGTCGACCGCGATGGAATTCGCGGAGCTCGTCAACGACCTGCTCGACCTCGCGAAAGTCGAGGCCGGCCGGGTGGAGATCTCGCCTGCCTGGTTCGAGATGGTCGACCTCTTTTCGGCGCTGCGCGGCATGTTCAAGCCGATCCTCAGCAGTCCGGACGTGATGCTGGTGTTCGAGCCGCCTGAAAATGCCGAGAGGCTCTACAACGACGACAAGAAACTGTCGCAGATCCTGCGCAACTACATTGCCAATGCCCTCAAGTTCACGTCGAAAGGCGAAGTTCGGGTCATGGCCAAGCAAAATGGCGACGATACGGTGACGTTTGCCGTCGCCGACACCGGCATCGGCATCGCGAAGGAACTTCAGCACGCGATCTTTCACGACTTTGCGCAGATCGATTCGCCGATCCAGAAGCGGCTGCGCGGGACCGGGCTCGGACTCTCGCTGAGCAAGCGCCTGGCCGAGTTGCTCGGCGGGACCGTGGCGCTGGACAGCGAACTGGGACGCGGCTCGACGTTCTACGTCACGGTGCCTCTGCGCCTGCCGACTGCGGCGGGCACCGCGCCAGGAGAAGGCGGCGAATGGAGAAGGTGAAATTCGACTTCCGACCGATCGACCGGTCGCTGCACGAGGTGCTGGTTGTCGACGACGACCCCGCCAACCGTTACGCCACCGCACGGATGCTTCGCAACGCGGGCTTTCGGACGTGCGAGGCGGCCACCGGCGGTGAAGCCCTGCTTGCCGCCGAAGGGCCCATTTCGGTCATGCTGCTCGACGTGCACCTGCCCGACATCGACGGTTTCGAGCTGTGCCGGCTGTTGCGCTCGGACCCCGCGACGAACCGCCTGCCGGTTCTGCACCTGACGGCGGCCTACGTCAGCGACGAGGACAAGGTGCGCGGCCTGGATTCCGGCGCCGATGCCTACCTGACCCATCCGGTCGAGCCGGCCGTACTGGTCGCCACGGTGCAGGCCCTCGTGCGGACCCGGGTCGCCGAGGACGCGATGCGCCGCAGCGAGGCCAAGTTCCATGCGATTTACGAGCAGGCGCCCGGCGGCATCAGCCTGCTCGACGAGCACGGGTGCTTTCTCGATGCGAACCCGGCGATGCTGAAGTTCCTCGGCCGCGCCGCCGCCGCGATCGTCGGCCGTCCGGTCAGCGACTTCGTGCCGCCCGAGTGGATCCAACAGGTCGACGCCTACGCGCGCGACGTCGAGACCGCACCGGCCAGCGTGCAGTTTCCGGTGCTCGACGCCGCGGGCCGGTCGATCGACCTGGAATGGTGCTTTTCTCCGCACATCGAGCCGCGGGTCAACATGGCGGTGAGCATCGACGTGTCGCAGCGCGCCTTGCTGGAACAGCAGCGGCAGCAGCTGCTCGACAGCGAACGCGTTGCGCGCGGCCAAGCCGAGCAGCTGAACCGCATGAAGGACGATTTCATCGCCGTGCTGTCGCACGAGTTGAAGACGCCGCTGAATGCGATCCTGGGCTGGGCACACATACTTCAGAAGCGGGGCGGCAGCGAGGAGACGATGCGCGGCCTGAGCACCATCGAGCGCAACGGCCGGACCCAGGCGCGCATGATCACCGACTTGCTCGACATGTCGCGTCTGAACCTCGGCAAGCTGCCGCTGACCATCGATGAGTTCGATCCGGCCGATGCCGTGGTCTCGGCCGTCAATGCGATGAAGCCGGCGACCGACGAGAACGAGAACGAGATCAACGTCGAACTCGACCCGCCCTACCGCACCATACGCGCCGACGCTTCACGGCTGCAGCAGGTCATCTGGAACCTGCTCAGCAATGCGACGAAATTCTCACCGCGCGGCGGCAAGATACGAGTCGCCTTGCTGCAGGAGGAAGACGGTCTGAGGCTGCGGGTCAGCGATGAAGGCCAGGGCATCGCGCCCGAATTTCTGCCGTTGGTGTTCGATCGGTTCTCGCAAAGCGTCGCGGCCACCAACCGCCAGCGAGGCGGCCTGGGGCTCGGCCTTTCGATCGTCAAGCAATTGGTCGAAGCGCACGGCGGAACGGTGTCCGCCGCCAGCGGCGGGGCCGGCAAAGGCACGAGCTTCGAGGTCTGGCTGCCGGCGACGCCGCAGTTGCAGGAGATCCGCGACGACGCTCCCGCGACCGAGCCCGGACGGCTCGATGCGCTGCAGCCGAACGCCACGGCCCTCGACGGCTTGCGCGTCCTGCTGGTCGACGACGACCCGGATGCAACGGGCATTCTGGAGATCGTGCTGGGCGATCGGGGCGCGGCCGTCGACGCGGTCCACGACTGCGACGCAGCGCTGCGCCTGCTCGAAGGCTCGGCGCACGATCTGCTCATCAGCGACATCGGCATGCCGGGCAAGAGTGGCTATGACCTGATTCGCGAACTGCGAAGCCGCGAATCTTCCACCGGGCGCCATCTGCCGGCCATGGCGTTGACCTCGTTCACGCGGGCGCAGGACCAGCAACAGGTTCTGGCCGCCGGCTTCGACGCGCATTGCTCCAAGCCGGTGCAGCCGCTCGAGGTGATGCGTCAGATCGGACGGCTGATGCAGCGAGGCCAATGATGCCCGGCCTGTCGCAGAGCGGTTCCACCGATCGAGCAGCTCATGCACCGACGTGCTTCCAGGCTTCGGGAACGAACCCGTGAGGCGCGTGCGCATTCTCTACGTCGAAGACAGCGACGACCTGCGTGAGGCGGTCACGCTGATGCTCGAGAGCGAGCAACGCGAGATCGTCGCATGCGAAGACGGCGAGCAGGCGCTGGCGGCATTCGAAGCCGGCGCCTTCGATGTGTTGATGACCGATGTCAGCCTGCCCAATCTGTCGGGAACCGACCTTGCCCGTCGCGTGCTCGAATCCCAGCCACAGTGCTGGGTGATCTTCTGCTCGGGCTATCAACTCGACCCGGAACTGATGCGCCTGGGGCCGAACGTGCGCGCGCTCTCCAAGCCCTTCGAGTTCGATGAGCTCGACGCTCTCGTGAGCCACATCGCCGGATCGTTGCAGCGCGCCTGAGCTCGGTTTCGGTGCCGGAAGCCTCGACCAAGCCGCGCGGCCGCCCGAAGAACGGCAGCACCTCGAGATCGTGGCTCTCAGCCGGCGACGTTCGATGTGGCCCCCGCCTCCGCTTCCGGCGGGCCCAACGTCGCATTGGCTCCGGCACGCAGCCGCACGCCGCTGAAGACGCCGGCGACCGCCGCGAACCCGGCCGCCACGCCGAGCGCGAGGCTCGGCCCGTGCATGCTTTCGGCGCCAACACACCGAGGATCACGCCGAACAGCACCGAGCCGATGGACTGTCCCGTCAGTCGTGCCGTGCCGAGCATGCCGCTCGCGGCGCCGCTTCGCGAGGCCGGTGCCGAGGTCAGGATGCACGGACGCCTCGACGAACCCCGAGAGCGTCTCGCCCTCCTGCAGCACGGCTTCTAGCTCGGCGCGCAGCTCCGGCTCGACACGGACCTGGGGTATGACGGCGGACTTCATGGCGGTAGCGTATTGCGTTTGCGTTACGACTGCCGACATCACGGCTCCTTCGGTCGCCAGGAGCAGCCGCACCCGGTTCGGCAACGCCGCCGACCTGCGCTGCCGGGCTTGCCGGGGCGTCGGCAAGCCCATGACGGCGTCCACGCTGGTCGGCCTTGTCGAGCCCGCGCCGGCCCGGCGCCACCGCCGTTTTCAACTCGTCTGGCAAGCGTGTCATCAGCCGATCGAAGCTGGCTCGTATTTGGTTCTGCCGCCTTGCAGAGAGAAGTTTTCCGTAAGGCATCTCGAACTGGCGGACGAGAGAGCGTCCCTTTACGGAATTCAGCGTCGCGCTGCGAAACACGGGTGTCACGTCGCGTATGGGCGATCCGCGCCGCGGTGTCGCCGATGTCCGTCCGACTGGGCGGCGCCGCTTGCCTCATCCGGTGTGCAGCGTCAGCCCGCAGCGATAACGCCGCTCGGCGTCGGGTTCCAGCCGGATGGCCTGGGCGCAGTCGGGCCGGTTGTAGGCGTTGGCCCAGCTTTCCATCGGCTCCAGCGCCACCGCCTTGCGCACGTCGCGCTTGAGCGTGTCGGAAGTAAACGCCTGCGTGATGCCGGTGGCGTGCCACATCGTCACGCCCAGGCCGCTGGCCGGGTCCCGCAGGGTGCTTCGCACCTGGCCGTCGGCGTCGTGCGGCTGGTCGGCATAGCCCTGGTCCAGTTCGATGAAGCCGATGGCGCGCAGGCGGCGGAAGTCCTTTTCCGGTTCGGACTCCACCGGCGCGCGGGCGCTGTTGCCGGGCAACGGAATCGAATCCTCGTCGACCCTGATCAAGGTGGCAGCGGGCACCTGCAGTTCCCAGGTGTCGAGCGGCGTGCTGCCCACACGCAGGTAGGGATGCCAGCCGAAGAAGCACGGCGCGGCGCGCTCGCCGACGTTGCGGAA
>CAJDUZ010000044.1_pt1 | contig 19556 bp, 18 predicted proteins | sample 7391221 | NCBI WGS metagenome assembly CAJDUZ01 (sample SAMEA7055692, study PRJEB34461) | soil metagenome | biome: terrestrial ecosystem; feature: Peninsula; material: soil | place: Antarctica | collected 2016
AGGTGCGCCCCGGCCCGGACGCGCTGGCCCACGCCCAGGACAAGGCCCTCATGCGTGAGCGGCTGACGGGCATGGGGATCCCCTGCCCCCAGTTCGCCATCTGCCGCACCCCGGCCGACCTGGCAGCCTTCGGCGACCAGAGCGCCGCGGTGCCCTTCAACGCGAGCACCTGGCGAAAGCCGAACGCCGCGGCACTCCGCAGGATCGCGCCGACGTTCCCCGGGTCCTGCAAGCGGTCGAGCACGACGGCGGCCGCACCCGCGAGCGGTTCTTGCCGCGCCGGCCACGGCAGCAGGAACACCAGCGCTGCCGCCGACTCGAGGCTGCTCACGCTTGCCAGCAGCGCCTCGGGCACCACCGCGACCGCCGCAGCGCGGCGCGCCAGATGCTGCAGCGCGGGATCGGTCCAGCCGGCTTCGCTGATGACCGCCTGCTGCGCCGTGCCGCCACGCGCGACATAGGACGCGCAAAGGTGCTCGCCCTCGATCAGAAGCTGACCCGACTTGCGATAGGCATCGGGATCGCGTGCGAGCTTGCGCAGCCGCACCAGCAAGGCGTTGTCGCGCGAGGTGATGTACGCCGGCGTCACGGCGCGTCGACGAGCTGCTGCAGCAGCAGATCGCGCACCGGCGCAAAACTGCGCCGGTGATGCAGACACGCGCCATGTCGGCGCAAGGCCGCCAGATGCTGCGGCGTCGCATAACCCTTGTGGTCTGCAAAGCCGTACTGCGGATGCTCGTCGTGCAGCTGAAGGCACAAGGCGTCGCGGTGCACCTTGGCAATGATGGACGCGGCCGAGATCGCCTTGACCCGCGCATCGCCGTCAACGAGGGCCTGCGCCGGCATCGCGAGCGCAGGCAACTGCTTGCCGTCGACCAGCACGGCATTCGGCCGCAGTCGCAGGCCCTCGACCGCGCGCTGCATCGCCAGCAATGCGGCGCGCAGGATGTTGAGGCTGTCGATCTCGGCGACGCTCGCCTGCGCCACGCAGCAGCACAAGGCGCGCGCGCGGATCTCGTCGGCGAGTTGCTCGCGGCGCCGCGCCGGCAGCAGCTTGGAGTCGTCGAGGCCGCGGATCGGCCGGCGATCGTCGAGGATCACTGCGGCGGCGACGACCGGGCCGGCCAGCGGGCCGCGGCCAACCTCGTCGACACCGGCAATCAGCCCGGTCGCCTCGAACACCAGGCCGAGCCGGCTAAGCGCCAAGTACCGTTTCGATCGCATCGGTGGCCACCTTGGCGGTGTCGCAGCGCAGTTGCAGGTGCAGCGCCTCGAGCCGCTCGGCCAGGACCTGGCAGGCGGCGGGGTCGTCGAGCCAGGCCAGGGCGGCGTCGGCAATGCGCGCGGGCGTGGCGTCGTTCTGCAGCAGTTCGGGCACCGCGAAATCGCCGAGCAGGATGTTGGGCAAGGCAACCCACGGCTGGTACTTCATGCGCTTCATCATCTGCCAGCTGAGCGCGTGCATCGCATAGACGACGACCATCGGCCGCTTGAAGAGCGCGGCCTCCAGCGTCGCGGTGCCGCTGGCCACCAACGTCACGTCGCAGGCGGCCAGCACCTCGTGGGCGCGACCGTCGACGAGTTCGATCGCGACATCGGCGTGGCGCAGGCGCAGCGGCTCGATCAGATGACGCAGCCCCGGCACCACCGGCAGCACGTATCGCAGCCCCGCGCGGCGTCGATTGAGTTCGCTCGCGGCGCCGAGCAGGCGTGGCGCGACATACTGAATCTCGGAGCGCCGGCTGCCCGGCAGCAAGGCGACGACGATATCGTCGTCAGCGAGACCGAGTGCCCGGCGCGCCGCAGCGCGTGGCACTTCGAGCGGAATCTTGTCGGCCAGGGGGTGGCCGACATAGGTCGCCGCGACGCCCTGGCGCGCATAGATTGCCGGCTCGAACGGAAAAATGCACAGCACGAGGTCGGTGGCGCGCCGGATCTTCTCGATGCGCTTGCCGCGCCACGCCCAGATCGAGGGGCTCACGAAATGGACGGTCTTCGTGCCGTTCGACTTCAGCCGGCTCTCGAGGTCGAGGTTGAAATCGGGTGCGTCGACGCCGATGAAGACATCGGGTGGAGCGCGCAACAGCCGTTCGGCCAGTCGATTGCGCACCGCGGCAATGCCGCGGTAATGACTCAGGACCTCCACATAGCCGCGCACCGCCAACTGATCGTGCGGCCACCAGGCATCGAAGCCCTCGGCAGTCATCGCCGGGCCGCCGATGCCGAAAGCTTCGAGCTGCGGCCAGCGCGCACGCATACCGGCCAGGAGCATTCCGCCGAGCAGATCGCCGGAGGCCTCGCCGGCCACCATCGCGATGCGCGGGCACAGCGTCGTCTCAGCGCACGATGCCGCGTGTGGCGTGGGAGAGAAATTCATGCATCAAGTCGATGTCGGCCGTGGCCTCGGGGCGCTCGGCGGCCAGCGCGGCAATGGCCGCGCGCGATCGTTCGAAGGTCAGGCTCGAGCGGTAGAGCAGCCGATGCATCTGTTTGACCGCGGCGATGCGCTCTGGCCCGAAGCCGCGGCGCCGCAGCCCCTCGATGTTGAAGCCGCGTACCGCCAGCGGATTACCATCGACCATCATGTAGGGTGGCACGTCCTGCGAAACATGGCTGGCGAAGCCGACAAAGGCATGCGCGCCTATCGTCACGAACTGATGCACGCCGGAGAGGCCGCCCAACGTGACCCAGTCGCCGATCGTGACATGACCGGCCAGGGTCGCGTTGTTGGCGAGCACCGTATGGTTGCCGACCCGGCAGTCATGGGCGATGTGGACATAGGCCATGATCCAGTTGTCGTCGCCGATGCGCGTCACGCCGCCGCCCGGCACCGTGCCGCAGTTGAGGGTGCAGAACTCGCGGATCGTGTTGCCGTCGCCGATCACGAGTTCGGTCGGCTCGCCGGCGTATTTCTTGTCCTGTGGCACGGCGCCGATCGACGCGAACTGGAAGACGCGGTTGTCGCGACCGATCGTCGTGCGGCCTTCGACGACGCAGTGCGACCCTATCGTCGTGCCGGCATTGATGCGCACACCCGCGCGCACGATGCTCCAGGCGCCGACCTCGACCGATTCGGCCAGTTCGGCGCCGCGCTCGATGATCGCCGTGGCGTGGACCTTCGACATGTTCGAGCGAGCTTCAATCGACGCTGCGCTGCGTGCACAGCACCTGTGCCTCGACTGCCACCTCGTCGCCGACCAGCGCACGCGCGTTGAACTTGAAGAGGCCCGCCCTGACGCGATCGAGTTCGACCTCGAGGATGAGCTGATCGCCAGGCTCGACCGGCCGCTTGAAACGCGCCGAATCGATGCCCGCGAGATAGTAGACCGACTTGTTGTCAGGACTGGCATTCATGGTCTCGAACGCAAGGAGCGCCGCCGTCTGCGCCAGCGCCTCGAGCATCATCACGCCGGGCATCACCGGACGATGCGGAAAGTGGCCGGCAAAGAACGGCTCGTTGACACTGACGTTCTTCACGGCCTTGATGCGCTTGCCAGGCTCGAGCAGGGTGACGCGGTCGACCATCAGAAACGGGTAGCGGTGCGGCAGCTTCTTCAGGATCTCGTAGATGTCCAACGTCATTTGGGCCTCTTCTCGAGCGCGCGCAGGCGCTCACGCAAGGTGTGCAGCTGGCGCAGTGTCGCAGCGTTCTTTTCCCACGCCGCATTGTCGTCGATGGGAAAGATGCCGGTGTACTGACCCGGCCGCGTGATCGAACGCATCACGACGCTCGCCGCCGAGATGTGCACGTGGTCGGCCAGGGTCAGGTGACCGAGGATCATGCCGGCCCCGCCGACGGTGCAATGCGCGCCGATGTGCGTGCTGCCGGCGACGCCGACGCAACCGGCCATTGCGGTGTGGGCGCCGATCCTCACGTTGTGGCCGATCTGGATCTGGTTGTCGAGCTTGACGCCGTCCTCGATCACCGTGTCATCGAGCGCACCGCGATCGATGCAGGTATTGGCGCCGATCTCGCAGTCGTCACCAATGCGCACCGCGCCGAACTGCTCGATCTTCTCCCAGCGATCGCCCGCCGGCGCAAAGCCAAAGCCGTCGGCGCCGATGACCGCGCCGCTGTGCAGCAGGCAGCGCGCGCCGACCCGGCAGCCTTCGCCAAGCGTGACCCGCGCGGCCAGCCGGGTCTGCTCGCCGATGCAGGCCTCGCGGCCGATGTAGCAATGCGCCCCGATGACCGCCCCCGCGCCAATTACCGCGCCGGCCTCGACGACGGCGAGCGGGCCGATCGACGCGGTCGCCGCGACTTGTGCAGCCGCGTCGACGACGGCGCTCGCGTGCACACCGGCCGGCGCCGGCGGCTGCGTGCGCGCACGCCACCACTGCGTCAGCCGTGCGTGATAGAGATACGGGTCGGGGGTGACGATGGCCGCGCCGCGTGCGGCAGCCGCCACCCGAAATGCCGGCGCAACGATGATGCAACCGGCTCCCGACGTGGCAAGCTGCGGGGCGAGACGCGCATCGGCGAGAAAGCTGATGGCCGAGGGCGTGGCGTTCTCGAGGCTGGCGATGCGGTCGATTCGGAGCGTGCCGTCGCCGATCAGTTCACCGCCGAGTTGCCCGGTGATGTCACGCAACGCGACATCAATCACCGTTCACTTGCCGCCCTGCGTGTTGAGCGCCTTGATTACCTTGTCGGTGATGTCGACCTTGGGCCCGGCAAACACAGCCTCCTGCAGGATCAAGTCGTACTTCTCGCTCTCGAAGATCTGCTTGATGACCTTGTTGGCACGCTCGACGACCGCCGCCAGTTCCTCGTTCTTGCGCTGGCTCAGGTCTTCCTGGAATTCACGGCGCTTGCGCTGGAACTCGCGGTCCTGCTCCACCAGATCGCGCTGGCGCCGGTTGCGCTCGCTCTCGGCCAGGGTCGGTGCGTCCTTGTCGAGCTTGTCGCCCGCGGCCTTCAGGCGGTTGCCCATATCGGCCAGGTCCTTTTCGCGCTTCGAGAATTCGCTCTCGAGCCGGCTCTGTGCCGCCTTGGCAGGCACTGCGTCGCGCAGCACACGGTCGCTGTTGACGTAACCGATCTTCAGTTCCTCGGCGCCCGCTGACAGGGCCAGCGCCAGCAGCACGGTCCCGAATGCATATTTAACGACACGATTCATCAGAAAGCAGTCCCGATCTGGAATTGAAGCCGCTGGATTCTATCGCCTGGCCGCTTGCGGATCGGCGTGCCATAGCTGAGCTTCAAGGGGCCGACCGGCGAGATCCAACTGACCCCGACGCCGGCCGACGCGCGCAGGCTGGCGGCCTCGATGTGCTCGGACGGGCCCCAGACGTTGCCGATGTCGATGTAGCCGAACATGCGCAGGGTGCGATCGTTGCCGGTGCCCGGCACCGGCACGTAGAGTTCGTTGTTGATGTTGAGCAAGCGGTTGCCGCCGAGATAGGCGCCGGTGACGTCGACCGGGCCGAGCGAGCTCTGGTCGAAGCCGCGCACCGAGCCGAGGCCGCCGCCGTAGAAGTTCTTGAAGATCGGATAGGGGCGGCCCGACAGACCCGTGCCATAGCCGACTTCGGCGTTGAAGGCGTAGGTGTAGCCCTTGGTGATCGGCACGTACTGTTGGAACTGCGCGTTGGTGCGCAGGTAGCGGGTCGAGCCGGCCGCGCCCCACTCGAGGTTGAGCCGCTGATAACGGCCACTGGTGGGCGCCAGCGCGCTGTCGCGACGGTCGCGTGTCCAGCCGATCGTCAGCGGCACCGAATTGCTGACGGCACCGTTTTCCTCGCGGTAGAGGAAGAGGCTGTTGGGCACCGCGTTGGTGCCGCGGATCTCGGTGCGCTCGAAGCCGCCGCCGAAGAACACCGTGTCGTACTCGCTGAACGGCACGCCGAAGCGGATCGTGGCCCCCGGCGTCACGAACTGGTAGTCGCCGCCGATGGTGTTGAGCGGGCTGATCGTGCGGTAGTAGAGATCTATTGCACGTGAGACGCCGTCGACGGTGAAGTACGGGTCGACGGTGCTGACGACGAAGGTGCGATAGGTCTTGCTGGTGTTGACCTCGAAGCCCAGGTAGTTGCCCGATCCGAACACGTTCTCCTGCTTGATCGAAGCCGTCAGCGCCAGCTTGTCGGCCGACGAATAGCCGGCACCGAGCGAGAGGTTGCCGGTCGGCTTTTCCTTGACCGTGATGGTCAGGTCGACCTGGTCCACGGTGCCGGGCACTTCATGCGTCTCGATGTTGACGTCGGTGAAGAAGCCGAGCCGGTCGACGCGGTCGCGCGACAGCTTGATCTTCGCCCCGTCGTACCACGAGGCCTCGAACTGGCGGAACTCGCGCCGCACGACCTCATCGCGCGTGCGCGTGTTGCCGGCGATGCTGATGCGGCGCACGTACACGCGCCGTTGCGGCTCGGCTGAAAGGGTCAGCACGACTCGGCCGTTGGCGCGATCGATATCCGGGCGCGGCTCGATCTTGGCAAAGGCATAGCCAAAGCTGCCGAAACGCTCGGTGAAGGCTCGCGTCGTATCGGCTACCGCCTCGGCGCGGTACGGCTCGCCGGGCCGTATCGTCACCAGGGACTTGAACTCGTCTTCCTTGCCGAGGTAGTCACCCTCGAGTTGCACCGCGGTCACCGTGTAGACCTGACCCTCGTGAATGTTGACGGTGATCGTGATGTCGCGCTTGTCGGGCGAGATCGTGACCTGCGTCGAATCGATGTTGAACTCGAGATAGCCGCGGTTCAGGTAGTAGGCGCGCAAGGTCTCGAGGTCGGCATTGAGCTTGGCGCGCGAATAGCGGTTGGCCTTGGTGTACCAGTCGAACCAGCCGCCCTCGTTGAGGTCGAACAGGCCCTTCAAGGTGCCTTCGGAAAACGCCTTGTTGCCAACGATGCGGATTTCGCGGATGCGCGTCGGCGCGCCTTCGGTCACGGTGAAGGTGACGTTGACGCGGTTGCGTTCGACCGGCGTCACGGTCGTGACGACCTCGGCGCCGTAGAGGCTGCGCGTCAGGTATTGGCGCTTCAACTCCTGCTCGGCGCGATCGGCCAGCGCCTTGTCGAACGGCAGGCCCTCGCCGATGCCGAAGTCCTTCAATGACTTCAGAAGCGTGTCCTTGTCGAATTCCTTCAGTCCCGCGAAATCGATGTTGGCGATGACCGGCCGCTCCTCGACGATGACGACCGCCACCCCGGATTCGACATCGATGCGCACGTCCTTGAAGAGGCCCGTCGCGAACAAGGCGCGCAAGGCCGCGGCGCCCTTCTCGTCGGTGTATGTGTCGCCGATGCGAAACGGCAGCGCGGCAAAGACAGTGCCCGGGTCGGTGCGCTGCAGACCCTCGACCCGGATGTCCTTGACGACGAACGGCTCGACCGCCCAGGCGGTTTGGAATGCAATGGCCAGAGCAAGGGAGACGAGCGACGAGCGAATGCGCAACAGCCAGGAGAATCGGTGCATGGGTCGGTCAGTGCAGACCCAGCAGGCGGGCCATGTCGTTATAGAGTGCCAGGCTCATCATCACCAGCATGATGGCCACTCCGCCACGCTGCAGTCTGTCGAGCCACAGCTCGGAGATCGGTCGCCCCGTCAGAGCCTCGAAAATATAATACATGAGGTGCCCGCCATCGAGCACCGGCAGCGGCAGCAGGTTGAGCACGCCGAGGCTGACGCTGACGACCGCGAGAAAGCCGAGGTAGTAGGCCAGGCCGAGACGGATCGACTGGCCGGCGTAGTCGGCGATGGTCAGCGGGCCGCTCAGGTTGCTGAGCGAGGCCTGGCCAATCACCATGCGGCCGAGCATCTTCACGGTGAGCGCGGACATCTCCCAGGTCTGCGACACCGCCTTCGTGATGCCGTCGATCGGGCCGTAGCGCACCATCACGAAAGCCGGCGGCTGCCCCGGATAGAGCTCGACGCGGCCAACGCGCCCGGTACTGCTGTCGACCGCCTCGGGCGTCACCGCGCGTTCGAGCTTGCGGCCGCCACGCTCGATGCGCCAGTGCAGGGTCTTGTCGGGACTGGCGCGGATCAGGTCGCGGATCTGTGAAGCGTCGGCGATCGAGACGCCGTCGATCGCGAGCACCCGGTCGCCGGCTTCGAGTCCGGCGCGCGCACCCGGCCCGCCGGGCTGCACCTTGCCAAGCACCGGCGCGCTGTAGGCGTTACCAAGTCCGATGCGGCGCATCAGCCGCGTGTCGACGTCGGCCGTGCCGAGATCGCGCAGATCAAGCGAGACCTGATGTGCGCCGCGGCCTTCGCTGTCGGCGACGCGCAGCTCGATGCGCTCGCCCTCGAGCGCCGCTTGCGTCACTTCCCAGCGCAGGTCGGTGAGCGAGCGCACATCGTGCCAGTCGGTGCCGTTGACCGACCAGGCCTGCACCCAGTCGCCGGCGCGCAAGCCGGCGCGCTCGGCGATGCTCGAAGCGACCGGCGGCCCGAGCACGGCCTTCGGCTCGTCGACGCCGATCCAGTGCGCCGCCGAATAGAGCAGCACCGCGAGCAGCAGATTGGCGAGCGGACCGGCGGCGACGATCGCCGTGCGTTGCAGCAGTGGCTTGCGGTTGAAGGCGCGGTCGAGGTCGCCGGGCGCGACCGGGCCTTCCCGTTCGTCGAGCATGCGCACATAGCCGCCCAGCGGCAGTGCGCACACGGTGAATTCGGTGCTCTCGGGTGTCGCCTGGCGGCGCCACAGCACGCGACCGAAGCCGACCGAAAAGCGCAGCACCTTGACCCCGCAGGCGCGAGCGACGCGATAGTGGCCGTATTCGTGGATCACGATCAGCACCCCGAGCGTCAGCACGAACGCGAGCACGGTGATGATCATGCGGCCAGTCCCTCGAGGAATTGCTGCGCGCTGCGGCGTGCGCGGTGGTCCAGCTCGAGCACGGCGTCGAGCGAACCGCAGGTGCCGGTCTCCGGAACGACCGCCGCGAGCGTCTCGGCGTTGACCGTGTGAATCTGGTCGAAGCGGATGGTTCCGGCGAGGAAGGCCGCAACAGCCGCTTCATTGGCGGCGTTGAGCACCGCACTGCTGCCTTCCGGGCCGCGCAGGGTCTCCCAGGCCAATGCGAGGCCCGGGTGGCGCTGCGGATCGGGCGCCTCGAAGGTGAGTGCTGAGAGTTGGCTGAAGTCGAGCCGGCTCGCACCCGACTCGATGCGCTCGGGAAACGAGAGGCCATAGGCGATCGGCACGCGCATGTCGGGTGTGCCCAGTTGTGCAAGCACGGAGTTGTCGCGGCAGACGACCATCGAGTGGATGATCTGCTGCGGGTGGATGACGACCTGGATCTGCTCGGGCCGGAGATCGAAGAGCCAACGCGCCTCGATGACCTCGAGCGCCTTGTTCATCATCGTCGCCGAATCGACCGAGATCTTGCGGCCCATCGCGAAGTTCGGATGCGCGCAGGCCTCGTCGGGCTTGATGCCATGCATCGTCGAAGGATCACGCTGCCGAAACGGGCCACCCGACGACGTGAGCAGGATGTGATCGATGCGTGCCGCCCACTGCGTACGGTCTTCGGGCAGGCACTGGAAGATCGCCGAATGCTCGCTGTCGATCGGCAGCAAGGTCGCGCCGCCGCGCTGCACCGCGTCGATGAAAAGCGCACCGCCGACGACCAGCGCCTCCTTGTTGGCAAGCAACAGCCGCTTGCCGGCCGCCGCCGCTGCCATGCAGGGCCCAAGCCCGACCGCGCCGACGATCGCCGCCATCACGGCATCGACCTCCGGATGCCCCGCGAGTTCGGACAAGGCCGTGGCGCCGTCCAGCACTTCGGTGGCGAGGCCCTGCGCGCGCAAACCCTCGCGCAGGCGCTGCGCCGCTGCAGCGTCCGGCAGCGCCGCGTAGCGCGGCCGCCAACGCGCGCACTGCCCGAGCAGCACGTCGACGCGGCTGTGCGCGGTCAGCGCGTAGACCTCGTAGCGGTCCGGGTGGCGCCCGATGACGTCGAGCGTGTTGCAGCCGACCGAGCCGGTTGCGCCGAGGATGCAGACGCGTTGACGCTGCGCGGGAGCGGCAATCATTTCATTGGCCGCCGGGCCGCCCCAAGGGCATTGGGCTCCCCCCTCGGGGGCAGCGAGCGAAGTGAGCGTGGGGGCATTTCATTTCAGTGGCACCGCCGCGCTTCGCGCGACCCACGGCGCATGAAACCGCGATCCGTTGCCGACATCGAATTTGGAGCGTACACGCAGCCGGGAATGGGGTCCCCGGGCGTGGTGAATAGGAATTCGCTGAACACAGCCCGGGGACCGAGTACTCGACGTGCGCGCTGCACGGATTCACGAACGGTTTCATCCTAGTGGCTCGGAGCGCCGCATGTCAGAGTGTCAGCAAGGCGAGCGCGAGCGGCACCACCGGCAACAACGCATCGACGCGGTCGAGCACGCCGCCATGGCCGGGCAGCAGACGGCTGCTGTCCTTGGCGCCGGCGCTGCGCTTGACCAGCGACTCGAACAGATCGCCGACGACGCTCATGGCCGCCAGGAACAGCACGACCAGCGCCAGGCCGAACGCGCCGAAGCGTTGCGACAGCAAGCCGTAGAGGCTTTTCGAGTCGAGCGTGAACGAGTGTTCGAACGCCAGCCAGACAAAGGCCACGATCAGCGCGCCCACCATCCCGCTCCAGACGCCCTCCCAGCTCTTGCCCGGGCTGATGCTCGGTGCGAGCTTGCGCCTGCCGAACCTGCGACCGCCGAAATACGCGGCGATATCTGCGGCCCAGACCAGGCACATGGCCGACAGCAGAAAGTTGACGCCGAGCGCCTTGGCATTGGTGAGCGCCAGCCAGCCGACCCACAGCATGGCAACCCCGAGCAGCCAGCGCAGGCGTTGCGGCAGGGCCAGCCACGCCGGCTGACCGCGGCTGAGGACCCAGGCGCCGCCGATCAGCCAAACGATCGCCGCCAGCCACCACGTGGCATCCGGAGCCGCGGTGGCCCAGCCGCTCCACAGCGTGGCCGCACCGGCCGCTGCCAGCGCGATGCCGAGCAGCGGGGCGAGACCGGAGGCGCCGTTCAGGCGACCCCACTCCCAGCCGGCCAGCGAAATCAGCAGCAAGGTCAGCAGTGCAAAAGGCCATGGATTGCCGATCAGCAGGGCGGGGATCAGCAACGCGAGCAGCACCAGGGCGGTGACAACGCGTTGCCCGAGCACCGTCAGGACTCCACCGCCAGCGCCACCGGCACCTCATTGGGTACCGCACCGAAGCGGCGCTCGCGGCGGGCAAACTGCTCGAGCGCAGCATCGAGTTCGGCGGCACCGAACTCGGGCCACAGGCAGTCGCTGAAGACGAGCTCGGAGTACGCCGCCTGCCACAGCAGAAAGTTGCTGATGCGCAGTTCGCCACCGGTGCGGATGAAGAGATCCGGGTCGGGCGCGTAACTGAGCGCCATGTAGCCGTTGAGCCGCGCCTCGTCGAGCTCGTGTGCGGCGACGCCCTCGGCGATCGCCTGACGGCAGGCCTGCACGATGTCCCAGCGTCCGCCGTAGTTGAAGGCCACCGACAAGGTGATGCGCGTGTTCATCCGCGTGCTCGCTTCGGCCTGCTCCCAGGCCTCGCGCAACTTCTCGGAAACCTGGCTGCGATCGCCGACGATGCGGATGCGCACGCCGTCGCTGGCGAGCCGTCCGAGATACTTGGAGACGGCCACCAGCACCAGCCCCATCAGGCTCGAGACCTCCTCGGTCGGACGCTTCCAGTTCTCCGACGAGAACGCAAACACGGTGACGTACTCGATGCCGCGATCGGCACAGGCGAGCACCGTGCGCACCAGCGCATCGACGCCCTGCTTGTGGCCGAAAAAGCGCGGCATGAAGCGCCGCTTGGCCCAGCGGCCGTTGCCATCCATCACGATCGCGACATGGCGCGGCACGGGCAGCGGAGTATCGGAGAGGTTGCTCATCGCAGGTGCGGTATGGGGGTGGAGCGCGCTGCCATCAGACCGCCATGATCTCGGCTTCCTTGGCCACGGTCAGCCGGTCGATCTCGGCAATCGTGCGGTCGGTGAGCCTTTGCATCTCGTCGAGCGAGCGGCGCTCGTCGTCCTCGGAAATGGCCTTGTCCTTTTGCAGCTTCTTCGCGTGCTCGTTGGCGTCGCGACGCAGATTGCGCACGGCGATGCGCGCATCTTCGGCGGTATTGCGCACCACTTTCGTCAGCTCGCGACGCCGCTCCTCGGTCAAGGCCGGCATCGGCACGCGCAGCAGGTCGCCTTGCGACGCCGGGTTGAGGCCGAGGTCGGACTCGCGGATTGCGCGCTCGATCTTCGCCCCCATGCCCTTCTCCCAAGGCTGCACGCTGATCGTGCGAGCGTCGAGCAGCGACACGTTGGCCACCTGGCTGACCGGCACCATCGAACCGTAATAGTCGACGTGGACCTGGTCGAGGATGCCCGGGTGGGCGCGGCCGGTGCGGATCTTCTGCAACTCGGACTTGAAGGCTTCGACCGAGCGGGCCATCTTCTGCTCGGCGGTCGACTTGATCTCGGCTATCGTCATCTCGTCACTCCTCAAACGTGGACCAGCGTGCCCTCGTCCTCGCCCTGGACGACGCGCCGCAACGCGCCGGGCTTGAAGATGCTGAACACGCGGATCGGCAGTTTTTGGTCGCGACACAGCGCGAAGGCCGTGGCATCAAGCACCTTCAGATTGCGCGTGATCGCCTCGTCGAACGAGATCTGGTGGTAGCGCGTCGCATTCGGGTCCTTGCCCGGATCGGCACTGTAGACGCCGTCGACCTTGGTCGCCTTCAGCACGATCTGGGCGCCGATCTCCGCGCCGCGCAGCGCCGCGGCGGTGTCGGTCGTGAAGAACGGGTTGCCGGTGCCGGCAGCGAAGATCAGCACCTTGCCTTCCTCGAGATACTGCAGCGCCTTCGGCCGCACATAGGGCTCGACCACCTGCTCGATGCCGATCGCCGACATGACGCGCGCCGTCATGCCTTCCTGGCGCATCGTGTCGGCCAGCGCCAATGCGTTCATGACCGTGGCCAGCATGCCCATGTAATCGGCAGTCGCACGGTCCATGCCGACGGCTCCGCCGGCAACGCCGCGAAAGATGTTGCCCCCGCCGATGACGATCGCGACTTCGCAATCGAGCCTTGTGACCTCCTGCACCTCGCGCACGATGCGCACGATGGTCGCGCGGTTGATACCGTACGCGTCGTCGCCCATCAATGCCTCGCCGGAGAGTTTGAGCAGGATGCGTTTGTACACGGCCATGAAGCGAAGCTCCGGGGTGGAAGGTTGGGCGCTACGGCGCTGCAGTCTACGCGGGCGCGGCGATCCGCAACACGCTCGCCCGGCTCAGGCGCTCTTGGCGGCCGCGACCTGCGCCGCGACCTCGGCGGCGAAGTCGTCGCTCTTCTTCGCGATGCCTTCGCCGACCACGTAGAGCGTGAAGCCGAGGATGCGTGTGGCGCGCTCCTTGAGCATCTGCTCGACGCTTTGCTTGTCGTTCTTCACGAAGGCCTGGTTGTAGAGGCTCACTTCCTTCAGGTACTTCGCGACCGACCCGTCGATGCGACGCGCGACGATCTCGTCGGACTGCACCGGCTTGCCTTCGGCTCGCGCCTTCTCGGCGTCTTCCGCGGCCTTTTGCGCTGCGACGCGACGCTCGGCCTCGATGAGTTCGGCCGGCACGTCGGACGATGCCAGCGCCACCGGCTTCATCGCCGCGACATGCATCGCGACGTCCTTGGCGGCTGTGGCATCGCCGCTGTACTCGACCAGCACGCCAATGCGCGTGCCGTGCAGGTAGCTCGTGACCTGGCCGCCGCCGCCATAGCGCTGGAAGCGCCGGATCGACATGTTCTCGCCGATCTTGCCGACCAGGCCACGGCGCACGTCCTCGACGGTCGGGCCGAAGCCTTCCTGCTGGCAGGGCAGTGCCGAAAGCGCCGCCAGATCGGCCGGCGCGTGCTGGGCAACGAGCCCGGCGCAGGCGTTGGCAAACGCCAGGAACAAATCGTTCTTCGTGACGAAATCGGTTTCGCAGTTGACTTCGACGAGAGCGCCGACATCGGCTGCCACCGAGGCGGCGACGACCCCCTCGGCGGTGATGCGCGAGGCCGCGCGCCCAGCCTTGCTGCCGAGCTTGACGCGCAGCAGTTCCTCGGCGCGGTCCATGTCGCCATCGGCCTCGGTCAGCGCCTTCTTGCACTCCATCATGGGTGCATCGGTCTTGGCGCGCAGTGCGCCGACCATTGCCGCAGTAATGACTGCCATCGTCGATTCTCCGTTTCTGTCGGGGCCGGGCGCGAGGTCGCGGTCGCCGAATACAACTGGATTGAAAAGGGCTTCAGCAGCCCCTTTGTCCGCTCGCCACAGGACAGCCGGCTCTCAATGAACGCCGCCGGGCCGCTCCGGGCTTTCCCCGACCCTTTGGAGCGCGGCCTCGGCTTGCCGGGTCCGGCGGCCGTCAGTGCGTCTCGTCGACTTCGACGAACTCGTCGCCTTCGGCCGCGACCGCCTGAGTCATCTCGTGGTTCGCGTTGGCCTTGCCTTCGAGCACCGCGTCGGCAACCGCGTGGGCATAGAGGGCCACCGCTTTGGCCGAGTCGTCGTTGCCCGGGATCACGTAGTCGATGCCGATCGGGGAATGGTTCGAATCGACGACGGCGACGATCGGGATGCCGAGCTTTTGCGCCTCGGCGACGGCAATCTTGTGGAAGCCGACGTCGATGACGAACATGGCATCGGGCAAGGCGTTCATGTCCTGGATGCCGCCGATGTCCTTCTCGAGCTTGGCCAGCTCGCGCTGGAACATCAGCGCCTCTTTCTTGATGCGGATCTCGGTGCCGGCCTCGACCTGGGCCTGCATTTCCTTCAGACGCTTGAGCGAGCCCTTGACGGTCTTGAAGTTCGTCAGCATGCCGCCGAGCCAGCGCTGGTCGACGAAGGGCATGCCGCAGCGCCGTGCCTCCATCGCGATCACATCGCGCGCCTGGCGCTTGGTGCCGATCATGAGGATCGTGCCCCGGCGCGCCGCGACCTGGCGCACGAACTTCAGTGCCTCGTTGAAGAGCGGCTGCGTCTTCTCGAGGTTGATGATGTGGATCTTGTTGCGATGGCCGTAGATGTACGGTGCCATCTTGGGGTTCCAGAAGCGCGTCTGGTGCCCGAAATGGACGCCGGCTTCCAGCATGTCACGCATGGAAATGTTCATGAGAGGTTCCAAAGGTTGGTTCTAGAATCCGGCGCGAATCACCGCCTGCGCATCTTGCGAAAGCCCGCGGCAACACCTTGAAATGTCCGGTTCGCGAATGTGTTTGTCCGAGCCGATATGTGCTCTGCCAAACCATTCGATTCTAGCATCCCATGACCGACGAACCGACCCGCCTGGCCACCCGGGAGACCCACCCTTGGCGCGTGAAGGGGGCCCTCGGACGCTCTGCTGCGTTCATGCCCGGTGCATTCGCACCGGGCGCTCGCCTGGCACGAACAGCCCACCGGACTGTTCGCGTTCGCGCTTTCTGCCCCGGCGCCGTCCTTCGGCCGTCGCGTCCCCCTTTACTTCGCTCCGCGGCGCACCCCACTGCCCCGGTCAGGCAAGCCTGCCGCGCGGTACGTTTCCTGCCTTTGGGCCGCACCGGCGGCCACTGACATGCGCATCGCCATCATCGGCGCCGGCATCATCGGCGTCACATCGGCCTATGAGCTGAGCGCCGACGGCCACGCCGTCACGGTGCTCGAGCGCTGCAGCAGCGTCGCTGCCGAAACCAGCTTCGCCAACGCCGGCCTCGTCGCGCCTGGCTACGTGACGCCATGGGCTGCCCCCGGCATGCCGGGCAAGGTGCTGCGCGGGCTTTTCAGCCGGCACTCGCCGGTGCGCTTCGGCGGGCTGCCCGATTGGGCGACGCTGCAGTGGGGCTGGCGCTGGTGGCGCGCCTGCCGCGCCCCGGTGCATCAGGCCAATCGCCTGCGGATGCAGCGGCTGGCCTATTTCAGCCGCGATCGGCTACGAGACCTCAGAGCCCGCCTCGAGCTCGACTACGAGCGCTCCGAGGGCTACCTGGTGCTGCTGCGCAGCGCCCGTGAACTGGCGCTGGCACGGCCCGGCCTCGCGACGCTTGCGGCGCTCGGCACGCGGCATGAGATTCTCGATGCCGCGGGCTGCCGCGCCGTCGAGCCGGGTCTGAATCCGGCGACGGCGCTGCATGCCGGCATCTACCTGCCCGATGACGAAGTCGGCAACTGCCGCCAGTTCGCGCACCTGCTGCGCCGCGAAGCCGAACACCTCGGCGCGCGCTTTCGCTTCGACACGATGGTGCAGCGCATCGTCCCGGGGGCGCGGCCGCGACTGCAACTGGCCGATGTTGAGGAGACCTACGACCGGGTGCTCGTCTGCGCCGCCGTCGATTCCGTGGCCCTGCTGCGGCCACTCGGCGTGCGCGTGCCGCTGCAGGCGGTGCACGGCCCGAACGACACAATCCGCGCGCGCTTGCGACCTTGCACAAGGTGCTGCACGACTGGTTTCCCGGAGTCGCACCGCTCGACAAGGCGCAACGCTGGAAAGGGGCGCGGCCGATGCTGCCCGACGGTCCGCCGGTGCTGGGCGAGAGCGGCGCCGAAGGCGTCTGGCTCAATCTCGGGCACGGCTCGAGCGGCTGGGCGCTGGCCTGCGGCTCGGCACGGCTGCTCGCCGACCGACTGGAAGGCCGCCCTGCGGCCATCGACACCGACGGCCTCGGCATCGAGCGACTGCGCGCCTGAAATCGGTCGGCCAGTTCACCTTCGAAAGCCGCTGCGCCGAATTCAACCGGCAGCGGCAAGGCCACTGCGGGCCGGCGCAGCGTTTGCTGCTGCACGACAATGAAGCACAGATCGCATTCCCTCCGCTCGATGCAACGCGTTGCTTCCACCATCCGCACCGCGGCCCTTTTCGATACGACGCACACGCGTGTCATCGAACAGCAGGCAGCCGCACAGTTCCCGGCGCACGCGCTGATGCGCCGGGCCGGCGCGGCGGTGGCGCGCCTGGCGCTGGCAGTGGCGCCGCATGCCGAGCGCTTCTGGATCGCCGCAGGCCCCGGCAACAACGGCGGCGACGGCCTGGAGGCGGCGGCACGGCTGCAGCAGCAGGGCAAGGCGGTCGCGGTCAGCCTGCTCGGCGAACCGGCTCGGCTGCCGGCCGATGCCCGCGACGCGCTCGAACGCGCGCGCGAAGCCGGTGTCAAGATCGGCACGGACCCGCGGAGCCCGTTCGAGGGGCTCCGGCCACACGATCTCGCGATCGATGCCTTGCTGGGCATCGGCACATCCCGCGGCCCGGCGGGAGTCCTCGCGGACGCCGTGCTGATGATCAATCGGCTCGCCTGCCCGGTGCTCGCGGTCGACGTGCCCTCGGGCCTGCTCGCCGACACCGGCCAGCCGGTCGGCGCGCTGTGCGTCGTCGCGCACCATACCTTGAGCCTGCTGACCTTGAAACCGGGTCTCTACACCGGCGCCGGGCGCGACCATGCCGGCTGCATCTGGTTCGACGATCTCGGCGTGCCGGCCCCGGCCGAGGCCCCGGAAGCCTGGCTGGTCGGCAGCGGCGTGACCGCCATGGCGCGCCGCGAATATGTGCAGCACAAGGGCAGCTTCGGCGACGTCGCCATCGTCGGCGGCGCAGCGGGGATGACCGGTGCTGCGCTGCTCGCCGGTCGCGCCGCCGCCGCAGCAGGCGCCGGCAAGGTGCACGTCGCGCTGCTCGACGAGCGCGACTGGGCACCGGGCGTCGATGCGATGCGGCCCGAATTGATGTTCGCGCGTGGCTGGTGGCGCGCGGCCCCCGAGCGGCTGGCGGCAGCAACCGTGGTCTGCGGTTGCGGCGGCGGCGACGCGGTGCGGGCAGCACTGCCCCGCCTGCTCGCCGTCGCCGGCCGCCTGGTGCTCGATGCCGATGCACTCAATGCAATTGCCGCCGACGCCACGTTGCAGACCTTGCTGCGTGCACGCGCGACACGCGCCCTGCCCACCGTCCTGACACCGCACCCGCTGGAGGCGGCACGGCTGCTTGGCGGCAGTACCGCCGAGGTGCAGACCGACCGGCTGCAGGCGGCGCAAGCCATCGCCGAACGGCTGCGCTGCGTCGTCGTGCTGAAGGGCTCGGGCAGTGTCACCGCCGCGATGCGCCTGGCGCCGCACATCAACGCCACCGGCAACGCCTCGCTTGCGAGCGCCGGCACCGGCGATGTGCTGGCCGGCTGGCTTGGCGGTGTCTGGGCCCAGGCGCCGTCGGCCGTCAGTCTCTCGGAGCTCCAGGCCATGGCCAGCCGCGCAGTGGCGGAACACGGCGCGGCGGCCGAACCGCTGCGGCCCGGAGCGATCGGCGCAAGCGAACTGATCGAGCGCCTGCACCGGCGCCAGCGCGAGGCGTGAGCGCCCTCAGCCGGCCGCGTGCATTGCCTTGCCCACTTCCAGCGTCCCTTGCGCAGAGCCGTTCTCCGGTACGCTCTCGCCGTCGCGCTGCGACAGCTCGTCGAAGCGCGCCGCGACCTGCTCTGCCGCATCCTCCGGATGCCCGATGAAGATGCCGTCGGTCAAGGTGATGTGCGCGCGCTCGAACGCGCCGGCCCCGGCGCAAAGGATCGCGCGCGTCGGTGCATCCTCTGCGACCAGCGCAAGCAGGCCCGGGGTCACGGCCGCGGGCTGCAACAGCGCCAGCACCGCCTCAGGCAGCAGCCCTTCGGTCATGCGGGTGGCCGCGGTCGGCGCCAGGCAATTGACCCGGATGCCGTGCTTGGCGCCTTCGAGCCCCAGGGTCTGCATCAGGCCGACCAGGGCCATCTTCGCCGCGCCGTAGTTGGCCTGGCCGAAGTTGCCATAGAGGCCGGTCGACGAGGTCGTCATCACGATGCGGCCGTAGTTTTGCGCGCGCATGATCTCCCAAACCGCCTTGGTGCAGTGCACCGCGCCCATCAGGTGCACCTCGAGGACCGTGCGGAAATCGCCCAGGTCCATCTTCGCGAAGCTCTTGTCGCGCAGGATGCCGGCGTTGTTGACGAGGATGTCGACGCGGCCCCACGCCTGCATGGCCTCGTCGACCATCGCCCCGACCGCCGCTGCATCGGTGACCGAGGCGCCGTTGGCGATGGCCTCACCACCGGCTGCGCGGATTTCGTCCACGACCGCATGGGCTGCCGCGCTCGCGCCGCCGCGGCCATCGACCGCCGCGCCCAGATCGTTCACCACCACCCGCGCCCCGCGCGCCGCCAAGGCCAGCGCATGCTGGCGGCCGAGCCCGCCGCCGGCGCCGGTGACCAGAGCCACGCGACCGTCGAATCGTATTGTCATGTCGTGCTGCGGCGCGGCCGCGGAGTTGAACCAGGCGCGACTGTACCGAAGACGACGCGCCTGCCCGCGCCGGCGCGCAGCTAACGCCGCTTGCTCGCCTTGGCCGCCTTGGCCGCCTTCGACGCCGCCTGGCGGGTGCCGCCCGGGCGCGTGGCCTTGTGCGCGGTCTTCGCCGCACGGTCGGTCTTCTGCACGCGGGCGAGTTCCTCGGCAGCCGCGCCCGGCTCGGCCGTGTGGCGCCGGCTGCGCGCGAGCAGCGCCTCCTCGTCATCGCGCACCAGGCGGAAATCGATGCGCCGACCGTCCAGATCAACGCGGCTGA
>CAJDUZ010000031.1_pt1 | contig 19530 bp, 18 predicted proteins | sample 7391221 | NCBI WGS metagenome assembly CAJDUZ01 (sample SAMEA7055692, study PRJEB34461) | soil metagenome | biome: terrestrial ecosystem; feature: Peninsula; material: soil | place: Antarctica | collected 2016
CCCGGGTGGGGTCCGCCAGCGGTGCGCGGTGCGCGAGCATGGTGGAAAGGAACGCGCGTGCACGCTCGGTCCTGGGCCGCTGGAAGAACACCTCCGGCTGCTCGTCCTCGACCACGGCACCATCGTCCATGAAGACGATCCTGTCTGCCACCTCGTGCGCGAAACCGAGCTCGTGCGTGACCACCACCATGGTCATGCCCTGGTGCGCCAGCTCGACCATCACGTCGAGAACTTCCTTGATCAGTTCGGGGTCGAGCGCGGACGTGGGCTCGTCGAACAGCATGGCCTGCGGGTTCATGGCCAGGCTGCGGGCAATGGCAGCGCGCTGCTGTTGTCCGCCCGAGAGCTGATGCGGCAGCGCATCGGCCTTGTCGCCCAGACCCACGCGCTCCAGGAGTGCGTGCGCCTCGTGCTCGGCCTCGGCGCGCTTCATGCCCCTGACCCGCATCGGCGCATAGGTGATGTTGCCGAGGATCGTCATGTGCGGGAACAGGTTGAACGACTGGAAGACCATGCCGACCTGGGCCCGCATCGCGGCGAGCGCTGCGCCCCCCGGGGGCAGAAGCGTCTGGTCGATGTAGATCTCGCCCTGATCGATCTTCTCCAGCCCGTTGATGCAGCGGCACAGCGTGGACTTGCCCGAACCCGAGGGCCCGACGATGGCGACCACCTCACCGGGATGAACCGCGAGCGAGACGTCGTTCAGTGCCTGGATCGAACCGAACCGCTTGCTGATGTGCCGGATGTCGATGTACGGCTGCGGGCGGGACACGGCGGAGTCTTTCGGCATGAGCGGCGATCTGGCTTCATGGAAGCGCCGGGATGTCGGCAGCGTCGAGGAGCGCCCGCGCGAGGCAATCGACGGAGTCTATCGTTCGGTGCGCGCGGCCGATCTCCGCTGCCACCAGGTGCAGCTCGGTGCACCCGAGGATGAACGTCTCGAGGCCGGCCGCCCAGGGTTGATCCATCAAGACCATGATTTCGCGCGCCAGCGTGATGCCGGGCTCGCCGCGCTTGAATGCATAGATGATGCGATCGAGCTCGGCTTGGAGGGTGTCGGGCGGCGTCACGAGTACGCTGCCCTGCGGCAGGTAGGGTTCGTACAAGTGCAAACGCACGCTGGCCGACGTCGCCAGCAGGCCGACGCGGCGGGCACCTTGCCTGGCCACTTCGGCGCCCACCGCCGCCAAGAGGCTCACGGCACGCGCACGGCACGCCTTTTCCACCTCGGGCAGGAAGACGTGTGACGTGGCCGAAGCGATGGCCACCAGGTCGACGTTCAGCGCGTCGAGCTGCCGCGCCATCTGCGTGAACCAGGGCACCGGGGAGGGGCCGCCGTGCAGCAGGAACTGGAGGCGATCGGGGATGTCCGGCCGGCTGAGCAGCACGATGGCGGGGTAGTCCGCATCGCTCTTGGCATCGACCAGCTGCAGCAGGCGCGTATAGAAATGCGCGCCGGCGACCGGGCCGAAGGCGGCAAGCAGGCCGATGGTTTTCATGAAGACTCCGGTTGTAGACGGTCGACGCGCTGCTCGAAGCCACCGCTCGCATTCTGCTCAAGGTGGGCCTCGGGCAGGCCCGCACGAATCGGAGCGCCGCGAGGGCCGGCGTGAGCGTGGGCTCGCTCAATCGATATTTTCCATGCAAGGAGGCGCTCGTCGCGGCCCCCATCGAGCGCCACAGCCAGCACATCCCGCAGGTGCCGACATGCTCGCCGAGGAGGGATGACCCACTCCTCGACGAGGCCACGCGCATCGTGTTCGGGTACGCGACGGGTTGAGAGTCACGCCGACTCTTTTGCTCAAGCCGGCCAGATAGTCCGCCGATTTGCCTCCCAGCAGGTCGAGGCGCACGAGCGGCATGATTCGCCTCCTTCCGTTCGACCACGATCAATGCGGATCGGCCATTGCTCGAACCGCTGGTGTCCGGATCTGGCGTGCGAGCAGCGCGGCCACCGATTGCAATGCCGCCGGCACATCGGCGTCGTCGGTTTCGTAGGCGATGTAGCCATCGGGCCGGACCAGCGTCATGCGCGGACGGGGCGCCGTCGACCGACGCAGCTCGACGGTGTCGGCAAAGCGGTCGGCGAGTTTTCGGATCGCCACCTCGATCGCGGGGTCGTCGGCACCGCCGGCCACGAGCAGGAAGCGGCTCCGAATGCCGCCGTCGCGGATCGAATCGTCGAAGTAGCGCTCACCCGCCCCCTCGACGATCGGGCTGTCGCGATAGGCAACGCCCAGCTCCGACAGCCGTTGGACGAAGGCATGCTGGAACGGCGCGAGCCGCGAAACCATCGGAATCACCGCGTCGCGCAGCGTCTGTATCAGCCGGTTCGGCGTGCTCATGACCTTGGTCAGCCGGTCGGTGGTTTTGATCACGTTCCTGATCACCGGAAGCCGCTCGGCCTCGTAGCTGTCGAGCAGGAACTCGTTGCCGTGACCGCGCAAATGGAGATCGAGCTTCCAGGCCAGGTTCCAGACGTCGTGCATCCCGGTGTTCATTCCCTGGCCGCCGAACGGGCTGTGAATGTGCGCGGCGTCGCCGGCGATGAAGATGCGGCCGACGCGCAAGCGCCTGGCGTAACGGTGATGGATCCGGAAAAAGCTGCTCCAGTGCAGGGCGCGTGCCTCGATACCGGATGGTGCGCGCTCGCGCAACAGGCGGCGTACGAGCTCGAGCGACGGCGTACCGTCTTCCGGATGGTCGATGGTCGCGACGATTCGCCGGCGCGTCGCGCTGATCGGAAAGATCGCGAGCGGTCCGGATGTGCTCGGGCACAACTGCAACAGGTCGGCGGGAAGCGCTTCATTGGTCTCGACATCGGCCAGCAGGAATTCGTCGGCGTAGTCCCCGCCCTCGAACGGCAGGTTCAGCAGGTGTCGCACGGCGCTGTGCGCGCCGTCGCACCCGATGACGAACTTCGCGTCGAGATCGAACCGCTCGCCGAGGCGCTCCAAGGTCGTGCTGACGTGCTCGGAATGCTGAATCGCCGACACGAAGGATGTGCGGTATTCGACCGCGCCGCCTCTTCGAGCCAACTGCTGCACCAGCAGCTTCTCGGTCACGTCCTGCGGCACCATCGCGATGAACGGGTAAGGGCTCTCCGCGGGGGCGAACGGCATGAGTGCCAGCTGCTGCTCGGGCGTGCTGATGACCACGCGCGTCACGCGGTTCGCGGTTTCGAGAAACGGCATCACCAGTCCCGCCATGTCGAGAATCTCGAGCGTGCGGGGGAAGATCGCGAGCGCCTTGGAATGCTCTGACTGCGACCCGCTCGCCTCGACCAGCCGCCAACGCAGTCCGCGGCGTGCGCATTCGCTTGCAAGGAGCAGGCCGACCGGGCCGGCGCCGACGATCAGGACATCGGTTTCGATGGCGTCGCGTGACATGGTGGTCCTCGTTTCGTTCGCGTCGCTGAGTTGGGCAGCGCGCCGGCGCTGATCGTCTGCACGTACGCGCAGACGCCCAAGGAGAATCTGCGGCCCAAGCACCTCGCCGGCGCTGACCTCGCCCGCTGCGCCGAACTCGGCGCCGGACTCGCGGCCCGGATCGTGCTCGGGGTGTTCTGATCCGCCGAGGTTGCGGGAGCGCGGCTTGCCGGGTCAATGAATTGCCTTATTCGGGCACACTGCCGAGGCGGCAGCGGCAGTGAACAAGTTAACGCGGGAGCAGGCATGGGTTGGTGGGATCAGCAGGTGCAGCGTTTGCGCGAGGCAGGAACCGCGCCGCGGTCCTCCGGCGCACCTGGCAAGCCGACCGGCGCCGGCCAGACGCGTGTGCCGCCGCGCAAGACGTGGATGATCTTCTTCATCATCCTGCTGATCAACTATTTGATCATGCGCGCGCTGGCGCCGAGCTCGTCGGAGCCGATCACGGTGCCCTACACCACTTTCAGGACGCAGGTCACCGACGGCAACGTCGAGTCGATCTACAGCCAGGGCGCGAACATCGAGGGACGCTTCCGCGCGGCCGTGACGTGGCCACCGCAAGGCGGCGAAGCCGCCGCCCAGCCGGGTGCGCCGTCCGCGCGCCGCCATGCCGAGTCCGAACCGCGCGCATCGGACACATTCACCACCACCCTGCCGACCTTTGTCGGGACGGGCCTGGAAGGTTTCCTGATCGACCACCATGTGGAGATCAGCGCGGTGCCGATCAAGACCGGCAGTTCCTGGGGGACTCTGCTGTTCGGCTTCGGCCCGGCCATTCTGATCATCTTTTTCTACGTCTGGATGTACCGCCGCGCCACCCAGGGCGGCGGGCTGGGCGGCGCAGGCCTGATGGGAATCGGCAAGAGCAAGGCACGGCGCTACGACCAGGAAGCCGGCGGAGGCGTCACCTTCGCCGACGTGGCCGGCATCGACGAGGCCACGAACGAATTGGTCGAGATCGTCGACTTCCTCAAGGATCCGGACAAATACACCCGGCTGGGCGGCTCGGCCCCCAAGGGCGTGCTGTTGATCGGCGCGCCGGGTACCGGCAAGACACTGCTGGCGCGCGCGGTGGCCGGCGAGGCCGGCGTGCCGTTCTTCTCGATGAGTGCGGCGGAGTTCGTCGAGATGATCGTCGGCGTCGGCGCGGCGCGCGTGCGCGACCTGTTCAAGCAGGCGCGCGAACATGCGCCTGCCATCATCTTCATCGACGAGATCGACTCCATCGGCCGGGCGCGCGGGGCCACACCGATCGCCGGCTCCAGCGAGCAGGAGCAGACGCTGAATCAGATCCTCACCGAAATGGACGGTTTCTCGGGCCGCTCCGGCATCATCGTACTGGCGGCAACCAACCAGCCGGAGGTGCTGGACCGCGCACTGCTGCGGCCCGGGCGCTTCGATCGGCGTGTCGTCGTCAACCTGCCGGACAAGGTGGGCCGCAAGGCGATCCTGGAGGTCCATACGCGCAAGGTGCCGCTGGCCGAGGATGTGGACCTCGGCGAGCTGGCGGCCGCAACCCCGGGGTTGTCGGGCGCCGACCTGAAGAACCTGGTGAACGAGGCCGCATTGCTGGCCGCACGCCGGGAGCGCGACCAGGTGCAGCAGGTCGATTTCATGGATGCGCTCGAGAAGATCGTGCTCGGACCCGAGCGGCCGCTGCTGCTCAGTCGCGAGGACCGCGAGCGCATCGCCTACCACGAGAGCGGACATGCCATCCTCGGGCTGGTGGTGCCGGGAGCCGATCCGGTGCACCGCGTGACCATCGTGCCGCGCGGCCAGGCGCTGGGCGTCACCTACCAGCGCCCTGACGCCGACCGCTACAACTATCCCGAAGAGTACCTGCGCGCGCGCATCGTCGGCATGCTGGGCGGGCGCGTGGCCGAGGAGATCGTCTACGGCACGCGCACCACCGGCGCCGAGAACGACATCCAGCAGGCGACGCAACTCGCCCGCAACATGGTCACACGCTGGGGCATGAGTGAAAAGCTCGGCATGGTGCAGCTCGCCCCGCCCGAGAGCCGCTATCTGGGCGGGGTCGGCGGCTATCCCGGCCCGAAACCCTTCGGCGAGGAAACCGCACGTCTGATCGACAGCGAAGTGCACCGGATCATCGGCGAATGCCACCAGCAGGCCAAGCGGCTGCTGGGCCAACACCGGAGGGCGCTGGATGCATTGGTGGCGGCGCTGCTCGAACGCGAAACGCTCGACGAGCGCGAAATCCTGGAAGTCACCGGCCTGCCGCCGGCACCGGCGCTGAGCAACCGGCCGATGAGCGCTCCGGTGCGCTAGGGCGCCCGGCCGGGGAACGCCAATTGCTGCCGCTGCCGACATCAGGCGGTCGAGCTTGCTCGAATGCCTCTCGCCCCTCGCTTGCAATCAAGGAGAAATCATGAAAGCCGTCCGCCCCATGCCGTGGCTCTTCGCCGCCGCCATGCTTGCCAGCCTCGGTGCGCATGCGCAAGAGCCCAAATCAGCAGACGCCGAGTTTCAGAACGCACAGGGCGAGAAGATCGGCACCGCGAAACTGACGCAGACGCCCCACGGGGTGTTGATCAGCATCGACCTGACCGAGCTGCCACCCGGCGAACACGCCCTGCATTTTCACGAAAAAGGGGTGTGCGACCCGAAGGACGGCTTCAAGTCCGCAGGCGGGCACTTCGCGCCGATGAAGAAGGAGCATGGATACCTTGTCGAAAAGGGGCATCACGCGGGCGACATGCCCAACCAGTTCGTCGCGCCGGACGGCAGGCTTCAAACCGACGTGTTCAATCCGGACGTCAAGCTCACTTCCTCGAGCCTGCTGGACAAGGACGGCTCGGCCATCGTCGTGCATGCCAAGCCCGACGATTACCGCAGCCAGCCGGCCGGAGACGCGGGTGACCGCATCGCCTGCGCGGTGGTCAAGGCACCCTAGGTGAGCCGCGTTACACGATGGGGCGGTCGATCAGGTTGGGGTATCCGATCGTCTGATCGATGAGTTGCTCGTCGCCCCGTGGAATTGACGAAGACGGTGAATCACAGCATGGTGCTGACACTCGATCGATTGGAGCCTGGCGACCGCGCCCGCTGGGGTGAACTGGCGCGTGGCTACAAGACCTTCTATGAAGCCGAGCTGCCCGAGGAGAGCTACGACGAGGCTTGGCTCCGGCTGATGGCAGCCACGCGCGTTCACGGCATCGGCGCGCGGCTCGACGGCCGCCTCGTCGGCATTGCGCACTACCTCTTTCACGGCAACGCCTGGACCGCCGATGTCTGCTACCTGCAAGATCTCTATGTCGATGCCGCGGCGCGGCGGCACGGTGTCGGGCGTGCGCTGATCACGGCAGTCGCCGGTTCGGCGCGGGCGGGCGGTGCCTGCCGCCTCTACTGGCTCACGCACGAGGACAACGCACCCGCGCGTGCGCTCTACGACCGGGTCGCCTGCTTCCAGGGCTACCTCCGCTACGACCACGCGCTGGCATAGGGGCCTCAAAGCGTGCGGGTGCTGCAGATCCGCGTCAAGCCGAACGCCCGGCAGAGCCGGCTCGAGCAACAGGCCGACGGCAGCTGGCTGGCGCAGTTGCGCGCGGCGCCGGTGGAAGGAATGGCCAACGCCGAGTTGATCGCGCTCGTCGCCGCGCACTTCAAGCTGCGCCGCAGCCAGGTGTCGATTCGCAGCGGCGCGTCGAGTCGCGTGAAACGGGTGCAACTCGACGCGACCGATGATTGACGACGGCGAGCGCAGCGCGTTCGGCCACGGCAGCGCGGCCTGCCGATGCCGACCGTGGCACGGCGTTTGCGGTAGCGTCTGGCGTCACGTTCGATGCGAGTATTCGGGAATGGCATTCATGCAGCAGGAATCCGGAATCGCGCGGCGCGCAGCCGCCCGGGCCGTCGTGCGCCGCTTGCGCGGCGGCGCTGCTCGGCGCAGAACGGCTGCGGCGCCGAGCGCGCTGCCAGCGGTCTCAGCGGCGCTGCTTCTTGCCACGATGCTGGCCGGTTGTGCCGCGCCTCGGCTGGCTGCGCCGCGCGCCGTCACTTTGCCGGCCGAGCACGTCGTCTATCGCTGCGCCAGCGGGCGCACCGTCGACGCGGCGTTCAGCCGCGACGGTGCCATCGTGCGCTACGCCGGCCAGACGCAGCGTATGCATGTGGCGATCTCGGCCAGCGGCGCGCGCTATGTCGGCGACGGCCTGGTCTGGTGGACCAAGGGCAGCGGCCCCGGGTCCGAAGGCACCTTGTTTCGCGAGGAGCCCGGTGCCGCAGCCGGCGCGGTGCTCGAGGCCTGCACCTGGGAGGGCACGTCATGATGCGCATCCTGAAGCGCGCGCTACTGCTGTGTGCGGCACTGCTGACCGGTCTGCCGATGCTCGTCGCGGCGGCGACGCTGCCGCTCGAGTCCTTGCAGTTGCCGGCCGGCTTCCACATCGAGGTCCTGACCGATGCGGTGCCGAGCGCCCGCGCGATGACGCTCGGCCACTCCGCCGACGGCCACGCTGTTGTCTATGTGGGCAGCGGCCGCGCGGGCAAGGTGTATGCGGTCGAAATCGATCAGGGCCGGGCGACCGCGGTGCATACCGTCGCTTCCGGACTCGCCCTGCCGATCGGGGTCGCGTATCGCGACGGGGCGCTTTATGTGTCGGCGGTGTCGAAGATCCTGCGCCTCGACGCGATCGACACGCATCTGAAGAACCCGCCGACGCCGAAAGTCGTCACCGACCGCCTGCCTGGCGAGAAGCATCACGGCGGCCGCTTCATCGCCTTCGGGCCCGACGGCATGCTTTATTTCGCGGTCGGCGCGCCGTGCAACATCTGCAAGCCGGACCCCGAGCGCTACGCCAACATCCAGCGCATGAAGCCCGACGGCAGCGGCTTGCAACGCGTCGCGCACGGCGTGCGCAACTCGGTCGGCTTCGACTGGAGCCCGCTCGACCGGACGCTCTGGTTCACCGACAACGGCCGCGACATGATGGGTGACGACGTGCCGAGCGATGAGCTGAACCACGTCATCACGGCGGACCCGGACTTCGGCTATCCGTATTGCCACGCCGGCGACGTCTCCGACCCGGAATTCGGCAAGGGCCACCCCTGCGCGGAGTTCGTGGCGCCTGCCGCCAAGCTCGGTGCCCACGTCGCAGCGCTCGGCATGCGCTTCTACACCGGCACGATGTTTCCCGAGGCGTACCGCAACAACATCTTCATCGCCGAGCACGGTTCGTGGAACAGGAGCCGCAAGGTCGGCTACCGCGTCGTTCGCCTCGTGCTCGACGGCCACGGCAAGGTCGTGAGCGACACGCCGTTCGTCTCCGGCTGGCTGCAGCACGGCGCCGATGGTGCCGAGTCTGTCTGGGGCCGGCCGGTCGACGTGCTGGTGCTGCCGGATGGCTCGCTCCTGATCAGCGACGACCACGCGGGGGCGATCTATCGCGTCCGCCACGCCCGCTAGCCGCGTGGTGCGCGTTGCATCGATGTCGGTGCGCGGCGGACTCGCCGCTGCCGGGTTGGCGCTGGCGTTGCCGGTGCTGGCTGCCGACGATGCGCGCAGCCTGGCCGGCGCTGTGCCGGCTGTCGAAGGGCACACGGTAGCGCAGGTGACGTCGACTCAGGGGTCGCACCCGCCGCGTCCGTCGCCGCCGCAGGACCTGCAGTCGTCAGCGCCGTCGGACCTGCAATCGTCCGCGCGGCTGCCTGATGCGTCGTCGGCCCGGGTGCCGCCCGAACCGCTGATCGGGCCGCGCGTGCCGATCCTGGTCAAGCGACCGCTCTGGGAACTGGGCGTCGGCGTCGGCTACACGCTCTTTCCCGACTATCCGGGGTCGGACCAGAGTCACAACTACATCTTGCCGCTGCCCTATGTGATCTATCGCGGCGAATGGCTGCGCGCCGACCGCAACGGCGCACGTGCGCTGTTGTTGAGCACCGATTACGTCGATCTCGATGTGAGCGTTGCTGCAACCTTGCCGGCCAGCAGCGACGACAACCGGGCGCGCAGCGGCATGCCCGACCTGCGGCCGACCGTCGAGGTCGGGCCGAACGCGCGAATCGGCCTGTTTCGCACGGCCGACCGCCGTGCGCAGCTCGAGCTCCACCTGCCGCTGCGTGAGGCCGTGACCGTCGAGGCTTCACCGCGAGCCATCGGCATGACCTTTTCGCCCAGCCTGAGCCTCGACCTGAACCGTGTTGCGGGTGGCTGGCACGCGAACGTGCTCGGCGGCCCGCTGTTTGCCGACCGCAACTACAACCGGCACTTTTATGCCGTCGACACCGCGCAGATCGCGCCGGGCCGGCCGGCCTACGATGCGCCCGGCGGCTATTCCGGCTGGCGCGCGCAGGCGTCGACGTCGCGTCGCATCGGCCGGGCCTGGGTCGGCGCGTTCCTGCGCTACGAGAACCTGAGCGGCGCGGTCTTCCGCGACAGCCCGCTGGTACGGCGCAACAACACCGTTGCCTTCGGCTTCGGCGTCTCTTGGGTGTTCGCCAGTTCATCGCGGCTGGTCGCCACCGACGAGTGAGACGCCACGGGTGCGCTATCCGCCGTGCTTGTCGGCTTCGGAGGTGAACGCGTCGGCGTAGAACTCATCGGCCGGCAGGCTGCAGCGCTCGACCAGGTCGCGCTGCGCCGCTTCGACCATCGCCGGCACGCCGCAGGCATAGACCTGGTGGCCCGAAAGATCGGGCAGGTCGTGCATCAGCGCGTGGTGGACGAAGCCGGTACGCCCGCCCCAGCCGTCTTCGACTCGTGGCTCGGAGAGCACCGGCACATAGCGCAGGCTCGGCATCTCGGCCGCCGCTTGCAGCGCCCAATCGTGCAGATAGAGGTCGCGGCGGCTGCGGCAGCCCCAGTAGAGCACCGCCGGGCGCTTGCTGCCCTTGAAACGCAGGTCTTCGATGATGGCCTTGATCGGCGCGAAGCCGGTGCCCGAAGCCAGCAGCACGATCGGCTTGTCGGAGTCCTCGCGGATGAAGAAGGTGCCGAACGGGCCTTCGATGCGCAGGATGTCCTTTTCCTTCATCGCACCGAAGACGTGATCGGTGAAGACGCCGCCCTCGAGGTGGCGCACATGCAGTTCGATCATCGGCTTGTCGCCCTGCATGTGCGGCGCGTTGGCCATCGAGTAGCTGCGCCGGGCGCCGTCGCGCAGGATGAATTCGACGTACTGCCCGGCGCGGTAGCGCAGCGGATCGCCGGCGGGCAACTGCATTGTCAGCAGCGCCACGTCGTGCGCGGGCCGCTCGATGCGCATCACGCGGGTAGGCATCTTGCGCGCCGGGAATTCTCCGGCGCCGGGCACGGTGCGCGCCTCGAGGATGACATCGCTCAGCGGCAACGCCTGGCAGGCCAGGGTGAAGCCGGCGGCCTCTTCGTCGAGTCCGAGCGCCTTGGATTGATGCTCGCCGAGCGTCACCGCGCCGTCGAGGAGACGGCACTTGCACGAGCCGCAGGCACCGTCCTTGCAGCCGTACGGCAGGCCCACGCCCTGGCGGATCGCCGCGGCGAGAATGGTTTCGTCGGGTTCGACCTGGAAGCTGCGACCGCTTGGCTGTACGGTGACGGTGAAAGGCATGGCAAGGGAATGCGTGATGGGCGGCGCCGCGCGCCGCATAGACTTCTGCCAATTCTGCCCGGATGCCGATAGCCCTTCGTGTTCGACCCGCGTGTGTTCAAACGACCGAGCCTGCTGATCGTCGGCTGTGGCGACATCGGCCTGCGCGTCGCGGCGCTGCTGCGCGGGCGCTGGCGACTGCTGGCGCTCACCTCGAGCCCCCGCCGCGTCGATGAACTGCGCGCGGCCGGCATCACGCCGCTGCTTGGCAACCTCGACGACGCGGCATCGCTCGCGCGGCTGGCCGGGCTGGGCGATGCGTTGCTGCATCTGGCTCCCCCGGCACCACGCGGCTCGGCAGACTTGCGCACGGCCAGCCTGCTGCGCGCCTTGGCGCGTCGCAATCGGCTGCGGCGCATCGTCTACATCAGCACCAGCGGCGTCTATGGCGACTGCGCGGGCGCGCACATCGACGAGACCCGCGCGGCGGCACCGGCGACGGAGCGCGCGCGGCGCCGGGTCGACGCCGAGCGGCGGCTGCGCGCCTATGCCCGCACGTCCGGCGTGCGCGTGACGCTGCTGCGGGTGCCCGGCATCTATGCACTCGGGCGTGCCGGTGGCAACCCGGCCGAGCGTGTGGCACGCGGCGCGGCGCTCCCCGAACATGCCGACACGGTCTACACCAACCACATCCACGCCGACGACCTGGCACGCGCCTGTGTCGCAGCGCTGTACCGTGGCCGGGCGCAGAGAGTCGTCCATGTCAGCGACGACAGCGAGATCCGGCTCGGCGCGTATTTCGACCTGGCTGCGGATCTGAGCGGCCAGGCGCGTCTGCCGCGCCTGGCTGTGCACGATGCGGGGACTGCAAACCATGCGGTCGGTGTCGGCGCTGTCGGCGGCCTGGGCGGCGTGGGCGACAAGGGCGGCATGGGCGGCGTGGGCGGCGTGGGCGGCGCGGTGGCATCGTCGTCGTTCGCTGTGGCGGCCGAATCGCGGCGCCTTCTCAACGACCGGCTGAAGACCGAACTGCGCCTGCACCTGCGCTACCCGACCGTGGCCGAGGGACTTGCAGCCTTACAGTCGCGCCGATGAAGACCTTGCTGCTGCTGCATCCGCTGCCGGTCGCGCCGTTCGCTTCCGCGCTTCACGCCCATGCGCCCGGACTGCCGCTGCTCGAATACCGCCCCGACCTCGATGACGCCGCGCTCGCCGACGTCGAGGTCGCGCTCGGCTGGAGCATGCCGGCCGGCCTGGCCGCGCGGCTGCCGCGTCTGCGCTGGATCTGTTCGGTCGGCGCCGGCGCCGAGAAGCTGCTGGTGCCCGGCCTGGCGCCGGAGGTCGTCGTCTCGCGCATCGTCGATGCCGAACAGGCCCACGGCATCGCCCAGTTCGTCGTGCTGATGGCGCTGCGCCAGGCGCGGGCGCTGCCGGTCTACGAGGCGCAGCAACGCGACCGTCAGTGGCAGCGCCGGCCGATCGCTGCGGTGCGCAGCCGCGTCGCTGTGCTGGGCACCGGCGCGATGGGCAGCGTCGTCGCGCAGCTGCTGGCCGCGGTCGGCTTCGAGGTGCGCGGCTGGAGTCGCCGCAGCGGTGAGCCGCTTGGCGCGGTGCTCGCGGCCAGCGACATCGTTGTCTGTGCGCTGCCCTTGACCGCCGAGACCACCGGGCTGCTCGATGCGCAAGCCTTGGCGCAGATGCCGGGCGGCAGCTACCTGATCAACATCGCGCGCGGCGCACACGTCGTCGAGGCCGACCTGATCGCCGCGGTGCGCTCGGGCCACCTCGCCGGGGCGGCGCTCGACGTGCAGTGCCACGAACCGATGCGCGACGACGATCCGCTCTGGAATGTGCCCGGCATCACGATCACGCCGCACATCGCCGCGCAGTCCTCGCCCGCGACGATCGTGGCGCAGTTCGTCGATGGACTCCGCGCCCTCGAGCGCGGTGCGGCGCCGCCGAACGCGATCGACCGCGCGCGCGGCTACTGAGGGTCGAGCGCCGCTGGAGGACCGGAGGCGGCGGGACCGGCCTTCAGGTCGCGCAGTTCCTGCAGCACCTGCGCGCCGCGCACCGATTCAGCGCCGCCTGCGCCCGAAGGGCGGCTGCCCGCGCCAGTAGCGGATCATCAGCAGGCCGCCCAGCATGCCGCCCAGGTGCGCGAAGTGCGCAACACCCGAATTCATCACGTAGACGCCCTGGTAGAGCTCGAGCAGGCCGTAGCCGATGACGAGGTACTTGGCCTTCACCGGCAGCACGAAGAACAGCAGGATGATGCGGTTCGGGAACATCATGCCGAACGCCAGCAGCAGGCCGAAGAGGCCGCCCGAAGCACCGATCGTCGGGTACGGTGAGCCGGTCAACGCGTTGAAGATCAGCTGCGTGAAGGCTGCCGCCAGCACGCAGGCGATGTAGAACTGCAGATAGCGTTTCTCGCCCCAGACGCGCTCGACTTCCGAGCCGAACATCCAGAGGCCGAACATGTTGAAGAAGATGTGCTCGAAGCTGCCATGCATGAACGCATAGGTCAGCAACTGCCATGGAAAGAAGCCATGGCCGATCGGCCAGAGCGCGAACAGCCGGTCGAACCAAGGACCGAGCAGCGGTCCGATCAGGAACACCACCACGTTGATCAGCAGCAACGTGCGGGTCATCGGCAGGATCGACGGCATGCGCGGGTTTCCGTTTCAGCAAGGAATGATTGATGGGTCGCGTCGAAGCGAAGCCCAAGCGTGGCAGGCGGGGCAGTCCGTAAGGGCTCGAGGTCCCGGACGCCTGCACGGGATTGTCGCGTGAGCCGCCAAGGAACTTCGGCTTCTGCGAGAAGCAAGGGCGCGACGGGAGAGTTCAGTCTCCGCGCATCGTAGCGCAAGCGGGGCTGCGTCTCGGAGCGACGCGAACCCTCGCAGCTTGGTACCGGAGGTCTGGCATGGCGCTCCAGCGGATGCGCGCCGCGGCCGGCTTCGCCGATCGTGGCCACTGCGGACCGCAGGCCATCGAAGGGCGTCAGCTGCGAATTGCGGATTGACTATCGAGCCCGGCGGCGTTCTCGGCCCGCTTCACGATCGCAAAGACAGACGGGTACGGTCCACGTCCTGCAAGCAACGATCATCGGCCGTCGGGATGGGCTCGCCACGGACGATTGGCCGGAGTCGGGCCTCTCGAGGATCGCAGCACCATGCCCTGGCTCGAGAACAGCGGAACGGTTCCGGCAGTGGAGATCTCCGTCGATATCGTTCGGGCAACAACACGTTTCGCGCACAAGGCGTCGTTCGCGGTCCGAGCGCGTCAGTCAATGATGGCCGGGGTCACTGCGCACGTCGACGGCGCGCTCTGTAACCGATACCGGCCAATCCCAGCATCATCAGCGCATAGGTCGATGGCTCCGGCACCGCCGCCACCGACAGCGGCGTCATGGTTCCCGTGAAGTCTCCGTTGCCGGCAAAAGTCAGCCCGGTGATGAAGGCCGTCGCTTCAGTCGATGTCTCGATGTTGCTCACCGTGAAATCGCTGACGCCGGTGCCACCGAAGAAGAACTGATCATCGTGCAGCAGCGCCACCGAATGGGTTCCGAGTCCGTCGACGAAGCTGACCGTATAGGCGCCATCACCGACGTTCGGTAGAAGCAGCGACTTGAAGTTCGGATCGCTCGATCCGGTTTGGTAGCGGTAGCCGCTCGCGACCGCTGACTGGAGAAAGGTGGTGTGGTCTGCGCCGACGCTGGAGACATGGAAGTTGTTGACGCCGTTCGAGTCGATCGTCGGCAGCGACACGTCGTGCCCGGTCGAACCGCTCAAAGGTGCGAAATCAACGAAGGAATTCGAGCGCGACAGGATCGCAGCGTTGTTGTTGCCGACAAGCGCGCCATGGTCCCGGGTCTCGATGATCTGGAAGTTGACGGCGTAGCTGCCCGTGCTCGACAGGCCGGCGGTTTGCGGCAGGGTGAATGACGTTGCGTTTGAAGCGATCGCCGTCGAGTAGATGAGATTGTCCGCCCCACTGTTTGTCCGCGGTTGCCCTTTGTCGTAGATGTTGATCCTGAAGGCGTCAGGAGAAAGTCCGACGGGAAGCTGCCACGAGATGGTCGGCGTCACACCCGTCCCAGACAGCGTGACCGACGTCGGAAATGGGATCGGCGATCCCGCCGCCGCGGCAAGAGACGGCCCTGCCACGCTCAGCGACTCGGCGCCACGCGTGAATTTGAACGTCCACGGCGCCAATCGCGTCGCGTTGTAAGCCGTCGTGTTCGAACAGAACCCCGCGTTGACAGCCAATGGCCCACAGGGAGCGCTGGGGTCAACAAAGCCGGTGGCGGCTGTGCCGCTGAGCGAGACCCCGAGTGAGCCGCCGACGATGTTGGCCCCGTACTGGATGCGGTCCCCCGAACCGACGCCGACATCGTTTGCACCGCGAAAGTCGCGAAACATGTTGAGCGTGCCGGGCACGATCGAAATGTCGGCTTGGACGGGAAACGATGCTGCACAAGCAGAAACGATCGCGGTAGAGACAACAAGCTTCATGTGACGCATGCGGCGCTCCTCAATGTCGATTGGCGAGGGGGCGAGCAGTCACGCTTGGGCCGCTGTCATTGGGAAGAATAGGTTCAGCTTTGGCGAAAGCAAGGCAATTGCAACGCCGCATCCTCCACCCCCCGCGAACCGGGGGGTGTCCGATCCGGATGATGAACATGGCGCACAACGCAGAGCTGGCACGGTCGTCACCACCGCCGAATTCGAAAACCTCCGGCTCAACGAGAAGAGTTCCGCAGCGAATCGATTTCTTCTGTTTCTGAGGCGATTCCTCGGAGGATCAGTTCTGCGGGTGACGGTTCAACAAGGACGCCCGCTTGAAGTAAGACGGAGCAAGGTTCTGGGTTGGTGACCCCGCTGCGCTCGACCGGTCCGGCATTCGAGCGGGCCAGCCAGTAGTCTGCGACGCGCGTTGAACGTCAGCTTCTCGGCGTCGAGTCCGCGCGAGGGCGGGCAGGTCTGGGTCGAGGGCTGCCGTCGAGGCGCGCGGGCGAATGCCAGGAGTCGACAGTTTTTTCCGGCAATGGGACGTGTGCGCCCCTCTCGGTCTGCCCGGCAAATCGTCTGTCTGCCGGGTATGAGGGGTCGGAGGGACGGGGTTCTGGTGCCGGAGGCCGGAATCGAACCGGCATGGTGTTGCCACCGGCAGATTTTGAGTCTGCTGCGTCTACCGATTTCGCCACTCCGGCGGTGGGGGCGCTGCGTAGAGCGGGGAGGCGAATTATCGCATGCGAGGCACGCTGCCCGGCCTGCCTGCACAATGCGATGCGAGGAGAACACGCATGCGACGCACCGCACCCCGCTACTCGACCGTCGAAGACACCATCGGCCGCACGCCGCTGGTGCGTCTGCAGCGGTTGGTCGATGGCGATCGCGGCAACATCGTGCTGGGCAAACTCGAGGGCAACAACCCGGCCGGCTCGGTGAAGGACCGCACCGCCATCGGCATGATCCGCGGCGCCGAGGAGCGCGGCGAGATCAAGCCCGGCGACACCTTGATCGAGGCGACCTCGGGCAACACCGGCATCGCGCTGGCGATGGCCGCGGCGATCCGCGGCTACCGCATGGTGGTGATCATGACCGAGGACTCCAGCGCCGAGCGCGTGCAGGTGATGAAGGCCTTCGGGGCGGAGCTGATCCTGACGCCGCGGACTGCCGGCATCGAGTACGCCCGTGACCTGGCGCAGCAGATGCAGGCCGACGGCAAGGGCCGGGTGCTCGACCAGTTCAGCAACGCCGACAACCCCCGCATTCACTACGAGACCACCGGACCGGAGATCTGGCGTGATACCGGCGGGCGCATCACGCACTTCGTCAGCGCGATGGGCACGACCGGCACGATCACCGGCGTCTCGCGCTATCTGAAGGAGCAGAGTCCCGCGGTGCGCATCATCGGCGCGCAACCGACCGAGGGGTCGCGCATCGCCGGCATCCGCAAGTGGCCCGAGGCCTATCTGCCCAAGATCTACGACCCCTCGCATGTCGACGAACTGATCGATGTGAGCCAGAAGGACGCCGACGAGATGGCGCGGCGACTGGCGCGCGAGGAAGGCATCTTCGCCGGCATCTCGTCGGGCGGCGCCTGCTGGGTGGCGCTGCAGATCGAGCGCCAGGTGCACGGCGCGACGATCGTCTTCGTCGTCTGCGACCGCGGCGACCGCTACCTCTCGACCGGCGTGTTCCCGGCGTGAAATGAAACAGCCCCCGCGCTTGCTGCGTTCGCTGCCCCCCAAGGGGGCAGCTCAGTGGCTTCGGGCGGCCGGGCGCCACTGAGATGCAGTCCGAGCCCCGCTTTTGCGCGCAGTGCGCAACGCCGCTGCAGTTGCTGTCACAAGATGAGGATGGCGGCCCGAAAGCCCGGCTGCGCTGCCCGGCCTGCGGTTGGACGCACTGGAACAACCCGACGCCGGTGCTGGCCGCGATCATCGAACTGCCGGAGCAGGGCGGCCAGGTGCTGCTGGCGCGCAACGCGGCGTGGAAAAGCCGCATGTTCGGCCTGGTCACCGGCTTCATGGAAGCCGGGGAGACGCCGGAGGAAGGCATCGCCCGCGAGATCGGCGAGGAGACCGCGCTTGCCTGCGATGCGCTCGACCTGGTCGGCGTCTACGAGTTCAGGCGCATGAACCAGGTCATCATCGCCTACCACGCCTTGGCGCACGGCCAGATCGTGCTGTCGCCGGAGCTGGCCGAGTATCGACTGATGCTGCCCACGCAGATCAAGTGCTGGCCGGCGGGCACCGGCTATGCGGTGGCCGACTGGTTGCGCCGCCGCGGCATCGAGCCGCAGTGGCTGACGCCGCCGGCACCGGCCGCGGCCGACTAGAATTTCGGCCTAGCCCCGAGGAACTCATGCAAGCCCAGAAAGAGCTCGACACGCGCGGCCTGAACTGTCCGTTGCCCATCCTGAAGGCCAAGAAGGCGCTTGCCGACATGAGCAGCGGCGATGTGCTGAAAGTGGTGGCGACCGACCCCGGCTCGGTGCGCGATTTCCAGGCCTTCGCGCGCCAGACCGGCAACGAACTCGTCGAGCAGCTCACCGAGCGCGACGAATTCATCCATTTCCTGAAGCGGCGCTGAACGGCGCAGTCTGCCGGGCCGGCATCTCGATGATCAGACGGCAAGCCCGCGGCCTGCGGCCGGTGCTCGTCGCGCTGCTGCTGGCCGGCTGCGTGCAGCTGGCCGCAGCCGAGGCGCCGAGGACGGTGTTTCTCGAGGACCTGACCTGGCCCGAGTTGCGCGACCAGGTGCATTCGGGCAAGACGACGGTGATCCTGCCGGTCGGCGGCACCGAGCAAAGCGGCCCGGCGCTGACGCTCGGCAAGCACAACGCGCGCGCGCGTGCGCTGGCCGCGAAGATCGCCGTGGCGCTCGGCAATGCCTTGGTGGCGCCGGTCGATGCCTATGTGCCCGAAGGCGGCATCGACCCGCCCACCGCGCACATGAAGTTCCCCGGCACGATCACCGTGCCGGCCGCGGCCTTCGAGGCGACGCTCGAATACGCGGCGCGGAGTTTTCGGCAGCACGGCTTTCGCGACATCGTGCTGATCGGCGACCACGGTGGCTACCAGCAGAGCCTGCAGCGTGTGGCGACGAAGCTCAATCACGAATGGGTCGCGGGCCCGGTGCGCGTGCATGCGCTCACCGAGTATTACCAGGCAGCAGACACCGAATACGCCAAGGCGCTGCAAGCGCGCGGCTACGGCGCGGCCGAGATCGGCAGCCATGCCGGCCTGGCCGATACCGCCTTGTCGCTTGCGCTGGCGCCGCAGACGGTGCACGTCGACCGGCTGCAGGCCGCCGCCCAGGGCGGTGCGGCAGCCGGCGTGCGGGGCGATCCGCGCCGCGCGACGGCCGAAATTGGCCAGATCGGTGTCGACCTGATCGTCAGCCGCAGCGTTGAAGCGATCAGGCGCGACATCGCCCGGCGCTGAAGCTGGCCCCTATATATAGATTGTGCCGACGCCTCCGCGCCTCGCCAGAGCCTTGCAAGGCGCACGCATCTCGATGACAGAGGACCCGATGAAGACCGAATTCCGTTCCCGTTCGATGCGCCGACTCGCTGGCGCGATCGTGCTCGTCACGACACTGTTGGCTGCTGCCGCCGCCAGCGCTGCCGCCGTGGACACGGTGCCCGGCATGCCGCCGGTCGTCGACCCGAGCAACCTCTACAGCGAGGCCGCAGCCGGACACCTGAGCCCGGCGGTGCAGGGCGCGCTGCCGCGCGTCTACGTGCCCAACGTGCAGTCGAACGACGTCTACGTGATCGACCCCGCCACTTACAAGGTGGTCGGGCGCTTCAAGGTCGGCCTCAACCCGCAGCACGTCGTGCCGTCCTGGGACCTGAAGACCTTGTGGGTCGCGAACAACGCCGAGAACACCACCAAGGGAAGCCTGACGCCGATCGACCCGTTGACGGGCAAGCCCGGCAAGCCGATCAAGGTCGACGACCCGTACAACATGTACTTCTCGCCCGACGGCAGGAGTGCGATCGTCGTGGCCGAGGCCTACAAGCGGCTCGACTTCCGCGACCCACACACGATGGAGTTGCAG
>CAJDUZ010000055.1_pt1 | contig 19503 bp, 14 predicted proteins | sample 7391221 | NCBI WGS metagenome assembly CAJDUZ01 (sample SAMEA7055692, study PRJEB34461) | soil metagenome | biome: terrestrial ecosystem; feature: Peninsula; material: soil | place: Antarctica | collected 2016
CCGCGCGCGCGCGGGCGGCGTGCGGCCCGTTGCCGGGCAGCATCGCGCCGGACTTCAGCACGTGCACGCCCGGCGCCGCGTCCTGCATCCCCTCGTGGAGTGCGGCCGCGACGGCGCTGGCGTCAATCGGCCGGTAGTTGCGCGGCACCAGACGCATCAGCGGGGCATAGAGCCGACCGGCCATCACCTCGCCGCGGCGCAGCGGCTGGCCGAGCGCCTCGCGGTCGCCAAGCAGCAGCGACGGCTGCGCGATCAGCAGCGATTCGAAGCCGAGTTGCTCGACGCGCCGCTGCATCTCGCCCTTGACGCGCAGGTAGAAGACGCGCGAGTCGGCGTTCGCGCCCATCGCCGAGACGAGCGCCAGGCGGCGCGCGCCGGCAGCGCGTGCGGCCTGGGCGACGGCGACGACGTAGTCGCAGTCGACCCGGCGAAACGCCTCCTGCGATCCGGCCACCTTGATCGTCGTGCCGAGCGCGATGTAGACATCGTCGACCGGGGCGAGCGGCGGGAGGTGGTCGAAGTCGACCCGTTGGATCTGCAGCTTCGCGTCTGTGGGGAGCGGCGCCGGCAGCCTGCGCACCAGCGAATGAACGGCGCGGTAGCGCTCGTCCTGCAGCAGCAGGGCCAGCAGCGCGCGGCCGATCAGGCCGCTCGCGCCGGCGATCAAGGCGGTGCGCGGGGTGGCGGCGGTCGTCATGCCGCACTGTAGCGCCGCACCGCTCAACGGCTCAACGCTTCGGCGGCTGCGTCAGGCGCGGGCCGGTCTTGACCTCGCTGCGGGCCTCGCTGCGCGGGGCCGGTGCACGCGCCGCCGGTTCGCGCAGCGGCGGCTTCGGGGCACGGCCGCGTGGCGCCGGTTGCGAACGACTCTCGTTGCGCCCACGCCCGCTGCCATGCCCGCCGCCGCCATGCCCGCCGCCGTTGCCGGCGCGGCCGCCCACGTGATGGCGCGCACCGCCTCGCCCGGCGCCTTCGCCGATCACCATGCGACCGAGCACGATCGGCTCGGGCCGCTCGCTCGGGTGCGGCGCAAAGCCATCGATGACCTCCTTCGGAATCTCGCGCTTGATGAGGCGCTCGATGTCGCGCAGGAAGGCGTTCTCGTCGACGCTGACGAGCGACACCGCTTCACCCTGAGCGCCGGCGCGGCCGGTGCGGCCGATGCGGTGGACGTAGTCCTCGGGCACGTTGGGCAGCTCGAAGTTGACGACGTGCGGCAGCATGTCGATGTCGATGCCGCGCGCGGCGATGTCGGTCGCGACCAGCACCGTGAGCTCGCCCTTCTTGAAGTCGGCGAGCGCCTTGGTGCGCGCCGTCTGGCTCTTGTTGCCGTGGATCGCCATCGCACTGATGCCTTGCTTGAGCAGGTGCTCGACCAGGCGGTTGGCGCCGTGCTTCATGCGCGTGAAGACCAGCACCTGCTGCCAGTCGTTCTCCTTGATGAGGTGCGTCAGCAGTTCCTTCTTCAGCTCCCGCCCGACCGGATGCACCTTCTGCGCGACGCCGTCGGCGGTCTGGTTGCGCCGCGCCACCTCGATCAGCTGCGGGTGGTTCAGCAGGCGGTCGGCCAGGGCCTTGATCTCGTCGCTGAAGGTGGCCGAAAAGAGCAGGCTCTGCTTCTTTGCGGGCAGCACCGCGAGCACCTTCTTGATGTCGTGGATGAAGCCCATGTCCAGCATGCGGTCGGCTTCGTCGAGGACGAAGATCTCGATGTGCGAGAGGTCGAGCGTGCCCTGCTGGTGATGGTCGAGCAGCCGCCCCGGTGTCGCGACGAGGATGTCGACACCGTGCCTGAGCTTGTCGATCTGCGGCTGCATGCCGACGCCGCCGAACATCACCATGCTGGAAAGCTGCGTGTACTTGCCGTAGTTGCGCACGCTTTCCTCGACCTGCGCGGCGAGTTCACGGGTCGGCGTGAGGATCAGGGCGCGGATCGGCAGACGCGCCCGCGTGCCGCGCCGCCCGTGGAGCGGGGCGCCTTGCGGTGCCTGGGGCGGGACGCCTTGCGGCGCCTGTGCGGGCGCTGCTTCCATCAGCCGCTGCAGCAGCGGCAACGTGAAGCCTGCGGTCTTGCCGGTGCCGGTCTGTGCGCCACCCATGACGTCACCGCCGGAGAGCACGGCGGGTATCGCCTGCGCCTGAATGGGGGTCGGGGTGGTGTAGCCCTGCTCGTGCACGGCACGCAGCAAGGACTCGGCGAGGCCGAGGGAATCGAAGGACATGGGGTTCCAAACAGAGATGCTCGGCCTGTCGTTCGGTGGACACCAGTCGCAGGCGGAGGGAGTGGTGGGCGCGAGGCCCGGTCGGGATGACGTCAGCGCGGTGACTGGTTACCGGCTGGTGCTTCGATTCTAACCGCGAGGTCAACGCGCCGTGCCGCGCTCCTTCGCTCGTCGTGAAGGGGTACTTCGTGCAGCGGCGACAATACCGGGTTCGCCGCCCGCGGTCTGCGGAGCCGGCCAGGTGAATCCATCAGATCTCTTCCAGGACAGTCAATGGCCCAGTACGTCTACACCATGAACCGCGTCGGCAAGATCGTGCCGCCGAAGCGGCAGATTCTCAAGGACATTTCGCTCTCGTTCTTTCCCGGCGCGAAGATCGGCGTGTTGGGCCTCAACGGCTCGGGCAAGAGCACCTTGATGAGGATCATGGCCGGGCTTGACCGCGACTTCGAGGGCGAGGCCACGCCGATGCCGGGCCTGAAGATCGGCTACCTGCCGCAGGAGCCGGTGCTGAACCCGGAGCAGACGGTGCGTGAAGCGGTGGAGGAGGGCATCGGCGGTGTGCTGGCGGCCAAGCAGCGGCTCGACGAGGTCTATGCCGAATACGCCGAACCCGACGCCGACTTCGACAAGCTCGCCACCGAACAGGCCGAGCTCGAGGCCTTGATCTCGGCCGCCGGCAGCGAGAACACCGACCTGCAGCTCGAGATGGCCGCCGACGCCTTGCGCCTTGCGCCCTGGGACGCCGTGATCGGCCAGCTCTCGGGCGGCGAGAAGCGCCGTGTCGCGCTGTGCCGGCTGCTGCTGTCCAAGCCCGACATGCTGCTGCTCGACGAGCCGACCAACCACCTCGACGCCGAATCGGTCGACTGGCTGGAGCAGTTCCTCAAGCGCTTTCCCGGCACCGTCGTCGCGATCACGCACGATCGCTACTTCCTCGACAACGTGGCCGAGTGGATCCTCGAGCTCGACCGCGGCTCGGGCATTCCCTACAAGGGCAACTACAGCGCGTGGCTCGAGCAAAAGGAAGCGCGGCTGAAGCAGGAGCAAAGGAGCGAGGAGGCGCGCACCAAGGCGATGAAGAAGGAGCTCGAATGGGTGCGCTCCAACGCCAGGGGACGCCAGTCCAAGAGCAAGGCGCGGCTGGCGCGCTTCGAGGAGCTGTCCGACGTCGAATACCAGAAGCGCAACGAGACCAACGAGATCTTCATCCCGGTGGCCGAGCGGCTGGGCAATGACGTGATCGAGTTTCGGGGCGTCAGCAAGGGCTACGGCGATCGGCTGTTGATCGACGACCTCGACTTCCGGGTGCCCGCCGGCGCGATCGTCGGCATCATCGGCCCGAACGGTGCCGGCAAGTCGACGCTGTTTCGCATGATCACCGGCCGCGAGCAACCCGATGCGGGCGAGGTGCACATCGGCAAGACCGTGCAGGTCGCCGCGGTGGACCAGAGCCGCGAGTCGCTCGAAGGCGACAAGACGGTGTGGGAAGACATCTCGGGCGGCCTCGACAACCTGGTCGTCGGCAAGTTCGTGATGCCCTCGCGCGCGTATCTGGGCCGCTTCAACTTCAAGGGCAACGACCAGCAAAAGCTCGTCGGCAATCTCTCCGGCGGCGAGCGCGGCCGGCTGCACCTGGCCAAGACGCTGGCCGAAGGTGGCAACGTGCTGCTGCTGGACGAGCCGAGCAACGACCTCGATGTCGAGACCTTGCGCGCGCTCGAGGAGGCCCTCCTCGAGTTCGCCGGATCGGTGCTGGTGATCAGCCACGATCGCTGGTTCCTCGACCGCATCGCCACGCACATCCTGGCCGCCGAGGGCGATTCGAAGTGGGTCTTCTTCGACGGCAACTACCACGAGTACGAGGCCGACAAGAAGAAGCGTCTCGGCGAAGAGGGCGCGCGGCCGCGCCGCTTGCGTTTCAAGGGCTTGAAGTAAAGCCTGCCCGCTGACAGCGTTCGCTGCAGCGGGCAGTCGCGTGCCGACATGGCCGCCATGGGCGCGCCGCGCGTTTCCAGTCAGGCTTTCGAGCACGATTGCACGCGCAGCGCGGGCGCGGGTTCACCCGCTGGCGCAGCCGGCCGGTGCTGTGCAAAGCTTCGGCCCGCGCAATCGGTGCTGCATCTTTGCGCGCCGTCCGGCATGCGCCGCGCGCTGCCGCCCGATTTCAGAGCGCCGCTCCCGTGCTGCGTTGCCGCCTTGCCGTTTCCCGATGATCGATTGCCTTGCCCGTGGCCAGGGGGCTGCTCACCGGCTGTGCGGCACCGCCGCCGGCGTCCCCGTCCTCTGCAGCCCCCGTTGCCGCAGTCGCGCCGCAACCAAAACCCGCCAGCGCCGCTGCGGCGGCGGCGCCGGGTGCCGCGCAGGCCAAGCCGCCGGTTGCCAGCGGCAAGGCCCATGCCGCGGTGATCAAGGAGGCGATGAAGATCGACGGCCTCTTCACGCTCTACCAGCAAGAGGAGAAGGTCTGGATCGAACTGCGTCCCGAGGATTTCGGCAAGCCGTTCTTCCTGTCGCCGAAGATCGCGCGCGGCATCGGCGAGGCCGGGCTCTACGGCGGCATGATGGACACGCCTCAGGTGATCGAATTCCGGCGAGTCCACAACCAGGTGCAGATGATTGCGCGCAACACACGCTACACCGCAGCGCCCGGCACGCCCGAAGGCCGCGCGGTGGCGGCGGCGTTCTCGCCGAGCCTGCTCGCCAGCGCGCCGATCGCAAGCCGGCCGGAACCCGAGAGCGGCGCAGTGCTGGTTGAACTGAATGCGCTCTTCATCGGCGACATTCTCGGCCTCGGCATGGACCTGCAGCGCGCCTACCGGCAGGGATACGGCTTCGATGCGCGCAATTCGGCGATCGTCGCGGTGCGCGGCAAGCCCGAGATGGTTTCGCTCGAGGTGCTGGCGCATTACGCCACAGGCTCGATCGCGCGCCCGCAGGTCGGCGGACCGAGCACGCCGCAATCGCTGCCGGATGCGCGCAGCCTCTTCCTGACCTTGCACTACTCGATCGCCCGGTTGCCGCTCGATGCGATGCGGCCGCGGGCGTCGGATTCGCGCATCGGCTACTTCACGACGCGGCGCGAGGACTTCGGCGACGATGTCGCGCGCACGCCGACGCGACGCTACGTGCAGCGTTGGCGGCTCGATAAGAAAGACCCTGCGGCGGCGCTCTCGGAGCCGGTCAAGCCGATCGTCTACTGGCTCGATCGCACCATTCCGTTGAAGTATCGCGAGTCGATCCGCGCCGGCATCCTCGAGTGGAACAAGGCGTTCGAGCGCATCGGCTTCAAGGACGCGGTCGTCGTGCGCGTGCAGCCCGACGACGCCGACTTCGACACGCTCGACTTCGGCCAGGCCTCGGTGCGCTGGATGACCAACAGCGCGCCGCGCTTCGGCGCGATCGGTCCGAGCCACGTCGACCCGCGCAGTGGCGAGATCCTCGACGCCGATATCGCGATCGAGAGCCTCTCGTCGCGGCACCTGCGTGCGCTGCGCGCTCAGGTGCTGACGCCGACGGCCGCCGACTGGAGCCGCCTGATGCAGGCGCCGCCCGAGCCCGGGCACCATGCCGCCTTCGATCCGCATGCCTGCGTGGCCGCCGAGGAGGGCGCCGACCAGCTGGCCTACGCGCTCGACATCCTGGAGGCACGCGGCGAGGCCGACCCGGCGGAATCGGACGCCTTCGTTCAGGACTATCTTAAGTCGGTGACGATGCACGAGGTCGGCCACACGCTCGGCCTGCGCCACAACTTCCGCGCATCCAGGCTCTACAGCGACGCCCAGCTCTCCGACCCGGAATTCACGCGCACGCACGCGCTTACCGGGTCGGTGATGGAGTACGCACCGGTGAATCTGGCGGCACCCGGCGCCGCGGCGGTGGCGCCGTTCCAGACCACGCTCGGACCCTACGACTACTGGGCGATCGAATACGGCTACAAGCCGCTGGCGCCGGCCGACGAGGCGCACGAGCTCGCACGGATGGCGGCGCGCAGCGGGGCGCCCGAACTCGCCTTTGCCACCGATGAGGACAACTACCTCGGCATCGACCCCGAGGCGCTGCAGTTCGATCTCGGCAACGACGTCGTCGCCTTCGCGAAGAAGCGCATCGCGATCGCCCACGACCTGTTTCGCCACCAGGAAGCGCGCGAGCTGTCGCCCGACCAGGACTACACCGTGCTGCGGCGCTCGCTCGGCTATGCCATCGGCGACGTCGGCCGCGCCGTGGGCGTCTTGGCGCGCCAGATTGGCGGCGTGCGCACCTTGCGCGACTTCCCCGGCAGCGGCCGTGACCCCCTGCAGCCGGTCTCGGCGGCGGCGCAGCGCGAAGCGCTGGACGCGATGTCGCGCGGGCTTCTGGCCGCCGACAGCTTCGTCGTTTCGCCAGCCTTGCAGCGCCGGCTGGCGCCCGATTACGAGGAGCGCGGCGAAGCGTTGGTCGAAGGTGGCGAGACGGTGGCAACCGACTTCGCGCTGCCGCAGCGCATCTTCGCGGTGCAACGCTCGCTGCTCGCCCAGCTGATGAGCGACACCGTCGCCGCTCGCATCGTCGACAGCCAGGGCAAGGCCCGGCAGCCGGGCGATGCATTCCAGCTCACGGAGCTCTACGTTCGACTGCAGCACGACATCTGGAGCGAGCTTGCGACGCACGCCGACATTCCCGTCGCACGCCGCCAGTTGCAGCGCGACTACGTCAACCGCATGGCCGAGTTGCTGCTGCGGCCCAATTCGGTGAGCCGTGTCGACATGCGCAGCCTGATGCGCGTCGACGCGCGGGCGCTGCTCGGCCATATCCGTGCCACGCTGCGCCACGCGGGGCTGGACAGCGCCAGCCGCGCCCATCTGCAAGACAGCGCGGAAACGCTGTCGCGCGCTCTGGCTGCGCCGCTGCAACGCGCCGGGGCCTGAAGACCGCGGCCTGGCAGCCGCGGCGGTGCATCACGCCTGCTTCGACTGGCGGGTCTCGTCGAACAGCGAGGGCTTGAAGACCTCCGCGTGCGAACGGTCGTCGATCGCCCAGAGCAGCAGCGCGCGCGCCGACATCGGCCTGGCGAACAGGTAGCCCTGCAGTTCGTCGCAGTTCATCGCGACGAGGATTTGTTGCTGGCGCTGGTTCTCTACGCCTTCGGCGACGACCTTGAGGCCCAGCGCATGGGCGAGCTTGATGACGGCGTCCACGACCGCACGGGCGTCTGCGCTGTGTTCGAGGTCCATCACGAAGCTGCCGTCGATCTTCAGCTCCTCGGCCGGCAGGCGCCGCAGGTAGGCCAGGCTCGAGTAGCCGGTGCCGAAGTCGTCGATCGACAGGTGGATGCCGAGCTCACCGAGGCGTCGGAACGTTTCCTGCGTCGCGCGCGTGTCTTCCATCGCCGCGGTTTCGGTGATCTCGCAGGTCAGCAGCGACGGATGGATGCGATGGCGCGCGAGTGCTTCGGCGATGCGCTCGGCGATGTCGTCCTGGCGCATCTGATGCGCCGAGAGGTTGATCGCGACGCGCATTCGCAGGCCCTGCTCGCGCCACGCCCGGCTTTGCCGGCAGGCGTCCTCGATGACCCAATTGCCCATCGCGTCGATCAGGCCGAAGCGCTCGGCGATCGGGATGAAGATCCCGGGGAGGATGACGCCGCGCGTCGGATGTTTCCAGCGCAGCAGGGCTTCGGCCGCGGTCACCTTCCCGCTTTGCGCGTCGATCTTCGGCTGGTAGTGAAGCTCCATCTCCTGGTTCGCCAATGCCCGGCGCAGGTCGTGCAGCAACTCGAACTGGGCCTCGGCGTCGGCATCCATCGCAGGCGTATAGAAGCAGTGACGCGAGCCGCCGGCGCGCTTGGCGGTGTACATCGCGGCATCCGCACGCGCGATCAGCTTGCCGTGGCTGCAGCCATCCGGGTAGAACGCGATGCCGACCGAGCACGAGATGATGACCTCGCGGTTGTCGACCGCGTAAGCCTCGCTCAGTCCTGTGATGAGGCGTGTCGCGACGTGCGCGACGGCGTCGGGCGAACTGACCGCCGTCAGCAGCAGCAGGAATTCGTCGCCGCCGACCCGCGCCACCACGTCACGGCCGCGCGACAGCGCCTTCAGGCGCTGTCCGACCTGCTCGAGGACCTTGTCGCCGATGCTGTGGCCGTAGTTGTCGTTGACCGGCTTGAAGCCGTCGAGATCGACGAAGAGCAGTGCGAGCCGTCCACCGCCCTTGGCATCGGCCTTCATCGCTGCGGCGGCCAGTTGATCCTCGAAGTAAACCCGCGTCGGCAGTTGCGTCAGGCTGTCGACGCTCGGGGTGGGCGCAACGCGCTGGCGCGCAATGTCGGCACCGTGGCTGGCGAACTGCAGCAGGGTCGTCAACAGCACGCCGGCGAGCAGCACCACGGCTGCCATCAGCACCAGCCGCCCAGGGCCGGCCGGCGGCGGTGCGGGAGACGCCGCGGCGGCCAGGGCTAAAAGGCTCGCACACAGCAGCGCCGCGCCGATGCGCGGCGCGTGGCGACGCTGCCCCGGGCGGCGGCTGAGCAGCACCAGCAACGAGGCGATGCCGAAGATCGTCAGGCTCGGCAGTCCGGTGCCGGCCATGCGCGCGACACCGAACAGGCTGGGCGTCGTGATCATCGTGTGGCCATAGGCGGCCAGCAAGGTGCACACCGACAAGACGGCGAAGGTCGGCAAGGTCTTGCGCGAGGCGGCGGCCGCGGTTGCGCTGGCGCACCAGGACAGCACCAGCGCCAAGCCCCATCCGAGGAGCGGCATCGCGGGGTGCGCGGTGATGAAGCTGTCGCTGGCAGCCATGAGATGGCCCGGCCACCACAGGCCGGAGGCGACCAGCAGCAGCGCCACGGCCTGCAGCACACGCCCGAGCACGCTCGAGCGCACGCGCCCGGCGGCGGCGATCTCCGGCCCGATCCACAGCAGCGCGGCAGCGAGCAGCAGCCCGGCGGCGAAATTCATCGGTGAAGATTCGAGTGCTGGCATGCGGTTGCAACGGCGACCGCGCGGCATGCGGAAGCACCGATGGGACCATTTCGGCCGCCGCCGAGGAATCTTGAATCGGCTTGCCGAAGAATGACCGTGCCGCTGTCGGGTGTCCTCCATTCCTTGGCGGGGGGACGACCACCCGGCCCGGCGCGGGCCAGATTTGTGGGTCGGCTGTATCCTGTTTCCCCATCGGCCGAAGGTTGGGATGGAGCCATGCGACTGCTGTTGGTCGAGGACGACCACATGATCGGCGAGGGGCTGCGCGGCGCCTTGCATCTCGAAGGCCATGCGGTCGACTGGGTGCGCGACGCGGCCGCGGCGCGCTCGACCCTGGCGACCGAGCGCTTCGACCTGGTGCTGCTCGACCTCGGATTGCCGAGCGGCCGCGGCGGCGCCGTGGAGGCGCGCGCCGACGAAGGTCTCGGCGTGCTGCGCGCGCTCAGGGCACGCCAGGATGCGACGCCGGTCATCGTGCTGACGGCCCGGGACGCGCGCGGCGACCGCGTTGCCGGGCTCGATGCCGGTGCCGACGACTACCTCGTCAAGCCCTTCGAATTCGACGAACTCAACGCCCGCATCCGCGCGGTATCGCGGCGCCACAGCGGCCGCGCGAATCCGCTGCTGACGCATGCCGGCGTCACGCTCGATCCGGCGACGCGCCAGGTGACATTGAACGGCACGCCGGTGCTGCTGTCGGGACGCGAGTTCGCGGTGCTCGAGGCGCTGCTGGCACGGCCCGGCGCCTTGCTGTCGCGGGCCCAGCTCGAAGATCGGCTCTACGGCTGGGGCGAGGAAATCGAGAGCAACGCGGTCTCGGTCTACATCCATCAGTTGCGCCGCAAGCTTGGCGCCGATTTCATCCAGAACGTGCGCGGCGTCGGTTATTTCGTGGCGGGAGCGCCGGACGGCGACCGCTCACGATGAGCCTCTCGAGCCACGCCAGCGGCGAACACTCTGGCCTGGCGGCAGCGCGCGCAGACGCGCCTGGGAGGTGGCGGTGAGCTCGATCCGCGTCCGCCTGCTTTTGACCTTGCTTGCGATGCTCGGCTTCGTCGCAGTGGTGATCGGCATCGTCACCTACCGCAACGTGCTCGGCGAGGCCGAGGCGCTGTTCGACTACCAGTTGCAGCAGATGGCGCTCTCGCTGCGCGACCAGGGCGAGATCTCGCAGGCCCAGGCCAATACCCTGGCCGACCAGCAGCTCGACTTCGTCGTGCAGATCTGGACGGCCGATGGCCGCAGCATCTACGCCTCGCGCGCGCACAGTGCGCTGCCGACGCGCGCCTTGCTCGGCCTGGCCACGGTGACCGTCGAAGGCCAGGGTTGGCGCACCTACAGTGTCGCCACCGACGGGCGCGTGATCCAGGTGGCGCAGCCGCTGCAGATCCGCCGGCGCCTCGCGACGGACGCGGCGGTGCGCAGCGTCGTGCCGTTGTTGCTCCTGGCCCCGCTGATGGCGATCCTCGTCTGGTGGGTGGCGGCGCGCACGCTGGCGCCCTTGCAGCGCGTCGCCGCGGCGGTGCGCCGACGCGACGAACAGTCGCTGAACGCGTTGCCCACCGATGGCCTGCCCGACGAGGTCGAGCCGCTGGTGCGCGCGCTCAATGCATTGCTGCACCGCTTGGATCAATCGCTCGAAACGCAGCGCGCGTTCGTGGCCGATGCGGCGCACGAACTGCGCTCGCCCATCACGGCGCTGAAACTGCAGCTGGAGGTGCTCAAGCGCGCCGCCGACGAACCGGCGCGCCTGCACGCGGTCGAGGCGCTGACGGCCGGCACCGAGCGCGCCGGCCGCCTGGTCGAGCAGTTGCTGACCTTGGCGCGCAGCGAGCCCGGCGCGCCTGCGACGCCTTTCGAGACGGCGGACCTGAGCGAACTGGTGCGCGAGGCCGTGGCCGACTGCGTTCCGTTTGCGCTGGCGCGCCGCAGCACCCTGACGCTCGCGGCCGAAGCGCCGGTCGCGCTCGTCTGCGACCGCAATGCCATCGCCGCGCTGGCGCGCAACCTCATCGACAACGCGTTGCGCTATTCGCCGCCGGGCTCGACGGTCGAGGTGCAGGTGTCCGAGCAGGCGGGCACGGCGCTGCTGCAAATCGACGACGCCGGCCCGGGCATTCCGCCGGTCGACCGCGAGCGCGTCTTCGATCGCTTTTACCGGCGCGCCGCCGGTGACACGGCAGGTACCGGGCTGGGCCTGCCGATCGTGCGCAGCGTTGCCTTGCGTCATGGCGCGACCTTGAGTCTGGGCGATTCGCCGCGCGGCGGTCTGCGCATCGGCGTGCACTTCCCGACCGCTGCATCCACGCGTTCTTAATCCTTGCCTAACCTGGCGCTAACCGAGCGCTAATACGTGCCGCCTATCTTCGAACTTGTGCGGGATGTCCGCGATGTTCAGGAGAATCGAGATGAGGATGAAATCGTTGAGCGCCGCGCTCGCCGCGGCCGGCATGTTGATCGCGGGCAGCGCTGGAGCCTTCAGCCTGGCGCCGAACTTCATGAAGCCCGAGCCCAAGACGGTGGCCATCGCCAGCACGCCGACGACGCCGGCCGATCAGCCGCCCGCCGTCAAGGGCTTGTCTTCCGATCAGCTGGTGCCGGACTACCGGGCCATCGTCAAGCAGGAAGGCCCGGCGGTGGTAGGGGTGGCAGTGGCGGGCATGCACAAGCTCAGCGCGCAGGAGCAGGGCCTGCCGCCCGGCGTCGAGAACGACCCCTTCTTCCGCTTCTTCCGCGGCATGCCGGGGATGCAGCCGCACAGCAGCCGCAGTGTGCCGTTCAAGGGCCTCGGGTCGGGCTTCATCATCAGCCCCGATGGCCTGATCCTGACCAACGCGCACGTCGTCCGTGACGCCAAGGAGGTCACCGTCACCTTGAGCGACCGGCGTGAATTCCCCGCCAAGGTCCTCGGCACCGACACCACCACCGACATTGCGGTGTTGAAGATCGACGCCAAGAACCTGCCGGTGGTGCGCATCGGCGACGCCAGCAAGCTCGAAGTGGGCGATCCGGTGCTGGCGATCGGGCAGCCGTACGGCTTTACCGAAACGGCGACGCAGGGCATCGTCAGCGCCAAGGGACGCTCGTTGCCGGGTGATGCGGTGGTGCCGTTCATCCAGACCGATGCGGCGGTCAACCCAGGCAACTCGGGCGGCCCGCTGTTCGACGGCAGCGGCGCCGTGGTCGGCATCAACGCGCAGATCTATTCGCAAAGCGGCGGCTTCCAGGGTCTGAGCTTTGCGATTCCGATCAACGTGGCACTGAAGGTCAAGGACCAGATCGTCGCCACCGGCCACGCCGAACACGCGCGGCTCGGCGTCACGGTGCAGGACCTGAACCAGTCGCTGGCCGATTCGTTCGGTTTGAAGCTGCCCGACGGGGCACTGGTTGCAAGCGTTGCGCCCAAGAGCGCCGCCGCGGCCGCGGGCTTGAAGCCGGGCGACGTGATCACGTCGGTCGAGGGCAACAAGATCGTGCGGTCGGGCGAACTCTCGAACCTGATCGGCATGTCCAAGCCGGGCGACGAGGTCAAGTTGCAGGTGTGGCGTGATCACCAGCAAAAGGAGATCGATGCCAAGCTCGGCAATGCCGAGGAGCCCTCGACGCAGGTGGCCAGCGCCAACGGCTCAGCGCAGGGCGGGCAACTCGGTCTTGAACTGCGGCCGCTCACGCCGCAGGAGCGCCAGGCCACCCACATCGACCACGGTCTGGTCGTTCAGGATGCCGAAGGGGCCGCTGCGCGCGCCGGCATCCAGGAGGGTGACGTGCTGCTGGCGATCAACGGCAAGTCGCTCGACTCGGTCCAGCAATTGCGCAACGTGCTGAAGGAGAAGCCGAAGACCATCGCGCTGCTGGTACAGCGCGGTGACGAGACGATCTTCGTGCCGGTGCAGCTCGGCTGAGCGGCCACCGTCGCGCAACGCTCCGACCCGGCGACGGGCGGGGCGTTGCAGTGTCCGGCAGGCCCTACAAGTCCGTGCGCAGCTTCCAGATCTCCGGGAACAGCACCACGTCGAGCATCTTGCGCAGGTAGCCGACGCCGCTGGTGCCGCCGGTGCCGCGCTTGAAACCGATGATGCGCTCGACCGTCGTCACGTGGCGGAAGCGCCAGGTGCGAAACGCATCCTCGAGATCGGTCAGTTCTTCGCCGAGTTGGTACAGATCCCAGTGCATCTTGGGTTCGCGGTAGGCCACCAGCCAGGCCTGCTCGACGGCGTCGCTCGCGACATAGGGCTGGGTCCAGTCGCGTTCGAGATGCGAGGCCGGGATCGGCAGGCCGCGCCGCGCCAGCAGCCGCAGCGCCTCGTCGTAGAGCGATGGTGCGCGGTACGCCGCCTCGACCTTCGCGAGCAGGTCGGGGCGGTGCGCATGCGGCTTGAGCATCGCGGCGTTCTTGTTGCCGAGCGTGAATTCGATGCAGCGGTATTGCCAGCTCTGGAAGCCGCTGCTGCTGCCCAGATACGGACGGATGGCGGAATACTCAGGCGGCGTCATCGTCGCCAGCACATCCCAGGCGTGGACCAGCTGCTCGAAGATGCGGCTGACGCGCGCCAGCATCTTGAATGCGCTGCCGAGGTCGTCGGCGGCGATGCATTGCACCGCCGCGCCCAGTTCGTGCAGCAGCAGCTTCATCCACAGCTCGGTGGTCTGGTGCTGCACGATGAAGAGCATCTCGTTGTGGTCGGGCGAGAGCGGCTGCTGCGCGTTCAGCACTTCGTCGAGATGGAGGTAGTCGCTGTAGCTCATGTGCTTGGAGAAATCGAGCCGCGCGCCTTCTTCGATGACGATGTGTTCGGTGCTGCTCATCTCGAGGCTCCCTCTGCAGGCCGTAAGCGACGTGTGTGTGGGCGTTGATTCATGGCGGGTCTCAGGTGACGGCGTTGCGCCGGCTGAAGCGTGGCTCGCGCCACTGGCCGCTTTGCAGCACGGCGGCGAGGTGTTCGACCGCGCTCCAGACGTCGGCGTAGGACGTGTAGAGCGGCGTGAAACCGAAGCGCAGCAGGTCGTGTGCGTCGGCCGGGTTGTTGCGATCGCCGCTGCGGAAGTCGCCGATCACCCCGCGCGCAATCAGCGCCTGCATCACCGGGTAAGCCGCCGCGTGGGCCAGGCTCACCTGGCTGCCGCGCCGCGTGGCGTCGCGCGGTGTGGCCAGAGCGAGCCCGAGGCCGCCGCAGCGCGCTTCGACCGTTTCGATGAAGAGCTCGCTCAAGGCAAGCGATTTGGCGCGCAAGGCATCGATGCCGCCGTGCGCCTCGGCCTCGCCAAAGACATCGAGACCGCAGTCGAGCGCGGCCAGTGACAAGAGCGGCGGCGTGCCGCAGGCAAAGCCACGGATGCCGGGCGCTGAGCGGTAGTCGGGTGCGAACTCGAAGGGTGCGGCATGGCCGAGCCAGCCGGCCAGCGGCTGGGTGACGCCCGCCGCCTGCAGCCGTTCGTGGCTGCGCCGATGCGCCCAGACGAAGGCCGGCGCCCCGGGGCCGCCGTTGAGGTACTTGTAGCCGCAACCGATCGCGAAGTCGGCCGCGGCGTCGGGGTCGCCGCCGGCGTTCAGTTCGACCGGCACCGCACCGGCCGAATGCGCGAGATCCCATACCGTCAAGGCGCCAGCGGCGTGCGCGGCACGCGTCAGCGCTGCCATGTCGTGCATGCGGCCGCTGCGATAGTTGACATGCGTCAGCATCAGCACGGCAAGGCGCTCGTCGAGGTGTGCTTGGATCTCGTCGGCATCGACGGTCCTGACTTCGCAGCCGTGCTGCGCTGCGACGCTCGCGGCGATGTAGAGATCGGTTGGAAAGTTGCTGCGCTCAGAGACGATCAGCGTGCGCGTGGGGTCGGTGGCGCGCGCCAGCGCCACCGCCGCGCTCAGCACCTTGTAGAGGTTCACCGAGGTCGAGTCGGCGACGATGACTTCGCCGGGCGCGGCGCCGACGAGGCGCGCGATCTTGTCGCCCACTTGTTGCGGCAGGTCGAGCCAGCCGGCGCTGTTCCAGCTGCGGATCAGGCCCTCGCCCCATTCGCTCGTGATGACGCGCTGCAGGTGCGCAGCGGTGGCCTTCGGCAAGGCCCCGAGCGAATTGCCGTCGAGGTAGATGACGCCTTTGGGCAAGGCGAAGCGCGCGCGCAACGGCGTCAGCGGGTCGGCGGCGTCGAGTGCAAGGGCGTCCTGCAGCGTATGCATCGGGGCCATGGGGTCAGCGGGTCACCGGGTCGGCGGGTTAGCGGGTCAGCGCGTCGACGGCGGCTCCGGCCGCCCGAGTTCACGCAGCACCGCGCGCACCGGCGAGGCATCGGCCAGCGTGAGTTTCAGCGGCAGCGCGATCAGCTCGTAGTCGCCGGCGGCGACATCGTCGAGCACGAGGTTCTCGAGCACGCGCAGGTCGTGCTCGAGCAATTGCCGGTGGCTTGGCAGGTCCTTGCTGTTTGCCGGGTCGACCGAGGCGCTGTCGATGCCGACGAGTCGAACGCCGAGCGTCGCGAGCCAGGCGATGGTTTCCGGGGCGAACGCCGAAAACCCATCCGACCACGTGGTGGGCGCGCGCTCAGAGGTGCGCACCAGCACGCGCGGCGGCAAGTCGGCGCTGGCGTGGTGCAGATGTTCGGGCCGCACCAGCGCGCCGCAGCCGATCGCGTGGATCACGCGGCAAGGCCCCAGATACGGCTCGAGGCTCACCGCACCGATCGCCGCCGCCCCGTTCGCATAGTGCAGCGGCGCATCGGCGTGCGCGCCGACATGCGGCGAGAGTGTGATCGCGCTCAGGTTGACCGGGCAGCCGGGCGCCAGGGTTGCCGTCCAGTGCTGCCGATAGGCCTGGTCGCCGGGGAAAATCGGCGAATCGGGTGTGACCGGCGGTGAAATGTCCCAGAGCTTGGTCATCGCGCCTGAAACGGTAGCACCGGAATTCAGTGCGTGGTGTCGGTTCAGAGACACACTCGCTGGCTGCATCGGCATTCGCCTCGGCGCCAGGATCGACAAGCGTCGCGATCGGCGCGGGGCCGGCGCTCGACCGAATGCCGGCACGGAGCCGCGCCGGACGGGCGAAAAGAATTCCTCTAGCCGATCCGCCCCAGCACCAGGTATTCCATCAACGCCTTTTGCGCGTGCAGCCGGTTCTCGGCCTCGTCCCAGACCACCGACTGCGGGCCGTCGATGACATCGGCGGAGACCTCTTCGCCGCGGTGCGCCGGCAGGCAGTGCATGAAGAGCGCGTCGGGGTGCGCCGCGGCCATCATCTCGCGGTCGACGCACCAGTCGGCGAAGGCCTGCATGCGCGCGGCGTTCTCGGCTTCGTAGCCCATGCTGGTCCAGACGTCGGTGGTGACGAGATCGGCGTCGCGGCAGGCGTCGATCGGCTTCTTGAAGAAGCGCACGCTGTCGCCGCCGGCGACGCCGGCGACCGTGCGGTCGATCTCGTAGCCGCGCGGCGTGCTGACGTGCAGGGTGAAGCCGAGGACGTCGGCGGCCTGCAGCCAGCTGTTGGCCATGTTGTTGCCGTCACCGACCCAGGTGACGACCTTGCCCTGGATGCTGCCGCGGTGCTCGATGAAGGTGAAGATGTCGGCGAGGATCTGGCACGGGTGGTGTTCGTTGGTGAGACCGTTGATGACCGGCACCCTGGAGTGCGCGGCGAAGGCCTCGAGCTTGGCCTGCTCGAAGGTGCGGATCATCACCAGGTCGACCATGCGGCTGATGACGCGTGCACTGTCCTCGACCGGCTCGGCACGGCCGAGCTGGCTGTCGGCGCTGGTCAGGTTGACGACCGTGCCGCCGAGCTGATACATGCCGGCCTCGAAGCTCACGCGGGTGCGCGTCGAGGCCTTCTCGAAGATCATCGCCAAGGTGCGGTCGAGCAGCGGCGTGTACTTCTCGTAGTTCTTGAAGCGCTTCTTGATCGTCGCGGCGCGCTCGAACAGGTAGGCGTACTCCTCGGCGCGGAAGTCCTTGAACTGCAGGTAGTGCTTCATCAGGCTCATGCCGGGTTTCATTTTTCCGCCAGGAAGTCCCTGATCAGCGGGGTCAGCAGCGTGACGATCTGCGCCGCCTCGGCTTCGCTCAGGATCAGCGCCGGCAGCAGGCGGACGACGCGATCGGCGGTGACGCTGATCAAGAGCCCCGCGTCGGCGGCGCGCCCGAGCAGCGCGCCGCATGGGCGGTCGAGCTCGATGCCGAGCATCAGGCCCTGGCCACGGATCTCGACGACACCGGCCACGCCCGCGAGTTCACGCTCGAGCCCCCGGCGCAAGGCCTTGCCGACGCGCTCGGCGTTGGCGAGCAGGCCCTCTTCCTCCATGATGCGCAAGGTCTCGACGCCGGCGCGCATCGCCAGCGGATTGCCGCCGAAGGTCGTGCCGTGGTTGCCGGGGCCGAGCACGTCGGCGGCCCGCGGTCCGCAGACCACGGCGCCGATCGGCACGCCCGAGCCCAGCCCCTTGGCCAGCGGCATCACATCGGGCTTGATGCCGGCCCACTGATGCGCAAACCACTTGCCGGTGCGGCCCATGCCGCATTGCACCTCGTCGAGCATCAGCAGCCAGCCGTTGGCGTCGCAGATGCGGCGCACCGCCTGCAGGTATTCGACCGTGGCCGGCCGGATGCCGCCTTCGCCCTGGATCACCTCGAGGAAGACCGCGGTGATATTCGGGTTGCCGCCCAGCCCCTCGATCGCCGCCACATCGTTCAGCGGCACGCGGATGAAGCCTTCGACCAGGGGGCCGAAGCCGGCCTGCACCTTGGCGTTGCCGGTCGCCGACAAGGTCGCGATCGAGCGGCCGTGGAAGGCCTGCTCGTAGACGACGATCTCGGGACGCTCGATGCCCTTGTCATGGCCGTACTTGCGCGCGATCTTCAGCGCCGCCTCGTTGGCCTCGAGCCCGGTGCTGCAGAAAAACACGTTCGAGAGACCCGAGAGCTCGCACAGGCGTGCGGCCAGCTGCTCCTGCAGCGGCACGAGGTAGTAGTTGGACGTGTGGATCAGCTTGGCAATCTGCTCCTGCAAGGCCGGCACCAGCTTCGGATGGTCGTGGCCGAGCGTGTTGACGGCAATGCCGGCAAGTGCGTCGAGGTATTCGCGGCCCTCGGTGTCCCAGAGGCGGCAGCCACGGCCGTAGGCCAGCGCGACCGGCACGCGGCTGTAGGTCTTCATCACGTGGGGTTCCGGTGCTGCGGCTGCTGTCTTGGGGGCGTTCATCGGCGTACTCGCTGCGGGATGACCCGTGCCCACGCTGGGCCCACGGGGAGCGGGAATTCTAAGTCGCCGACAATCGGGCCCGCGCGGTTGACGCTTGCGCGTCAGCCCGGCCTTCATGATCCCGCCGAACCCCGCCCCACCGTCCCGCAAGCTGCTGATCCAGGGCATCACCGCCGACGGCAGGGCCTTTCGCCCGGGCGACTGGGCCGAGCGGCTGGCCGGCGCAATGTCGCGCTTTCGCCCCGGCGGCGTGCTGGCCCCGGGATGGGCACTCGGCTATTCGCCGTATTGCGTGCCGCGCATCGTCGGCGACATCCGTTCGGTGCTGGTCGACGAACGCTTGCGCGAGATCGAGCCGATGGCCTGGGATTTCGTGATGAATTTCGCCCGCGACAACACCTTGCGGGTCGTCGATGCAGACGCCGACGTTCCGACCGGGCCAGGGCCGTGAAGGCGAGGGGGTCGACGCCTTCTTTCGGCGCGCACTGCACGCGCCTGCATGGCGGGGTGCGCCTCTGACTCCGGGCGTGTCCCGTGCATGGCTTGCGGCGCGCGCCACGGGCGCGCTGCGATGCCGCCAACGGCTCAGTCCGGTGGCCAGGCCTCGCGGATTTGTGCAGACGTCATCGGCGGGTGAGCTGGCGGTACGGTGCCGTCGTCGATCGCCGCCATGTCGCCGTTGCGCTGTGCTTCTTGCAACGCGGCCTTGACCTCGGCTCGGGTCAGCGGCTGGCCGGTGCCGGCACCGTAGTTCGAACCGCCCGTGTCGTCTCCTGGGGCCGGCGCCGTGCTGTGCTGCATCTCTTCCTGGACCTGGCTGCGGCTCAGCTGGTATGGGAGCATGACCAGGCCGCGCGCCGCTGACACGGTCCGTATACTGACCGGCCATGTGCAGCCACTACCAGGCTATCAAGGAGCGCGAACGCTTTTTCCGTCTGTTTGGCGCGTATCCGCCGGATACCGATACCCGGCCCGACATGTGGCCGGGGTATACCGGGGTCATGCTGCGCCGGCCGCGCGAATCCGATGCCAGCGATGACGCGGTACCTCCGCTCGAAGCCGTTGCCGGCCTGTTCGGCCTGTTGCCGCACTGGGCCAAGGACGCAAAACTGGCGCGCAACACCTTTAACG
>CAJDUZ010000038.1_pt1 | contig 19166 bp, 15 predicted proteins | sample 7391221 | NCBI WGS metagenome assembly CAJDUZ01 (sample SAMEA7055692, study PRJEB34461) | soil metagenome | biome: terrestrial ecosystem; feature: Peninsula; material: soil | place: Antarctica | collected 2016
TGCCGCCGGTCAGCGATGCGGTATTCAGCGCCACCAGTTGGAGCACGGTACCGATGCCGATCGTGACGATCGCGAGGTAGTCCTCGCGCAGTCTCAGGGTCGGGATGCCGACGATGAAGGCCACCAGGCCCGACGCGATCATCGCGCCGAGCAGGCCGACGATGTAGGGCAGGCCGAAGCCGCCGAGGTGCGTCAGGTAAGGCGGCCCGCAGAGGATCGCGAAGGCGTAGGCGCCGACCAGATAGAAGCCCGAGACGCCGATGTTGAAGAGCCCGGTGTAACCCCACTGCAGGTTGAGTCCCAGGCAGACGACGGCAAAGACGAGCGCCTGGATCAGGAAGAAGACGAGGTAGGAGCCGATGCCGGTCATTCGGTGACCTCCGTGCTTCGCACGCCGGGGCGAGCCCCCTTCGGAACGGCTGGGCACGGGCTCATGTTCGGTCTCCGAGGATGCCCTTGGGGTAGACCAGCAGGATCAGGAACATCAGCGCAAAGCCGACCGCGGGCTTGTAGGCCGCGCCGATGAACGGTACCGACATCGATTCAGCCAGACCGATGACGAGGCCGCCGAGCACCGCGCCGTAGATGCTGCCGATGCCGCCGAGGATCGCCGCGGCAAACATCGGCAGGATCAGGTTGAAGCCCATCTCCGGGGCGATCTGCACCGTCAGGCCGAACAGCACACCGGCCACCGCCGCCAGGCTGCCACCGACGACCCAGGTCCAGCGGATCACGCCCTGCACGTTGATGCCGGTGACGCGTGCCAGCGCCGGGTTGTCGGAGACCGCCCGCATCGCCTTGCCGAGCTTGGTGCGGGTCAGGAACAAGTGCAGGACCACCATCAGCACGGCGGTGAGCGCGACGACGAAGATCTCGTTGGCGGTGAGCCGCACGCCCGGCAGGATTTCCTGCGCAATCGCGATCGTGCGCGTGTAGTACTCGGGCTGGGAACCCCAGACGAAGATCACGACGTTGCGCAGCATCAGCGAGGCGCCGAACGAGGCGATGACCAGCGTCACGGCGATGTCGCTCTTGCGCAGCTGGCGGTAGAGCAGCCAGTCGAGCAAGAGTGCAAGCCCCGCCGTAAGGACGCCGGCGATGACGATCGCGGCGAGGAAGTTCCAGCCGAAGGTGAGTGGGCCGATGGTCTGCGCGCCGGTGAAGAGGCTGGCGAAGACGAGCGCGAAGTAGGCGCCGAAGGTCAGGAATTCGCCATGCGCGAAGTTGGCGAAGCGCAGGATGTTGTAGGTGAGCGTCAGGCCGATCGCCCCGAGCGCGAGCGTCGCCCCGAGGATGATGCCGTCGGCAACGTATTGGCCCATTACGTCCGTGCTCCCGCGCCGAGCCGCCGCGCGATCCTCACGCCAGGCCCTTCCTCACCCCGAGGTAGAGCGCGCCCACCTCGGGGTTGGTCAGCAGGTCGCTCGCATTGCCGCTGACCTGCTCGCGGCCCTCGGCGAGCACGTAGCCGCGGTCGGAGATCGCAAGCGCAGCCTTGGCGTTTTGCTCGACCATCAGGATCGTGAGTCCGGTGTCGCGCACCTCGCGGATCTTGCTGAAGACGATGCCGACCAGCTTCGGCGAGAGCCCGGCGGACGGCTCGTCGAGCATCAAGACCTTCGGCTCGGCCATCAGCGCGCGCGCCACCGCGACCATCTGGCGCTCGCCGCCCGACATCGTGCCGGCGGCCTGGCGGCGGCGCTCCTTCAGCCTCGGGAAAAGGACGAACATGCGCTCGAGGTTCTGGCGCAGCGCCGCCTTGTCGCTGCCGATGTAGGCGCCCATCTCGAGGTTTTCCTCGACCGAGAGCTTGGCAAAGATATTGCTCACCTGCGGTACGTAGGCCAGGCCACGGCGCACCATCAGGTGCGCGGCAACGCCTGCTATGTTGTCGCCGAACAGCTGCACCATGCCTTGCCGTACGGCGACCAGGCCGGCAATCGTCTTGATCAGGGTCGACTTGCCGGCGCCATTGGGGCCCAGCACCGTGACGATCTCGCCGCGCTGCACCTCGAGGCCGACACCGCGCAGGATGTCGACCTCGGGCGTGTAGCCGGCCACGAGTTCGCGCACCTGCAGCGCGGGGAGGCCGGCGTCGGCTTGCGCGTTCATCCGGGCACCCCGCCGAGATAGGCGTCGAGCACGCGCTGATCGCTGCGCACCACGGCGGGCGGGCCTTGAAGCAGCAGCTTGCCCTGCGCCATCACCAGCACCGGATCGCACAAGGTCATGATCAGGTCCATGTTGTGCTCGATGATCAGGAACGTGATCCCGCGGGCGTTGAGCTCCTGCAGCTTGTCCATGATCGTCACCAGCAAGGTCGGGTTGACGCCCGCACCCGGCTCGTCGAGCAGGATCAGCTGCGGCTCGGCCATCAGCACGCGCGCCAGCTCGAGCAGTTTTTGCTGGCCGCCCGAAAGGTTCTTCGCGTATTCGCCGGCGAGCCGCTCCAGCCCCACGAAGGCCAGCACCTCGCGCGCGCGGTCACGGCAGGCGCGCTCCTCGGCGCGCACCGTCGGGCGCCGCAGCCAGTTGTTCCAGAAGCGCTCGCCGGCCTGGTTCGAAGGCACCAGCATCGTGTTCTCGAGCACGCTCATCTCGGCGAACGGCCGCGGGATCTGGAAGGTGCGCACCAGACCTTCGTGAAAGATCCGGTAGGGCGGCAGGCCACCGATGCGACGGCCGCGAAACGTGATGTGACCGGAAGTCGGCCGGTGCACGCCGGCGATGGTGTTGAACAGCGTCGTCTTGCCGGCGCCGTTCGGACCGATCAAGCCGGTGATCGTGTGTTCGCGCAAGGTGAACGAGACGCCGTCGACCGCGCGCAGCCCGCCGAACTCCTTGACCAGCTCGCCGACCTCGAGCATGCACGCTCTCCTGTGCGCTGACCTCGTCGTCCATCGACCAGGAGCCCGGAACCCCGAGCCCACGCTGGCGAGTCGTGGGCTGACGGGACCCCGTCGATCGCGGCCGCTATTTGATCTTCTGGCGCAGTTCGCTGATCTGCTCGACGGTGACCTGGCCGGTCGGCTTGACCTTGCCGTCCTCGACCGACCAGACCACCATCGGCGCGTCGATATCGCCGTACTGGTCGAACTGCAGCGGCCCGGAAGCTCCGATGTACTGGATCGTCTTGCCTTCGCCAAGCAGCTTCGTCGCCTTTTTCATCTCGTTGGCACCGGCGTAGATCTTCTCGCCCTTCGAGTCGGTGACCTTGCGGATGTTGTCGCGAATGGAGCTTGCGTCGGCGCTCTTGCCGCTGTCGATCGCCAGGCCGATCAGGATCGTTGCGTCATAGGCGTTCGGGATGTAGGCCTGCGTCGGCAACTCGCCGAACTTGTCCTTGAATTCCTTCTGGAAGGTGTCGAGCGAGGGTGTCTTGACCGAGCCCGCGGCGGTGCCGTGCACGTTCTTCATGTACTGCACGCCGACATCGTTGACGAAGTCCTGCGACTCGAGCCCGTCGGGCAGCAGGAACTTCTGCGGTCCGCCCGAGGAGATCCACTCGCGCGCGATGGTCGTGCCGTCGCCCGGGTAGCCGATCAGGAACAGCGCATCGGGTGTCGGCGAGAGCGCCTTGTTGACTTCCGAGCGGTACGACGGCTGGCTCGGGTTGTAGACGACGTTTTGCGTGACCGTGCCGCCGAGCTTGCCGAAGGCGTTGGTGAATTCCTGGCTCAGGCCCTGCCCGTAGGCGTTGTTGAGGTAGAGCACTGCCACCTTCTTGATGCCGGCGTCGAGCGCCACCTTGGCCATCGCGACGCCCTGCAGCGCATCCGAGGGCGTCGTGCGGAACCAGAAGCCGCCGGTCTTGCCGTCCTTGCCCATCTGCGTGAAGGTCGGAGAGGTCGAGGCCGGCGAGATCTGCACGACCTTGCTCGGCGCCGTCACCGAGGTCAGGATCGCCGCGCTCACGCCGCTGGAAAGCGCTCCGACGATCGCCGGCACGTGCTGCACGTCGACGAGCTTCTTGGCCGCATCGACGCCGACCGACGCGCTGGTCTGGTCGTCGAGCAGCGAGAGCTTCAACTCGCAGCCGTTGCCGCCGCCGGCGGCGTTCAGGTCGGCGATGCCGAGTTGCGCGCCCTTGGCGATCTGCTGTCCGAGCACGCCGAGCGAGCCGGTCATCGACATCACGCTGCCGATCGTGGTCGTGCAGGCCGCCATTGCCGGGCCGCAGCCGAGTACGCCGAGCGCCGAGCCGACGAGCAACAGCTTCTTGATCTTCAACATCGCACGGTCCTCCGTTGTCTGGGCTCGCGCCGGCCGACGCGGGATGCGTCAGACTCGCGCAAGGGCGCCGCAACTGGATAATGAGGCGACTCGCCGACGCCGGCACAATACGAATGACCCCGAACCGGCAACGGCCGATCCGCTTGCGCAGAAGCAAGCAGTGTGCCTGCCGCGCGCCGCACTCATCTCGAGCCGGCGATCGACAAACGGCACGACAATTGCCTGTCGTCGGGATTTGCCTAGGCGAACAAGGAGCCCGCCATCGCCATTCGACGCCGCGTGTGGATCTCCGCGCTCGTGCTGGTGTTGCTGTTGGCCGCCATCGGCGCGGCCATGACGCTTGTCTCGCACCCGCCGATCGCAGCAGTGACGCCTCCGGTGCGCGCCTCGTTCAGCGCAACGGCGATTGCGCGCGGCTCGCAGCTCGCAGCGATCGGAAACTGCGCCTCCTGCCATACCGCGCCGCAGGGGCAGCCGTATGCCGGCGGGGTTGCCGTGGCGACGCCGTTCGGTGTCGTCTATGGCGGCAACATCACGCCGGAGCCGCGTGACGGCATCGGTCGTTGGTCGCAGGCGGCGTTCGAACGGGCGATGCGCGAGGGCATCGCGCGCGATGGTCAGCAGCTCTATCCGGCGTTTCCTTACGATCATTTCACGCATCTGGGCGACGCCGACATCGCCGCGCTCTATGCCTACCTGATGACGCGCCCGCCGGTCGCTGCGGTGCCGCCGCCCAACGAGATGCGCTTCCCGTTCGGTTGGCGCCCGCTGGTCGCCGGCTGGAACCTGCTGTTCCTCGATCGCACGCCGTATCGGCTCGACGCCAGGCAGGGGGCCGAATGGAACCGCGGTGCCTATCTGGTGCAATCGCTCGCGCACTGCGGCAGTTGCCACACGCCGCGCAATGCGCTCGGCGCCGAAATCACGCGCAAGTTCCTGGCCGGCGGCACGGTCGCGGGTTGGCATGCCCCGGCCTTGAACGCGGCGTCGCCGTCGCCGCTGCCGTGGACCGTGCCGCAGCTCGTTACCTATCTGCGCGGCGGCGTGGCCTACCAGCACGCGATTGCCGCCGGTCCGATGCAGGAGGTCACGAGCAACCTGGCGCAGGCCGATCCGGCCGAGGTGCAGGCGATCGCGGTCTACATCGCCTCCTTCATCGGCGGCCCGACGCCCGAGCGCGAGGCGCTGATGGCGGCCAACCGCCGCCGGGCCGAGCTCGGCACCCTGGCGCTGACGAAGCCTGCCAACGGCCAGCAGGCCGAATCACGCGAGCTGGCGTTCGGCGCCTCGATCTATGCCGCCACTTGCGCGCGCTGCCACGACGCCGGGCGGCGCATCTCGTCGGACACTGCGTTGCAGCTGCCACTTGCGCTGGCGGTCCACAACCCCGACCCGGCCAACCTGATTCGCATCATCCGTGGCGGCATTGCGCCGCCCGACAACGAGCGCGGCCGCTGGATGCCGGCCTTCGGCGCGGCGTTGACCGACGCCCAGATGACGGCGCTGGTGACGTTCCTGCGACGCTACGCGGCAGCCGCGCCGCCGTGGCCCGACGTTGCCGGAGCGGTCAGCAAGGTGGCGCCGCCATGATCATCTTGAGCGTCAACGGTCAGCAGCGCACGGTCGACGCCGATCCGGCAACGCCCTTGCTGTACGTGCTGCGCGACGATCTCGCGCTGAACGGCGCCAAGTTCGGCTGCGGCCTGGGCCAGTGCGGCGCCTGCACCGTGATGGTCGGCGGCGAGGCGGTGCTGTCATGCCTGATGCCGGTCGCGCTCGTCGAGCAGCGCCCGGTCAAGACCGTCGAAGGCCTCGGCAGCGCCGAGCATCCGGGCGTCCTGCAGCGTGCCTTCATCGACGAGCAGGCGGCGCAGTGCGGCTATTGCACGGCCGGAATGATCATGCGCGCGCAAGCCCTGCTCGAGCGCAATCCGGCGCCGAGCGACGCCGAGGTGCGCAGAGAGATGTCGACCAACCTGTGCCGCTGCGGCACACATCTGCGCATCCTGCGCGCGATCCAGCGCGCTGCAAAGCAGGCCCGGCTGGCGCGCGTCGGGCACGACAAGCCGTTCGCATGAAGACCGAGGCGTTGCGCAACCGGGCCCGACGCGAATTTCTTGCGGCGGGCGGCGGCCTGGTCGTGGCCTTTGCATGCGGGCCGATTGCGGCCGAAACGGCGCTGCCGGCCCGAGAGGCGGGTCGGCGCCTGCCCGGTAGCCTGCAACGCGCGCCCTTGCTCGACGGCTGGATCCGCATCGACAGCGCCGGGGGCATCACTGTCTACACCGGCAAGGCCGAACTCGGACAAGGTATCCGCACGGCACTGATCCAGCTTGCGGCCGAGGAGCTGGTGGTTGCACCCGAGCGCATCGATCTCGTGATGGCCGACACGGCGCGCACGCCCAACGAGGGCTACACGGCCGGCAGCCATTCGATGCAGGACAGCGGCACCGCGATCCGCGCTGCAGCGGCGCAAGTGCGCGCGATCCTGCTCGGCGTGGCCGCGAGCCGGCTCGGCATCGCGGCCGATCGGCTGCGCGTGGCCAATGGTGTCGTCCAGGGCGGGGGCCGCAGCCTTGCCTACGGCGAGCTGGTGTCGGAGCGCTTGCTGCATGTGGCTGCCGGGCCGCAGAGTCCGTTGCGGCCGCTGGCCGAGCGCACCGTCGTCGGCAGATCGCTGCCGCGGGTCGATATCCCGGCCAAGGTCAGCGGCGGGGCGGCCTATGTGCAGGACCTGCGCCTGCCCGGCATGGTGCATGCGCGCATCGTGCGTCCGCCGAGCCCGGATGCCAAGCTGCGGTCTGTCGACGCGAGTGCGGCCGAGAAGCTGCCCGGCGTGCTGCAAGTGGTGCGCAACGGCCGCTTCCTCGCCGTCATCGCACGGCGCGAATTCCAGGCGGTGCTGGCGCAACGGGCTCTTGCGGCCTCGGCACGCTGGGACGAGGCCGCGGCCCTGCCCGCACCGGGCCAACTCTATACCTCGTTGCTGACCGCGCCGTCGCGCGCGGTGCGGGTGCTCGAGCGCGGTGCGCCGGCCGCGATCGATCTGACGGGGCCGGCGGCAGCCGTGCCCGCGCCCATGCCCACCGATCACGCTGCGCCGCCGGCGGGCGCTCACGATGCCCGTACCCTGACCGCCAGCTACAGCCGGCCCTACCAGATGCATGCGTCGATCGGCCCGTCGTGCGCCGTCGCGCAACTGCTCGATGGGCGCTACACCGTCTGGACGCACAGCCAGGGTGTCTATCCGCTGCGCGGCGCATTGGCCGAGATGCTCGGCGTTGCGACCTCGCAAGTGCATTGCATCCATGTGGAAGGATCCGGCTGCTACGGCCACAACGGCGCCGACGACGCTGCGGCCGATGCAGCCTTGCTGGCGCGCGCGCTGCCCGGGCGGCCGGTGCGGGTGCAATGGATGCGCGAGGACGAGAACGCCTGGGAGCCGTACGGCCCGCCGATGGTGAGCCGCGTGCGCGCGCAACTCGGCGCCGACGGCACGATCGCGCAATGGCACTACGAAGTCTGGAGCAGCACGCATTCGACGCGACCCGGCGGGGCCGGCAACCTGCTCGCCGCGCGCCATCTCGCGGTGCCGTTCAAGACGCCGGCGCCGCAGCCGATCCCGCTGCCCGACGGTGGCGGCGACCGCAACGCCATCCCGCTCTACACGCTGCCGAACGCGCGCGTCATTTACCACTTCCTGCCCCAGATGCCGCTGCGCGTCTCGGCGCTGCGCTCGCTCGGCGCCTATCTGAACGTCTTCTCGATCGAATGCTTCATCGATGATCTCGCCGCTGCGGCGCGGCTCGACCCGGTGGCGTTTCGCCTGCAGCATCTCGACGATGCCCGGGCGCAGGACGTCATCCGCACCGCCGCCGAGCGCTTCGGCTGGGCTGCCTGGCGGCCCACCCGGCGCCGCGGCCGCGGTTTTGGCTTCGCGCGCTACAAGAACTCCGGCGCCTATGCGGCAATGGCCTTCGAGGTCGAGGTGCTGCGCAGCACCGGCGAGGTCCGCATCCTGCGCGTCGTCGCCGCCGTCGACAGCGGCGAAGTGGTGAACCCCGACGGTCTGCGCAACCAGATCGAAGGCGGCATCGTGCAGTCGGCGAGCTGGAGCCTGGCCGAGGAAGTCGTCTTCGACCGCGTGCGCATCACCAGCCTCGACTGGGGTGGCTATCCGATCTTGCGCTTCCCGCAGGTGCCCGACCAGATTGACGTGACCATCGTCGATCGCCCGGGTATGCCGTTCCTCGGCGCGGGCGAGGCCGCGCAGGGGCCGGCGGCCGCGGCCTTGGCCAACGCCGTCGCCGATGCGACGGGGGTGCGCTTGCGCGACCTGCCGTTGACGCGCGCGCGCGTGCGCTCGGCGCTCGCGCTTTGAACCGCGGCATCGGCGGCGGCGCTCTCCCGGGGGTCTCGGGTGCGCTCGTCCTCACGGTGCTCGAGCCGCAGCAGCTCGACCTTGCGTTCGAGGCCGCCCGCATAACCGGTCAAGGTGCCGTTGCTGCCGATGACGCGGTGGCACGGCACGATGACCGAAATCGGGTTCAGGCCGACCGCTGCGCCAACCGCGCGGGTGGCCGCCGGGCGGCCGACCGCCACGGCGATCTTGCCGTAGCTGCTCAACATGCCGGGTTCGATCTCGAGCAGCGCGCGCCACACCTCGCACTGGAACGGCGTGCCGTGCAGGTCGAGCCGCAGGTCGAAGTGCTGCAGCCGGCCGGCGAAATATTGCGTCAACTGCCTTGCAGCGTCGGCCAGCAGCGGGTCTTCGGGCGCGATCGGCACCTCGAGCGTGCCGGGGTGGTCCTGCTGGCCCGCGAACCATGCGCCGACGAGACCGTTGGCGCTGCGCGCCAGCAGCAGCGGGCCGAGCGGCGTCTCGAGTGTCATCTGGGCCGTGCAGGCGGCACGCAGTGCGTTGCGGGTTTTGCTCATGACGGTGATGTCTCCAGGCTGTTCCACAGGCGCAGCACGGCGTAGGAGCGCCAGGGCTGCCAGGCCAGAGCGCGCTCGTCGGCGCCGCGCACCGAATCGATGCCGAAACGCAGCCGCATCGCCTTCAGCACCGCGACATCGTTCGGCGGCAAGGCGTCGGCCCAGCCGAGTGCGCGCATCGCGATGTAGTGCGCGGTCCAGGGCCCGATGCCCGGCAACGCACAAAGCCGCGCGATCAAGGGCTCGGGTGGCGCCGGCGGTTCCAGCATCGGCCCCAGTTCCGGCCAGGCGCGCGCGAGCGCGCGGATGGCGCCGGCCCGCATGCGGATGATGCCCAGCTCGGCAATGCTTTCGAGCGGCAGCGCGGCGAGCGTCTGCGGCGCCGGAAAGACGCGGGCGATGGCGGGCCACGGTGTCTCGATCGCGCTGCCATGGCGCTCGACCAGGCGGGCCGCGAGCGAGCGCGCCCGCACCACCGAAATCTGCTGACCGAGCACGGCGCGCACCGCGAGCTCAAAGGCATCGAGGCCGCCGGGCAGCCGCGTGCCGGCCGCGCCGGGCAAGTCGCCGAGCGCCGCGTCGATCGTCTGCGGCAAGGCATCGAGGTCGAGCCAGCGGCGCAGCGCGGCAATCAATGCACCGCTGGAGCCGGCAAGCTCCGGGGCAAAACGTGTACGGACCTGTGCCGCTCCCGGCACGAACTCCGCTTCGATCCAGCCGGGCTGCGTGCCGATGGTGCCGGCGCGCACGCTGCGGCGAATCCGCAAGCCATCGACCGCTTCGACGCCCGGGACCGAGCGCCGCGCGATGAAGCGCAGCAGCGCCGCGCTGTCGTACGGATCGCGATAGCCGAGTGTGAGGCGCAGCGTCTGGCTGGCGGCAGACACGGCCACGCCGTCCTGCGCGCTGCGGCGCAGCCGCCCGGGGTTCATCCGGTAGTTGGCGGCAAACGCGGCGTTGAAGCGGCGCACGCTCTTGAAGCCGCTGGCGAGCGCGATCTGCGCGACCGGCAGCGGCGTGTCGGTCAGCAATTGCTTGGCCAGCAGCAGTCGTCGCGTCTGCAGGTACTGCAGCGGCGAGACGCCATGTTCGGCGACGAAGGTGCGGCGCAGGTGGCGGTCCGAGACGCCGAGGCACGCGGCGAGCTTGCTGATGCTCGCGCCGCGCGTGGCCGCGTCGTCGATCATCTGTGCCGCCTGGCGCGCCAGCGCTGGCGACCCGTCCATCACGGCCCACGGCAGTCCCGGCGCGATCTCGGGGCGGCACTTCAGGCATGGCCGGAAGGCCGCCGCCTCGGCTTGGGCGGCCGATGCAAAGAAGCGACAGTGGCGGCGCATCGGGGTGCGCACGCGACAGATGGGACGGCAGTAAATCCCGGTCGACGTGACGCCGACGAACAACCGGCCGTCGAACCGCGCATCGCGGGCGGCGGTGGCCTGGTAGGCGGCGTCGGGATCGAGGTCAAACGCCGCAACGCGGCACGCGTGTGGGCCTGTGTCCGGGCGCTCTGGCAACGGTTCCATCCCGATGATGATACGCCGCAGCGGCGTCGCACTAGCCGTTTTCGGACATGCCGCCGCCGGCGCTCGGGGGTTTTCACGCTGCCAGCGCGCAGGCATCTTCGCTACAACCCCGGGGGCCGGCGTGGGAGCCGGCGCGATAACAACAACGACGCCGCAGCAACGCCACACCGGCACGCGGCGCGAGCGGGAGGTCTTTTGCAGGCATTGCAGATCGTCATCGGCGGCATTGCGCAAGGCTGCGTCTACGGCCTCGTCGCGCTCGGCATCGTGCTGATCTACAAGGCGACCGAAACGGCGAGCTTCGCCCAGGGCGAACTGATGATGCTCGGCGCGTTTTGCGGGCTGGCGCTGATGAGCTTCCTCGGCGTCCCGTTCTGGGCCGCGCTCGCCGCGGCGGTGCTCGCGATGGCCGCGTTCGGCGTGCTGCTCGAGCGCGTCGTGATCCGTCCGATCCTTGGCCAGCCTGCGTTTTCGGTCGTGATGCTGACGATCGGAATCGGCTATGTCGCGCGCGGCTCGATCACGATGATCCCGGGTCTCGGCACCGAGACGCACACGCTGATGGTGCCCTACAAGGACCAGGTCTGGAACCTTGGTGCGCTGGTGCTCAACGTCGAGCAGGTGGTGATCATCGCCGCGACCATCGTGCTCGTCGCGCTGCTGTACCTGCTGTTCCGCTACAGCAAGATCGGCGTCGCGATGCAGGCGGCGTCGCAGAACCAGCTTGCCGCGTACTACATGGGGATCCCGGTCAGGCGCCTGAATGGGCTGGTCTGGGGTCTCGCGGCCGCGGTCGCCGCGGTTGCCGGCCTGTTGCTCGCGCCGATCACCTTCGTCCATGCGAACATGGGCTTCATCGGGCTGAAGGCGATTCCTGCCGCGGTCATCGGCGGTTTCGGCAGCCTGCCTGGCGCGCTGGTCGGCGGCCTCACGATAGGCGTCGTCGAGTCGCTGTCGGGCTTCTACCTGGCTGAAGGCTTCAAGGACGTCGCACCCTACGTGCTGGTGCTGGTCATGCTGGTGGTCCGGCCAAACGGGCTGTTCGGCGAAACCCTGCGCAAGAAGGTCTGAGCGCGCGATGCGATTCATATTCAAGACGCACTACGCGCAGGACATCGTCCTCGCCAAGCACCGTGGCCACGTCTTCTGGTATGCGCTGCTGCTGCTCGTGATGCTGGCCGCACCCTGGCTCTTTTCCGAGTACTGGCTGGCGCAGATCACTTTCGTGCTGATCTATTCGATCGTCGGGCTTGGGTTGATGCTGCTGTCGGGCTTCACCGGCCAGTTCTCGCTGGGCCACGCGGCCTTTCTCGGCGTCGGCGCCTATGCCCAGGCGGCGCTCACCAATGCCGGGCTGCCCTTCATCGCGGCGCTGCCCGTTGCGGCGCTGCTCGCGGCCGCGGTCGGCGTCGTCGTCGCACTGCCGGCGCTGCGCGTCAAGGGCATCTACCTGGCAATCGCGACCCTGGCGTTCGGCTTCATCGTCGAGGAGGTGTTCGCGCGCTGGGAGCGGGTGACCGGTGGCAACGCCGGCATCCACATCAAGGCACCCGAGGTGTTCGGCTGGAAGCTCGAGTCCGACGCGTCGTTCTACTTCGTCTGCCTCGGCGTCACCGTCGTGGCGACCTTGGCCATTCTGAACTTGCTGCGCGCGCCCACCGGCCGCGCCTTCGTCGCGATCCGCGACTCCGAAATCTCGGCGCAGAGCATGGGCATCCACCTCGCGCGCTACAAGACCCTGTCGTTCGCGATCTCGGCGGCGCTGGCCGGCCTTGCCGGCGCGCTGTACGCGCACAAGCTGAGATTCATCTCGCCGGACCAGTTCGACGTGCTGCAGTCGATCGACCTGGTGCTGATGATCGTCGTCGGCGGTCTCGGCTCGGTGCATGGCGCCTTCCTCGGCGCGATTTTCCTGATCATGATGCCGCAGGTGATCGCGGTCGCGAAGGACGCACTGCCCGCGGTCGTCGCGCAGGCGCCCGGTCTGCAGGTGACGGTCTACGGCCTGGTGTTGATCGGCTTCGTGCTGTTCGAGCCGCTCGGGCTGTACGGCCGCTGGCTCAAGCTGCGCAGCTACTTCGAGCTGTTCCCGTTCTACCGACGCGGCACCTTCCAGCGGCAAAAAAGCTACCTGAAGTCGGATCGGTTGCGATGAGCCTGCACAGTCTTCCCTTGTTGCACGTCCGCGACCTGAGCGTGCGCTTCGGCGGCGTGCTTGCGGTCAACGGCGTCAGCTTCGACGTGAAGCGCGGCGAGGTCTTCACCCTGATCGGGCCGAACGGCGCCGGCAAGACCACGGTGTTCAACCTGATCAGCCGCATCTACACGCCGAGCGCCGGCCGCATCGAGTTCGACGGCCACCCGCTCGAGCGCTGTGCGCCGCACGACATTGCCCGGCTCGGCATCGCGCGCACCTTCCAGAACATCGAGCTGTTCGAACAGGCGACGGTGCTGCAGAACCTGCTGATCGGGCGCCACACGCACCGCGGCAGCGGCTTCTGGAGCGAGCTCTTCTTCACTCCGAAGACGCGTGCCGCCGAGATTGCCGCGCGCGAGCGGGTCGAGGCGGTGATCGACCTGCTCGATCTGCAGCACCACCGTGATGCCCGGGTCGCCGCGCTGCCGTACGGCGTGCGCAAGGTCGTCGAGCTGGCGCGCGCGCTGGCCACCGAACCCAAGCTGCTGCTGCTCGACGAACCGTCGTCGGGACTCAACACCGAGGAGACCGACGACATGGCGTTCTGGATCCAGGACATCCGCGCGGAGCTCGGTGTCACGGTGCTGATGGTCGAGCACGACATGAACCTCGTCGCGAAGGTCTCGGACCGTGTGCTCGCGATGAGCCAGGGGCAGGTGCTCGCGCTCGGCACGCCGGCCGAGGTGCAGGCCGATGCGGCCGTCATCGAGGCCTATCTCGGCTCGAGCGACGACGTCGAGAGCTTGCGCAGGCTGGCCGCATGAGTGCACTCGCGCAGCCGGTACCGGCCCAGCGGCGCGACGAGGATATCGCGCCGACGGCGACCGACGCCTCGGCACCGATCCTCGCGCTGCAGAACGTCGAGAGCGCCTACGGCCCGATCCGCGCGATCCGCGGCGTCAGCCTCGAGGTGCAGCCGGGTCGGATCGCCACCGTGCTCGGCTCCAACGGCGCCGGCAAATCGACGATCCTGAAGACGATCAGCGGCATCATCGACCCGCGCAAGGGCGCGGTGACGTTCCAGGGGCGCAACATCACCGCGCTCGACCCGGCGCGGATCGTGCAGCGCGGCATCTCCCACGTGCCCGAGGGCCGCGAGGTGTTCGCGCTGCTGTCGATCCGCGACAACCTGATGATGGGGGCCTACACGCGCAGCGACCGCGATGGTGTGGCGCGCGACATCGAGGCGGTCTACCGCTACTTCCCGATCCTGCGCGAGCGCGCCACGCAGCACGCCGGGCTGCTCTCGGGCGGCCAGCAGCAGATGCTGGCGATCTCGCGCGCGCTGATGGCCGCGCCCGAACTGATGCTGCTCGACGAGCCGAGCCTTGGGCTCTCCCCGCTGCTGACGCGCGAGATCTTCGAGATCGTGATCCGCATCAACCGCGAGCGCGGCACGACGATCCTGCTGGTCGAGCAGAACGCCAACATGGCGCTCAACGTCGCCGACTTCGGTTACGTGCTCGAGAATGGCCGCATCGTGATGGAAGACCGCTGCGAGCGGCTGCGCGAGAAGGACGACATCAAGGAGTTCTACCTCGGCATCAAGGAGGCCGGCGTACGCGGCGAGCGGCGCTGGAAGAAGAGGAAGACATGGCGATGAGCGCAGCTTCGGACCGCCCCAGGCGCGCTCGCACGGCCGTGCGCAGCACCGAGCTTGCGGCATGAGCCGGCTCTGGGATCTGGGCCATCTTCAGCCGCGCGACGACATCGTCGTGCCCGGCGAGACGATGGCCGCGCTGTTCTGGAATGCCGCGGCGATGCGTGAGCGCAAGGTCTTCATGCGGCAGAAGAAGCTCGGGCTGTGGCGCGAGTGGAGCTGGGCGCAGACCGCATCGGCGGTGCGCGAGATCGGCAACGGCCTGCTCGCGCTCGGCTTCGAATCGGGCGACTGCGCATCAATCGCCTCCAACACCGTCGTCGAATGGCTGCTGGTCGATGTCGCGGTGCTGAGCTGCGGCGGCGTCTCCAATGGCATCTACCCGACCGATGCCGCCCCGCAAGTGCAGTACCTGTGCGAGGACTCAAGCACCCGGGTGCTGTTCGTCGAAAACGAGGAACAACTCGACAAGGCGCTCGAGGTGCGCTCACGGCTGCCGCTGCTTCGCAAGATCGTCGTCTTCGATGCCCAGGGGCTGCGCGATTTCCGCGACGAGCAGGTGATTTCGCTCGATGCGCTGCGCGAACTCGGCCGCAGCCACGGCGCCCGGCAACCGGATGAACTCGATGCGCGCGTCGCCGCCTGCCGGCCGGCGGACCTGGCGATCCTCGTCTACACCTCGGGCACGACCGGCAAGCCCAAGGGTGCGATGCACAGCCACGCGGGCCTGGTCTACACGGTGCGCGGCTACAACCGCATCGTCGCGCAGGACGAGAGCGACGAGCGCATCTGCTTCCTGCCGCTGTGCCATATCGCCGAGCGGCTCGGCGGCGAGTACTTCGCGATCTACACCGGCTCGGTGCTGAACTTCGTCGAGAACCCCGAGACGGTGCCGGAGAACGTGCGCGAGATCGCGCCGACCGTCTTCACCGCGGTGCCGCGGGTCTGGGAGAAGTTTCATTCGGCGGTGACGATCACGTTGCGCGATTCGACCTGCCTGCAGCAGGCCGCCTATGCCTGGGGCCTCGGTGTCGGCACCCGCATCGCCGAGCGTGTGCTCGCCGGGCAGCCGGTCGGCGCGGCGCTGAAGCTGCAGTTCCTGCTGGCGCGCTTCCTGGTGCTCGACAACGTGCGCAAGCTGATCGGCATCCACCGCGCGCGCTTTTGCGTCACCGGCGCGGCGCCGATCTCGCCCGCACTGGTGCGCTGGTACCTCGCGCTCGGCGTGCCGATGGTCGAGGTCTGGGGCATGACCGAGACCTGCGGCGCGGCCACCTATACGCCGGCGGCGCGCATCAAGCCGGGGATGATCGGGCCGGCCTGCCCGTTCAACGAGGTTCGGCTCGATGCCGGCAGCGGCGAGCTGATGGTGCGTGGCGCCAATGTCTTCATGGGCTACCTGAACCTGCCGGAGAAGACCGCCGAGGTGCTCGACGCCGACGGATGGCTGCGCACCGGCGATGTCGGCACGGTGGACGCCGACGGGTACTTCCGCATCACCGAGCGCATGAAGGACATCATCATCACTGCCGGTGGCAAGAACATCACGCCGAGCGAACTCGAGAACGAGCTGAAGTTCTCGCCGTACATCACCGACGCGGTGGTGATCGGCGACCGACGCGCTTACCTGACGGCGCTCGTGATGATCGATCAGGATAACGTCGAGAAGTACGCGCAGGATCATGACATCCCGTTCAGCAACTACACCAGCCTGACGCGCGCGAGCGAGATCCAGGCGCTGATCTGGAGCGAGATCGAGACGGTCAACCGCCGTTTCGCGCGGGTCGAGCAGATCAAGAAGTTCTGCCTGCTCGAGACCCAACTCGGCGCCGAGGACGACGAACTGACACCGACCATGAAGTTGAAGCGCAAGCTGGTCGAGCACAAGTACGCCGACCGCATCGAGCTGATGTACCGCTGACTTTTTTTACCCTGAAGCACTCGAAGGAGACCGATGATGAAACCTGCAATCACACTCGTTGCCGCGGCGCTGGCGCTGGCCGCCGGCGTCGCCACCGCGCAGACCTCTCAAGGGGTTGGCAAGGACCAGATCGTCATCGGTTCGATCCAGGACCTGTCGGGTCCGCTGGCGGGCTTTGGCAAGCAGGTGCGCAACGGCATGCAGCTGCGCGTCGACGAGATCAACGAGCAGGGCGGCATCAATGGCCGCAAGCTCAAGCTGCTGGTCGAGGACTCGGGCTACGATCCGAAGAAGGCGGTACTGGCGGCGCAGAAGCTCGTCAACCAGGACAAGATCTTCATCATGGCCGGCCATATCGGCACCGCGCAGAACAATGCCGCGATGCCGGTGCAGTTCGAGAAGAACGTCATCAACTTCTTCCCGGTGACCGCGGCGCGCGAGATGTACGAACCGTTCCACCGGCTGAAGTACGCGTTCGCGGCGACCTACTACGACCAGATTCGCATGGCGCTGCCGAAGCTCGTCCGGGAGAAGGGCGCAAAGAAGGTCTGCGTCATCTACCAGGATGACGAGTTCGGCCTGGAAGTGCTGCGCGGCGGCGAGGCCGCGTTGAAGACGATGCAGATGGACTACGCGGAGAAGACCAGCTTCAAGCGTGGTGCGACCGACTTCTCGTCGCAGGTCGCGCGGATGAAGGCCGCCAACTGCGATTTCGTCGTGCTCGGCACCATCATTCGCGAGACCATCGGCACGATCGGCGCGGCGCGCAAGACCGGCTTCAATCCGACCTTCCTCGGTTCGACGGCGGCCTACACCGACCTGATCCACAAGCTCGGAGGCAAGGCGATGGACGGCCTCTACGCGGCGATGACGGTGCAGAACCCCTACACCGACGACACTTCGCCGCAGCTTTCATTCTGGGCCCGCAAGTACCACACCCAGTTCAACGAGGACCCGGCGGTGTTCTCGATCTACGGCTACGTGATCATCGACCGCTTCGCGGAGGTGGCCGCGAAGGCCGGCGCGAACCTGAGCACCGACAGCTTCATCAAGGTCATGGACACGATGAGCTTCCCGGCTGACGTGTTCGGAGCCGCGCCGTCGCAGTTCTCGCCGACGCAGCGCCTCGGCAGCAACCTGTCGCGCCTGTCGCAGATCCAGGACGGACGCTGGAAGGTGGTGTCGGAATATATCCAGCCGAACTGACGGCGCGGTCCGAGACGCGCGCTCGAGGGCGCGTCGGTGCGGTGGCATGCCCCCAGACGTCGGCAATGATGTTGACGACGGCGCCACCGTGCTGCGCCATCACTGGGTGACGCATTCGCGCGCCTTCAGGAAGCCGCCGGTTAGGTTGTTGCGCACCACCGCATCCCAGCCCTTGGCGCTGAGCGTTGTTGACGAGGCCATCGATACGGCCGTGCCGCTCGAGCATGGCGGCGACCGTTGCGCGCACGCGGTCCTCGTCGCGGAAGATCGAGCCATGGCAATTGTTCGGCGCATGGCACATCGGTGTCGGCTCGGCTGCACTCAACGCCCCAGCCCCATCGAACGGGCGATGACTTCCTTCATGATCTCGTTGGTGCCGCCATAGATGCGCTGCACGCGGGCATCGGCATAGGCGCGGGCGATCGGGTATTCCCACATGTAGCCGTAGCCACCGTGCAGTTGCAGGCACTCGTCGATGACCTTGCATTGCAGCTCGGTCGTCGAGTACTTTGCGATGGACGCGGTCGCGGTGTCGAGTTCGCCGCGCAGGTGCTGTTCGATGCAGCGGTCGACGAAGACGCGCGCCATCTGCGTCGCGGCCTGCAACTCGGCAAGCTTGAAGCGTGTGTTCTGGAATGCCGCGATTGGCTGGCCGAAGGCCTGGCGCTGCTGCACGTAGGCGACCGTCTGCTCGATCGCGACTTCGGCGCTCGCGACGGCCGCAATCGCGATCTGCAGCCGCTCCCACGGCAGTTCCTGCATCAAGGCGGCAAAGCCGGCGCTCTCGGCGCCGAGCCGGTTCGCCAGCGGAACCGCGACGTCATCGAAGAACAGCTCGGCGGTGTCCTGCGCCTTCAGCCCGAGCTTCTTCAGCCGTTGGCCCGCCCGAAATCCCGGCATGCCGCGCTCGACCAGCAGCAGGCTGATGCCCTTCGCGCCGGCCGCCGGATCGGTCTTGGCGACGACGATGACGAGGTCGGCGTGCCAGCCGTTGGTGATGAAGGTCTTGCTGCCGTTGAGAAGGTAGTGGTCGCCGTGCCGCACCGCACTGGCGCGGATGCCTTGCAGGTCCGAGCCCGCAGACGGCTCGGTCATCGCAATCGCGCCGATGCACGCGCCGCTCGCCAGCAGCGGCAGCAGCCGGCGCCTTTGCTCCTCGCTGCCGTGGTGCAGAAGATACGGCGCGACGATCTCCGAATGCAGGCCGAAGCCGATGCCGCTGAAGCCGCCGCGGCTCAATTCCTCCATCTGCACCACCGCATGCAGCAGGTCGCCGCCGGCGCCACCATATTCCTCAGGCATCGTCAGGCACAGCATGCCGGCGGCGCCGGCCTTGTCCCAGACCGCGCGGTCGACGTAGCCCTGGTCTTCCCAGGTGGCGTGGTGCGGCGCGATCTCGCGCGCGATGAAGCGGGCGACGCTTGCGCGAAACGCGTCGTGCTCGGCAGAGAACAGGGTGCGAGGGATCATGGCGTGGGCGGCCTCCCGGAATCGTGTCGTGCGGCGGGCAAACTCTATACTGACTTGCGCACTTTGCTTTCAGGGAAC
>CAJDUZ010000097.1_pt1 | contig 19162 bp, 16 predicted proteins | sample 7391221 | NCBI WGS metagenome assembly CAJDUZ01 (sample SAMEA7055692, study PRJEB34461) | soil metagenome | biome: terrestrial ecosystem; feature: Peninsula; material: soil | place: Antarctica | collected 2016
AATCCGGCGCGGCCGAGGGCTTGGCGCGTCCGATCTGCACGATGTCGATGTCGCCGCCAGCGGCGGCGTCGCGGGCTTGAGCGCCGCTACTGCCTGATGATCGACGGCGAGGCGTCGACGGTCGAGTACGTGAAACCGATCTCGATCGATGCCGCGATCGACCAGCCGGTGCCGGTGCATGTGCGGAGCAACACTCGGGGTAGCCGGCGACGCAGATAGGAGCGAGTGGGGACTGCAACGGGCGCTCGGCAGTCCGATGACCTTTTCCGACACTGTGAAGAAGTGGGTCGGCAGTCGCGCCTTGCCGGCTTTCCCTGGTGCCTACAAATGAGGCACCATTTCAGAGTCGTTCATTTCCCCGGCTTCTCCCAGGCTGGTTTGAACCCATCAAAAGTCAGGGGCCGCTCAGAGGCGGCCCCTTATGAATGTTGGTGGAGAGGAGGAGGATCGAACTCCCGACCTTCGCATTGCGAACGCGACGCTCTCCCAGCTGAGCTACCCCCCCAACAGCGAGTTATTTTAGCAAATCGCCGGTGCCGCGCGTCACCTTCCGACGAAGAGCGGATTTGACGCGGCAGTCCTCACTGCTTCTTCTCCCACTCAGCGGTCCTCAGCACCCGGCGGACCGGCCGTTGCAGAAAAGGCAGATCGAGAGCGAGCAGCATCAGCCCGAGCGGCAGCATCCACAGTCCGAGGATGGGCAGGAAGCTGAACAGTCCGCCGATGACGAGCAGCACGCCCGCCGGGATGCGCAGCCAGCGCGACTGGCGCAGCCAGCGGATGGCTCGGGCGATGGCGCTCGGCAGCTTGCGTTCGAATTGCTCGAAGCGACGCCGGATCTTGTGCTCGTCTTTCCCCGCCATCGGCCATCCGGTCGCCATGACTTGCGTTACTGGTCGCCGCTCGAGATGTCCGGCAGTGCGAGCCGCGATTGGAACACGTGGATCACGCGCGGCCTGACCGGGAAGCGCGTCCCGACCGCAACGATGCGCGTCGAGCGGCAGCACTACCCCTGGGGCGTGTGGGTGACGTTCTCGCGCGCGGCCTGCGCGGTGCGCCGCGGCATACAGTCATTCTTTCGTTGCTCGCTGCGGGAGTCACATGAGTTCCACCGTCATCGTCACCGGCACGTCCTCAGGCATCGGCCTCGCCACGGCGCTCGCGCTCGCCAAAGCCGGCCACGACGTCGTCGCGACCGTGCGAACCGGGCACAGCGAGGTCAGCGTCGCCGAGCAGGCAACCCGCGCCGGCGTCGCCCTCGACGTGAGGCATCTCGACGTCACCAGTGACGCATCGGTTGCAGAGTTGGTGACGGGCGTGCTCGCCGATCACGGCCGCATCGACGCGCTCGTCAACAACGCCGGTGTCGGGCATCGCGGCACGCTCGAACAACTCGCTCTGTCGGACATGGCCGCGACGATGGACGTCGACTTCTGGGGCGTGGCTCGCATGACGAAGGCGGTGCTGCCCGCGATGCGCGCCGCGCGGCAAGGCCGCATCGTCACCGTGACCAGCATGAACGGCCTCATCGGCATGCCGTTCAGTGACGCCTACAACGCGGCGAAGTTCGCGGTCGAAGGCTTGATGGAGGGTCTGGCGCCGGTAATGGCGGCGTTCGGCGTGCAGATCTCGGTGATCGAGCCGGGTCCCGTGCGCACGGCGTTCTTCGCGAACATGGCGGGCAAGACGGGTGAACCCGACAGCGCCGATCCGTATGCCGCGATGCGGAGGCACTACGACGCTGCCCTCGCGGCCATGACGAAGGGCGACACCGGAGAAGCCCCTGAAGGCGTGGCCGCAACGATCCTGGAAGCGCTGACGAGCGAAGCGCCGCACTTCCGCTACCAGTCGTCGCCGGCTGCCTCGGCGATGGCCGGCCGCAAGATCGTCGACGTGACCGGCCAATCGGTGGTGCAGGCGACGCGGGCGTTGCTGGGCTGATGCTGGAGCGTCTGCGCGCCGAACTGGAGCGCCGCGAAGGCGGCCCGGTCGAGCACATCGAGACGCACATCTCGCACGTGCTGCTGACACCGCTCCATGCCTACAAGATCAAGAAGCCGCTGCAGCTGCCGTTCGTCGATTTCAGCAGCCTGGAGGCGCGGCGACGCTATTGCGAGGAAGAACTGCGGCTGAACCGCCGGCTGGCGCCGGATCTGTATCTCGCGGTCGTGGCGGTGCACGGCAGCGCGCAGGCGCCGCGACTGGATGGCGATGGGCCAGCGATCGAGTACGCGGTGCAGATGCGGCGCTTTCCCGACGATGCGCTGCTCAGCGAGCGTCTGCGGCGCGGCACGTTGGAGCCGGCTCACCTCGAGCGGCTCGCTCAGCGTCTGGCCGACTTTCACGGTCATGCGCCCGTTGCGGCACCGGACAGCGGGTACGGCACCTCGAAGGCCATCGCCGGAGCGGCGTGGCGCGCACTCGAAGGCATCGAGGCGACCGGCCATGCGGCCGATTGCGCGGCCGTGCGGCGCTGGCTCCATGTGGAGCAAGCGCGCATGGCACCGTACTGGAGCGCGCGGCTGGCCAGCGGCCGGGTGCGCGAAGCGCACGGCGACCTGCACCTGGCCAACGCCATCGTGCTGGGCGACGAAGTCACCGCCTTCGACTGCATCGAGTTCGACCCGGCGTTGCGCTGGATCGACGTGCTGGCCGACATCGCCTTTCTCGCAATGGACCTGATGGCGCACGGCCGGCGCGACTTGGCATTCGGCTTTGTCGACGCGTATCTGGCGAGCAGCGGAGACTACGAAGGCCTTCCGGTGCTGCGCTACTACCTTGTCTACCGCGCGCTGGTGCGCGCGCAGGTGAGCCTGATCCGCGAGGCGCAATCGAAAGACGCGGGTGCCGGTACGCAACCGTCAGCGGCCGACTATCTCGCGCTCGCCGCAGCGCTGGCGGCCGGCGGCGATGCGCGATTGCTCGTCACGCACGGCCTGCCGGGTTCGGGCAAGAGCTACGTGTCGCGGCAACTGCTGGCGCAGGCCGGCGCCATCCGCATCCGCTCGGATGTCGAACGCAAGCGCCTGGTCGGCCTGGATGCGCTCGAGCGCTCGGTGCGGCAGGACATCTACGGCGCGGCCGATACCGAGCGCACCTACGAGCGGCTGCTGACCCTCGCCGCAGCCGCGCTAGACGGCGGCTGGCCGACCATCGTCGATGCGGCCTTTGGCCGGCGCGCCCAACGCGAACGCTTCCGTGCGCTGGCGCACGATCGGCGCGTGCCTTACACGGTGCTCGAATGCACGGCAAGCCCCGGGGTGCTGCGCGAGCGCGTCGAGGCACGCACGGCGCGCGGCGACGACCCATCGGAGGCGGACCTCGCCGTGCTCGAGCGGCTGGCGAAGGTGCGTGAACCGATCGATGCATCGGAGCAGGCCAGCAGCATCACGCTCGACACCGCACAACCGCTCGATGCGCAGGCGCTGGCCAGGCGATGGCTGGCGGTGCCTACGCTGGACCTACACCCCGGCCGGTCAGCGGGCAACTGAAGAGACTGGCGTCGACGGGCCGAGACCAGCTCGAGGCTGCTGAAGGCGCCGATCGGTGAAGCTGGTCGCCGCGAAGCCGCAGCAGCCCCTCGATGACCTCATCACCGGACTCGAAGACGAGGATGAAGCGGCGCACGTCACCGCTGCTTTGCAGCCAGGTTCATGCCGTGTGTTGCCCCGGCTATTGCACCCAGCGAATCGGCACGTCATGCAAGCCCGGACGGCGCGGGTCCTCGTAGAGGATCGGCAGGTCGGGCGCCATCGGACCCTCGGTGCGCGGCCCGCGCAGGTACTCCGCGAGCGCCTTCAACGGGTGCCTGAAGGTGTCGTCCACTGCGGTGCCCTCGTAGCCGCAGTGCGCCATGCAGTTGTCGCACTTGGGGTTGCGGCCGACGCCGTAGTGGTTCCAGTCGGTTTCTTCCATCAACTGGCGGAAGGTCGGCACATAGCCTTCGTCCACCAGCAGATAGCAGGGCTTTTGCCAGCCGAACAGGTTGTAGCAGGGCATCGACCACGGCGTGCATTGGTAGGTCTGGTTGCCGGCGAGGAAATCGAGGAAGAGCCCTGACTGGTTGAAGCGCCACTTGCGGTGGCCTTGCCGGCCGCGCCGAAAGATGCCGCGAAACAGCTCCTTGCTCTTGTTTCGCGACAGGAAGACCTGCTGGTTGGGCGCGTGCTGGTAGCTGTAGCCCGGCGAGATCGTGATGCCCTCGACGCCGAGATCGGTCACGTAGTCGAAGAACTCGGCAACGCGCTCAGGGTCTTCGCCATTGAAGAGCGTGCAGTTGATCGTGACGCGAAAGCCCTTCTCCAGAGCCAGCGAGATCGCCTCGACTGCCTTGTCGAAGACGCCTGCGCGGTCGACCGATCGGTCGTGGCGTTCGCGGTCGCCGTCGAGGTGGACCGAGAACGTCAGGTACGGCGAAGGCTCGAACAGGTGAAGCTTTTGCTTGAGCAGGAGCGCATTGGTGCACAGGTAGACGAACTTCTTGCGCGCGACGATGGCGGCGACCATCTCGCCGATTTCCTTGTGGATCAGCGGCTCGCCTCCCGGGATCGAGACCATCGGCGCGCCGCACTCGTCGACCGCGTGCAACGCCTGCTCGACACTCATGCGCTTTTTCAGCAGGTCGTCCTCGTAGTCGATCTTGCCGCAGCCCGGACACGCCAGGTTGCACTGGAACAGCGGCTCCAGCATCAAGGTCAGCGGATAGCGCTCGACGCCTTTGAATTTTTGTTCGAGCACATAGCGTGCAACGCGGTATTGCTGGATCAGGGGAATGCTCACGATATCGAATCCAATCGGTGCGAACGGCACGCGGCCAGCGGCAAGTGCTCGTTGTACTCGCTGCGCAGCCGCTGCCATTCAAGCGTCAGCCACGGCGTGAAGCGCTCCGGGTGGCTGGCAATTTCCAGGTCGAGGGCCGGCGGAGAGACGTAGCGCCACGCTTCGATCTCGTTGCCGTTGGCACGCACCGGCTCGTCGCTCGAGCCGATGTAGACCCAGCACAACTCGTGCTCGGTGCCGATGCCGCGATAGCTCGCCTGGTACTCGAACTTGAACAGGAACTGCAGCGCGCAGTTCATGCCCAGTTCCTCGCTCAGGCGACGCCTGGTCGCCTGCGCCATGTTCTCGCCGCGATGCGGGTGGCTGCAACAACTGTTGGCCCAGTAGCCGCCCCACAGCCGCTTGCCGCGGCTGCGCTGCTGCAGCAGCAAATCGCCGGCGGAATCGAAGATGAAGAGCGAGAAGGCACGATGCCTCAGCCCCTGTCCGTCGTGGCAGGCCGCCTTGCTGCGGTGACCGATGTCGCGGTCGTTGGCGTCGACGAGAACGAGTTCCTCGCTCTCGAACGAAACCACCGCATCGGCCTGGAGTTGTTCAGCCAAATTGCACCTCCATCGCCTGGTAGCCGGCGGCTTGCATCGCCCGCATCACGCGCTCGCTGCCATCCGGGCACAGCGCGATCACCGAACCGCCGCCGCCGCCACCCGTCAGCTTGGCGCCGGCTGCGCCGTTGTCGCGCGCGATCTGCAGCAGCTCCTCGATCTCCCAACTCGAGACCTGCAAGGCGTTCAACTGGCCCTGGCAGATGTTCATCAGTTCGCCGAGCTGCACCAGGTCATGCGCTTCGAGCGCCTGGAGGGCCTGCAAGGTGAGTGCGTCGATGTCGTCGAAGATGCGCTCGTAGAGCGCGCGGTTGCGCTGCCAGGCGCGACGCACCCGGCCCACCATCTTCGCCGTGAGGCTCTCGGTGCCGCTCAGTCCGATGACGAGCGGCAAAGGTTGCTTCAGCTTAAGAGTCTGCGCCAGCGGCGGTTCGCCGCGGCGATAGAGCAAGGCGCGGCCGTAGACGGCGACGGTGTTGTCGACACCCGATGGCGTGCCGTGCGCAATCTTCTCGCATTCGTAGGCGAGACTGCAGACGGCTTCGTCGCCCAGTTCCAGACGGCAATGGCGGTCGATCGCGCGGATCACCGCCACCGCCAGCGCGGCCGAGCCGCCCAGGCCCATCGCGCGCGGCACGCTCGGATAGACCTGGATGCGCATCGGCCGGTCCGCGAGATCGAGACGATCGAGAAGCATCGCCAGCGACTGCAGGAAGGAGCCGGGACGGCCGATGTGCTGCTGCAGCTGCTGCTCGACGCCCCAGCGGGGGATCATCAAGGTGACGCCGGCATCGGCGTCCTCGACATGCGCACGGATCGCCAGCGGCAGCGGTGCGGCGATTGCATGGCGGCCATAGACCACCGCGTGTTCGCCGAGCAGGATCACCTTGCCGTGGCCGGCGGCATAGCCATCCTCATCGCCCATGCTGCGGCCCGACCCTGCCACGAATGACGCCGCTGCGGTCGTCGCAATCGGCTGCGGCTGCGATTGCCGGCGCACCTCCTCGATGATCTGGCGTGCCTTCCAGATCTTGATCTCGCCGCTCTGCAGCAAGCGCTCGACGACGGTGTCGAAGAGTTCGGCCGGTGCAGCGGCGGCCATCGCGACGCTGCGCGCATGCAAGGTCATGTGGCCTTGCTGGATGCCGTCGGTGACGAGCGCGCGCAAGGCCGAGAAGTTCTGCGCCAGGCCGACCGCACCCATCACCTCGGCCAGTTCGCGTGCCGAATGGATGCCGAGCAGATGGTGATTGAGGGCAACCGTCGGGTTCGATTGCAGCGGGCCGCCGACAATGCCGACCTTCATCGGCATCTCGATGCTGCCGGCCAGGTCACCTGCCTCGTTCTTCCACCACCGCGTCAGGGCCCTGTACGACTTGCCGCGCGCGGCGTAAGCGTGCGCCGCGGCCTCGAGCGCGCGCCAGTCGTTGCCGGTGGCCAGCGCGACCGCATCGACGCCGTTCATCACGCCCTTGTTGTGCGTGGCCGCGCGATACGGGTCGACCAATGCAAGATCGTTGGCGCAGATGATGCCGTCGCGCACCTCGGCGCCGTCGTGCCCCTTGGCCGACAGCAGCGCGACCGGGATCACCGCGCGCGCCCAGACCAGGGCGCGGTCGGTCAGGTTCGAGAGGATGCGCAGGAACACCTTGCCGCCGGTGATCGTCTCGACCAGAGGCGCCACGCCCTCGCACATCGTGTTGACGAGGTTGGCGCCCATGGCGTCGCAGGTATTGACGAGCAGGTGCAGGACGACCATGTCGCGGCTGCCGTCCGGCGTCGCGTGGATCATCACCTCGATGTCCTCGGCGCCGCCACCGCGGGCGACCATGTTCGGATGCAGGCTGTTGGCGAGGTTGATGATCTCGTCCTTGCGCTGCAGCAGCGCTGCCCGGGCCCGGCTGGAATGCGCGACATCGACGACCTGCACCTGACCGATCAGGATCGGCGCGGTGCTCTCGGTCGTGAAGCCGCCGGCGCGACGCACCAGCTTGGCCGCCGAACTGAGCGCCGCGACGATCGACGGCTCCTCGACCGCCAGCGGCACGACATAGTCGCGGCCGTTGATGAGAAAGTTGAGGCCCAGCCCAACCGGCAGGCCCATCACGCCGACGACGTTCTCGATCATCTTGTCGGCGCACTGGATGTCGAGCGTGTGCTTGCCGCTGAGCCAGGCCTGGAAGTCCTGGCGCGAGAGCAACCCCCGCTCGTGCACCAGTTGCACGCGCTCGGTGACCGACAGCTTGTAGAACCCGGGCATGCTCGCCTGATCGGGAATGCGGATCTGGGGCGGCGGACGCAACTCGATTCCTTTTGCTTTTGTCGTCTAGTTCTTGTTCGGCGTTGGCGGGTTCGTTTCTCGTCACCCTTCCATCAGCAATCCGTGTGCCTCGAGCACCATGTCGAGCACCTGGAATCCACCTGCTGCCAGGTGCGCGCGCAGCGCCTGCAATCGCTCGGCTTCGAGCGTCAGCGCGATGCCGACATCGCCGCCGCCGGCGCCGCAGCTCTTGTAGACGACGCCGCATTGCGCGGCGATGGCGGCGATACGGCGGTGCTCGGCGCTGACGATGTCGACACCGCTGGCCTCCCCCAGCCGCACCAGCTGCTCGGCCGTGGCGCCGAGGGCCTGCAGCAGCCCCGGTGCGTCGCCGGCTTCCGCCGTGGCGGCCGCTGCGGTGGCACAGGCGCCCAGCGCAGCGATCGCGCCCGCATATCGCTTGGGCTGGCACTCGCGCCACGCCGCCATCTGCTGCAGCATCCGCGGCGTCGAGGCCGGCCGGCCCGACCAGACACAACAAAAGGCCACGCGGTGCGGCCACGGCACGGGGACGACCTGCGGCGCGGCGTCGCGCAACCCGCCCTCGCACCGGCGGTAGCGCACCAATCCGCCCATCAGGCTGGCCGCGATGTCCAGGCCGCTGCCGCGGCCCTGCTGCAGCCGGCGGTGCGCGTCGATCAGCGCCGCAGCCGTCGGCGCGCTGCGGCCCTCGCGCACGCAAATGGCGCCGGCCAAGGCGACCAGCAAGGCCGCACTCGAGCCCAGGCCCAGCTTGACGCGATCCGTGGTGCTTGCGCGGCTGCAGCTGCTCGGCCGGTTCGGCATGCACGTCCTGCCCGCATCGAACGCGGTGTTCGCGTAATCCGCCGTTGCGATGAAGAAGCCATGCGTATCGAGCTCGGCCCGGAACGGCGCGGGGATGCCGGCCGCGGCGATGGCTTCGAGCGCTGCGCTGACCAAGCCGAGCCGCGCACCGTCGGCTGCGTCGGACCACTGCACCCGTCCGGCCGCGTCCAGGCGGCAGCGTGCGGCGGTGACGCCGAGATCGGGGGCGTCGAAGGAGTAGCCGCAATCGAAGTCGCGCAAGACGACCCGGGCGCGTCGATCGATCGCCATCACCAGCGCCGGCGCGCCCTCGAGCACCGCGTATTCCCCGGCCAGCACGAGCTTGCCCGGCGCCGATGCGGTGCAGATCATCACGCGACGCCGGGCTTGGAGCGCGTACCGTCAGCGCCGTCGTCAGGGGCCTTGGAGGCGCCCACTTCGAGGGTGATGCGCTGCATGCGCACGGCCTCGCCGACGGTGGTGTGCAGCGCGCGCGCGCCCTCGCCGAGTGCGCTCCGCAGCACCCGCTCGACGCCCGGGACCTGCTGCAGCGCGGCGGCGACTCGCGGAGCATCGTCGGGCCGGCACACCGCCTTGACCTGCGGCCCGGCATCGACGGTGAAGAACACCGCAAGACCCTCTTGCTCGCGCAAGGCGCGCACGCGCTGCAGGCAGGCGACAGTCGCGCCGTTCCAGTAAAGCAGGGCCGGCCGGCTCGACAGCATCACCGCGTGCATCTTCAGGCAGCTGTGCTCGCTGATGGCGCCGAGCGCGGTGAAGTCCCGCTCGAGCACGGCGCGTCGCGCGGCGGCCAGGTCAGCCGCGGACGAGTCGAGCCATTCGGCATAGAACGGCGAGCTGAGCCGGCTGATTTCCATGCCGGCCGACGATCCGGTGGCCTTGGCCTGCCGCGACGTGACGGCGATGACCACGACCAGCGGCCACTGTGACGCGGCCAACAGTGGTTCGGCGCAGGCGTCGGCGCCATCGGCGCGCACGCCGGCGGCCATCGCGACGAAACCACCGAAGAGCGAGCGCGCCGCCGAGCCCGAGCCCAGCCTCGCCACCGTCGAGAGCTCGCGGCGCTCGAGCCGCAGGCCGAGCGCGACGCTGGCGGCCTGCACCAGCGCCGCGCAGCCGGATGCGGAAGACGCGAGCCCGGCGGCGGTCGGAAAGTTGTTGCGGCTGTCGACGCGCGCGTACAGCTCGACGGCCGCACGACGGCGCAGCTCGTCGAGACAGGCAGCGGCGCGAGCGAGCGGCGCCGCGGCGTCGTTGAGGACGAGTTCGTCATGCGCCAGCGCGGCGTCGAACGCAACGCGCGTGCGCGTCCACAGCGATTCCAGGGTCAGCGACAGCGAGCCGCTGGCCGGCAGGTTGAGCGGCGCGTTGCGCTTGCCCCAGTACTTGACGAGCGCAATATTGGGCTGCGCCTGCGCGGTCGCGACGAGTGGCGCGGCCATCATGGCCGTGACGCCTTCGCCCGCGCCAGATAGCCGTTGTCGGCGAACCACTGCACGGCGTCGGCCAGCGCCTGCTGCGCCGGCCGCGGCCGGTAGCCGAGCTCCCGGCTCGCGCGCTCGTGCGAGAAATACATGTGCTTGCGCGCCAGCCGGGCGCCTGCGACGGTGATCGCGGGCGCCACGCCGCTGAGGCGGGCCCAACGCTCGGCGAGAAACGCGGCCGGCAGCACCACCGCGTGCGGCAGCCGCAGCGTTGGCGGCCGGCGCCCGGCGAGTGCGGCGACCCGCGTCAGGATCTCCAGCAGGCTCAGGTTCTCGCCGCCGAGGACGTAGCGGCGGCCGCGCATGCCGCGTTCGTAGGCCAGCAGGTGGCCGGCGGCAACGTCGTCGACGTGCACGATGTCGAGGCCGGTGTCAACATAGGCCGGCATGCGACCGCTCGCGGCATCGACGATGAGCTGCCCGGTGGGCGTGGGCTTGATGTCACGCGGACCGACCGGCGCCGCCGGATTGACGACGACCACGTCCAGCCCCTGCTGCTGTGCCAGCTCGCAGACCGCCTGCTCGGCGAGGAACTTCGAGCGCTTGTAGTCGCCGATCATCTCGTCCAGGCCGACCGGCGTTTCCTCGTCGGCGGGGGTGCCGTCGGTATTGAGGCCGAGCGTTGCGACGCTGCTGGTATAGACGATGCGCCGGACGCCGGCGTGCGCCGCGGCGCGCAGCACCTTGCGGCTGCCTTCGACATTGCTGGCGTAGATCTCGCTCGGGTCGCGCGCCCAGAGCCGGTAGTCGGCCGCGACATGAAAGACGCCCTGGCAGCCCTCCAGCGCCTTGGCCAGGGTGTCGGGCTGGCGCACGTCGCCACGCGCGATCTCGAGCTCGAGGCCGTGGAGATTCTCGAGCCGACTGGTCTCGCGCACCAGCGCACGCACGAGGTAACCGGCCGCGAGCAGCTTGCGCGCCACCGCCGAGCCGACGAAGCCGGTGGCACCGGTCAGCAGCACGGTGTCGCTCATAAGGCAACCTCTCGGCCCGTGAGGGCTGATCGAGTAGCACGGCGCAGGGTTGTCCCCGGCGGCGGTCGGTCGGCGCTTGCGACGAACCGGCCGGTCCCGCCAGGCGGGACGGAGCGACCCCTTCGGAGCGGCCGCGCGGGCGCGTTCATGGTGCGCCTGCACTCACGCGCAGCACAGCGGCGAGGCCGCGCGCTGCACGGCGTCCAGCAGTTCGAGCGCCGGTCCGGGCACGGCGCGACCAGCCGGATCGCAGATCGCCTTGACCGCGACGAAGGGCAGGCAGGCCATGGACGCGACCGCAGCGACCGCAGCGCTCTCCATGTCGACGGCACTCATGCCGCGCGCCGCCAGCGCCTGCTTGTCGGGCAGGCTCAGCACCGGGGAGCGGCTGCACCAGAGGCGCCCGCCGGTTGCTGCCGGCAGCTGGCGCGCCAGCTGCGCGCGCCACTCTGCATCGACCAGCCAGGCATCGCCCTCGGCGTCGATGCGCTCGGGCAGCAGCAGATCACCCGGCGCCAGCGCGTCGGAAAGCCCGCCGGCAACGCCCCAGCTGAGCAGCGCGCGCGCGCCCGCGTCGACCAGCCGACGGGCGGCGAGCCCGGCGCGCGGGCTGCCGATGCCGGCCACCACGATATGCAGACCGCCTGCACCACGGGCGGCCCCTGCTGCCCGCAGGCCACGCGCTTCCGCGGGCAGCGCAACAACGATGCCGATCTCAGCGCAGGATCGCGGCGCGGACATTGCGGTAGCGGGCCAGCGCCCAGTAGGGGAAATACTGGCTGTAGCCGTGGTACTTGAGGTAGAAGACGCGCGGAAATCCCGGTGCGTTGAAGGCCGCGGTGTGCCAGGCGCCGTCCTGCTGGGTACGCAGCAAGGCCTCGACGCCGCGCGCCACCGAACTGCTGCCGCCCTCGCCGGCCGCCATCAGTGCGAGCAATGCCCAGGCGGTTTGCACCGGCGTGCCACGCATGTCGCGGCCGGCGCGCTCGGGATCGAGGTAGCTGTCGTTGCTCTCGCCCCAGCTGCCGTCGGCGCGCTGGCAGTGCTCGAGCCACTCGACGGCGCGGCGCACCTCGGGCCGGTGCATGTCGATGCCGGCCGCTGCCAGCGCCATCAGCACCGACCAGGTGCCGTAGATGTAGTTGGTGCCCCAGCGGCCGAACCAGGCGCCGCTCTCGGTCTGTTCACGCCAGAGAAAGCGCAGCACCCGCTCGCGCGCCACCCGATCCTGGGCGCGGTCGAGCCGGGCCAGGAAGGTCAGCACACGCGCACTCACATCGCTCGTGGCCGGATCGAGCAAGGCGCCGTGATCGGCGAACGGGATCTGGTTGAGCCAGGTGTGGTCGTTGTCGGCATCGAAGGCGGCAAAGCCGCCATTGCGCGATTGCATGCCGACCAGCCAATCCGCAGCTCGCACGATGGCATCGGCGTAGCGTTCGTTTGCGGGGTCCTGGTGCATCGCCCAGGCGACGGCGGCGGCGTCGTCGAGATCGGGATAGGCGTCGTTCTCGAACTGGAACGCCCAGCCGCCGCCACGCAGCCGTGGATGTGTCTGACGCCAGTCGCCCGGCGCCTCGAGCAGCTGCTGACGACGCAGCCACTCGAGAGCCGCGTCGAGCTGCGGCGTGCGCTGACGCTGCAGGTCTTCCTGCAAAGCCAGGCAGCACAGCGCGGTATCCCAGATCGGCGAGACGCAGGGCTGGCAATAGGCCTCGTGCTCGCGCATCACCAGCAGCTCGCGCAGCGCCTGACGGGCCTCGCGGCTGCGCGGGTGACCGGGCCCATAGCCGAGCAGCGCCAGCGCCTCGCAGGCGTTGACCATCGCCGGAAAGATCGCGCCCAGTCCGCCCGGGCCCAGGCGCGCCATGATCCAGTGCTCGGCGCGCGCCAGCGCGCGACGGCGCAACCACTTCGGCGCATGCGGCTCGAGCATGTGGCCGAGCCGGTCGAGCCACAGCAGGAAGCGCCCGAGCGACGAGCGCGGTACGGCGAAATACTCGCGTTCCGCCTCGGGCGGCGCCTTGAAGAGTTCGCGCACATGGACGCCGCGCGGGTTGGCGGCCACGGGTTTGAGACTGCACAGCACCGCCAGCGGCGTCATCACCGTGCGCGACCAGTACGAGACCTTCAGCAGATGAAACGGAAACCAGCGCGGCAGCAGCACCAGTTCCACCGGTACCACCGGCACGCCGCGCCACGGCACGTCGCCGTAGAGCGCCAGCGTGATGCGGGTGAAGACGTTGGCGCGTGCGGCGCCGCCACGCGCCAGGATCGCGGCGCGGGCGCGTTGCATGTGCGGCGCCTCGACGTCGTCGCCGAAGAGCTTCAGTGCGAAATACACCTTGACGCTGCAGCTCACGTCCATCGCGCCGGCTTCGTAGAGTGGCCAGCCGCCATCGCTGCCCTGGTGGCGACGCAGATAGGCGGCGAGCTTGGCCTCGAGCGCCGGCTCGGGTTCGCCGAGGAAGTGCAGCATCAGGATGTATTCGGCCGGTATCGTGCAATCGGCCTCGAGTTCGTAGCACCAGCAACCGGCGTCGCGCTGGCGCGCGAGAACCGCTTCGCGTGCATCGGCAATCGCCGCCTCGAGCGGGTCGGGCTTCAACCAATTCAGCAGCGCCGCACCGCGGTCGGCGATCGGCGTCACGCTCGACATCGGGGTACCGCGCATCGCCCTAGCGCCGCGCGGCGTGCGGCCAGTGCACCTCGATCGCCTGCAGCGGCAGGTCGCGCCCGAGCCGCTCGAACCAGCGCCGCAAGGCCTGGTCGTAGCTGGCGAAGAGACGCGCCATCAGCACCGTGTTGGCGACCGTGCGGTGCGAGACCTTGACATCACCGCCACAGCGGAACTCTGGAAAGCGCCGGATCAGCTGCAAGGTCTGCACCGCCAGCGCCAGGGCGAGCAGGCAAAAGCGCCGGATGCCGGCCTCGCGTGCCGGAATCAGCAACGCATACTCGAAGCCGTTGCGCAAATGGCTGTGCGCGATGCTGATGAGCTGGGCATAGGCGGCACCGAACCCCGGCTGGTAGCGCCGGCTGTCGACGTCGCGCAATTCGATCGCCGCCGCGTCGAAAACCTGACGCGGCAACCAGCAAACGCCGCGGTCGTGGTCTTCCCAGAAATCCTTCAGGATGTTGACCATCTGCAGGCCCTGGCCGAACGAGACCGCCAGCCGGTTCATGTGCTCGCGGTGCCGGGCAATCTCCTCGGAGTAGTCGCAAAACAGCGCGGTCAGCGTCTCGCCGACGACGCCGGCGACACAGTAGCAATACCGATCGAGCGCGCGTTGATCGTGCAGCCCACCGACGCTGGCGCTGCGCTCGTGGAGCGCCATGCCCTCGCACATCACCTCGAGGCAATGCAGGAGCGCGGCGCGCTGGTTGGCATTGAAGCTGCGCGTCACGGCGATCACCGCACTGCACTGGCGCACCAGTTCGCGTTCGGCCTCGCTGGTGTCGTTCGTCAGCAAGGGCGCAAGCTCGAGCGACAGGCGCTGCGCGTCGGCACCTTCGGCGACGACGCCCATGAAGAGTTGATGGAAATACTGCTTTTGCGCGACGTCGAGCGCCGATTCATCTTCGATCGTGTCGGCGATGCGGCACAGCAGGTAGACGTTGGTGACGACCGGGCGCAGCGGCCGCGGCAGTTGCGGGATCGTCAACGCGAACGTTCGCGAGACACGCGGCAGGATGGCCTCCTGGTAGGTTTGCGGATCATGCGTCGGATCGGCAGTGGAGGCACGCATCTGCATCAGTTCGCTCCTTTTTGTTCGATGCCATCCGAAGGCCAGCGGCGGTCCGTCCCGCCCGCCGCGGGCAGATGCCTTCGGGCCGGCTCGTGCGCACATGCTCCACCAGCCGCACCGCTGTGATGGGCAAACCCGGTGCCTGCCCGGAGACGTGTGCCGTGCGGGCACACTGGCTGCAGGGGATTCCCGCGGAGCGGCTCACGACGGGGAGGATCGATGACGAAGCGCGTGCTCTTTGCGGTACACGACTGGGGGCTGGGCCACGCGACGCGCAGCCTTTTGCTGATCCGCGCGCTGCTCGAACGCGGCGACACGGTGAGCATCGTGATGGCGCCGGGCTCGGGGCTGCAATTGCTCGAATCCGAACTCGGTGACGCGTGCGAGTTCCATCCGTACCGCGACATCCCCAAGCCGTTCAGCCGCTGGCCGGCGATGTTCTACCTGCGCATGAGTCTCTCGACGCCCTGGGTGCTGGCACACTTCAAGCTCGAGCACCGCCTCACCGAGCGGCTGGTAGCGAAACGTGGCTTCGATCGCGTCGTCTCCGACAGCCGCTTCGGCATGTGGTCGCGCGCCGTACCGAGCTACTGCATCTTCCACTCGCTGCGCCAGATCATCCCGGGCCGTCCGAGGTGGCTTGAACGCGGCGTCGAATGGGGCCAGCGCGGCCTGCTGGCCGGCTACGCCGGCGTGTTGATCCCGGATGCCGAGGCCGACGGCGGTCTCTCCGGCGACCTTGGCCACCACCCCGCGCTCGACTGGGGTGCCGGCCGCCTGCACTACATCGGCCCGCTCTCCGGCATCCGGCGCACCGGCGGCGACGAAGACCTCGACGTCTTCTTCTCCGTATCGGGCATCGAGCCGCAGCTCTCGCTCTTGGCAGAGCGCGTGCTGGCGGCGCTGCCGCGGCTGCACGGCCATATCGCCGTCACGCTCGGCTCGCCGGCGCGCGCGGGCGAGCGCCGTCAGGTGGGCGACGCCACGGTCTACGGCTACCTCGACCGCCGCGCCCAGGGCGAAATGCTCAACCGCGCCAAGGTGACCATGACGCGTTCGGGCTACACCACCTTGATGGAGCTGGCCGAACTCGGCAAACGCGCGCTTTTCGTGCCGACTCCGGGCCAGAGCGAGCAGGAATACCTGGCTCGGCTGCACCGCGAGCGCGGCCACGTCTGGTCGACAACGCAGCGCCGGCTCGACATTCCCAACGATCTGGCGCGGGCCGCCGAGGCGCGTGGCCTGCCGCGCATCAGCAGCGCCGATTCAGTGCGGCGCTTCCTCGCCGTCCTCGCTTGAACCGGCCTTGCCCTCGGGCTCGAGGGCGCGCCAGTAGCGCAGCGCGACGGGCCCGTTGAGCAGCCAGATCGCGCCGGTCCAGACCAACCGGAAGCCCAGCATCAGCGCCAGGCCTTCGGTGTAGCCCATGCCCCAGGCCTTGGCCGCGCTCATGCCGACCACCTCGACGGTGCCGATCTGCCCGAACAGGCCGCCGGCCAGCAGGATCGCCGCCAGCGAGAACGCATAGATGCTCGTCGCCTGCAGGTAGTCGAGCTTGTGCAGCCCGACACCGTGGCCGACGATCAGGAAGGCCAGCGCCAAGGCGCCGAGGTAGAGCGGCGTGATCACCAGGTTGATGCCCAGCACGTGCGGCTTGCTCAGGCTCTTCAGGCCGCCGATCAGGCCGATGGCCCCGAGCAACGTCTGGTGCAGCTTCGCGTGATGCACCTTGTGCGCGAGGCGCTGCGCCAGCGGCTCGAAGCGCAGCACGCCGAACATCAGGACCGCCAGCACGCACAGCAGCGCCGCCGCGGCCGGCTGCAACGGACCCCAGCCGGGGATCGGCACCACCGCCAGCACCACCAGCACCACGGCGATCTCCATCAGCAGCATCACCACGGTGGCGGCGGAGCTGCGGCCGAAATGCATTTTCTTCTCCTCGGAGAGCACCCAGTTCTGCGCGAAGATGCCCATCGGCAAGGTCACCGCCAGCTCGCCGACCGAGAACGCCAGAGCGAAGCGGCGCCAATCGAGATGCGCGCCCAGGTTGAACAGCAACAGGTGCAGCTGCATGCCCTTCAACAGCAGGTAGACCGCTGCGAGGCCGAGCGCCAGCGCCATGTCGACGAGCCGTATCTGCTTGACCTGGCCCATCACCTTGCCGAGGTCGGCGAGGTTGAGGGCGACGAAAAAGAGCGCCCCGATCAGCAGCAGTGGCAGCAGCACCTTGGGCCGCAGCAGCGCGTGCAGGCTGCCGGGCAGCTTCACGGTCCCAGGCTCCGCGCCAGGCCGGGATCCAGATCGGCCAGCGCGTTGGCCAGGTAGCGCACGATCTGTTCGGGCCGGCGCCAGCCGGGCCGGCTTTGCGGCGGCCAGAGGTTGTGCCACTGCCCGTCGCCGCCTTCGAGCAGACGCTGCCGCCGCAACCAGGCGAGGCGCTGGCGTGCCAGTTCATCGGCCGGGGTACGCAGCAGCAGCGGGTCGAGCGTCAAGCCGCTCGCTGCAATGCTGCCGATCGCGTGGTGGATGAAGCCGGTGAAATCGGCACTGCTGAATCGAGCCGGCCCCGTGCAGAGGAAATGCGCGATCAGGTGGCTCGGGTTCACGGCATGCAAGGCCAGAATGCTGCGACGCAGCTCCGCAGCAAAGCGACGTTGATCGGAGGTCTCGAGCGCAACCAGCGGTTCGCCGACGTGGCAGACGACCCGCAGGCGCCCGGGTCCGAGCGGGTCGTAGCTCAGGGCCAGAGGCAACAGCCGTGCCGGCACGCCCGACCGAATTCGCCGCTGGCCGAAATCGTGCCTTCGGGCGCCAGATAGACCGAATGACCGGCCGCCAGCAAGGCCGCGAAGCCGTCGAGCTGAGTGCCGATCGTCGTGCGCAGCCGGGGGCCGAGCCGGCGCAAGGTGCGCAGCTCGAGCCGGCGCAGGCCCCAGCGCCGGTAGCGCAAGGCCCCCAGGGCGTCGGCATCGAGATCGGAGATCGTCGCCGGCAGCCGCGCGAGCGCGGCCTCGATCTCGCGCCGGCCGCGCCGATTGAGCACGGCTTCCGGCGCGGCGCCTCCGTAGCCCGCGTTGCACAGTTCCTGCAGCGTCTCGCCGAGCGTGAACTCGCGCAGCCGGCGCATCGGCAGCGCACGCGCGTTGTCGAAGAACCAGCCGAGCGGGATGCGCCCGGCCAGCCGCGCCCAGCGGCGCGGCCAGTGCGGCACGAGCCACGCCAAGGCATCGCGCTGCAGCAGGTCTTCGCGCGTCGCGAAAAAGGGCAGCGGATCGCGGATGCGCCAGCCGATGCGCCGGCACAAGAGCGCCGTGAGGATGGGCACGTCGGAATCGCGCAAGTGGTTCGAGACGATCAAGGTGCCGGGCTGCAAACGAAAGCCGGGCGGGAGCATCTCTTCCTTGCGGTACACGGCGTCGATGAAGACGTCGAAACCGCAGGCAATCATCCAGGACAACCGTGGGTGGGTGTAATGCTCGGAGCCTGGCAGCCAGCTGAACGCCATGGGGTGATTCTGGCCAATCGCGGCACGGAGCGCCGATTGCCGATCGCTGGTGCGGGCCTGGAGCCCGAGTCACCGAACCTATGGCGGACAAATCCTCATCGAAGACGGCGGTCTACGCGGCGCTGGCCGGCAACCTGCTGATCGCGCTGACGAAGTTCGTGGCGGCGGCCCTCAGCGGCAGCGCGTCGATGTTCAGCGAAGCCGTGCACTCGTCGGTCGACACGTTCAATGAAGCGTTGTTGCTCTACGGCTACCACCGCGCCGGCCGCTCGCCCGACGCCGCACATCCGCTCGGCCACGGCCGCGAGCTCTACTTCTGGAGCTTCATCGTCGCGCTGCTGCTGTTTTCGCTCGGCGCCGGCGTCTCGATCTTCCAGGGCATCGTCCACGTCCTGACACCGCGGCCGATCGAGGACGCGCGACTCAACTTCATCGTGCTCGGGGTCTCGGCGATCTTCGAAGGCGCTTCGTGGATGATCGCGCTGCGCAGCTTCAAGTCCTCAAAGGGCAGGCTCGGCTACTGGCAGGCGTTTCGCCGCAGCAAGGACCCGCCCGCCTTCATGGTGCTGTTCGAAGACAGCGCGGCGCTGATCGGCCTGGCGCTGGCCGCGCTCGGCATCTACGCGGCCGAGGCGCTGCGGATGCCGGTGTTCGACGGCATCGCTTCGGTCCTGATCGGCGCGGTGCTGGCACTCACCGCGATCCTGCTGGCGCGCGAGAGCAAGGGGCTTTTGATGGGCGAGCGGGCAAGCGCCGAGATCGTGGCCTCGATCGAGGCGATGGCCGAAAGCCAGGCCGGGGTCAGCGGCGCCAACAACGTCTACACGGTGCACCTGGGGCCCGACCAGATCGTCGTCGCCTTGAGTCTCGAGTTTGCCGACGAGTTGCGCACGCCGCAGATCGAGCGCAGTGTCGTCGAACTCGAGCAGCGCATCCGCGAGCGCC
>CAJDUZ010000102.1_pt1 | contig 19120 bp, 17 predicted proteins | sample 7391221 | NCBI WGS metagenome assembly CAJDUZ01 (sample SAMEA7055692, study PRJEB34461) | soil metagenome | biome: terrestrial ecosystem; feature: Peninsula; material: soil | place: Antarctica | collected 2016
CGACGCGGTCGAGGTGCTCGAACAGATGGTGGCACCCGATTCGCTCGCCGGCATCCACGTCTATTTCCCCGATCCCTGGCACAAGAAGCGGCATCACAAACGCCGGCTGATCCAGCCGGCCCTCGCACAGCTGCTGGCGAGCCGACTGGCCGCCGGCGGCTATCTGCACTGCGCCACCGACTGGGAACCGTATGCCGAGCAGATGCTGCAAGTCCTTTCGGCCGAGCCGCGGTTGGCAAACACCGCCGCCGACTATGCGCCGCGGCCAGGCTGGCGGGCGGAGACGAAATTCGAGCGCCGCGGTCTCGGCCTCGGCCACGGTGTGCGTGACCTGCTGTTCACCCGGCGCTGATCAGTCGACCGCTGGTGGGCGAGGCGTTCATCGAGCTCGGGTGCACCCGACGCACGGCGAATGCCGCGGGACACGGCCATTGACGAACCTCGCCGCCTCAATCGGCCCAGTCGACGACACCCCAGTACGCCGTGGCGAGCACCAGCAGGCCAAAGGCGATGCGATACCAGGCAAACGGCACGAAGGTATGGCTCGAGATGTAGCGCAGCAGCCAGCGCACGCAAAGCCACGCGGCGGCAAACGAGAACAAGAGACCGACCGCGAACAGCGGGATGTCGGCCGCCGACAGCAGCGCGCGCTCCTTGTAGAGGCTGTAGAGCCCGGCGCCGATCAGGGTCGGAATCGACAGGAAGAAGCTGAACTCGGTCGCGGCCTTGCGGCTCAGGCCGAGCAGCATGCCGCCGATGATGGTCGCGCCCGAGCGGCTCGTGCCGGGCACCAGCGCAAGACACTGCACCAGCCCGACCTTCAACGCGTCCATCGGGCGCATGTCGTCGACCGATTCGATATGCGTCACCGCTTGGCGGCGCTCAGCCCACAGAATGACGAGGCCGCCGAGGATGAAGGTCGTCGCGACCACCAAGGGCGTGAAGAGGTGCGCCTTGACGGCCTTGCCGAACAAGAGCCCGAGGATCACGGCCGGCACGAAGGCGACGGCGACGTTGATGGCGAAGCGCTGCGCGCGCGCATCGTGGCCGAGCCCGGCCATGGTGTCGCGCAGCCGCTGCCAGTAGACCAGGATCACCGCGACGATGGCACCGGTCTGGATCGCGATGTCGAAGACCTTGGCCTTGTCATCGTCGAAGCCGAGCAAGGAGCCCGCGAGGATCAGATGGCCGGTACTGGAAATCGGCAGAAATTCGGTCAGGCCCTCGACGATCCCCATGATCGCGGCCTTGACGAGCAGCATGGCTTCCACGCGGACTCCGGTCGGAAAAGACCGGCGATCTTAACGAGGCGGCGTCAGCGCGGCACGACGCGCTGCAAACCGATCGAGATGGCGTGGCGGCCGACGTGGATGGCGCCGGGCTCCAGACCCTGGCGCTGCGCCGCCGCGACATCCGTGGCGCTGAAGGTATGGATCACCTCGCCATCGAGCAGTTGCTCGGCCAGGAGCACACCGAAACGGTCGAGCTCGCGTTGCAGCGCCGCCGGTGCACCCTCGAGCCGCAGCTGCTCGACATGCACATCGGCGAGCCGGATCGTCGCGTCGCGCGGCTCGTAGCGCAGGCCGTAGCTGAGCGCAAAGCTGCCGCGATACGGCTCGCGCAACCAGCGTTCGCCGATGCTCACGTCGAACGCCGTCGCGATGCGGTTGCTTGCCGGCAACAGGGTCAGTTGCGGCTGGCCCAAGGTCACATCGAAGATGCGCAGCACCTGACGGCTCACCGGAAATTGCCGATCGAGTTGCTGCTGCAGCTGCGCCTCGGAGATCTCGATGCTGCGCGGCCACACCGCGCAGCCTGCCAACCCCGCCGCGACGAGCAGCGGCAAGAACAAGCGGACTGCCGCATTCACGAGATCATCTCGGTGCGACAGCGCCACCTTCGATGTGAGCCCAAGGCCGAACAGCATGATGAAGATCGGCGCCAGCACCACCCTCGGCACCGAGTTGAAGACCTTGATGTAGATCGACAGCACGTCTGCAGCCATCCGGTTGCGCCCGAGCGCGACGCCGGCCACAAGCCCGATCACGACGCCAGAGAAGAAGCCGGTCAACGCCTCCTGGATTGTCACCCAGACGTGATACCAAAGCGGCACGCCGTCGGCGCCCTGCGTGATTCATTCGAAGAGCCGCTCGCCGATCGCGCTCGGGCTCGAGAAGAAGAACGGATCGAGCACGCCGAAGTGCGTCGCCAGCTCCCGGCTACCGAGCGACACCCCCAGCGGGCCAGCGCCAGCGAGCTCAGGATGACGTGTCGAGTCGACATCGCAACGCTCCCTTGCCGGCCGTGAAGCAGCCGGATGTGCGCGCCTGGCAAACGGCTTGCCCGCGTCGCCGGCTGCGAAGCGCCACTTCGGCACGTTCGCTGCCGCATTGCGGACAGTCGGGCCGGGCGATGCCGCGCGGCCAATTACACTGCCGGGTTGCCTGCACCCAACCGCTTTCGGCCGCACGCGATGGACATCGAACAAGCCCGCTTCAACATGATCGAACAGCAGATCCGCCCCTGGGAGGTGCTGGATCCGGCTGTGCTGGAGCTGCTCGCCACCATGCGGCGCGAAGACTTCGTGCCGCCGGCCTGCCGGGCCTTGGCTTTCGTCGACACCGAGGTGCCGTTGCCGGGCGGGCAGTGCATGCTGGCGCCGAAGGTCGAGGCGCGACTGCTGCAGGAGCTGACGGTGCAGCGCCACGAACGCGTGCTCGAGGTCGGCACCGGCTCGGGTTACATGGCAGCGCTGCTGGCGCACCGCGCCCGCCAGGTGACAACCTTGGAGATCCGTCCGGAGCTGGTTCGCTTCGCGACGCAAAACCTGCTGCGCGCCGGCATGTCGAACGTGCGTGTCGTCGAAGCCGACGCCTCGCGCGACGACTCGGGCGATGGACCGTTCGACGTCATCGCGCTGTCGGGCTCGGTGGCCGAAGTGCCGGCCGACTTGCTCGCGCAACTCAAGATCGGCGGCCGCCTGGTCGCGATCGTCGGCCAGTTGCCGGTGATGCGCGCGGTGCTGGTGCGCCGCAGCAACGAGGCCGGCTACTCGACCACCGTGTTGTTCGACACTGTCGCCCAGCGTCTCGAAGGCTGGGGCGAGCCGACGCGGTTCAGCTTTTGATGTCCAGGGCGCGCCGGCGCGGGATCGCCCTGGCTTGCGCGGCGCTGGCCGGGCTGCTCGGCGCCGCGCCGGCTGCGGCACAGAGCCTGCTCGAGCTCTACCTGGCCGCGCACAGCTACGACGCCACCTACCTGGCGGCGCGGGCTTTGGCCGAATCGGCGCCCTATCGGGTCGAGCAGACCGAAGCGCTGCTGCGCCCGAGCGCCGGCCTGTCGGGCAGCGGCGCGCGCGTTCAGACGCACCCGGTATACGGCGCGAACTACGGCAACAACAGCGTCGCGCTGGCGATCACCGGCCGCCAGCCGCTTTATCACCGCGTCGATGAAGCATCCGTGCGCCAGGCCGAGCGTTCGCTCGATGCTTCCGTGGCCGATCTGACGAGTGCCGAGCAGGACTTGATCCTGCGCGTCGGCCAGGCCTATTTCGACGTCCTCGCCGCCGAAGACAGCCTGGCGACGACGCGCGCGGCCAAGCAGGCGATCCGCGAGCAGCTCGCCTCGGCGGAGCGCAATTTCGAGGTCGGCACCGCGACCATCACCGACACGCGCGAGGCCCAGGCACGCTACGACCTGGCGACGGCGCAGGAATTGGCGGCGGGCAACGATCTCGAGACCAAACGCATCGCCCTCGACGAACTGGTGGGGCGCAGCCATGTGCAGCCGCGCCCCCTGCAGGTGCCGGCGGCATTGCCGACGGTCGAAGCGAGCGATGTCGATGCGTGGGTCCGCCGTGCCGCAGCCGGGCACCCGCTGGTGCGCCGCGCGGAAGTCGCACTCGACGTGGCCCGGCTCGAGACGACGAAGGCGCGCGCGGCGCGGCTGCCGACGGTCGACGCCGTCGCCAGCCTCAACTCGGGTCACGGCTACAGCAACGGCTACACCGGCTACAACGGCGGCGCGAGCATCGGCGTGCAGCTCAACATGCCGCTCTTTGCCGGCTACGCCATCCAGAGCCGCATCAAGGAAACGCTGGTGCTCGAGGACAAATCGCAACGGGACCTCGATGCGGCCCGGCGCAGCGTGAGCCAGGCGACGCGGCAGGCCTTCTTCAACCTGCGCTCGGCCAATGCCCAGGTCAAGGCGCTGGAGGCGGCCGAGGCGTCGAGCGAGCTGGCGCTGCAGGCGACGCAGCTGGGCTATGAGGTCGGCGTGCGTGTCAACCTCGACGTGCTCAATGCGCAGGCGCAACTGTTCTCGACGCGACGCGATCTCGCGCGCGCCCGCTACGACGTATTGCTGGGCACGCTCAGGCTGCGCCAGGCGGCCGGGGCCGTCGGCGTCGCCGATGTGGCCGCGGTCGACCGGCTGCTCGAAAAGTAGCCCCAGCCGATTGGGCCTGTCGGTAGCGCCTGGCGGGTAGCGCCTCCTTGGCGTGCGGTCTCCGGCGTGGCATGCGGCCCGCGCGCCCGACACGCGCTACGCTTCGCAGCAGGAGCGCAACGGACGGAGGAAGCCATGCCAAGATCCCATCACCTCGCACTCGCCGGTGCACTCGGTGCCGCCTTGCTCGGTGCGCTAGGTGCACCCGCACTGGCCGCGTCCGACGACAACCCGGTCGTGGCCGAATGGGCCGCCGTCGACCAGGCGATCGGCCAGGCGCAGCACAATCTGGCCGCGGCCAGACAGGCGCTCAAGGAAGGCCGCACACCGCTGCCCGGCGAACGCCGCGGCAATGTCAACGGCAGCTCGCGGCTGACGCCGGCGTATTTCGATCGCGTCGCCGCGCTCGAGCAAAAAGTGGCTGAGGCGCGTCAGCAACTCGGTCAAGCCTACGCCTTGCGGCGCGATCTGCCCGAGGACCGCAATTACCAGGGGCCGGTGCAAACCCCGCCGGCCCGGGCGCAGCGGGGCCATTTGCCGGCCGGCCAGACGCCGGCCGGTCAGGCGGGGCAGCCGTCCGCAACTCAGACGCCGAGGTAGGCGCGCTGCACTTCCGGGTCGTCGGCCAGTTGCCGAGCGCTGCCTTCGCGCACGATCGCACCGGTTTCCATCACGTAGCCGCGATCGGCGACATGCAGCGCCGAGAACACGTCCTGCTCGACCAGCAGCACCGTGACGCCCTGCTGGCGGATCTCGGCCAGGACGTCGAGCAGCAGGTCGACGACGACCGGCGCAAGGCCCAGGCTCATCTCGTCGACCATCATCAGTCTGGGTGAAGCCATCAAGGCGCGCGCCATCGCGCACATCTGCTGCTCGCCTCCCGACATGCTGCCGGCGAGCTGGCGGCGTCGTTCGGCGAGCACCGGAAAGAGCCGGTAGTTCCGCTCGATCCCGTCGCGGATCGCCTGCTTGTCGGCCTGCCGATAAGCACCCATCAGCAGGTTCTCCTCGACGGTCATGCGGTCGAACAACTGCCGGCCCTCGGGCACCTGCACCATGCCGAGCGCGAAGATCGCATCGGGCGTCAAGCCGGCAAGTGGCCGGCCGTCGAAGCGCACGTCGCCGCGCCAGCCGATCAGCCCCGAGAGCGCACGCAGCAAGGTGGTCTTGCCGGCACCGTTGCTGCCGACCATCGCGACGATCTCGGCCGGCCGCACATCGATCGCGACGTCCTGCAGCACGTTCATCTCGCCGTAGCCGGCGGTGAGCCCGCGCACGGTCAGCAAGGCCGGCGTCGCTGTCGGTGGCGCACCGGGTGCGCCCGTGTTCATGAGCAAACCTCGGTCGCGCGCATGGCGGTGCTCGCTCGCTTCGGGACGGGCAGGCTCATGCTCGCCGCCTTCCCAGGTAGGCCTCGATGACGCGCGGATCGGCCAGCACCTCGTGCGGCGCGCCATCGGCGATCTTCTCGCCGTGGTGCAGCACCAGCAGGCGGTCTGAGAGGCTCTGGATCGCCTTCATCACATGTTCGATGACCAGGATCGTGATGCCTTGCTTGCCGACCTTGCGGATGTCCTCGATCACCTCCTCGATCTCGACATGATTGAGCCCGGCCATGACCTCGTCGCACAGCAGCAGCTTGGGCTTCATCGCCAGCGCCTTGGCGAGTTCCAGGCGCTTGCGGTCGGGGCCGCCGAGTGCGTCGGCGCGCTGGTCGATGCGGGCACCCAGACCCACGAACTGCAGGTGTTCGCGCGCCTCCTCGCGCGCTCGCGCCAGGTTGCGCTCGCCGCCGTTCTTGCCGAACAGCGCGCCGATCGAGACGTTCTCGAGCACGGAGAGGCCCGGGAAAGGCTTCATCACCTGGAAGGTGCGGCCGATGCCGCGATGCGCGCGCCGGAACGCCGCGACGCCGGCCAGCGAATGGCCCTCGAACAGCAACTGGCCCGACGTGGGCTCGAGCGTGCCGCTGATGAGGCTCACCAGCGTCGTCTTGCCGGCACCGTTGGGCCCGATCAGGCCGAGGATCTCGCCCTGCTCGAGCTGGAAGCTCACGTCGTTGACCGCCACCAGACCATGGAAGCGCTTGGTGAGGTTCTTCGCCTCGAGGATCGCGGCCATCTCAGTGGCGCCCGGCCGTCCGAAGCCTGTGAGCCGCCCCCTCGGGGGGCAGCGAACGCAGTGAGCGCGGGGGTTGTTTCACTTCAGAGCCGGTGCGCGCGCACGTTCTGGATGAAGTAGCGCCAGCCGGTGCGCCGGTAGTTGCGCAGCAGATCGGTGATGCCTTGCGGCATGAAGACCACCGCAACGATGATGACGACACCGAAGAAGAGGCTCGCAATGTTCGTCACCTTGCTGGCCAACACCTCGGAGATCGCCGACAGGATGAAGGCGCCCACCACCGGGCCGAGCACGCTGCCGGCGCCCCCGAAGATCGCCATGATGATCATCTTGACGTTGAGCGAGATGTCGAAGACGCCCACCGGATCGATGAAGGTGATGTAGTAGGCGTAGATGCCCCCGGCCAATGCGGTGAACGCCGCCGACAGTGCGAACGCCAGCACCTTGTAGAGCGTGGTGTTGACCCCCATCACCGCAGCGGCTTCCTCGTTCTCGCGGATCGCGATCAGGCCGAAGCCGAAGCGGCTGCGCGAGAGCCAGAAGACCGTCAGCGTGGCCAGCACCAGCAGCGCCAGCGCCAGTTCGTAGAACAAGGTCTCGCTCTTGAGCAGCGGCAGCACCAGCCCGATGTTCTGCCCGGCGATGCCGACGTTGGAGACGATCGCCGTCATCACCTGCGCCAGCGCCAAGGTGGCGATGGCGAAGTAGTGCCCTTTCAGCCGCAACACCGGCACGCCGAGCGCGAACGCGAACGCGACGCCGAGCCCCAAGCCCAGCAGCATGCCGACCCAGAACGGCTGGCCGAACTGCGCCATTGCGATGCCGACGCCGTAGGCACCGAGGCCGAAGAAGACCGAGTTGCCGAACGATGGGTAGCCGGTGTAGCCGCCGATGATGTTCCAGCCTTGTGCCAGGGTCGCGAGGATCAGCACGTTGATGCCGAACTGCATGACGACAGGGGTGCCGTACCAGGGCAGCGCGGCCAGTGCCACGACGATGCCGGCGAGCACGACGGCCCAGAGCTGCCAGCGGGAACCGGCCTTGGTGCTCACCGGACAGGCTCCGTGCCTTGCACGGCAGCCCCCTTCGAAGCCGCCGGGCGGAGGCTCACTCGGTAACCTCCGTGCTTCGCACTGCGGGGCGAGACCCCTTCGGAACGGCCGGGCGGGGTCTCGGGCGGGGTCTCATGCGGCCTTTCCCAGCAGCCCCGAGGGCCGCACGATCAGCACCAGCACCAGGATGCCGAAGCTCACGGCATCGCGATACGTGGGCCCGATGTAGAGCGCGGTCAGCGACTCGACGATGCCGAGAATAAGGCCACCGACGATGACGCCGAGCGGGTTGTCGAGGCCGCCGATGATGGCGATGACGAAGGACTTCATCGTCAGGTTCGCGCCGATGTACGGGTTGAGCTGCGAGACCATGCCGTAGAGGCCGCCGGCGACCCCGGCCAGCGCCGCGCCGATGCCGAAGGTCAGCGCGTAGATGTTGCGCGGCTCGACGCCGTAGAGCCGCGCGGCCACCAGGTTCTGCGATGCCGCGCGAATGCCGCGGCCAAGCCGCGTGTGGATCAGGAAGCCCCAGACAAGCAGGGTGAGCGCCACCGCAATGATGAACGCGAACAACTGCACCCACGGCACGGTGACGCCGGCGAGGTCGAAATTCGATCCGGCATAGGCCGGGTTGATGGTGCGGTAGTCGGCGCTGAAGAAGAGCTGCGCCAGATACGTCAGCACCACCTCGAGCCCGAAGGTGATCAGCAAGGTGATGAACATCGGGGCGCGGATCACCAGGTTCAGGATGCCGCGCTCGATGGCATAGCCGATCACGAACAGCACGACTGCTGCGATCGGCAACGCGACGAACGGGTCGATGTGCGCGCCCGCGTACAGGTAGTAGACGACATAGCCGCCCACCATGATGAGCGCGCCATGCGCGAGGTTCACGATGTTCAGCACCCCCCACACCAGGGCAAGGCCCAGCGCCATCAAGGCGTAGAGCCCGCCCAGCAGGACCCCGTTGAGGAGGATTTGCGCGAGCAGCACTTAGCGCTTGTCCCAGCGGGGCAGCGGGTAGACGAGCTTGCCGATGAAGCCCTTGCCGGCGTAGATCGGCGCCACCTCGCCGTTCTGGATCTGCACCATCGTCTGCGGCAGGCTAATCTGGCCCTTCGGGCCGAATGCAATCGTGCCGTAGAGGCTCTCGAAATTGGTCTTGGGCTCGGCGTTGCCGAACCAGCGATCCTTCAGGTCCTTCGACGGCAGCCACGCGGTCATGCCGCTTGCATCCTCGGCGTCCTTGCCGAGGGCATGGCGAAAGTCGGCGCTCGGGACGCCCACGGTGAACGAATAGAACTTCGGATTGACGTTGAGGCTCTTGGCCTGACGGATGAAGTTCAGCGCCTCGGTCTCGTGGCAGGCCATCAACACCACGTCGATATCGCCGCTCTTGATGCGCGAGAGCAAGGAGGTGAAGTCCGAGGCGTTGCTGCTGTAGCGCTCGTCGATCGGCGTCTTGAAGCCGGCCTTCTCGAGCAGCGGGCGCGTGCCCTTGGCCACCGAGACATCGAAGGAATCGTCGGCGTAGAGCAGCGCTACCGTCTTCGGCTTGGGCTCGAGCTTGCCGAGTGCTTCGATGGTGCTGCCGAAGTAGTCGCTGGCGGCCGGCAAGGTGCCGAAGATGTACTTGTAGCCGCGCGCATAGATCTCGTCGGAGGCACCGCCCCCCTGCACCATCGGCACCTCGTTCTTCTCGGCGATCGCCGAATCGGCCAGCACGAAATTGCTGGCGAATGGCCCGAGCAGCAGGTTGACGTGGTCTTGCGACAGCAGCTGCACGTACTGGCGCACGCTGAGGTTGACGTCGGACTGGTTGTCGAGCAGCTTCAGCGCGAGCTTTTCCTGCTTGTCGCCGACCTTGACGCCCCCGGCGGCGTTGATGCGCTCGATGGCGAACTCGTAGGCGTCCTTGTAGTAGCGACCCGTGTTGGACACCGGGCCCGTCACCTGCACCGAGGCGCCCAGCGTGATGGTCTGCGCCGACGCCATCCCGGCCACCAGCATCGCCGCGACCAATACGGTGGAACGTAAAAGCATGGGAGTACTCCTTGCAAACCGTTTCGGTGCAGCCAGGAAGCAAATGGTGTTCCCGCGTTTGCGCGAGCGCAGCAGCGTTCCGGGGGCGTTCGGCGGGCGAGCAGCGTGTGATCAGCCCGGCGTTGCAGGCGCTGCGAAGCGGCGGGACGGATGGCGGCGCAGCGATCAGTGGCCGTCGATCTCGCATGCGCCGGCACCGGCAGCGGGGGGCGTCACCGCCCACCAGGTGCCTCCCGAAAGAATGTGGCGCTCGGGCGGCGGCGTCAGCAACCGGCCCGGTGGCGCCTCGCGGGCGGATGCCGGCGCATCGCCGATATAGCCGACCCACAGCACGCCGCAGCGCGCGACGTCCTGCGGGGTCACCCACGGGCTGATCTCGTAATTGCCGTTCAGCAGCACCAGCGGCCGCTCGTCCAGACGCAGCGCCAGGGTGCCGGCGAGACCGGTCTGCCCGGCCATGACGCCGATCGGCCCGTGCAGCGCCGCGCGTGCCGGCGCGCCGATACGGTCGGCCAGCGCCTGCGACTCGAAGCTGCGCGCGTGGTGCTGCATCAGCCGCGGGATGCCGACCGGCGAGGTGACCCAGTTGAGCGCCGCCAGCAGCAGCTGGATCACCACGAAGCCGGCATACGCCTGGCGTCGGCTGACGCGGCGCCAGCGCGCAAAGCCGACCCATTGCATCAGCCAGGCCGAGGTCAGCGCCATGAAGGCCGTGCCCCACTGGAACTGCAGGTCGGCACCGGCGGCGATGCCGAGCAGCGGAATCGCGGCGAAGGGCAGCGCCCCCCAGCAAAACAGGAAGGCGGCGACGCGCGGCGAAGCGGCATCACGCGGAGGGACATCAGCGAGCGCGGTTGGCACGCTGAACGCGGTCGAAGCGGTTGACGCGTTCGAATCCGATGGCGTGGCCGCCGAAGGTGACGCAGCCGGCGCGACCGGCGGCACCGCGCGCCGGGTCCACAGCAGCAAGCCACCGCCCAGCAGCAACGCCGGGCTGAGGCGGTTGATCTGATCGCCGATCCAGCGCAAGGTGTCGCCCAGGCGCGCCACGGGCGCGAGATCGACGCCGAGCGAGCTTGCCACCGCATAGCGCACCGGCGGAAAGTCATGCGCCACCAGCCACGCGGCGTGCGGGCTGAAGATGAGTGCGGCGACCGCTGCCGCGAGCAGCAGCCCACGCCGGTGCAGCGGGTCGCGCCAGCCTCGTTCGGCGAGCCAGAACGCGAGCAGCGACAACACGGCCAGCGCCACCTGGTACTTCGCCAGCGCCCCCAGCCCCAGCATCACGCCGACGCCGAACCAGGCGCGCATCGAACGGTCGGCCCAGGCGCGCCAGCAAAACCACGCCGCCGCCACCACCACGAACAACAACACGATGTTGTGGTTGTAGTAATAGAGCCGGCCGTTGTAGTAGCTGACGCAAAGCGTGCCGAGCGTCGCCAGCAGCGCGATGTGACGCCCGGCGAGTTCGGCGACGAGCCGCCAGCTCAGCGCGATCGCGCCGCAGGTGAGCAGCGCACCGAGCCCATAGCTGACCCACGGCTCGATGCCGAAGAGCTGCACCGCAGGCCACAGCAGCCAGGTCGGCAGCGGCGGGTGCTTGTAGTAGCCCCATTGCAGCGAGCGCACCCAGGTCAGCTGCTCGACGTTGTCGACCGGCGGCGACAGCGCGGTGAGGCGCAGCATCGCGAGCCAGATCACCGCCCACAGCAAGAGCCCGAGCGCCAGCCGCAGCGTCTCGCGTGGCTGCGACTGCGTGCCGACAGCAGCATCGAGTCGATCGGTGAGCAAGGCTGGCCTCGGTGCGAGCAGAATCGCGCATTGTCGCGCCAAGCGACGGCCGCACCGGCAAGCCCGAAACCCCGATGATTCCGAACCCCCGCCGTCGGCGCGTCGCACCTTGGCTGCAGGCGCACCGCAGTGCGTTGCTGCTGCTTTTCTTCGGCGTGCTGCTGCCGCTGCTGGCCTTCGGTCTGATCGCCGAAGACGTGCTCACTCACGAGGTGTTCGCGATCGACCGGTGGCTGCCGCTCTGGCTGCACCACCATTCCGGCCCCGGCTTCGACCGCCTGATGCTTTTTTTCTCGTTCATCGGCTCGGTGCGGGTGATGGCGCCGCTCGATACGCTCGGCGCCGCCCTGCTGTTGTGGCGGCGGCGGCGGCGCGACGCGGTCTTCTGGGTCCTCGCGGTGGGTGGCGCGGCGCTGATCAATGTCGTCGCCAAGCATTGGGTGCAGCGCCTGCGCCCCGAGCTCTGGGTGTCCATTGCGCCGGAGACCAGCTTCAGCTTCCCGAGCGGCCACGCAATGGGATCGATGGCGTTCGCCGTGGCGCTGGTCGCGCTGACCTGGCGTACCCCGGCGCGCGGCGCGGCCCTGCTCGGCGCTGCACTGTTTGTCGCGTCGGTCGGCGTTTCCCGCGTCTACCTCGGCGTGCACTTTCCGACCGACATCGCGGCCGGCTGGGCCGCGTCCTTCGCGTGGGTCGTCGGACTGCAGATGGTGCTGCGCGGCCGGCGCCCGGCTTGAGCCGCGCCGGGCACCCGGCGGTCAAGGCAGGCAGAAGCGCAAGTCTTCGGCGCGCCGCATGCGGCCGGTGCGCCGGCGCACAGACCGCAGGCCCACCGCGCGCCACCCTGCTGCTTTGCAGCTCAGCAGGAGAGGGAACATGATGCGACGCTATGAACGCGGCGCCATTGCAGCCTGCATGGCCATGCTCGCGCCGCTGGCCATGGGCGCCGGGGCGCCCGACACCGCCGGCGCCAGCGCGAGCGCCAGCGGCGAGCAGGTCTATGTGGCGCGCCTGATGCCGCTCAACAGCAAGGTGAGCGGCGCCGAGGCGAGCGGTGAGGCGCGCTTCCAGGTCGCCAACGGCAAGTTGACGATTCGCATCGAGATGCAGGGCGTGCCGCCCGACATCGAGCATTGGCAGCACTTCCACGGCTTCAAGAACGACAAGGCCGCGACTTGCGCGACAGACAGCGCCGACGTGAACCACGACGGCATCGTCGACCTGATCGAGACCGGGCCGGCGTCGGGGACGACGATGGTGCCATTCAACGCCGACCCCGTCGCGATGGACATCCCGAGCGACACCTACCCGAAGGCCGCCGCGGACGGCAGCTACCGATACGAGAAGACCGTGTCGCTCGCCGCGATGCGCAAGGCCTTCGGCAAGGCTTTCGGCAAGCCCAAGCTCGACCTCGACCGGCGCGTCGTCTACATCCACGGCGTGCCGTCGGGCACGAAGTTGCCCGCGAGCGTCGCATCGCTCGGCCCGATTCCGGCACAGGTGACCTTGCCGATTGCCTGCGGCAAGATCGAACGCGTGACGCGTTGAAAAAGGGGGAGGCCGGAGCGGGCGACGGCAGCAAGAGCGGCCTCGCGTGAGCCCAGCAGCGCCACGGCGAAGCGCGGCTCAGTGCGGGTTCGCAGCCCCTCGCGTCACGCTCGCTGCGACCGGCGGCAGCAAGGCCGCGATGCGGCGTGCCATCTGCGCTGCTGCGCCGCGGTGGCGTGCGGCGAAGAGCCGCGCGCGGCGTGAGCGGCGCAGGCGCTCGGCGCTGTCGAGCAGACCGAGCGCGCTCGTCACCGCCGCATCGATGTCGGGGACGCGGATGGCGGCACCGGCGGCCAGCGCCAGTTCTGCGGCCTCGTTGAAATTGAAGGTGTGGGGCCCCATCACGACGGGGCAGCCGCAGGCCGCCGCCTCGATCAGGTTCTGGCCACCCAGCGGTGCAAAGCTGCCGCCGAGCAGCGCGACATCGGCGCAGCCGTAATAAAGCGCCATCTCGCCCATCGTGTCGCCGAGCCACACGTCGACATCGCGCGCACTCGGTGGCGGCGCATCGACCCAGGCGCTGCGCCGCAGCAGCCGCAGGCCCTGCGCACCGACCAGGGCCGCGACCTCGTCGAAGCGCTGCGGATGGCGTGGCACGATCAGCAGCAGCGGGCGTGAGGCCGGCTGGCGCTGCCAGGTGTCCAGCAGCAGCGCTTCCTCGCCTTCGCGCGTGACGGCGGCCAGCACGACGTTGCGGCCGAGGTCGCGCCGCCATTGCCGGCCCTGCGCGAGCCGCGCGGCATCGACCGTCATGTCGAACTTGAGGTTGCCGCCGACCTCGACCCGTGGCGCGCCGGCGCGGCGCAGCCGCTTGGCGTCGTCCTCGCTTTGTGCCAGCACCAGCGCCAGGCTTTCGACCGCCGGCCGCAGCAATCGCTCGAAGCGTTGGCCGCGCCCGTAGCTGCGCTTGCTGAGGCGCGCATTGGCCAGCACCATCGCGGTGTGGTTGGCCTGCGCGGCGTGCAGCAGGTTCGGCCAGATCTCGGTCTCCATCAGCACCCCGAGCCGCGGATTGAACTGCGCAAAGAAGCGCCGGGTGGCGCGCGGCGTGTCGTACGGCAGCCAGGCCTGGCGGTCGCCGGGCTGCAGCAGCGCAGCGCCGGCGGCGCGTCCGGTTGCGGTGCCGTGCGTCAGCAGCAGCCGCAACCCGGGGCGCAGGCGCCGCAATTCGGTGATCAGTGCCGCTGCGGCGCGGGTCTCGCCAAGCGAGACCGCATGCAGCCACAGCCATCCGGCGCTCGGCGGATCACGGTAGCGCCCGAGGCGCGCCGCCACGGCATGGCGATAGAGCGGTTCGGCGCGGCCGCGCCACCAAAGCCGCAGCAGGTACAGCGGCATGAGCGCCCGCAGCAGCGCCGAATAGCCGGCACGCGCCATGTCTCGCGCGATGTCCGGCACGCGCTTCATGCCGGGGCGCGCGCCAGCACGCGCTGCCAGGCGGCCCAGACGGCGGCCAGCGATGGCGCCGGCTGCGCCTCGACCGAGACCTGGTGGCTGTGGCCGTGCGCTGCTTGCGGCCCGGTGCGCCAGGCCGTCGGGAAGTTGTAGAGCTGCACATGCGGCAGATCGAGCGCGACGGCAATGTGGCTGAGACCGCTGTCGACGCCGATGACGCCCTGCACCGCCGCCATGCGCTCGACCACCGCATCGAGGCTCATGGCTGGCCAGACGCTGCACAACGGCCCGAGCGCGGCGGCGATCCGTTCGGCGCGCACCCGCTCCGAGTGATCCGCCTGCGGCAGCGCGATCTGCCAGCCGGCGGCGATGGCGCGCCGGCCGAGCGCGATCCAGTCGGCCTCGGGCCAGAGCTTGTCGGCGCGCGAGGTGCCGTGCACGAAGAGCACGGTCGGTGGCCCGGCCGGCGGCGCATGGCTGCGTGCCAGGCCGAACTCGGGCGCGCCGGTGACGCGATAGCCGAGCGCGCGCGCCGCCACTTCGCGCGAGCGGTCGAGCGCATGGATGCGCGGCTCGACGCGGATCGGATGATCGACCAGCCAGCGCGCCGGCCATTCGTGGCTCGCCCCTTCGGTGCGGTTGGCGAGACCGTAGCTCGGGCCTTGCGCCAGGCGCGTGACCAGTGCCGACTTGGTGAGGCCCTGCAGGTCGATCACCGCGTCGTAGCGGCGGCTGCGCAAACGCGCCCGAAACGCCGCGAACTCGGCGCGCACCGCGCGCGTCCACCAGGCGCGCGTCCAGCGCCGCAAGGCGCACTCGATGACCTCGTCGATCCCCTCGACGCGGCGCAGCAGCGCGGCGAAACCGGGCTCGACGACCCAGTCGATGCCTGCTCCGGGCCGCGCGCGCCGGATGTCGTGGACCACCGGCAAAGCGTGCACCACGTCGCCGAGCGACGACAGCTTGACGATCAGGATGTGCACGCCGGACGCGGCCGCCGTTCGACCGTCCGCGATGCGCTGGGCACCGGCCGCGTCAATGCGCCGCCGTGCCGATCTGCGCGTCGGGCTTGACGCGGCGCAAGGCCGCCATGAAGTCGGCCTCGATGCGGCGCAGCGCTGCTTCGGTGCGGCCTTCGAAGCGCAGCACCAGCACCGGGGTCGTGTTCGACGCGCGGATCAGCCCGAAGCCATCGGCGTATTCGGCGCGCAGGCCGTCGATGGTCACGATCGCTTCGGCGCCGGGAAACTGCGCCTGCTCGAGCAGTTGAGCGACGAGCCGAGGCGCCTCGCCTTCGGCACAGGCGACGTTCAGCTCGGGCGTGCTGAAGCTGTCGGGCAAGGCTTCGAGCACGGCGCTCGCGTCGGCGCTTCGGCTGACGATCTCGAGCAGCCGGGCCGCCGTGTAGGTGGCATCGTCGAAGCCGTACCAGCGCTCGCCGAAGAAGATGTGGCCGCTCATCTCGCCGGCGATCGGCGCGCCCTCCTCGCGCATCTTTGCCTTTACCAGCGAATGCCCGGTCTTCCACATCAGCGGCACGCCGCCCGCTTCGCGGATCAGCGGCGCCAGGCGCTGCGTGCACTTCACGTCGTAGATGATCGTCGCGCCGGGCTGGCGTTGGAGGATGTCGGCGGCAAACAGCATCAGCTGGCGATCCGGATAGATGATGTGGCCGCTCTGCGTGACGACGCCGAGCCGGTCGCCGTCGCCGTCGAACGCCAGTCCCAGCGCCGCGCCGCTCGTCTGCACGGTACGGATCAGCTCGGCCAGGTTCTCGGGCTTGCTCGGGTCGGGATGGTGGTTCGGGAAGTCGCCGTCGACCTCGGAATAGAGCTCGATCACCTCGCAGCCGAGCGCGCGCAGGATGCCGGGCGCAGAAGCGCCGGGTATGCCGTTGCCCGAATCGACGACGATCTTCAACGGCCGCGACAGACGGCAGTCGCCGGTGATGCGCCGGCTGTACTCGGCCAGGATGTCGAGCGCACGTCTCGTGCCGCGGCCACTGGCGTAGTCTTCGGCCTCGATGCGTCGACCCAGTCCCTGGATCTCCTCGCCATGGATCGCGCGGCCGGCCAGCACCATCTTGAAGCCGTTGTAGTCCTTCGGGTTGTGGCTGCCGGTCACCTGGATGCCGCTGCTGCAACCCTCTGCGCCGCGCGTCGCCGCCGCGTAATAGAGCATCGGCGTGGTCACCGCGCCGAGGTCGATCGCATCGACGCCGCTGGCCGTCAGCCCGCGGATCAGCGCGGCAGCAAGATCCGGGCCCGAGAGGCGGCCGTCGCGCCCGACCGCCACCGCACGTTCGCCGAGTCGCAAGGCCTCGGTGCCGAAGGCGCGGCCGAGGTGTTCGGCAAACGCCGCATCGATCGTCGCGCCGACGATGCCGCGAATGTCGTAGGCCTTGAAGTTGGAAGCATGGACCTGCATCGGCGCCTTCAGTTCTTCTGCGCCAACTGCTCGAGGATCGCCGGGTTCTCCAGGGTCGAGACGTCTTGCGTGATCGCCTCGCCGTTGGCGACCGAGCGCAGCAGGCGGCGCATGATCTTGCCGCTGCGTGTCTTGGGCAGGTTGTCGCCGAAGCGGATGTCGCGCGGCTTGGCGATCGGGCCGATCTGCTTGCCGACCCAGTCGCGCAATTGCTGCGCGATCGCGTGGGCCTCCTCGCCTTGCGGCCGGCTGCGCTTCAAGACGACAAAGGCGCAGATTGCCTCGCCGGTGGTGTCGTCGGGGCGACCGACCACCGCGGCCTCGGCGACGAGCGCCGTGTTGGCCACCAGGGCCGACTCGATCTCGGCCGTGCCCATGCGGTGGCCGCTGACGTTCAGCACATCGTCGATGCGGCCGGTGATCGTGAAATAGCCAGTTTCGGCGTCGCGGGTCGCGCCGTCGCCGGCCAGGTAGAAGCCGTTCAGTTCCTCGGGGAAGTAGGTCTTGGTATAGCGCTCGGGGTCGCCCCAGATCGTGCGGATCATGCCCGGCCACGGCCGCTTGATGACGACGCGACCGCCCTGTCCCCACGGCGCCTCGGCACCGGTCTCGTCGACCAGCGCGGCCATGATGCCGGGCAGCGGCAAGGTACACGAGCCCGGCACGGTCGGCGTCGCGCCCGGCAACGGGTTGATCATGTGGCCACCGGTCTCGGTCTGCCACCAGGTGTCGATCACCGGGCAGCGGCCGCCACCGACTTCCTTGTAATACCAGACCCAGGCCGCCGGGTTGATCGGCTCGCCGACCGAACCGATGATGCGCAGGCTCGAGAGGTCGTAGTTCCTCGGGTGCGCCGCCGGATTGACCTCGGCCGCCTTGATCAAGGCGCGGATCGCCGTCGGTGCGGTGTAGAACACGCTCACCTTGTGATCCTGGATCATCTTCCAGAAGCGTCCGGCATCCGGGTAGGTCGGCACGCCCTCGAAGACGATCTCGGTCGCGCCGAGCGCCAGCGGCCCGTAGGTGATGTAGCTGTGGCCGGTCACCCAGCCGATGTCGGCGGTGCACCAGAAGATGTCGCCCGATCTCAGATCGAACGTCCACTTCGTCGTCAGAGCCGCCTGCAGCAGGTAGCCGCCGGTCGAGTGCTGCACACCCTTGGGCTTGCCGGTCGAGCCGGAGGTGTAGAGCAGGAAGAGCGGGTGCTCGGCCTCGACCCACTCGGGCTCGCAGGTGCTCGGCTGGTCGCGCACCGCATCGTCCAGCCACTGATCGCGCGGCGCATTCCAGCCGCACTTGATGCCTGCGCGCCGGTAGACGATCACGTCGTGCACCGACTCGCAGCCCTGCATCTGCAGCGCCTCGTCGACGATGTCCTTCAGCGCCACCGCCTTGCCGCCGCGCATCTGGGCGTCGGCGGTGATGACGAGCACCGCGCCGGTATCGGCAATGCGGTCGCGCAGGCTCTGCGCCGAAAAGCCGCCGAAGACGACCGAATGGATCGCACCGATGCGCGCGCAGGCCTGCATCGCAATGACGCCTTCGATCGACATGCCGATGTAGATGACGACGCGGTCGCCCTTCTTGACGCCGCGCGCCTTCAGCGCGTTGGCGAGCTGGCACGTGCGGTTGAGCAGTTCGCGGTAGGTCGCCTTCGTGACCTTGCCATCGTCGGCCTCGAAGATCAGCGCGACGCGGTCGCCGCGACCCGCCTCGACCTGCCGGTCCAGGCAGTTGTACGAGGCGTTGAGCGTGCCGTCCGCAAACCACTTGTAGAACGGCGCCTGGCTCTCGTCGAGCACCTTGGTGAAGGGCGTCTTCCACGACAGCAGTTCGCGCGCCTGGCGCGCCCAGAAGCCTTCGTAATCGGCCTCGGCTTCGGCGCAGAGCTTCCGGTAGGCATCCATCCCCGAGATCCGTGCCCCCGCGACGGCCGCAGCCGGAGGCGGGTAGACACGGGTCTGATCAGTGGCGTCGGCGGTCTCGGTGGCGGGCATGCGATTCTCCTTTGCGGTTCGGACTTGGGGTGCGAATTCAGGCAGCTTGCATCAGCATCAACTCTACGACAACCGGCTGCGCGGGTAGACTCGAACCTCGATGCCGCGCCTGCCGCGCCTGCCGCGTCCATCGTGCGCCCCCGGGCGCTGCCGAGCGCCCTGCCGGCATCGGCTGCGCTGATCCGCCTCCTCATCTGCCCTGCTCTCCAGACCCAAGGACCCCGCTCATGACCGTCGCCCGAATTTTGTTCGCCAGCCTGTGCAGCCTGTTGCTGCTCGCCACCGTCCCTGCCGCGCAGG